>Ga0209465_10001217_pt1 | contig 11594 bp, 12 predicted proteins | sample PanSoiPlot1MoBio_FD_188321 | JGI IMG/M metagenome (GOLD analysis project Ga0209465, IMG submission 188321) | Tropical forest soil microbial communities from Panama analyzed to predict greenhouse gas emissions - Panama Soil Plot 1 MoBio (SPAdes)... | ecosystem: Environmental > Terrestrial > Soil...
CCGCGATCTTGAAGTCCTCGGCGCCGTCCGCATTGGTGCGCACGACCAGGACTGCCTCGCCGCCGAGTGACGGGTGGTGCTCGATTTCGTAGAGCACCAAGGGCTCGCGCGCGGCGACGAGGGCCGGCTGCGCGTCATTGACGCGCAGGTCGATCAGCCGGGACTCGGCGCTCTCGTGATCGTATGCCGAGATCTCCGCGTAGTCGCCGGATTGCAGTTCCGAAACGGCGACGAAGTATCCGGGGTCGGGGGTCTCGTAGATCAGCGCGTCGGCGTCGGCCGGGGTGCCGAGCCGGTGGCGAAAGACGCGCGTCGGCCGCTGCTGGGCGTCGAGGCGCACGTAGTAGAACGCCGATGCGTCGGTGGTCCACACCGGAGCGCCGGAGACGTCAGGCACCACGTCGTCGAGGTCGGCGCCGGAGGCGAGATCGCGCACCCGCGCGACGTAGAGCTCGGAGCCCGCCTCGTCGGAGGACCAGGCCAGCATCCGGTGGTCGGGCGAATGCGCGCTCGCGCCGAGCTGAAAATACGCCTTTCCGGCGCCGAGCGCGTCGCCGTCGAGCAGAACCTCCTCGGCGCCGCCATCGCGCGGCATGCGGCAGATCACCGGATGCTGACCGCCTTCGCGGAAGCGCGTGAAGTAGGCGTAGCGTCCGTGCGGCGCCGGCACCGAGGAATCGTCCTCTTTGATCCGGCCCTTCATCTCGGCGAACAGCTCCTGCTGCAGCCCGCGCGTATCGGCGAGTACGGCGTCCGCATGCGCGTTCTCGGCCTCCAGATGGGCGCGGATCGCGGGATCGAGCGCCGCAGGATCGCGCATCACGGCCTGCCAGTTCGGCGCCCGCAGCCACGCGTAGTCGTCGACCAGCGCGACGCCGTGGCGCGTCGTCGCGACCGGCCGCTTGGCGGCGCGGGGCAGGGACGCGTCGTCGACGCGCTTGAGCGCCGGCGCGGCCTGTGGCGGGGAAGGGGTGGTCAGCGGCCGCACGTCATCGATCGGATTGGTCGTCGGACGAGGCCGCGAAGGCGAGCGCCGACCCGTTCATGCAGTAGCGCTGCCCGGTCGGTTTGGGTCCGTCGGGGAAGACGTGGCCGAGATGGGCGTCGCAGGCGGCGCAGCGCACCTCGGTGCGCCGCATGAACAGCGAGCGATCTTCGTGCTCGTCGACCGCGTCCGCCGCGATCGGCTGCCAGAAGCTCGGCCATCCGGTGCCGGAATCGAATTTCGTCGCGGAGGAAAACAGCGGCGTTCCGCAGCAGACGCACGAATAGGTGCCGGCCCGCTTTTCGTTCCAGTAGGGACCCGTGAAGGCCCGCTCGGTGCCGTGCCGGCGCGTGACATGGTACTGCTCCGGCGTGAGCTGCCGACGCCACTCGGCATCCGGCTTCTCGATCTTCGGGCGGGTTGTCGTCGACGTCATCGGGAGCCTCGGGTGGGGAGTCGCGTCCGGCCTGACCTAAGCGCTCGGGCCGCCCTTCTCAAGTCACGTTTGCGCAGGCGCGCCTGCGGCGGACCCGGGCAGTTGCTTGTAATCGGCAAGAAAAATACCGATATTTTTGTTTGTGTTTCCATGAGCCTTGCCAGGAACTTCTTGCGCTTGCCAGTTTTAGATAGTAAAACTGCCCGCGTTGCTGGTCGATTCGATGCGGCGACGAATAATCGGTGGCCGCGGGACGGTTGGGGGTAGCTGTCCGGCGAGACGCGGAACAAGAAGGTCGGGCCACAGTCAGAATGGGGTAGCGGGCGATGAGCGACAACACGTCAGACAATAATTTTATCGAACTGACCGCCGAGATCGTCTCGGCCTATGTCAGCAACAACAGCGTATCGGCCGGCGATCTCCCGGCGTTGATCGGCCAGGTGCATTCGGCGCTCACGCGGGTGTCGACCGGCAGCAGCGAGGCGCCGTCCGAGCCGCTCAAGCCGGCGGTGTCGGTCAAGCGTTCGATCACGCCCGACTACATCGTCTGCCTGGAGGACGGCAAGAAGTTCAAGTCGCTCAAGCGCCACCTGCGTACGCAATACAGCATGACGCCCGAGGCCTATCGCGAGAAATGGGATTTGCCGCCCGACTATCCGATGGTGGCGCCGAACTACGCTGCCGCTCGCTCGCAGCTCGCCAAGCAGATGGGGCTAGGCCAGCAGCGCCGCCGGCGCGGCAAATAGAGGGCCGCGCTACACCGCTTCGGCGAGCGCCACGCGTGCGTCGCTTTTGATGCGTTCCACCATCGAGCGGAAGCCGTTCGAGCGCTGCGGCGTGAGGTGCTCGCGCAGGCCGAGCTGCTCGAACACCTTGACAGCGTCGGTGGCGAGAATGTCGCGTGCGCGCTTGCCTGAGTAGACCGCGAACAGGATGGCGATCAGCCCGCGGACGATGTGAGCGTCGCTGTCGCCGAGAAAGTTCAGGACCGGGCCGGCCGCACCGTCAGGCTTGACCTCGGTCGTGAGCCAGACCTGACTCGCGCAGCCTTGCACCTTGTTGGTCTCGGTGTGCGCCGCTTCCGGCAGCGGCGCGAGCGCGCGCCCGAGCTCGATGACATAGCGATAGCGGTCGTCCCAGTCGTCGAGCAGGGAAAAGTTCTCGATGATCTCGTCGATCGTCATGACAGCAGCGCGGTCCCACTGCACAGATCCACCGGCCGCGACGCGCGACCCCCCTGGATATAAGGCCTCCGGCCGCTCGCGTCACCGGTCGGAAGGAAAAAGCCGCGGGGGATCGGGCAGGTGACCGCTCGCGGCGGCAGCCAGGACGGCCGCAAGTCACTCGCGCGACGCCGGAAGGCGACGCTGCCGGGCGTCTGACAGTATTGGGAACCTGAACGGCGCTCAGGCGCCGTTTTTGCTGTGCATGTCAGGGCGCGGACCGCGCCACGCGGGGGCGGTGTCGGAGGCGGTCAGCGTGTCATGCACCGACTTGTCGCGGGCCGTCTTGTCGCCTGCGGATTTTTCGCTCGCCACTTTGGCGACTGGCGTCTCCGGCCTGCTCGCCTTGTCGGCGATCGAGCCAGTCACGCGCGGCGCGGTGCGCTCGTTGACGAGGTCGTAAACCATCTTGGCGCCGGCCTGGGCGCGCTGACCGAAAGCGACGGCGGCCTGCGAGCCGATGGCGCACGCCTCGGGCTGGCGCGTGCAGAAGTGCCGCATGTCGTCAATGGTCGCGGACGCCGCCGTTACGGCGTCGGCGGCGCCGATCTCGGCGCTCGGCGTCGAGGCGCTCTGCCTAGGGCCGCCGCTCGGCAGCAGAACGAGGACAACGCTCAACCAGAACGCCATCCGGAGGAGGAAAAACATGGACCTGCCCTTTCACAACCTCCCGCATCCCCACAAATCGTTTCTTATTCGTCCCAGTTTCGCAGCATAAACGCGAGCCTTGAAGACGCGGTTCGCCCGCCGCGCCCATATTTATGAAAATTTGAACGATCCGCACTTTGGCAAAATGCCGACGACCGCATGCTAGCTTCGGATCAGCAGTACGATTTTGGCCTGCGTTGCGTGCCGCGTCAACTCGGCGTTCACCATGCTACGGATCGTTAACCATACAGCACGCCGCGGATCGTTAACCATTCAACTCGCCGTTCACCATGCCGCGCGAATGAATGTCCCCAGCCGGCGCAAAAGGGACGGATCGGACGGGCCGAATACCGCCGCGGGGGTTGGTTTAGCGTTCGTTTAAGTGGCGTCTGACACGATCCGGCGACCACAAAAGGGATCAAGGGGAGCGCGTCCGGCGGAACGGGCGTGCCCAAGGGCAGCCGTGCAATTCCTCCGGCCGGTTCGCGACTACATCGACACGCTGGTACATCCGTCCGCGCGGGCCGATGCGCTGGCGGCCGCGCGCCACCGTGCCTTCATCGGCCCGCGCCTGATCGGCAGCGCGGCCGCGCTCGCGGCGTTGCCGACCTATCTGGTGCTGCGCGGCGTGCCCGGAGTGCTCGAGCTCGTGGTGTTCGCCTGGCTGATCGCGCCGATTCTCACGGCTCATTTCCTGTCGCGCACCGGCTACTACGAGAGCGCACACGTGATGTCTTCGGTCGCGCTCACCGGTCTCGTCGCCGCGGTGGCGGCGAAAACCGGCGGCATTGCGTCGTTTGCGGCGATCTGGCTCGTGATCGTGCCGCTGGAGGCCGCGCTGTCGGCGTCGCGTCGCGTGGTCGCCACTGCCGCCGCGCTCGCCCTGTGCGCTGCCGGCATTCTTCTGTTCTGCAACGTCGCGGGACTGCTGCCGGCTCCGGCGCCGCCCGAGCAGGGCCATGGCGCGCTCGCGGCGCTCGGCATCATATCGGCCTCGCTCTATGCAACCGGCCTCGCGCTCGGCGCAGAATCGCTGACGCGCACCACCTCGTGGCTGCTCTCCGCCGAGGAGGACCGCTACCGGCTGCTTGCCCGCAACATGACCGACGCGATCACCCGGCACGGCCCGAACGGCTCGGTGCTGTTCGCCTCGCCCGCCGCCGAGCCGCTGTTCGGCGTACCGGTCGGCGAGCTTCTCGGCCACGGGCTGTTCGATCGCGTTCACGTCGCCGACCGGCCGGTTTTCCTGACCGCGCTCGTGGACGCGTGCGGCGCGGATCGATCGGTCGAGTTCCGCGTGCGCCGTGATCGCACCGACGCCGGCAAGGGAACCGTCAGCCGCTTCATCTGGATCGAGATGCGCTGCCGTCCACTCGACCCGCGGGTGGGCGCAGCCAAGGAGTCCAACGGGTCCAAGGGCTCCAAGGGAGCCAAGGGAGCCACGCGGTCAGGCGCACCCGGCGGGCGCGAGGTGGTCGCCGTGATGCGCGATGTGACCGAGCGCAAGTCGCAGGAGCGGGCGATCGAGGACGCGCGCACCGAGGCGGAGCAGGCGAGCAGCGACAAGAGCCGTTTCCTCGCCACCGTGAGCCACGAGCTGCGCACGCCGCTCAACGCCATCATCGGCTTTTCCGAGATGCTGATGAACGAGGGCCAGATGCGGCTCGACCCCGACCGTCGGCGCGAATATGCGAACCTGATCCACGATTCCGGCGCGCATCTCCTGTCGGTGGTGAACGGCATCCTCGACATGAGCAAGCTCGATACCGGTGACTTCGAGATCAGGCCTGAGCCGTTTCGTCTCGCGACCGTCATCACGGGCTGCTGCGACCTGCTCGCCCTGAAGGCGCGCGAGGCGAGGCTCGATCTCGTGGTCGATGTTCCGCCCGACCTTCCCGATCTCGTCGCCGACAAGCGCGCGGTCAAGCAGATCCTGATCAATCTCCTTTCGAACGCCATCAAATTCACGGACCAGGGCGGGCGCGTCGCGGTGAGCGCCGCGATCGACGGCGCCGTCGTTGTGATGACGATCGAGGACAGCGGCATCGGCATCGCCGAGGAGGATCTTCCGCGGATTGGCAAGCCGTTCTTCCAGGCGTGTGGCTCCTACGATCGGCGGCACGATGGGACCGGCCTCGGTCTTTCGATCGTCAAGGGACTGGTGGCGCTGCACGGCGGCGAGATCGCGATCCGCAGCCGGCTCGACGAAGGAACGCGTGTCATCGTGCGGCTGCCGCTCGATTGCGAGCAGATGCGTTCCGCGCCGGCCAGGATGGCGTCGGCGGGTACGAATTCTGCCGCAAATTTCCTCACAAGTTCCGGCGCCCTCCATGTGGCGCGCGAGACAGCGACGGCGGTGAAGAAACGTGCGTAACACATCCCTGCGGAATCGGCGGGCAGCCGAGGACGATGAGACGGTCGATCGGCCGCTGAGCCCGCGACCGTGGTGGTGGCGTCTGTTCCTGCGCCGCCCGCGCGATACCCTCGCGTGCACGGTGGCAGCCGCGGCCGCCACCGCGATCATCGTCAACGCGGCCTATCTCCAGCATGGCCGCCATCCGGCGCCGATTTTCGCCGTCAAGCCGCTGCCGATCGCCACATCCGATGCACGCGACATCGTCGGGGTTCTGCCGCGCGCGCACCAGCCCGAGCCGGCGCGGCACGAGCCAGCGCGGCCCCATGGCGAGAGTGCGGACGCGAAGGTGCGGCCCCATGGCGACAACGCGGACGCGAAGGCGCGGCCCCATGGCGAGAGCGCGGAAGCGAAGGCGCGGCCGCCGGCCGCCGGCGCGACACCGCGCAAGGATGTGATCGCGGATCTGCTGGGACATCCGGCGCCGACGCCGCCCGCATCGGTTCCGACGCCGCCCGCATCGGCTCCGACGCCGCCCGCATCGGCTCCGACGCCGCCCGCTCCGACGCCGCCGGCGCGGCTGCCCGCACAGGCGGTGTCGGCACAGCCATCGCCGCCCGCGCCGATTCCGGCGTCGCGGCGTGCGCTGGTGCGCCCGTCGCGCCAGGTGCTGGCGGTGCAGCGCGCGCTCAGCGAATACGGTTATGGCCAGCTCAAGCCTACCGGTGTTTATGATGCGGACACGCGGCTCGCGATCCAGCGCTTCGAGCGCGACCGCAAATTGCCGATCACCGGCGAAATATCCGAACGGCTGACGCGCGAGCTCGCGAACCTGACGGGCCACGAGCTCAACTGACCGCGCAGAGGCGGCGCAGCTCCGATGCGGCTGAAATCCGGGATCTGGGTCGCGGCTTATCTCCGCCGCTGTCAGATCGAGGGCGTGTTCGCGGCGGTGCGGCGGCGCGGCGCCGAGGAGGCGGGCGCGATCTTCATCAAGGTCAATCGGCTCGATGGCACTGCGGACCTCTACGGACCGGCGCCGCAGGCTGCATTCGACGAGGCAAAGCCGGCGGATCGCGCGTTCAGCCCGTCGCTCAAGGCGCAGCCCGCGCCGGAGACCGACGTCGAGGCCTACCTCGCGCGCGAGACGCGCTTCGATCCCGACGTGTGGATCGTGGAGACCGAGGATCGCGCCGGCCGTCATTTCCTCGATAACATCGTTCGCTGAGCCCAAAGGCACGCGCGGAAGACATTTCAGCGGCCGCGTTACGCGTCAGCCGTCGTTAGCGGAGCATTAACCAAGTCGCGTCCTAATGCGGCCAGGACGATCCGCCCAGTGGGAATTGCGGTGGTCGTGTCGCGACGGGGCGGAGGGCTCCATGGGGACAGTGGTGACATTTCCGGAAGCGCGATCGGGCGTGCGCGAGGGCGTCGATGCTCAGGCCGGATCGGCAACCGTCATCATCCTCCCCGTGGTCCGCGTCGAACGTCACGATGAAGATCCCCCCGGCGACCGCGAACCGACTGCCTCGCCACCTGGGCGCAAGCGACGCCGCCGTGCGTCGCGACCGTGAGCGACGCCGCGCGACCGCAGGTGTCGTGTCGGCGAACCGATGGCAATTCGCCACGGCCTGGTGATCGCGTCGCCGTCACCGATGGCGGTGGAAGCCGAGCGCTCGCTGATCCTGCTCAGCACGCGCATCGTCGAGAACCGCGTGCTGACGTCGCCGAAGTACGGAGCGCTTCCAGCCAGTTGCGGTGCGCCGCTCGCCGCCACCGGACCGGTCATCTCGAAATGACATCGAGAGATTCACGAGCCGCGCCTACGGGCAACGCCGCGCATCGCGTCACCCTATGGTTGGATATTGCCAATGATCCCGCGATCCATGATGGCGACGCGGCATCATAGTCTTGTCACCAGCGCCGCGAGCTGGTCGGTACACTTTCCCCACCCGCTGTGGAAACCCATTCGCTCGTGCGCCTCGCGATCGGCGACCGTCCAGTGGCGCACGCGCGCGGTGTAGCGGGTCTTGCCGTCTTCGTTCTCGAACGTGAGGATGACGGTCATGAACGGCTTGGCGGCGAGTTCCCATGCCCTGGTGTAGGCGTCGGTGAAGACGAGCCGCTCGTTGGGAACGACTTCGAGATAGATGCCGCGGTTCGGCAGGTCGGTGCCGTCGGGCGCGCGCATGACGATGAGATTGGCGCCGCCCGGGCGCACGTCGAGTTCGGCGACCGGCGTCGTGTAGGGCAGCGGCGCAAACCACTGCTTGAGGAGTTCGGGCTCGGTCCAGGCGCGGTAGAGCTTGGCGGGCGGCGCGTCGATCAACCGGGTCAGGACGAGCTCGCGGTCGGAGGTGGCTTCGCTTGCAGAGGTCATCGGTGTTCTCGCAAATCCAGTTGGTGTGGTCGATACAGGCCAAGGACGAGTGGCAGAGCGGCGATCCGACAGGGCGGAAATTTTGCTTCGCGCGAACTTCGGGTTCGCAGCGCTGGCGCATATTCCGGCGAAAGCCTGTCCCGGACTCGATGCGGGGTGGGCACCGGTTCGCAGATAAGAACATGCGCCAACAAACGACTCTAGCGCACGTTCCGATTTCGTAGGAACGGAGTGCTCTAGCGGAGCTCGGGTGCCGGCACGTTGCCGGAGACGGCGTTGAGAGCGCCGTCCTTCATCAGCCTGTCGAGATGCTGGCGGATGTGGGTCGCTTCTGCGGCCGAATTGGCGAGCGCAATCGCGCGGTCGAAGGCGACGCGCGCCTCCTGCGGGCGGCCGAGATCGCGCAGCAGCGCGCCCTTGACGCCGAAGAAATGGAAGTAGCCCGCGAGCGGCACGGCGAGCGGCTCGATCATGGCGAGCGCCGCGGCCGGACCACGCAGCTTCGCGACCGCGACCGCGCGGTTGAGCGTGACCACCGGGGAGGGCTGCAGCTCCTCGAGCGCCGCATAGAGCAGGTCGATCTGCCGCCAGTCGGTGTCCTGCGGCCGGGTCGCGCGGGCATGGAGGGCGGCGATCGCGGCCTGCACCTGATACGGGCCGCGGCGGCGGTGGCGCATCGCCTTGTCGATCAGGGCAAGGCCCTCGGTGATCATCGCCTGGTTCCAGTGGCTGCGGTCCTGGTCTTCCAGGAGCACCACGGCGCCGGTGGGGTCGTGGCGCGCCGGCGACCGCGCGTGCTGCAGCAGCATCAGCGCCGCGAGCCCCATGATCTCGGGCTCGGCCGGAAACAGCCGCAGCAGCAGCCGCGCCAACCGGATCGCTTCGTCGCACAGTGCGGCGCGCATGGCGGCGCCGTCGCCACTCGCCGAGTAGCCCTCGTTGAAGACGAGGTAGAGCATGGCCGCGACGGCCGCGAGCCGCGTGGCGCGTTCAATCGCGCCCGGCGCCTCGAACGGAACGGCGGCGCGCGCGATCCGGCTCTTGGCGCGGGTGATGCGCTGCTCCATGGCGCTCTCGCTCACCAAAAACGCGCGCGCGATCTGTGCGACCGTGAGGCCGGACACGATGCGCAGCGCGAGCGCGATCTGTTGCGTCGCCGGCAGGTCGGGATGGCAGCAGACGAACAGGAGGCGCAGCACGTCGTCACGGTAATGCGACTCGTCGAGCCGCTCGGCAAGCTCGGCTTCGCTTTCGTTGGCATCCGCAATGACGTCATCGGCCGGCAGCGCCTCGTGCCGCGCCCGCTGGCGGGTCTGGTCGATCGCGGCGTTGCGGCCCACCAGGACGAGCCAGGCGGTCGGATCGCGCGGCGGCCCGTTCTGCGGCCAGCTGCGCAACGCGCGCAGGCAGGCTTCCTGAAAGGCCTCCTCGGCGGTGTCGAGGTCGCGGAAATAGCGCAGCAGCGCCGCCAGCGCCTGCGGGCGGGCGGCGATCAGCGCCGCATCGATCCACTCAGGGTCAGGGCCGAGATCGCTCACGCCGTCGCTCCGGCATTCCCCGGCTGGAACAGCAGCAGCGGCCGGATCTCATAAGCACCGCCCGGATTCGCCTGTCCAAGATCGCGCGCGGTCGCCAGCGCGTCCTCGAGCGAGGCGCAATCGATGATGTAGAAACCAAGGAGCTGCTCCTTGGTCTCGGCGAACGGGCCATCGATGACGAGCGGCGGCTCGCGATCCTTGCGCAGCGTGGTGGCGGCGGTCGTCGGCAGGAGACGCGCCACCGGTCCGAGCCGGCCCTGCTTGGCGAGCTTCTCCTGCACGGTTCCGAGCTTGGCCATCACGGCGTCCTCCTCTTCCTTGGACCAGGCCGCGACCGCGGTTTCGTCGTGGTAGCAAAGGATGGCGTAGAGCACGTGGCACTCCTCCGACAGCGATGCGCCAAGGACGTTTGGCGAGATACGGGCCCGACACCGGTGACAAAAAAATTTTCGGGCGCGCCGCTTCCCAGTATTCACCGGGCCGGGATAATTGACAGTCTCGACTCGGCGACGGTGCTGCGGCAAATTTGTCCGCCAGCGCGAGGGGTTGCGATGATCGGCAGATTCATGCGCCAACAAAAATCTGGAGCGCGACCATCGCTTGCTCGAGAGCGTGCGCGTGTCTCAACCCGCGCTTCGCGGCTCAGGCGAACCTTGCCGCGACCCGTTCACTTGAGTCCGTAACGCTCGAACGTCCCCGCAATATTGGCATCTATCGCCTTGGCGGCCGCGGTGTCGACCGCGCCGGCTGCGGCGTCGCGCTGCCTGATTTTTGTCAGACCCCGCCCATAAAGCGACCACGCGTCGTTCGGCTTGCTGCCGAGGGCCGCGTCGTAATCCGCGATCGCGCGATCGAGTTGCCCCAGCACCAGATAGGCGTTGCCCCGGTGCATGAGTGTGTTCGCATGGCCGGGGCGCAGGCGCAGCGACTCGTTGCAGTCCGCGAGCGCCGCGTGGGGCTGGCGGACGATCAGCAGCTCATCGCACCGGTTGTTGAGCGCGATCGGATTCTTGGTGTTGAGCCGTATCGCCAGATTGTAGTCGCTGATCGCGCGGTCATGGTCGCCTTTGTCCGACCAGGCGCTGGCGCGTGCGCTGTACGCCCTGTCGTATTGGGGATCGAGCCCCACCGCTTTGTTGAAGTCAGCGATGGCGTGGTCGTTGTCGTCCGTTTTGTAATAGGCGAGGCCACGGTTGTTGAACGCGATCGCGCGGTTCTTTCGGTTTTCCCGGCCGGATTGAATGATCGCCGTGCACCGGCTGATCTGGACATCGGTCGAGAACTCGTTGTCTTCGTTGACGCATCGCTTCCAGTCCGGCGATTGCTGCGCGCTCGCAGCCATGGCCAGCGCCAGAAGGGCGCCCGCGCAGGCGGCTCCCAGCTTGTGCCATCGTGCTCGCATGACGATCCCCCGGTTGGGATGCGCGGCCGGTATAATATTCCGGCTGGCTGAAATGCCAAGATCGAAATGCCAAGGTCACAGTAGGGGACTCGTGGCCGCCGTTGTGCGCTCCTCACTGCGCGGGCCGACAGCGCGCCGCCGCGAGCGCGGCGCGCGCCATCGGCATCAGGCTGGGCTCGGGAGAGAGCGCGCGCAGCACGATCAGGCCGGTCTGGGTCGGCGACTCGATGATCAAACGGTCGGCCGCCGTGACGTCGGCGTCCTCCGGCAGCGCGTCGCGCTGCGGCGTCGTCATCAGATCGAGTTCGATCTGGCGGCGGCCGGCGGCGCGGTCGTTGATCCCGTAATAGGCGACGCCGAGGCGTGTGTAGAACGTGACCGACGTGTAGGCCTGACTGACCGGGGCGGTGAGCTTCATCGGCCCGCTGCTCAGATCGTAGCGGCAGACCGCGACCGCGAAGGCCGGATCCATGAACGGCAGCACCGCGTTGGTCGGCGTCGGCGACGGGATCGCCGTCATGGCGTTGACCGGCGTGATGGCGGCGAGGCGCGCGTAGGCGTCCCGGGTCGCGGTGCGCGGCAGCACCAGGATGCTGGCGAGATGCACGATCCCGCCGAGGATCAGGGCC
>Ga0209465_10001219_pt1 | contig 11580 bp, 6 predicted proteins | sample PanSoiPlot1MoBio_FD_188321 | JGI IMG/M metagenome (GOLD analysis project Ga0209465, IMG submission 188321) | Tropical forest soil microbial communities from Panama analyzed to predict greenhouse gas emissions - Panama Soil Plot 1 MoBio (SPAdes)... | ecosystem: Environmental > Terrestrial > Soil...
AATGTTATGACTACATAATTAGCCCGCCCCCAATAAAAACAACCGCTTAGCTCAAAGCTGGGGAAAGTTCGGATTAGAGGGGACTTTGGAATCAAGGAGCCTTGTATCGTCCGCGTTTTTCACGAAAAAATGATGTCGGAATTGGCGAGCCTGGTACCGGTCACGTTTCCCGGGAAACCAGGGAATCGTAGCAAACCCGTACTACGGTGGTTTCGCGGCCACGAGCTTGAGGGTGTAGAGCGCCTCCAGGGCTTCGCGCGGCGACATGTCGTCGGGATTGAGGTCACCGAGCGCCTTCACGACCGCATCGGCGGCCGGATTGGCCGGCGCTGGTGCGGGGCGCGCCGCCGCGGAAAACAGCGGTAGATCGTCGATGAGACGGCGCGCCGGCGACGTCCGGTCCTCGGCCTCAAGCTCCGCCAACACGTGTTTCGCCCGCTCGATCACGGCGGCCGGCAGTCCGGCGAGCTTGGCGACCTGGATGCCGTAGGAGCGATCGGCCGCGCCCGGGACCACCTCGTGCAGGAACACGACGTCGCCATGCCATTCCTTGACCCGCACGGTGGCGTTGAAAAGACGCTTCAGCCTCGCAGAGAGCGCGGTCAACTCGTGGAAATGCGTCGCGAACAGTGCACGGCACCGATTGGTCTCGTGCAGATGCTCGATCGCCGCCCAGGCGATCGACAGCCCATCGAAGGTGGCGGTGCCGCGTCCGATCTCGTCGAGGATGACCAGCGACCGTTCGCCCGCCTGATTGAGGATCGCGGCGGTCTCGACCATTTCCACCATGAAGGTCGAGCGTCCGCGGGCAAGATCGTCCGCCGCCCCGACGCGCGAGAACAGGCGGTCGACGACGCCGATACGGGCCTGCTTGGCCGGCACAAAGCTTCCCATCTGGGCGAGCACGGCGATCAGCGCGTTCTGGCGCAGATAAGTGGATTTGCCAGCCATGTTGGGACCGGTGACGAGATAGATGCGGCCGGCCCCCTCCCTACCCTCCTCCAGCCGCCTCCCTAACCCTCCCCCGCGAGCGGGGGAGGGAAGGGTGGGGGCCGGGTAGGGAGGGGGCGGCGGCGACAGGTCGCAATCGTTCGCCACGAAAGGCCCACCGTCGCGCGCGAGCGCCTGTTCGACCATCGGATGGCGCCCACCGACTATGACAAAGTCGCGACTGGCGTCGACTTCCGGCCGCAAATAGCCGCGCTCGACCGCCAGCGTAGCAAGCGCCGATGCCACATCGATCGCGGCAAGCGCTTCGGCCGCCGCCTTGATGTCTTCGGTGGCAGTCACCGCCTGCGCGGCGAGGCGATCGAAGATTTCCAATTCCAGCGACAGCGCGCGGTCGGCCGCATTGGCGATCCTGGCTTCGAGATTGCCAAGCTCGGTCGAGGTGAAACGGACCTGGCCGGCAAGCGTCTGACGATGGATGAAAGTCGCGTTCCACGGGGCGCCCATCAGCTTGTCGCCGTGCTGCGCCGTCACCTCAACGAAATAGCCGAGCACATTGTTGTGCCGGATTTTTAATGTTCTGATCTGGGTCTCATCGACATAGCGCGCTTGGAGGGCCGCGACCACACGACGGGACTCGTCGCGCAGCGCCCGCGTCTCGTCGAGCGTCGCGTCATAGTGCGCGCCGATGAATCCGCCGTCACGCTTGAAGAGAGGCAATTCGTCGCCTAGCGCCGCTGCAAGCTCGGCCGCAATGGCCGGATCGGGGCGCCGCAATGCGGCGGTCGCGTCGGCGATCTCGGCGACTTGCGGGACTGATGCAAGCCGTTCCGACAGCTCCGCAGCCGCGCGCAGGCCATCGCGGATCGCCGCAAGATCGCGCGGGCCGCCGCGGCCGACCACGAGCCTTGCGAGAGCGCGGGCGAGGTCAGGCGCCGCCGCAAGCCGCGAGCGGACATCGGCGCGCAAATCGAGCTCGATTACGAACAGCCCGACGGCATCGAGCCGTCGGCGGATCACATCGGGGTTGGTGAGCGGCGCCGCGAGCCGCTGCGACAGCATGCGGGCGCCCGCCACCGTAATGGTGCGATCGATGGCCGCAATCAACGAGCCGCGGCGTTCACCGCTCTGGGTACGCATCAATTCCAGGTTCGCGCGTGTCGCCGCGTCGATGGCGAGCGTCGCGCCGGTGGCCTCTCGGATTGGCGGCGAGAGCGGCGGTCGCTTGCCGAGCTGCGTGCGCTCCACATAGGTGATGCAGGCAGCAGCAGCCGTCAGCTCAAGCCGCGACAGCACCCCGAACGCATCCATGGTGGCGACCGCGAAGTAGGAAGCGAGCCGGCGCTCGGCGGTCGCGCTGTCGAACACGTCGCGGGTAAGCGGGGTTACGGCCGGCAGCGAGCGCCACAGCGGCGCGAGTTCAGTGTCGGCATAGAGCGCATCCGAAACAATGATCTCCCCAGGTTCGAGCCTGGCGATCTCGGCAGGCAGGCCGTTGCGGTCGCACGCGCAGATGCGGAATTCGCCGGTGGACATGTCGAGATAGGCGAGCGCAAAAGCGCTGTCGGCAGCGGACGAGGACGGCTTCGCCCGCGCGACGGCGAGAAGATAATTGTTGCGCTTGGCATCGAGGAGGGAATCCTCGGTCAAGGTTCCGGCCGTGACCAGGCGGATGACATTGCGCTGGACCACGCTCTTTGCGCCGCGCTTCTTCGCCTCCGCCGGGTCCTCGGTCTGCTCGCATACGGCCACGCGATGGCCCTGCGCGATCAGGCGATGGAGATATTCGTCGGCGCGGAGCACGGGCACCCCGCACATCGGAATATCCTGGCCACGATGCTTGCCGCGCCTGGTCAGCACGATCCCGAGCGCCCGGCTCGCCACCTCGGCGTCATCGAAGAACAGTTCGTAGAAATCGCCCATCCGGTAGAACAACAGGCAATCCGGATTGGCGGCCTTGATCTCGACGTACTGCTCCATCATCGGCGTGATGCGGCTGTCATCGCCGGGAGGCGAGGTCGGCGCGAAGTCAGCGGGAGCGCGAGACGGCATGGCATCCATGGCGCGACGCTAGAGCATTCTGCGGCGGGATGTGAAGCGGCTTACGGCAGAAAATGCAGGAGATCGTGGAATTACGAACAATTCATTGAGTAATGAATTCGCTTCCGCGTCGCGTAGGATGGGTTGAGCGGAGCGAAATCCGTCACTTGTCTTTGCGTGTTGCCGTCGATGGGTTTCGCTGCGCTCAACCCATCCTACGCACATTCCACGCACAACTACTTCACAAACGTCTTCCCCGTCACCCTCTCCAAATTCCCGTAGAAAATCTTCTCCTGCACGTCTTTCGCAAGATCGAGCGAATCCAATATGCGCAGCGTCTCGCGGATGTATCCGGTTCCCTTCTCCGGATCGAACGGGCAGTCCGAGGCGAATACCACTTTTTCGGTCGGGTAGAACGCAAGCCCGCACACGGTCGCGGCGTCGGCGCCGAACACGGCGGTGTCGGCGTAGAAGTTCTGCTTGAAGTAATCGAGCGGGCGTTTCTTCAGGCTCTTGCGGAGCGAAACGTAGTCCTCGTCCGAAGTGCGGTTACCGATCTGGTCCCATCCCGGACCGATGCGGCCTTCGAGGATCGGCACGATGCCGCCGAAGTGGTGTACGATAATCTTCAGGTCCGGATGGCGGTCAAGCACCTTGGAGAACACGAGGCGGCCCATGGCGGCCGCGGTCTCGTAGGACCAGCCGAACGTCCACCAGATTTCGTAGAGCGATTTCTTTTCATCCACATAATCAGGGCGCTCGGCAGTGCGGGCCGGGTGCAACCAGATCGGCTTGTCGAGCTTCACCATTGTCGACCAGAAGTCCTCGTATTGCGGACGGTCGATCGGCGTGCCGTTGACATTGGTGAAAATCTGCACCCCGCAGGCACCGAGATCGCGGATCGCGCGCTGCGCCTCCTTGACGGCCCCGGCCGGCGATGCGAGCGATACCTGCGCGACGAAGCCCGGAAACTGGTCGCCGTGCTGGCTCACGATCTCGGCAAACCCGTCGTTGATCAGCCGGCACAACTCATCGAGCTGATCGCCGCTGGCGAAGTTCTCAAGCGGCGGCATCGGGTAGGACAAAATCTGCGCGTAATCCGCAAACAGGCCGACGATGCGGCGGCGCTCGTCGAGGTCGTAAAGACACGGCACGCCGCGCATGCGCTTGCCGATGTCCGTACCGGCCCCGGGGATTTTTTCCACCGCCTCGGAGAATTTCTTAGGGATAAAGTGAGTGTATGCGTCGATGCGCATGAGTCATTCTCCGGCTTAGGGCTGTAACGCGTCGGCCAAGCTATCGCAATGAAGGCGGGGGTGGACTTCGGGCCGGTAGGGGCACGCAACGCAGGTGGATGTCAAGGGCGGGAACTTTACCTCTCCCCTCCGGGAAGAGGTCGACGAGCGAAGCGAGCCGGGTGAGGGGTACTCGGACGATGGAGAGGGCGAGAGCCCCTCACCCGGCTCGCGCAAAGATGCGCGAGCCGACCCCTCCCAAAGGGAGAGGTGAAGAAGTGCGTTCACGACAAATTCAGCGTGCCCTCGATCATCTCCGATACGCCAGTGAGATTGTCGAAGACATCCAAATTGCTGACGCGGACGACATGGAAGCCGAGGGATTCGAGTACGCGGGTACGCTCCGCATCGCGGGCAATCTCCGCGTCCGAGCCATGCGTCGCGCCGTCGACCTCAACGATCAACCCCATCGAGCGTTACGAAGTCGACGATGTATCGATCGATTGGATGCCGGCGACGGAATTTCCAGTGAGCAAGTCGGCGGTTCTCAGAGCCTGCCACAAACGAGCTTCGGCGCTTGTTTGCGCTTCGCGCAGTCGCCGTGCCCGCGATTTGAATCGATTCATGCCCATGGTCGTAGCCCCAAGCTCCCTCACCCGGATCGCGCGAATGCGCGATCCGACCTCTCCCCAATGGGGAGAGGTGAAGTGGAGGCCTGCGCGTCCATTCATTCCGCCGCGGAATCGAGGCGACCGATTTGCTCTATCTCGGCAAGGCAGCTCGCCAAGCGCTCGCCCTGCGGGTCGGCGAGGGCTGCGACGCGGGCGCTGGCGACGGCGTCGATGCCGCGGGACAGCGGAATGGTGTCGGCGAGGATCGGCCGGATCACCTGGCGCTCGATCGCCGCATAGTTTGCGGCACCGCGCTTCAACGTATCGCCATAGCCCTTGAGCAGCCTCGCGCATTCGGCAACTTCCAGCGCGAGCGGGGCCGACTTTGCGGCAGCCGCGACGATGAGCGCGAGCCAGGCCTCAATCGCGGCCTGCTCCTGGGCGTAGCGATAGCTGCGCGGACGGAAACGCCGGAGGCGGGCAAGCAGGAGCAAGCGCAGATAGCCGAACATCGAGCTGGTCTTGATCTCCATGCCCCAGTGAAGCTTGTCGATCCAGCCGTGATGCTCCGCGGTCGCGATGATCGGCCGCGCAAGCCACGGCGGCAGGATCGAGCACATTTCCTCGATGCCGGGCTTGAGGAACTCCACGATTGTCACCGGCTCGCCAGGCTTGCCGCCCATCTGCGTGGCGATTCTTGCCATCCGCTCCGGCGCGATCTTTGCGCTCGCGACCCGGATCACGTCCTCGTAGGACATGCGCAGCGCAAGGTGGCGCGCGACCTCCCGCGTCAGCTGCCCGCCGGCGCCGGCGCGTGCATCCGCTTCGGCGACGGCGGCCAGGCGGTCGAGATAGAGCTGCGCGTAGGGTGCATTCTGGTATGCGGTGAGCCGGCGCAGTCCTTCGGTTATGACGTCGGCAGCGGTGCCGAAGCGCACAGGCTCGCGGTCAAGCTCGGAATCCCTCCCCGTCTTCGGGGAGGGTGGCGGCGGCGCGCTTGCGCGCCGCCGCCGGGTGGGGACCGCGGCGCGCCACAAAGACCCCACCCGGCGCGCAAGAGCGCGCCACCCTCCCCGAAGACGGGGAGGGATTCTGAGCCCGGTGCGGCGTTGTTCTCGTTCCCCGCAAGCGGAAGGGATGTGAGTCTTTCCGCGATTCTGAGCTTGTGGAGAGGCCCCGTCACCCCGACCCTCTCCCCCCCGCAATCGGGGAGAGGGAGAAGAGGCGCCGGACGCCTCGGCACCTTGGCGAGCCGCTTCGAACCCCGCCTTGAAGCCGCGCAAGTTGACGTCGGCGGACTTGCCGGCCCGGATCGCGCCTTCGAAGGCCTCGGCCGGGATCGGCAGCCGGCCGGATGCCGCAATGGCCCCGAGCATCACGGCGTTGATCATGGCGCCCGTGTTCCTGGCAACCGCATCCATGTCGAACAGCACATGCGCCCGGGCGTTCCGCTCTATCGATGCCACCAGCCTCCCCGCGTCGAAGCGGCCATCGCCCATGGCCATTTTCTCCGCGATGGCATGGACGCGATGAGTGCTGGCGATCATCAAGGTGCGGTTGGGGGTAACGAAGCCGGCCGCGACGGTGCGGCCGGCCTCCAGCAATTCGCTCGCCACCACCACGTCGATATCGCCAATGCCCGGTGCGAGCGCCAGCACAGGGCGCTTGCCGTCAAGCTCGCGCCACGTCTGCGGAAACAACTCGATGTAGTAGGTGGTGGCGCCGGTGCGCTGGGCGACACCCGGGATCGACGTGCTCTGCACCGGCAGATCGCAGCTCGCGGCCGCCGCGATGATCCAGTCGGTGAGGACGCCGCCGCCCTCGCCGCCGAGCGCCGCGACCAGTACGGTGATGGGCCGCACGCTCATGCGGCTCCCTTCGGGGCATAGCCGCCCAGCGTCGCGATTACGCCATGCCGCCACGCCGCAACGGTGCGATCCCACCAGCCCGGATTGCGGATCAACTCCGCGCGGTAGAACGACGGGCACAGCACCGCGGCATGCGCGACCTCGCCGCACAGCCCACAGCCGACGCAACTGTCGATCACGGTGGTCACCGGATCGATGCGCAGCGGATCGGGGTTTGGCTTGACGGTCAGCGAGGGGCAGCCGGACAGCCGGATACAGGAATGGTCGCCGGTGCAGATTTCCTCGTCGACACCATAGCGTGTTTGCACCACGCGCTCGCCGCGATTGAGCCGCTCGGCATTCTCGGCCCGGACCCGTCGCTGGCGGACAAGCTGGCACTCGCCGTCCGCGATGATCACCTTGAGGCCGCGCTCAGCCGTGCGCATCGCGTCTTTCAGGGTCGCGACCATCCGGGCGACCCCATAGGTGCGCACCTTGCGCAGCCATTTCACGCCCATGCCGCGCAGCGTGGTTTCCACGTCCATGCCGGGAGCCTCGCCGGTGCGGCCGGCGGGACTCGACGGCATGAATTGCTGCCCGGTCGCCGAGGTGTAGCCGTTCTGCATGACGATGAGGATGCCGTCACCCTTGTTGAACAGACTGCTGGCAACGCCGGTGATAAGTCCGTTGTGCCAGAAGCCGCCATCGCCCATCACGGCGATCGAACGCCGGTCCATGTTGGGGCCCACGGCAGCAGCGCTGGCGAGCGACATGCCGTAGCCGAGGATCGAGTTGCCGATGCTGAACGGCGGCAGGGTGCCGAAGGAATGGCAGCCGATGTCGGCGCTGACATGGGTCGGCCCGATCTCCCGCTGCATCAGCTTGATGGCGCTGAAGACCGGCCGCTCGGGGCAGCCGGTGCAGAAGGCCGGCGGCCGCGCCGGCAATTCGCCCAGTGCCGCCGCGACCTTGGGGCGATGGCTCACGATCTCGCCCACTTTGCCGAGGATCGCCCGCGTATCAATACGGGCAGGCTGCGCTTCCGCCAGGAAGGCGGCCAGCCCGTTGAGCAGAACTTCGGCGGTGTATTCGCCGGCGACAGGCAAGGGTCCCTTGCCGAGCACGCGGGTTTGCAGGTCGGCGCGGCGCAGCTCCACATTGAGGGCTTGCTCGATGTATTCGGGATGGCCTTCCTCGACCACCAGCACGGCGCGCTTGCCGGCGCAGAAGGCGCGCAGCTCCTCCGGCACCGGCGGATAGACCACGTTGAGCACGAGGATCGGCACGCGAGAGACGCCGAAGATGTCGGCGAGGTCCAGCCGCTCGAGCGCGCGCAGCACGGAGTTGGTGAGCCCGCCCATCACCACGATGCCGATGTCGTCGAGGTCCCCCGGAATCAATTCGTTGAGCTTGTGCTCGCGGATGAAGGCTTGGGCGGCCGGAAAGCGCTGTTCGACCTTGAGGCGCTCATGAATGAACGTGACCGGCGGATGAGACAGGCGCGCATAATCGAACCTTGGCGGGCCGGCCAGGCGATTGAGAGCGGAATAGCGGCCCGGCCTGTTGTTGCGCGCGACGAACTCGCCGGTGACATGGCAGGCGCGGATACGCAACTCGAGCATCACCGGCGCATGGCTCGCCTCCGACAGCTCGAAGCCCTTTTCCACGCAGCGCACGATGGTCGGTAAATCCGGCCGCGGATCGAGGAGCCACATCGACGACTTCATCGCATAAGCGTAGGAGCGCTCCTGGATGACGCTTGCGCCTTCACCGTAGTCTTCGCCCAGGATGATCAGGGCGCCGCCGATGACACCAGGCGACGCCAGGTTCGACAGCGCATCGGCGGCCACGTTGGTGCCGACGATCGACTTCCAGGTCACGGCCCCGCGCAGCGGATAATTGATCGAGGCCCCCAGCATGGCGGCAGCCGAGGCCTCATTGGTGCAGGTTTCCAGATGCACGCCGAGTTCGGCCATCATGTCCTCGGCGTCCACCAGGACATCGATCAGATGCGATACAGGCGCGCCCTGGTAGCCGCCCACATAGCTCACGCCCGACTGCAACAGCGCCTTGGTGACGGCGAGAATCCCCTCGCCGCGAAACACCGCGCCATCGCCGAGGCGCAGCGCCGCTACTTCAGCCTTGAACGAGCGTTCCATCACTTCGTCTCACATTCGTTGCGTCTCTGCTTCCGCGAGAGGTTGCGGGAAAGCTGGTGCGGAGTTCGCTTTGAATCACTTCACCGCGTCGTCGCCGGGCTCGTCCCGGCGACCCCGAATTCTAGGGCACGGAGCATCAACAATCGAGGTGGCCGGGACAAGCCAGGCCACGACTCCGGAGGGAAGCCAAGTGCTCAAACGTGACCAGAAATCCCGTGTAGCGTGGTTTTGGCTAAAATTGCAGCGGGGTTCTTTACCTCAGCCCGCTCACGGGGATAGCCATGTCTCATGAAACGTAACACCTATATCGGCCGATCCGTCCCGCGACTAGAGGACCCGCCACTGGTGCGAGGGCGTGGTCGTTTTGCGGGCGACATCTCGTTTCCGCACCAGCTGCATATGCGGGTTGTGCGTTCGCCTGTGGCGCACGGCCGGATCGTGGCGATCGACGCCGCCGTGGCGCGCGCGACTCCGGGGGTGATTGCGATTTGGACCGCGGCCGATATCATGGATGTGCCGCCGATCGATTTCCGCGAAGGCCGCATCGAGCGGCTTGAGCCGTACCGTCAGCCGATCCTCGCGATCGAGCGCGTGCGTTATGTCGGCGAGCCGGTCGCAGCCGTGTTCGCGACCGACCCCTACGTCGCGGAAGACGCCGCCGATCTCGTCACGATCGAGATCGAGGAGCTAGCGGTGCTGCTCGACGCCGACTCCGAGCCGGCCGAGTTTTCGCCCGGCCACAGCACCGAAGCCGCCATCGTGCGCCAGGGCTATGGCGATGTCGACGCCGAGATGGCGCGCGCACATACGGTGGTCGAACTTGATCTCGCGGTCGGCCGCCACAGCGGCGTGCCGCTCGAAACGCGCGGGGCGATCGGCCGCCATGATGCGGCGCGCGACATTCTGGAACTGCACGGCGCCGCCAAGGTGCCGCATCGCATACGCGACCTGCTGGCCCTGATGCTCCGGCGCGCGCCGTCCTCTATTCACGTCCACGAATCCCACGTTGGCGGCGGCTTCGGGGTGCGCGGCGAACTCTACCCGGAGGACGTGCTGGTGTGCGTCGCCGCCATGCGGCTGGGGCGGCCGGTCAAGTGGATCGAGGACCGGCGCGAGCATTTCATCTGCGCCAATCATTCGCGCCAGCAGCGTCACCGGGTTCGCGCCGGGGTCGATGCCGACGGCGTGATCCTCGCCCTCGATGACGAGTTCTGGCACGACCAGGGCGCCTATGTGCGCACCCACGCGACCCGCGTCGTCACGATGATCAGCGGCATCCTGCCGGGACCGTACCGGATCCCGGCCTATCGGTCGGTCGGGCATTTCCGCCTCACCAACAAGACGCCGGCCGCAACCTATCGGGCGCCGGGACGGTACGAGACGACGTTCGTGCGCGAACGTCTTGTCGAAGCGATCGCTCACGCCCTTAAGCTCGATCCCGTCCAGGTGCGCCGGCGCAACGCCATCACGGCCGCCGAAATGCCCTTTCACCGGCCCCTCGAAGTGCTGGGCGAGGAGGTCGAGCACGACACCGGCGATTACATGGGCCTGCTCGACAAGGTGCTGGAACGCGCATCGTGGCCGAAGCTGAAGGCCGAGCTGGCGCGGCGGCGCCGGAACGGCGAGCTGGTCGGCGCCGGCATCGCGATGTTCGTCGAAAAGAGCGGGCTCGGGCCGTCCGATGGCGTCCGTATTACGGTCGATACGTCCGGACAGATCGAGGTCGTCACCGGCGGCGCCTCGGTCGGCCAGGGTTTCGAAACGGTCGTGGCGCAGGTGGCGGCCGAGACGATAGGGGTCGATTACCGGCACGTGCGGGTGATCCATGGCCAGACTGACCGCATCGCGTTCGGTCTCGGCGCCCATGCATCCCGGGCCACCGTGATGACGGCCTCGGCGACCCGCGCGGCCGCCCTCAAGCTGCGCGACAAGGCGCTCGACATGGCGGCGCAGCTCATGCAAACGGCGCCCGCAGACCTCGACATCGTCGACGGCGAGGTCGTGCGCAAGGCCGGTGGGCCTTCGATGCCGCTTGGCGCGGTCACGGCGAGGCTGGCGCCGGCTTCGCCAACGCGCGGCGGTCGCCAACCCGGGCTCTGCGCCGACGGTTGGTTCCATACGGCGCATCAGGTCTATCCCTATGGCAGTCATCTGGCCGTCGTGACGGTCGATCCCGGCACCGGCGCCATCGCGATCGAGCGCTACATCGCAGGCTACGACATCGGCCGCGCCATCAATCCCATGATGGTCGAGGGGCAAATTGTCGGCGGGTTTGCCCAAGGCCTGGGCGGCGCGCTCTTGGAAGAATTCCGCTACAGCGAACGCGGCGATCCGCTCGCCGTGACATTTGCGGATTACCTGATGCCGACCGCCCTGGAAATACCGGCGCTCGAAGTCATCCTCACTGAGGATTTTCCGAGTGGTCTCAACCCGCTCGGCATCAAGGGCGCCGGCGAGAGCGGCATCACGGCAGTCGGCGCAGCCATGGCTAACGCGGTCGAGGACGCGATCGGTCTACCCGGTGCCATCACGGAACTGCCGATCACGCCGCAACGGTTGAGAGAGATTCTCAATAACCGTGCAAGTCTTCAACCAAAGCAACCAAACTCTGCTACACTCCCACGCAGAAAGTGAGGACTAAAGCCAATACCGTTCAGTTAGCGGTTTGCTAGCAATTCGTTAACCAAGGCTTCTCACGCTCCTTGTCACTGATTCGGTGCAAGGAGGGGGGGCTATGGCG
>Ga0209465_10001220_pt1 | contig 11579 bp, 10 predicted proteins | sample PanSoiPlot1MoBio_FD_188321 | JGI IMG/M metagenome (GOLD analysis project Ga0209465, IMG submission 188321) | Tropical forest soil microbial communities from Panama analyzed to predict greenhouse gas emissions - Panama Soil Plot 1 MoBio (SPAdes)... | ecosystem: Environmental > Terrestrial > Soil...
ATCGACAGGATGCGGGCGTCGCAGAGGATGCGCGAGATCGGATATTCGAGCGCAAAACCGTTGCCGCCGTGGATCTGCACCGCGTTGTCGGCGGCCGCCCAGGCGACGCGCGCGGCCAGGAGCTTCGCCATTCCGGCCTCGAGGTCGCAGCGTCGGCCCTTGTCCTTCTCGCGCGCCGCGTAATAGGTGATCTGGCGCGCGATCATGATCTCGGCCGCCATCATGGCGATCTTGTCGGCGACGCGCGGGAAGCCGATGATCTTCTCGCCGAACTGCACGCGCGCTTCGGCGTAGCGCAGCGCCTCGTCCATGGCGGCCTGGGCGACGCCGATCGCACGCGCGGCGGTCTGGATGCGCGCCGACTCGAAGGTCGCCATCAGCTGCTTGAAGCCGAGGCCCTCGACGCCGCCGAGCAGGTTCTCGGCCGCCACCTCGAAGCCGTCGAAGGCGATCTCGTATTCCTTCATGCCGCGATAGCCCAGCACCTCGATCTCGGTGCCCGACATGCCGGGCGCCGGAAACGGATCGGCGTCGCTGCCGCGCGGCTTCTCGGCGAGCAGCATCGAGAGGCCCTGATAGCCAGGCTCCTCGGGATTGGTGCGCACCAGCAGGGTCATCAGGTCGGCGCGCACCGGATGGGTGATCCAGGTCTTGTTGCCGACGACCTTGTAGACGTCGCCCTCGCGGGTCGCCCGGGTGCGCAGCGAGGCGAGGTCGGAACCGGTGTTGGGCTCGGTGAAGACCGCGGTCGGCAGCACCTCCCCGGAGGCGATCCTGGGCAGCCATTTCCGCTTCTGCTCCTCGGTGCCGCTGCCGAGGATGAGCTCGCAGGCGATCTCCGCGCGCGTGCCGATCGAGCCGATGCCGATGTAGCCGCGCGACAGCTCTTTTGACACCACGCACATCGATTCCTTGCCGAGGCCCATGCCGCCGAACTCCTCCGGCAGCGTGAGGCCGAATACGCCGAGCTCGCCCATGTGCGCGATGGTCTCGAGCGGGATGTAGCTGTTGGTGCGGTGCCATTTATGGGCGTTCGGTGCGACCTCGCTGTCGGCGAAGCGGCGCATCTCGTCGCGGATCTGATCGAGCGTGTCATCGAGCAGGCAGTCGCCCATGGTGGCGGCCGCCTGCCGGGCCCGCATCAGCTCGATCAGGCGGGCGCGGTTGCGTGCCGAGTTGCCGGCCGCAGTGGCCGCCTCGCAGCCCGGCGTCACCCGCGCCGCCACCTTGTCGGCCGCGATCCCGAGATCCGCGAGCCGCACGATCTCGCCCTGGCTCATCGGGATCCCGCCCAGGATCTGGGCGAAATATTCGCCGAGGCCGATGCGGACGATCAGCTCCTCGATCTCGCCGAGCCGGCCCGCCGCGCGCGCGCGCGCCGCGTAGGCGGCGAGCTGGCGCAGCACCTGCACATAGGTCGCGAGCCAGGCGAGCCCATGGGCGGCGCGCTGCTCGCGGTCGAGCATGCGGCCGACCGTGCGGCCGTCGACGGTGACGCGGGCGCGCACCTCGGCGATCGCATCGGCGAGCAGCGCCTCGGCGACGGCCGTCGCCTCCTCGGCGAGCAGGACGACGTCGCTTCCAGCGTCGATTTCAGCGGGGGCAAGGGACATCGCGCTCTCCGTGCGAAGATCTGTGCACCGTGCAAGCGCCCCGCCGGGCCGGCGGCGGGCTCGGCCGACGCACTATGCGTGCACTGCACAAATTTGCCAACCCGCCTTTCCGCCGGCGTTCGCGCGGCCCTCCCTTGCAAAGCGAACCGCGATCCGGGAAGGGTAGCGCCGCTTCCTTGAAACCGGTGAACCAGGCCCGCCGTGCACTTCTTTCGTCAGTGGTTCAACACCTCCTATGCGGCCTATGAGGCTTTCGTGCGCGACGACGGCTGGGCGATCTCCAGCCACATCGCGCTATCCTCGCTGATGTCGCTGTTTCCGTTCCTGATTTTCATCACGGCGCTGACCGGCTTCCTGGGAACCCAGCAGCTCGCCGACCAGGTCGCGACGCTGCTGCTCGAGGCCTGGCCGCGTGAGGTCGCGGGGCCGATCTCCTCCGAGATCGCGAGCGTGCTCACCAATGCGCATGGGGGGCTGCTCACGGTCGGCGTCGCGCTTGCGATCTATTTCTCCTCGAGCGGCGTCGAGAGCCTGCGCATCGGGCTCAACCGCGCCTATGACGAGCTGGAGGTGCGACCGTGGTGGCTGCTGCGGCTCGAATCGATCGGCTACGTCCTTGTGGGTGCGGCGGCGTTGATCGCGCTGGCGTTCGTGATCGTCGGCGCCACCGGCACCCTGAGCCAGCTCGTGCAGCACGAGCCATGGCTCAAGATCATCGAGCAGAACTTCACGTTCTGGCGCTACGTGATCGCCACTGCGGTGATCGTCACCGCCCTCATCCTGGTCCACAAATGGCTGCCGGCCGGACGCCGCCGCCTGGTCGAGATCGCGCCCGGCATCGTGGTCACCTTGCTGCTGTGGGTCTGCGTCGGCGTCGGCTTCGGGCGCTACCTGGCGGATTTCGCCGGGACCTATGTGTCGACCTATGCGGGCCTCGCCAGCGCGATGGTGGCCCTGGTCTTCCTCTATTGGACGGCCGCGATCTTCGTCTATGGCGGCGAGCTCAACAACGCGATCCGGCAGGCGCGACACAAGCGGGCGGAGGCCGCAGCCCGCAACGCGTGACGGGCCGCCGGCCGGTCAGCCGGCTGCCGCCTCGATGACGTCCTCGAAGCTGCGCAGGCCGGGGCGCGGCGCATTGACCAGCACCGCCATGTTGCCGGGCTTGTGCTCGTTCTTCCACATCATCTGATGGGCGAGCGGGATCTTGTCCCAGGGAAAGACCTCGCTCATGCACGGGTCGATGCGCTGGTCGAGCACGAACTGGTTCGCGGCGCTCGCCTGCTTGAGGTGGGCGAAATGCGACCCCTGGATGCGCTTCTGCCGCATCCAGACGTAGCGCGCGTCGAACGTGATGTTGTAGCCCGAGGTGCCGGCGCAGAACACCACCATGCCGCCGCGCTTGACCACCAGGCACGACACCGGAAACGTCTGCTCGCCCGGATGCTCGAACACGATGTCGACGTCGCGCTTGCCCGTGATGTCCCAGATCGCCTTGCCGAACTTGCGCGCCTCCTTGACCCAGGCGTCGTATTCGGGCGTGCCGACGCTCGGCATGGCTCCCCAGCAGGTGAAATCCTTGCGGTTGACCACGCCCTTGGCGCCGAGCTGCATCACGTAGTCGCGCTTCGTCTCGTCCGAGATCACGCCGATCGCGTTCGCGCCGGCGGCGGCGGCAAGCTGCACGCCGAACACGCCGAGCCCGCCGCTGCCGCCCCACACCAGCACGTTGTCGCCCGGCTTGAGGGTGTGCGGCGCATGGCCGAACAGCATGCGATAAGCGGTCGCCAGCGTGAGCGTGTAGCAGCCCGACTCTTCCCAGGTCAGGTGCCTGGGCTTCTGCATGAGCTGGCGCGACTGCACGCGACAGAACTGCGCGAACGAGCCGTCCGGCGTCTCGTAGCCCCAGATCCGCTGCGAGGTCGACAGCATCGGGTCGCCGCCGTTGCAGTCCTCGTCGTCGCCGTCGTCCTGATTGCAGTGGACGATGACGTCATCGCCGACCTTCCAGCGCTTCACCTTGCTGCCGACCGCCCACACGATTCCCGATGCGTCCGAGCCGGCGATGTGGAAGGGATTCTTGTGCACGTCGAGCGGCGAGATCGGGATGCCGAGCCCGGCCCACACGCCGTTGTAGTTGACGCCGCCCGCCATGACATAGACCAGCACCTCGTCGTCGCCGATCGACCAGGTCGGCACCACCTCGAGCTGCATCGCGGTCTCCGGAGGTCCGTGACGTTCCTTGCGGATGGCCCAGGCGTGCATCTTCGCCGGCACGTGGCCGAGCGGCGGCACCTCGCCGAGCGCGTAGAGATCCTTCGGCGCGGCGCCGGACGGCGTCTTGAGCTGTGTCACAGGAGCCATTGCGGTCCTCCCTGCAGGCGGGCGACCCAAATCGGGGGCCCACTAGTGTGCACCAGAACATGTTGCGCTGCAACAATCGTTGGTAAATCCACGTGTGAGCCCGCCCGCAGCGGCGCGATGCGCGGCCGCGCCCCGGGGGCACTACCGGGTGACGGGCTGACACCCCATGCGGTGCGCGATATCGTCGGCACGCACGAGAGCAACAACGGCGCCGGACGCATTCGGCGCACCTGGGGAGGACGTTCGATGCTCGAGATCCAAGCACTCATCATTTGGCTGATCGTCGGGGCGATCGCGGGCTGGGCCGCGGGTCAGGTCGTCAAGGGCGGAGGCTTCGGCCTGATCGGCGACATCATCGTCGGCATCGTCGGCGCGTTCATCGCCGGCTTCCTGCTGCCAAAGATCGGACTCATGATCGGCGGCGGCATCATCGGCGCGATCATCAACGCCTTCATCGGGGCCGTGATCCTGCTGCTGATCCTTCGGTTGATCAAACGCGCCTGACGAGATCGTCCGAACTCAGACACCTGCGGAATCAACGCCTGTCGCACCAACGACAGCGATCTCCTGATATTTGCCGCTGCCTATTGCGGGGCGCACCGCCGTCCCGCAAAATCGAAACTGCGGCCATGGGGCGCCGCACGGGGAGCCGATCGTCATGTTGGGGACCAACAGTCTCATCGTCATTCTGATTGTCGGCCTTGTGGCGGGCTGGCTCGCGGCCAAGATCGTGCAGGGTACGGGACTCGGCATCATCGGCGACATCATCGTCGGCATCCTCGGCGCCTTCATCGGCCAGTGGCTGTTTGCCCACTTCCACGTCCGCATCGGCGTGAATTTCTGGGTGGATGCGATCCTGACCGCAACGATCGGCGCCATCGCCCTGCTGGTGGTGATTCGGCTGATTCGCAGCATTTGACCTTCGGCGCGGGGTCTGCGCGCCCCAACGGAACCGGGGCGGCCTCATCCTTTTTGACGTTTGCCAGCGCGCATTTTGCGACGCACAATGATCCGCCCGGACGGCTACCGCGCGGAGACACCTGTGACCGACCCCCGAGCGAAGCGCGACAAGCCGTGGATCTTCCGCACCTATGCGGGACATTCCACGGCGCGCGACTCGAACGAGCTCTACCGAAGAAATCTCGCCAAGGGCCAGACCGGCCTCTCGGTCGCCTTCGACCTGCCGACACAGACCGGCTACGACAGCGATCATCCGCAGGCCAGGGGCGAGGTCGGCAAGGTCGGCGTGCCGATTTGCCACCTCGGCGACATGCGCGCGCTGTTCGAGGGCATCCCGCTCGCCGCGATGAACACCTCGATGACGATCAACGCCACGGCGGCATGGCTGATGGCGCTCTACATCGCGGTCGCCGACGAGCAGGGCGCGCCGCGCACCGCGCTGCAGGGGACGATTCAGAACGACATCATCAAGGAATATCTCTCGCGCGGCACCTACGTGTTTCCGCCGGCGCCGTCGATGCGGCTGATCAAGGACGTGATCCTGTTCACGACCAGGGACATCCCGAAGTGGAATCCGATCAATGTCTGCTCCTACCACCTGCAGGAGGCGGGCGCGACGCCGGTGCAGGAGCTCGCCTTCGCGCTCGCGACCGCGATCGCGGTGCTCGACACGGTCCGGGCATCCGGCGAGGTCGCACCCGAGAAATTCGGCGACGTGGTCGGACGCATCTCGTTCTTCGTCAATGCCGGACTGCACTTCGTCACCGAGCTCTGCAAGATGCGCGCCTTCACCGAACTGTGGGACGAGATCACCCGCGAACGCTACGGCGTCGCGGACCCCAAGCAGAGATTGTTTCGCTACGGCGTGCAGGTGAACTCCCTCGGCCTCACCGAGCCGCAGCCGGAAAACAATGTCGCGCGCATCCTCATCGAGATGCTGGCGGTGACGCTGTCGAAGAACGCGCGCGCGCGCGCCGTGCAGCTGCCGGCGTGGAACGAGGCGCTCGGCCTGCCCCGGCCCTGGGACCAGCAATGGTCCCTGCGCATGCAGCAGATCCTCGCCTACGAGACCGACCTGCTCGACTACGGCGACATCTTCGACGGCTCGACCGAAATCGGGCGCAAGGTCGAGGAGCTCAAGCGCGAGGCCAGGGAGGAGCTCGGGCGCATCGAGGACATGGGCGGCGCGGTCGCGACGGTCGACACCGGCTATCTCAAGCAGCAGCTGGTCGAGTCGAACACCGCGCGGCTCGAGGCGATCGAGCGCGGCGAGCGGGTCGTCGTCGGCGTCAACAGGTATCTCGAGAGCGAGCCCTCGCCGCTGGCAGCCGCCGGCGAGTCGATCCTGACGGTGTCGGAGGAGGCCGAGCGCGGCCAGATCGAGCGGCTCAACGCCTGGCGCGCCGCGCGCGACGACGATGCCGTCAAGGCTGCGCTCGCCGAGCTCAGGCGCGCCGCCGCCGGCAGCCACAACATCATGCCGGCCTCGATCCGGTGCGCAAAGGCGGGCGTCACCACCGGCGAATGGGGCTGGACGTTGCGCGAGGCGTTCGGCGAATACCGCGCGCCGACCGGCGTCGGGCGCGCCATGCGCAACGACGTCGCCGGCCTCGACGACATCCGCGCCGACGTCGATCGTGTGTCGAAGAAGCTCGGCCGGCGGCTGACCTTCCTGGTTGGCAAGCCCGGCCTCGACGGCCATTCCAATGGCGCCGAGCAGATCGCGACCCGCGCGCGCGACGCCGGCATGCAGGTCGTCTACGAGGGTATCCGTCTCACGCCCGACGAGATCGTGCAGGCGGCGAGCAAGCAGGACGTGCACGTCGTCGGGCTCTCGATCCTTTCGGGCTCGCACGTGCCGCTGGTCAAGGACGTGGTGGCGGGCCTGCGCGAGGCCGGGCTTGACGACGTGCCGGTCGTGGTCGGCGGCATCATTCCACCCGAGGACGCCCGTGTGCTCAAGCAGTTCGGCGTCGCGGCGGTCTACACGCCGAAGGATTTCGAGCTCAACCGCATCATGACGGACGTGGTGCGCATCGTCGAGCGGGCGAATGGCGCGAGCAATCTGTGAGTCGATCTCCCTCTCCCCGCTTGCGGGGAGAGGGTCGGGGTGAGGGGCGCTGCCTCACCGCGAAGAAACGACTCGAGGAGAGGCCCCCTCACCCGGCCCCTCCCCCTGGAAGGGGGAGAGATGAAGAGAGGGGAGCGGTGGCGCCGTGCGTGCCGCAATCACCCAGGCGGAACGAGGTTGAGCGCCTCCAGCGCCTGGGCGAGCTTGCCCGGGCTCAGAGGCTTGACGAAATAGGCCGTGATGCCCGCCGACCGGGCCGCAGCCTCGCTGCTGCTGTCGCCGTGACCCGAAATTCCGATCACCGGCACCTCGCCGGCCTTGCCGGGAAGCGCGCGGATGCGGCGCGTCGCCTCGAGACCGTCGACGCCCGCGAGCGCAACGTCCATCAGGACCGCGTCGTAGCCCCCGCGCGCCGCCGCCGCCACCGCGGTCTCGCCCGTCTCGACGAAATCGACCCGATGGCCGAGCTCGGTGAGGATGGTGTTCATCACGACGCGACCGTAGGGATTGTCCTCGGCGCACAGGATCGCGAGCGCGCGGCGCGGATGGGCGCGCGCGCCCCCGGGCTCCGCGGCGGGCTGCGCATCAGCGCGCTCGACCACGACGGTGAGGCGGAAGGTCGTGCCCTCGCCTGGCTTGCTGGCAACCGTGAGGTCGCCACCCATCGCCTCGGCGATGCGCTTGACGAACACGAGTCCCAGCCCGGCGCCGCCATAGCGGCGGGCGACCTCCTCGTTGGCCTGCGCGAACGGCCGAAACAGTTGCTTGAGGTCGCGCGCCGCGATGCCGATGCCGCTGTCGGTCACCGCGAAGGTGAGCCGCACGCGCCCGCGGGCCGCCGGCGCGGCGCCCACCGTCAGCGTCACGGAGCCCTCGCCGGTGAACTTGATGGCGTTGTCGGTGAGGTTCTCGAGCGCGGACCGCAGCCGCACGGCGTCCCCGGCCACGGTCGGCGGCAGGTCGGCCGCGATCGCGATCTCGGTCGTGAGCCTCTTGCTGCCCGCACGCGCCGCGAGCGCCTGCCCGACCGCTTCCGCCAGCGCGCGCGGCGAGAACGGCTCGCACCGCAGCGCCAGCCCGGCGGCGTCGGCCTTGACGCCATCGACGATCAGCGAGGCGAGCGCCGCCAGGTGCTCGGCGCCGCTCTTGACCGCCTTGGCCCAATCGCGTTCGCGCTGGCCGATATCCGAGGAGGCGAGAAGCTCGGCCAGCGCCACGATGCCGGTGAGCGGCGTGCGGATATCGTGCGCAATGCCGGCAAGCGCCGCCTCGACGGCAGGCGGCAAAGGACGCTGTCGCCTCGCCGGCCGTCCTGTCCGCTTTCGGGTGCGCTTGCCCATCGGCCCGTATCCGCTTGCAGCATCGCATGAACATTGTGGCGGAACCATAGAGCGGAGGCGCCGGACGCGCTGTCGCACATGTGACAAGCGGCCCATGCGTCCCGGCGCACGATCACGGCTCCCGCGTCAGGCCGCAAGGCCGACCATGCGCCGGATGTCGGCGGGGCTCGCGCCCGCCGCGCGCAACTCGCGCAAGCCGGTGGCCCGCGTCGATTTCGACAGCTTGCTGCCGTCGCGATCGAGGATGAGGCGATGGTGCTGGTAGATCGGCGCCGGCAGGCCAAGCAGCGCCTGCAGCAGACGATGCACGCCGGTCGCATCGTAAAGGTCGCGGCCGCGCACCACGTCGGTGACGCCCTGGGCGGCGTCGTCGACGACGACCGAGAGATGATAGCTCGTCGGCGTCTCCTTGCGCGCCAGGATCACGTCGCCCCAGGCGGCCGGATCGGCGACGACGGTCGCGATGGCGCCGTCGGCGCCGGTCTCGCGCCACGTCAGCGGCCCGACCCGGGAGATCGCGGTCGCCATATCGAGGCGCAAGGCGTAGGGCGCGCCCGCCCGCCGGCGTCGCTCGCGCTCCTCGGGTGCGAGCGCCCGCGCGCTGCCCGGATAGAGCGGTGCGCCGTCGGGATCGCGTCGCCACGGCCCTTCCCGTTCACGGGCCGCGACCAGGCGGGCGATCTCGGCGCGGCTCTCGAAGCTCGCATAGGTCAGACCCATGGCGTCGAGGCGCGCGAGCGCGGCCCGATAGTCGTCGAAATGCTCGGACTGCCGCCGCACCGGCGGCTCCCAGGCGAGCCCGAGCCAGCCGAGGTCCTCGTGGATCGCGGCCTCGTATTCGGGCCGGCACCGCGCGGCGTCGATGTCCTCGATGCGCAGCAGGAGGCGGCCCCGGCGGGCGCGCGCGAGGTCGAAGTTGAGCAGCGCCGAGTAGGCATGGCCGAGGTGCAGGAAGCCGTTCGGGCTCGGCGCGAAGCGAAGGACGGGTGTCGCCATGGTGCCGGATGCGGGACGCGATCCAGAGCATGATCCCGAAAAGTTGCAGACTTTTCGGACAAGATCATGCTCCAGAATCAATGAGATGAGAGCACGAAGCGATTCTACCTAATCGCATCCTGTCTAGGTGCATTCCTTTACACGATGCCGAGGTTCAAATACGCCTGCCAACCGGTCTGGATTTGAACGATCTTTCCCGAACATGACGCTTCGCCTTGAAACTCAGGACGACGTCGATGCCGGCGTGCGCCAGCTCGCCGCGCAAGACCCTCGGCTCGCCGCCATCCTGGCGCTCGCGGGCCGCGTGCCGCTGCGCCGCCGCCCCGGCGGATTCGCGGGGCTCGCGCAGATCATCGTCGCGCAGCAGCTGTCGACGGCGAGCGCGAGCGCGATCTGGGCCCGGCTGACGGCGGCGTTCGATCCGCTGCTGCCCGAAAAGATCCGGCGCGCGCGCACCCCGACGCTCGCCCGCATCGGCCTGTCGGGCGCGAAGATCCGCGCCTTCAAGGCGATCGCAACGGCCATCCGCGACGGGCTCGACCTCGACGCCCTCGCCGAGCTGCCGGCCGACGACGCCCATCGGGCGCTCACGGCGCTGCACGGGGTCGGCCCGTGGACCGCCGACATCTACCTGCTGTTTTGCCTCGGACATGCCGACGCGTGGCCGGCCGGCGACCTCGCCGTGCAGGAGGCGATGCGGCTTGCCTTCAAGCTGAAGGCGCGCCCGAGCACGAAGCAGATGGGGCCGCTCGCCGAGCCGTGGCGGCCGCTGCGCGGGGTGGCGGCCCTGGTGCTGTGGACCTACTATCGCGCCGTCAAGAAGCGCGACGCCGTACCGATCCCGCCCGCACCGCCCACGCAAGCCACGTCCACATCCTGACGACGGAGCAAGTTTCTCATGGATGTTTCCCATGGCCGCTGAGCTCGACGGCCCACGGCTGGAGCCACGCACGGGCGCCGCCAGGCGGCTGGTCGTGTTCCTGCACGGCTACGGCGCCGACGGCAACGACCTGATCGAGCTCGGGCGCGTCTGGCAGCCGTTTCTGCCCGATGCCGCCTTTGTGTCGCCGCACGCGCCAGAACCGTGCGCGGGCGCCCCGATGGGGCGGCAGTGGTTTGCGCTCACGTTCCGCGACCCCGAGGAGCGCTGGAAGGGCGTCAATGCGGCGGCCCCGATCCTCAACCGCTTCCTCGACGCGGAACTCGGACGCCGCAGCCTGCCGGCCTCGGCGCTGGCGCTGGTCGGATTCAGCCAGGGCACCATGATGGCACTGCACGTGGGATTGCGGCGCGCGCCCGCCCCCGCCGCCATCGTCGGCTATTCGGGCCTGTTCGTGCTGCCGAACGGCGCCGGGCCGGAGGCGGTGGTGGCCGACGTCGTGGCACGGCCGCCGGTGCTGCTCATCCATGGCGACCGCGACGAACTCATCCCGGTTCAGGCGCTATTTCAGGCCACCCAGGCGCTGGCGGCGCTCGAGGTGCCGACCGAGTGGCACATTTCGCCGGGAATCGGCCACGGAATCGACCAGGAGGGGCTCCGCCACGGGGTCGAGTTCCTGGCCCGACGCCGCTTTTGAGCATGGCCGTAAGCCTCGGAGCGGCCTTCACAATATCGTCACGCCTGAATATAAACTAGGAGTCGGCTGCGTACAGGAGGAGCTGCGGCTTGAACGGCCACATGTCGCCGAACGGTTTTCCGGCCCTGGTGCTCAATGCGGATTTTCGCCCGTTGAGCTACTACCCCCTGTCGCTGTGGTCATGGCAGGACGCGATCAAGGCGGTCTTTCTCGAGCGGGTGAACATCGTCGCGCTCTACGAAAAGGCGGTGCGCAGCCCGAGCTTCGAGATGAAGCTCCCGAGTGTGGTCTCGCTCAAGACCTTCGTGAAGCCCTCGACCCACCCGGCCTTTACGCGGTTCAACGTCTTCCTGCGCGACAAGTTCGTCTGCCAGTATTGCGGCGCCGATGACGACCTGACATTCGATCACCTGGTGCCGCGCTCCCGCGGCGGCCAAACCACCTGGATCAACGTGGTCGCCGCCTGCTCGAGCTGCAATCTGCGCAAGGGCAACATGACGATGACGGAAGCCCACATGTATCCCTCGCAGATGCCATTCCAGCCGACGGTGCATCACCTGCATCGCAACGGGCGACTGTTTCCGCCCAACTACCTGCACGACAGCTGGCTCGACTACCTCTATTGGGACACCGAGCTCGATCCGTAAGGCCGCGCGCC
>Ga0209465_10001225_pt1 | contig 11528 bp, 6 predicted proteins | sample PanSoiPlot1MoBio_FD_188321 | JGI IMG/M metagenome (GOLD analysis project Ga0209465, IMG submission 188321) | Tropical forest soil microbial communities from Panama analyzed to predict greenhouse gas emissions - Panama Soil Plot 1 MoBio (SPAdes)... | ecosystem: Environmental > Terrestrial > Soil...
CCGGCGGGAGCGCCCTTTTGTGTTCGCTGGCCCGAATCAACCGCTCGATCCGCATGGCGAGCGCCGGTGAGACGCCCTGTGGTCCTTCGTCGAGGTAGCGCTCGAGATCGGCATAGGTGAATCCCATCTCCGCCTCGTCTGTCTGTCCGAGCCACAATCCGGCGCTCGGCGTGCGCTCGACGATGGCCGATGGCACGTTCAGCTCGCGCGCGAGCGCGCGCACCTCGCTCTTCACGAGATGCCCGATCGGCAGCAGATCAACGCCGCCATCGCCGTACTTCGTGAAGTAGCCGATCGACAGTTCCGAGCGATTGCCGCCGCCGGCAACGAGATAGTTGAGCGTGTTGGCGAGGAAGTACAGGGCCGACATGCGCAGCCGTGGCTTGATGTTGGCCAGCGGCACGCGGCCGCGGAGCGGATCGGCTGGCGGCGTTGCGCGCATCGGCTCGGGCATCACCGCAAGCGCGGCCTGACAGGCTCGGACCTCGGCATCGTACCCGTCGCTGAGGTCGATGCGTACGGTGGTGAGCGAAAAGTGCGCCGCCACGGATGCCGCGTCGCGTTCGTCGGCTGGATCGCTGTGGCAGGGCAGCAGAACGGCGATGACATTCCCTGGCGCGGCCAGTTGCGCGAGCCGCGCGACAACGGCCGAATCGACCCCGCCGCTCACGCCGACGACAAAGCCCCGGGCGCTGGCGCTGGCAAGCTGACGCCGCATCCACGCTGCGATTCGTTGCGCGCTCGGCATAGCGGGACATTGTAGGGGCGGGCAGGGCAGGACGGGCGGGAAGGGCAGGACGGGCGGGAAGGGCAGGACGGGCGGGAAGGGCAGGACGGGCGAGAAGGGCAGGATGGGCGAGACGGGCAGGATGGGCAGGGCAGGTAGGAGTTACGCGGACGCGTCTCGCCGCCCGCCCTTCTCTCGTCTCTCGGATCGCTTTCGTCCCTCCTGCCTTTCCTGCCCCTCCTGCCCCTCCCGCCTTTCCTGCCCCTCCCGCCCCAGACGCGAGGCGAGAGCCGCGCGCAGCCGCACCGCGTCTCGCGGCGCGTGGCCGCCGGCGTCGTTGTTGAAATAAGCGTAGATCGCGCGGCCTTCGCGCGCGCGCTCAACAAGCCAGTCGGCCCAGTCGCCGATCGTGCGGTCGCTGTAGCTGCCGGCGTACTTCCTGCCATGAAAGCGCACGTAGACGAATGGCCCGACGGCGCGCCTCCCTGATTCCGAACCCGCCAGGTCATGAAGGCAGAGTGACACCCTGTGCCGTTCGAGAAGGGCGAACACCTGATCGCAGTACCAGCTCGGTTCGCGAAACTCGAGCGCATGGCGGCGGGTGCGGGGGAGGGCCTTCAGAAACGTCGCGAGCCGCTCGATGTTCACCGGCCAGTGCGGCGGCAGCTGGTAGAGGACCGGCCCGAACGTGCGCGCCAGGCGCTTCGCGCGCGTGAAGAACAACCGAATCGGATCGCGCGGGTCCTTCAGCTTCTTCATGTGCGTGAGATAGCGGCTCGCTTTCACCGCGTAGACGAAGCCGCGGGGCGCGCGGCGGCCCCACGATGCGAATGTGGAGGCGTCGGGCAGCCGATAGAACGTGTTGTTGATCTCGACCGTATCGAAGTGGCGGGCGTAGAAATCGAGCCACGCGCTGGCCGGGAGCTCAGCGGGATAAAAATCACCGCGCCAGTGCGTATATTGCCAGCCCGAGCAACCGATACGTATGTTAGGATTTAGGAGCATTTCCGCGCCCCCACGCGGAAGTCCCTCTTCCAGACAACGCCGTCGAGGATCCGGCAGAGCCGGACATTACGAGCGCGTAGTGTCCGCCCTCTAGACGGACGATCGCCACGCGTGAAACGGAGCGTCTTGTGTTTGGTCGCAAGTTCCCTCGTCGGTCCGTCGTCCTCGCGGGCGCAGCCCTGCTCCTGGCGGTTGCGCTCGGCAGCGTCGCGCTCATTCGCACACGCACCACACCGGTCGTCGCGCTCGTGCCATTCTCCGATCTGCTTCAGCAGCTTGACACCGCATCCGTAAAGGAAATCGTCGTCAACGGCGACGTGCTCGAGTTCAAGCTTGCGAACGGCGGAACGTTTCGCACGGTGGCCCCGGCCAATTACGTGACCGCGAATGCCGCATTCGTGCCGGACCTGGCGAAGAAAGGCGTGCGGATCGACGTTCAGACGGTCGCCGATCAGGCTCCGTACAGCTATGGCGCTCTGGTGCTCGGCCTGGGATTCGTCGGTCTGCTCGGTTTTGCGATGTATCGCGTGACCTCGGGCCGCATTCCGGCGCTCGAGAGCAAGGCGCGCGAGGCGGGCGCCGAGACGGCGACGGTGACCTTCGCCGATGTCGCCGGCGTTGACGAAGCGAAAGAGGAAGTGAAGGAGATCGTCGACTTTTTGCGCGAGCCGAGCCGGTTCGCCGCGATCGGCGGCCGCATTCCGAAGGGGGTGCTCCTCGTCGGACCTCCGGGAACTGGCAAGACACTGCTCGCCCGATCGATTGCCGGCGAAGCGAAGGTGCCGTTCCTGTTCGCGAGCGGGTCGGATTTCGTCGAGATGTACGCTGGCGTCGGGGCATCGCGCATTCGCAAGCTGTTCAAGGACGCCCGCCGTCATCCTTCCTGCATCATCTTCATCGACGAGCTCGACGCGGTCGGCCGCAACCGTGGCGGCGCCTCGCTCAGCCACGAGGAGCGCGAGCAGACGCTGAACCAGCTGCTCGTCGAGATGGACGGCTTCGCACCGAATCAGGGCATTGTCGTCGTTGCCGCGACCAATCGGCCCGACATTCTCGATCCGGCGCTGCTGCGGCCGGGGCGCTTCGATCGCCAGGTGACCGTCGGCGCGCCTGACGTGAAGGGGCGCGAGCAGATTCTTCGGATCCACGCGCGCAAGGTTGCGGTCGATGCGGAAGTGGACCTGCGGCAGATCGCGCGCGGCACGCCCGGTTTTTCCGGCGCCGAGCTCGCCAACCTGGTGAACGAGGCGGCGCTCTTCGCCGTCCGCTCCGGACGCCAGATCGTCACGAACGAGGACTTCGACCAGGCACGCGACAAGGTCCTGATGGGCGCCGAGCGCAAGTCGCTGCAGATGAGCGACCACGAGCGCGTGACCTGCGCATATCACGAGTCGGGGCACGCGGTGGTCGCGGCGCTGTTGCCGCATGCCGATCCCCTGCACAAAGTCACGATCATCCCGCGCGGGCGCGCGCTGGGCGTGACGATGCAGCTGCCGGAAGGCGATCGGCACACGCACACGCGCGAATTCCTCGAGGCGCAGATCGCGATCCTGATGGGCGGCCGGGTTGCGGAGGAGCTGTTCCTGCGGCAGATGACCAGCGGCGCCGGCAACGACATCGAACGGGCCACCGAGATCGCACGACGGATGGTCTGCGAGTTCGGCATGTCGGCGGCGCTCGGCCCGCTCGCGTATCGCACGCCTGGCAACCCGTGGGAAACCGACAAGGGCGCCGGGATCAGCGAGTCGATGGCGCAGCAAGTCGACGCCGAGATCAGAGGTCTGGTGATGAACGGCTACGACACCGCACGCCAGATCATCGCCAAGAACCGCTCCGCGGTTCGGGCGATGGCCGAGGAACTGCTCGTCGTCGAGTCGCTCGACGCCGACGGCATCAAGGCCGTCATCGCGTCGGCGGCGTGACCATCGTTCTCCTCCACACCCCGACACGAGAGCCGGGTTCACCGCAGCCCGGCTCTTTTCTGGTACGCCCGGGATCATGGTCCGGCTGAAGCGGGACGCTACCGACATCCAACACAGCCGACTCCGGTAGCGTCCGGCTTTAGCCGGACCATGTGTTACTGCGATCGTCCCCGCGCTGAAATCGGCCACACCGCGGTGACCTTGTCGTTCTTGATTGCGTACATCTGGTCGTACTCGTTCACGACCGGATCACAGTGCGGCACGATCAACTCGAGCTTGTCGCCAACTTTGTACGACCGCTGCGCGGTGTCGTAGGCGATCACGCCGAACTCGTCCGAGCCGGCGTTGTAGCGGAAGTCCTTCTCGCCGATCACCCATGGTCCCGGCTTGTTGAGCGTCAGCGCCTTCGCACCGGCGTCGGTCGTGATCGATTTCGGGAAGTAGGTGTTGAGCACGGTCGTCACGACCGTGAGCGACGATTCGAAATCGGTGTACACCTCCTCGTTCGACTCGCCGCCGATGTCCAGGTACTGGCAGTCCATGAAGATGTAGCTGCCGACCTGCAGGTCGGTCACGTGGCCGGCGCGGGGGAGGATGTTGTAGGTGCCGGTGCCGCCGCCGCTGAAGATCTCGGTGTTCAGCCCCGCCTTCTTGAAGCGCTCGAACGTGTCGACCGACGGGCCGAACCGCTCCAGCGTCTGCTTCAGCCGGTTCTTGAACCCCTTGATGTGCTGCGCGCCGCCGTCGTAGCTGATGATGCCGCGCAGCCGCAGGTGGTGCAGGGTGTCGATCAGCTGTCCGAGCGCGAGCGCCTGATCGCCGGCCGGCACGCCGCTGCGCGTGCCGATCGCCACGTCGATCACGACGTCCGCGACGATCCCGGCGGCTTTCGCCGCGTCGTCGAGATCGCGGGCGTTGTCCGGATGATCGACCGCCTGCACGAACTGCGGGTTGGTCTTCCGCAGCGCCATGGCGCGCCGGATTTTCGACGGCGACACATTCGACGTCGTCATGAGAATCGGCTGGATGCCGTTGGCGGCGAACACTTCTGCTTCGCTGAGCTTGGCGGTGCAGATGCCGATCGAGCCGCCGGCGAGCTGCATTTTCGCGATCGTCGGGCACTTGTGCGTCTTCGCGTGCGGCCGGCTCGCGACCTTCATCGGCGCGAGTTTCGTCCGCATCGCGTCGATGTTCCGCGTCAGCTTGTCGACGTCGACGCACAGCGCCGGCGTGTCCAGGTCCCATTTCGAGATGCCGACGAGCGAATCATCCTTCGCGCGAGCGCGCATCTCCGCGCCGGTATAGCCGCCGGCGCTTCCTGACACGCACAACGCCGCGGCGCCGGTTCCGGAGGTCACGAGAAAATTCCGTCGCGACACGCGCGTATAAGCGGCCATGACATCTCCTTTCGATCATCCGCGAAACGCAACCGCGGAGCGCGCAGAGATCGCAGAAAAATCTTCTCTGCGTACTCTGCGGTCTCTGCGGTTGCTTTCCCCTCAGAACGCGATTCTTCCTCCGATTCTCACCAGCCGTCCCATCACGATTGCCGATGGACGACCCAGCGACGACCCAACAGTGGTGACTGCGTTGGTCACCGCAGCGTCGTTGAACAGATTGAACACGTCGACGGTCGGCTCGATGCGCACGCTGCCCGTCTTGATGACCTTCACGAAGCGGATGTCGACCAGGTTCTGCCACGGATAGCGGTAGTCGCCGCGCGGCGCCACCTGCACGTTCTGCGTCACCTGCGTCAACCCCGGCACAACTGACGTCGTCACGGTGTAGATGCGCGTCTGCGGCAAACCGGTCGCTTCCCGGATCGATCCCGAGAACTGCACATCATAAGGCAGGAAGTAAGTCCACCCGCCGCGAATCTGATACGTCGAGTCGAAGCCGATTGCGCCGCGGTTGTTGATCAGATTGTTCGGGTTGTTGAAGTCACTACCGCATCCACCGCAGGAACTTGTCGTGTCCTGGTCGCCGTAGTCACGGCCGATGGTGATGCCGCCGAAGAGCGTCGCCTTGCTGAGGCGCGTGTTGACCTGGAACTCCACGCCGTTGTAGGTCTGGCTCAGGGCCGGGATCGTCGTCACGACGTTGCGCACCGAGGTCCGGGTCGCCGGATCCTGGTTGTAAACGGTCATCGGCTGGTTCGTGAGCGGATTGGTAATCGACACCGGCGTGTAGGCGGACGGCGGCACCGCCGCGTTCACGGTCGTGTACAAATCTGCGAACTGCCGCCCATAGTAGCCGACGCTCACCGACGTCGAGGCGCCCACCTGCCGCTGCACTATCGCCGTGTACTCCCACTGATGCGGGCGCTTCAGGCCCGGATCGACGTTGCCGAGCGACGGCTGCAGGGAACCGGTGCAGCGGGGCATCGCGATCTCGCTCAACTGCGCCGTCAGATCGTTGTTGGTGTCCGACCATGGGCAGACCTGGAAGGCGATGTTGCGCTGATTCAGCGGCTGGATGATCGTGATGCCTTCGAGGCGATCGTAGCGGCTGACGCCTCCCTTGAGCGCCGTTCGCCCATCGCCGGTCATGTCCCACGCCACGCCGAACCGCGGCGACACGGTGTTCCAGTTCACGATGTCGTCCTGCGCGGCGAAGTCGCGCGCTGGAACCCACGTGCCGGCTGCCGCGCCCTGCGCAGGAATCGACATCACGAACCGCTCGTAGCGGATGCCCGGGTTCAGGGTGACGCGTCCAAGCCGCCACGCATCCTGCGCGTAAATCGCGCCGTTCACGCCCTCTTCCTTGTGGCCGCTCGGCGTGTTCACCAGCCGTACCGAGTTCGCCACGCCGTTGCTGGTGATCTGCAGGATGTCGCCGCGGATCGTGAACAGCTCCTGTGACCACCCGGTGCGGACCTGCGTGCCGACTTTCAGGTTGTGTGAACCGGTGACGTACGACACGTTGCCGGCGTAGGTGAACATCCGCGCGCTGTTGGTGTCCATGCGCGGCGAGACGCCGCTGATCGTCGATCGGACCTGGTCGAACGTCGCGATGGCGTCCGGCGCGGCGTCGGGCTCGAATCCCAGCGTGTAGTTCACCGGCAGCGTGAACATCGCCGCCTCCGCGAGCACCCGGCCGCCGAGCGTCGACGCCCACTTGATCTCGCCGATGTAGTTCAGCTGCGTCGTCTGCACGACGTCGGACACCGGATCGTTGATGCTCGCCGTCAGCCAGTTGTTGGGCCGGTGGCCGCGCCACTTGATGCTCCGGTCGTAGTGGAAGGAGAACTTGTCGTTGTGCGTCGCCTGCCAGGTGACACGGCCCGTTGCGTCGGTGATGTGCTGATCGTCGATCGCCTGGGCGCCAGTCGACGTGAAGGTGTTGCCGAGGAAATTGTTCGCGCTCCAGCGCCGGAAGGTCGTGAAGAACCAGACGCGGTCCCGCCGGACCGGTCCGCCAAGCGTCGCGTTGATGTCGTAGACCGTGTCGACACGGTTCTGCGCCTTGAACCCGAGATCGCTCAGATCCTGCGACAGATTGTTCGCCTGCAGGCTCGAGTTGGCGGCGGTCGAGAAGAAGGTGCCGTGGAACACGTTGCCGCCATCGTGCGGAATCATGTTGATCTGCACGCCGCCGACCGGCGCTTCCGCCGGCAGCGAGCTCGTCTGATAGCTGATCTCCTCCATCAGCCCGTCGTTGAAATAGAAGCCGGTCTGATTGCCACCGAACCCGATGTGCTGAATCTGAACGCTGTCGACCATGAACACGTTGTCGTTGTTCGACGAGCCGTGCACCTGCAGCGTCGGCTGCTGCATCACCTGTGTGCCGCCGACGTCAGGCGTCGACGTCGTGACGCCGGCGATCAGCTGGCCGACCGCGAACGGATCCTTGCCGGTCGGCAGCGTGTCCAGCTTTTCGCGCGTCATCACCGACTGCGAAACCGAACCGCGGACATCGACGAGCGGCGATTCGCCTGTGACGACGATCGATTCCTCGAGCTGTCCGAGCGACAACTCGGCGTTCACCTGCGCGGTGAACGACGTTGGCAGCACGATGCCTTCGCGCCGCACCGTGCGGAATCCCGTGAGCGTGAACGTGACGACGTACTCACCGGGGCGCAGGTTCTCGATGCGATATCCGCCCGCGTTGTCGGTCACCACCGTCCGCGAGCCTTCGATGAGGACCGGGCTTGCGGCTTCTACCGAGACGCCAGGCAGAACCGCGCCCGACGAATCGCGAACCACGCCGGCGATTGCGCTCTGTGCTTCGGCGCTGGAGATGAAGGCAAGGACCAACAGGACAGTCGCGCCGAACGTGCGACACACCGCGACGCCACCGCGAAAGGAAAGCCACGTCATCGTTCCCTCCTGCCGCGGCAGCTTAGGAGCACGCCGGTTGCTAGTCAACGGCTGATCCACGTCAGCGGTGCTACATCATGTCAGCCGCCGGCGACTCCGGCCACGCCGGCTCCGGCCGCGCAATGTACCCGGCGTGTGCCAGGCGGCTCTGGAAGAGCGCGGTCTCCGACGCCCAGAACGTCAGCTTTACCCACAGGCGGGCAGCGATGTACGCCTGGCCGATCGCCAACGCCGCCCAGACCATCATGCCGCGGCCGCCGCCGCCCGGCGCCACGGAACCGTAAGCGGCGACCACCGCGACGAACAACAGGAAGTCGAGCACGAACAGTTGCATCACCCGTGCATAATTCCGGGAGATGAAACCGATCGCGGCGTTGATCGCGCCAAGCATGCTTCGTCGATCCTCGACGACCGCGCGAACCTTGGCATAGTCGAACACGGTCGCGCAGGCGGCGACCAGCACACCGAAGACGGCGTAGAGCGCGACGCGGACGAAGAACGCGGTGCGCTCGGCCGTCATCTCATGGATCAGGCGCGGATAGACACGGCCGAACAGCCACGGATGCAACGCGCCGAACAGCACCGCATAGACGATCCACTGCACGGCTGCGAGCCGGAGGAAGCGGAAGAAGAACACGCCGCACGCCGCAAAGAATCCGTGGGCGCGTGTCGGCCGGTCCCGCGCGAATCGATCGATGATGCCGCCGGCGAGAAACAGCCAGCCGAGGATGTAGACCGACGCCGCGCCGACGATGACGACGGGCCGCGCGGTGTCGTCGAGGAACGCGCTCAGATTGTCGAGCACCGCGGCGAAGCCGATGATCGTCGGTTTGAACGTGACGCCGAGACCGCTGGCCTGATCGGCGAACTCCTGCATCCAGTCGTAGTTGACGCCGGCGGCCGCCGAATCGGCGAACAGGCTGTCGCCCAGGTGCTGCGCGAGCATCCCGCGCATCGCGACCGCCAGCGGCACCGACACGATGAGCGTCAATGCAAATACGCCGAGCACGACCGCCGGCGCCCGGTTCACGCGGCGCATCCCGTCGACCACAGCGCTGAACGCACCGGCGGACAGCGCTGGCGGCGAGGCGGCCCGGTGGTCCGCTTCGCTCATGCCAGCGCCGCCCAAGAGAGCAGGCAATCCTGCAACCAGACCATCCACCGGGTTGCCCACTTGCTCGCCGCCGCGCCGCCTTGCGGCGCCAGCGTCTTCGAGTTGTTGGTGTAGTTCACGTCGAGCAGCAGCACACGATTTGGATCCACTTGCGCCGAGATCGCCGGCGCCGGGCCGTTGTACACATATGCCTTCCAGCGATCGGCGTCGTCCCAGCGCTGCAGCTCGGTTACCTGATGGTCCTTGAAATCGATCCGTACCCTGATGAAGTCCGGCCACCGCGCCTCGCCGTAGCGTCGAACGACGACGGTCGTGTGATAAAGGTCGCCGTCGCGAACGCTCTTCAAGTCGGCGATGCCGTAGTCGAACGCGTTGGAACTGCGGTACACCTCGTCGAAGAACGGCGTGAGATCCTGTCCGGCCACTTCGCTGGCCGTTCTGAAGAAGTCCTCCGGCTTCGGATGCTTGAACTGCCACCGCGCGAAATGCGTGGCCATGATGCGCTGCAGGGTGGGCCATCCGCGCCAGCGTTCCAGCGTGTTCAGCCACAGCGCAGTCTTGTTGTAGGTGATGCTGCCGCCGGTGGAGGGGAAATAGCGAAACGACGGCGTCGACGGCGTGTCGCTTTCAGCGTCGTGGCGGTATCCGGTCAGCCGGTTGCCTTCGGTCTCGCGGCTGAGCGCGATGTCGCGGACCACCCAGGGCACGAAGCCGCCGAAATAGCGCAGCGCGAGGAAGTTCGGCTCGTAGACCTGCGCGATTGCGCGCGCTGTCGAGAAGGTGTTGAAGCCCTCGTCCATCCACGCGTCTTCGAACTCGTTGTTGCCGACGATGCCGTACCAGAACTGGTGGCCGGCCTCGTGCACCGTCACGCCTTCGGGCGTCGTGACGCGCGGCGGCGCCAGCCAGCGCGTGCCGGCAGTGAAGAGCGTCGGGTATTCCATCCCGCCAGCGCCGCTCTGAAACGCCGGATCGACGATCGTGATGTGCGCATACGGGTAGGGTCCGAACCATTCGCCGTAGTACTTCAGCGTCGTCCGCGTGGCGTCGAAGTGACGCTCGGCCTGCGGTTCGTGCTCGGGCTGCAGCAGGAGCCGCATCTCGACCGGCGGCAGCGTCGGATGCTCGAAGCGCGCCGTGCGAACGACGTAGTCAGGGCTCGTCGTCCAGGCGAAATCGTGGACGTCCTCCTGATAGAAGCGGTGAACCGTGTGAGTCCCTTCGTTGCGTTGCTCGCGCTCCACGCCGGTCGCTCCGACCGGCCAGGCTGACGGCACGGTCAACGCGACGTCATACACACCGTAATCCGAGAAGAACTCCGTGCCGGCATGAAACTGGTGGCAATTCCATCCTTCGTCCTGCAGCACGCCAAGTTTGGGAAACCACTGCGCAATGAAGAAGAAATTCCCGACTGCGCCGGTGCGCGCGAACGTCCGCGGCACGTGCGCAGTCCAGGCGACAGTAATCGTCGCCGTCGCGCCTGGTGCGATCGGGGTCGCGAGCGGAACCTCCATCACCGTCTCGTCGTTGGCGTTGTCATCGTCGGGTGTGACGAAGCGGCGGGAGGCGGTGCGATCGACGCCGCCGACGGCGACGCTGCTGATGTCCATCCGCGCCCATTCGTCGGCGCGCCGCACGGCGTCGCTGCCGAAACCGCCGAGTGCCTGCTCGCGCATGAAGGTCGACCGTGGGTTCTTCCACGCATTCCAGTAGAGATGGAACTGCAGCGTCGTCGCCGCGTTCTGGGTGACGTTGCGCCACGCGATCACCTCCGAACCGGTAATCGTGCGGGCGGCGGGATCGAGCCGGGCGGTGATGGTGTAGTTCGCGTTGCGGGGCGAGCGCGGCGGAGTCAGGGTACCGTCAGTCGAGGACTGAGCGAAGGCCGGCGCCGAGCTGCAGATGCACGCGAGGACGGCGTGCGCAATATGCCGCATGCGCGGCAATGCTATCACCGGCGCGTGGCGCTCACGCCGGTGCCCAGACGGTCAGACCGGCCTTGCGGGCGGCGTCGGCCAGGCGCTTGTCATAGACCACCATCCCGGCGAGTCCGTCTCGTAATGACATCGCGGAAGCAAGATGAATCGCGTCGAGCGAGCGGAGCGGGCGCGGTTCGACCTCTGACGCGACGGCGACGATGCTCCCGTTCAGCTCGAGGAGGTGGATGGCAGCCAACACCCGACCGGCGTGTCGTATGACGTCAGGATCGCCGACCAGGCGCGCGGCGCGCATGGTCTCGATCGCCGCGACCACGCTCGACACCCGAATCGGCGACGTCGTGAGGAACTGTTCGAGTGCCGTCGTCTCGGGCTCGACGAATACCAGCTTGACGATCGCAGAGGAATCCAGGTAAACGGCAGCGGTCACAATCGGCGATCGGCGCGGAGCCGTTGCAGCGCGCGGCTGGCACGGCGCGCGACCGGCATCACTGGCCGTTCGAG
>Ga0209465_10001226_pt1 | contig 11514 bp, 7 predicted proteins | sample PanSoiPlot1MoBio_FD_188321 | JGI IMG/M metagenome (GOLD analysis project Ga0209465, IMG submission 188321) | Tropical forest soil microbial communities from Panama analyzed to predict greenhouse gas emissions - Panama Soil Plot 1 MoBio (SPAdes)... | ecosystem: Environmental > Terrestrial > Soil...
GCTGTAGCCGCCGATCATCGGGTAGTACGCACCTGAACCAATGACTTCGTAGTACCGCAAGCACCGCGCGAGGTCATCCGCCGGATGGAGCGGCTGATAATCCGCTGGCGTGGAGCCGACCACCAGCATGGCGTTGTCGAGGTAGAAGCCTGCGGATTGATTCAGCTCTACGATGAGATAGACCGCCGTTGCATTCGCTGGAATCGCAGCAGTCACGGTGAGAGCCTGGTACTGAGAATTGCCCGAGTGATATGCACCCGGTGTGCCGACCCCACCGACATCGTTGTCAATGCGGAGTCGAGCCATATTCGCATTTGGTACCAGCACCATCATGCTGGCCGTGATCGTGCGGCCCGCTATTCCAGTAGCCTCAAGCTTTTGCACAACAGCGTTGCCGGCTGCAGCGACCGTCACTGATCCGTAGAGCGCGGCCTTGGACCCCGGAGCTACCGTGGTTGTCTCTTTGTTGACGGTCATGGTTGATGAGCCCGCAACGCCCAGGTACCAGCGATCAGCGGCATACGCGCTATTCGCGGTGAACGCGCCGTTGCCTCTCGACCACACCTCAAAGCCGCCGTTCGTCAGCATATTGGCAATCGCTGGCACCACCGAAGCCGGCAGCTTGCGATCCGAGCCGGTGGCCACCAGCGCGGACGGCTGCACGTTGGTCGCCGCGTAAGCCGAGAAGCCATCCACGGTCGCCGCGTCGGTGCCCGTCGCCGTGGTGACCATGTACTCGACGTGGACGTCGTCGGCATTTAGCGCCGTGGTCAGCGTGATGACCGCGCCCGCGATCGTCCAGTCGCGCGTCTGGATCAGCGCCTGGCCGTTGATGTACACGCCGATGATGCCGTTGGTGGCAGGCGTCTGCGGCAGCGTGATCGTGGTCCCCGACTGCGCCTGCGCCTCGTAGACGAAGGTGCTGATGTTGGCGCCCGGCGTGCCCTGCGGACCGGCCGGCCCTGTGGCACCGGTGGCGCCCTCCTGGGCGATCAGGAACCAGTGCGCGCTATCGGTTGATGGGGCGCCGCCACCCGTGCCGATGGCCACCGTGCAGCGGTAGCTCGAGCCAGCGGCCACGTCGAAGGCACCGTCATTGACGGCGTAGCTGTTGGTGCTGGCCCAGTTGCCGCGCCAGGTAATGCCTGGTGGACCAGCGACACCGGTCGCTCCGGCTGCGCCCTGTGGGCCCGTCGGACCGGTCGGTCCCTGCGTACCCTGCGCCCCCTGCGGGCCTTGCGGACCGGTGGTGCCGGCCGGGCCAGACGGCCCCATGCTGCCAGCCGGACCGGTGGCGCCCTGCGCGCCCTGTGAGCCGGTCGGGCCGGTCGCCCCCGTGGCACCCGTCGGTCCCTGCGGACCGGTCGGCCCGGTGGCACCCGGCGGGCCCTCGATGCTGCCGCCACTGACCCACTTGGTGCCGTCCCAGATCCACAGTGAGGAGTCCTGGGTGACGATGTAGGCATCGCCCTGGGTGTTGCCGGAGGGTGGCAGGGCGCCCACTGTCGCGACGCTGCCCTTCATCAGGATGCCGGTGCCGGTCGAGCCCTGTGGTCCCGCCGGTCCGGCGGGCCCCTGTACGCCCTGTGGGCCGGCGGGACCGGTTGGCCCGTTGGCGCCGGCCGGCCCCTGCGTGCCATTGGCGCCGGCCGCGCCAGTTGCGCCTGGCGGACCGGTGGCACCTGGCGGACCGGTGGAGCCGGCGGGGCCGGTCGGCCCGGCTGGTCCGGTCGGCCCCATCGGCCCTTCTGGTCCCTGCCCGCCGCTGCCGCTGACGGGCGCGTCGGTGCTCACCGTGGTGCGCTTGCTCTGGTAGCCAGGGCAGCTGACGACGACGTCGAGCAGGCGCTCGGCCGCGGTCCAGAAGTCGACCAGGCCGTCGCTCGCCGGGGTCAGCGGATTGCTGAGCGTGTTGGCTGAGGCCTCGTCGGCGTACAGCGTGTCGCTCACCGGCGAGTTGGTGCCGACCTCGTACACCGCCACGCTGGCGCCGGCCGCAGCGGTGGGTACCACGACCATGCCGTTGGCCGCGGTGAGCAGGATCGTGTCGCGGAACTGCGCGCGGCTCACCGTCGCTTCACTCGCTCAGGCAGGCGCTTCGTCTTGACGCCCTCGAGCTTCTTCTTCGCTTCGGCTGGAGAAAAACCGGGCACGTTGCCGCCCGCGGCGGCGCCGAAGAACCGCGCCTGGCTCTTGGAGACGGGCTTCTTGTAGGTGCGACCGCCGGGCATGTCTCAGTCAGGTGTGCAGCAGGTCGCGTACGCGCTGGCGAGAGATGCCGAGCTGCTCGGCGATCGCCCGCTGGGAGAGGCCCTCCTCGTTGCTCAGGCGGTGCACCTCGGTGCGCAGGCGGATGTGCTCGGCCGTGGCCTCCTCGCTGTCCTCGTCCTCTTCCTCCTCCACCGGCTCCGACGGGAGGGGCTCGGGCTCGGCCGGGATGGGCTCCGGCTCCGCGGGTGCCAGGGTGGCGATGCCAGCCTGGGCCCAGCGGTCGGCCTTGTCATCCTCGAGCCAGTAGCGTTCGCCTGGCTCGATGCGACCGACGTCGGCGTCGTAGGTGAGCATGTTGGCGATGACGGTTTTCATGCCGCGGTCGCGACCCAGGTACCCGCGCGCCGCTGATAGATCGCCGTGCCAGCTCCACCGTCGACGCGGAAGTAGAAGTTGCCGTCCTGTCCCATGCTGTTGGCGGGCACGCCCGTGCCGTAGATCAGCGGGCCGATGATGGTGCCCGGCGCGGTGCCACCGGCGGGTGCCGCCAGCGTGGTGAAGGTGGCGTCGGCGGTTGCATCGAGCGTGTTCCCGGCGCCGTCGTAGAACTGGACGATGTAGTGGTACAGCGTGTTGGCGGTCAGCCCGCCCATGGTCAGCGTGTGGTTGCTGGCCTTGACCTGGGTGGTGATCGGCCCTTTGGTGGGATACGTGCCCGAAGAGGCGCCGACCTGCAGCTGGCAGCGCACCGCGACGCTGGTGTTGAAGCTCATGTTCACCCCGGTCATCTGCGGGTTGACGACCAGGCTGGTGACCGTGGTAGCGAAGGTGGTGACCTGCGGCGGCGCGTCAGCCGCTGCCGCCGCGGGCGGTGCGTCGGGAGTCGTCATTACTCACCACCACCGGCCTTCTGCTGGACCGCGCCAAAGGCGCATCTGTTGCCCGCGGTGGCTTGCTGTCGGTTTGCGGGATTCGGCATGGCAAACGCGAAGCGAGCGGTCACACGAAGGGCAACCATGTCCTGCTGCATCAGGTTGTACTGGATGACGCCGGTGTTGTCGGTGATGACACCCTGGTCGAACAGCTCCATGCTGATGTCTTCGCGGATGCCCAGCACGGCCATGGTCCAGTCGCCACAGATCGTGCTGTAGTTGCTGGCGCCGGTGCTGAAGCCGGTCAGGCCCGCGTTCGAGAAGTAGATGCGCTCGCCGTACAGCGTGCCGCCCGGCGCGCCATTGCTGCTCGGCCGTTCGTCCGGCCAGTACAGCAGCTCGTTGGTCGTCGACCGCAAGCCACGCAGCTTGGCCTTGACCTGGCGCCTGGCCCAGAAGCCGTTGACGTCGTAGCCGTCGGCTTCGACCGCGGCCATGGCGCTGTTGACGTCGGCCAGGTAGTCGACGCCGGTGCCGGCCACCACGACGTTGCCAGCGGCCGCGGCCTGGGCGGCGAGTGGCGTGGGCCACGAGGCCGGTGCCGGACCGAAGAACACCGCCTGGTCGAGGGCCACGGCGATGGCCTCGGTGACCTTGGGGCGGATCTCGTCCCAGAAGTCGTAGTCCATGTCGGCGATGAGGTGCTCGGACACGGGCACGATGGTGGCCAACGTCTCGGCGTTCAGGTAGACGTTGTCCCAGAGCAGGGAGGTAGTCTGCTTGATGCCGATGTCGCGGCCGTCGAGGGTGGCCGAGCCGTTGACCCAGTTCGCCGTGGGCAGCTGGGTGAGCACGGGGATGCGCTGCTGGGCTCGCCGCATCCTGGCTTTTGGCATGAGATTGAGCGCAGCAGATTCGACCTCGACACTCTGGACGATCTGGCGCTGAACTTCCTCGGGGATAAGCGGAGAACCGCCCGGTACGGCCCGGGGCGTCCGCGAGTTATAGGTCATGGACGGGAGAAGGCTCCGTTAGCGACTGAAGTACTGTCTCCGCAGCACGCTCGAGACGTTGTCCTCGGGCAACCCTTCGGACGGAGAGCCGTTGCCGCTATACAGCTCGGGCTCGTCAAACGATCCGCGGTGCTCGGCGAGCACGCTCTTGCGGAAGACGGGGTCCCTTTTCAACTTCGCCTGGGCGTCGCGATAGCCGCGCTCGTACTCCTGGCGAGCAAATGACTTGAGTGCCTCGTCGGCGATGATCTTCCTGCCGGGCAGGCCCTGGCCGGCGTTGGGCAAGGCCAGGATGCGTTCGCGCTCGGTGTCCGACAGCGCGTGGATCAACGGGTCGAGCGTGGCCGCGTCATGCTGACGGCCGACATGCCCCAGCAGGGTCATGAGCTGGGCGGTCTGCACCTGGCGCTGCTGCTCGGTGTCCTCGCGCTGCTTCTCTTCCTGTGCGTAGCTCCACGGGTCTTCGTCGCGCAGACGCTTGCGCTCGGCCTCCTGGGCCTCCTTGTTGCGTCGGGCGACGTCGCGATCGTGCAGGCTCTGCGCCTGACGACTGATGCGCTGCTGCAATTCCTCCTCGGTCAGCGTGACCACGGGCGAGGTGGCGGCGATGGGCTCGTGTCCGTTCGACTCCGCGAGCGGTGAAACCTCCGGTGAAGCGTCGGACGTGTGATGGCCGCGCGTGTGCAAGAAGCGCGACCACCAGGCCCCACGTTCCTCGGTCGGTTCCTCGCTTGGAGGAGCCGGCGACACAACCTCACCGGCCGGTGCGCCTGGCGCTGGCTCTGGCGAAGGTGACTGCGACTGCTCAGGATCGAGCACGACTTATGCTGCGGGAGTGTAAAGCCCCGGTAGGTACTGGTTCACGAGGCTGCCCAGATCCCCGGTCAGCGCACCGTAGGTGCCGGGCTGGTACTGGGCCAGGTCGAACGGGCTCGGGCTCTGGTTTACTCCGCCGACGTTGGTCTGACCGGGCTGGCCAAGCGGATTCCCGAGCGCGGCCTGGTTCCACTGCAGGTCGTTCGGGTTGTAGCCGCCGCCACCCGCAGTAGCTGGTGCGCCACCAAAGGAAAAGTTGCTGCGCGCCAGCAGGCTCGTCAGATCCTGTGGGCCAGGCATGCCGCCGACGGGTGATTGGGCCAACGGCCCCGGTGTCTGCAGGTGCATCTGCGCCGTCGGCGAGAAGCTGGCGAGCGCCTGCGCGGCGCCCAGACGTCCGATCTCCTGCAGGTTGGGCATGGAAAACGTCGAGGCCTGGGCCAGCTTGCCGTAGTCCACGCTGGGGAAGCCCTGGCCGGCACCGCCGGGCGTGATCGCCTGGCCCAGCAACTGGGCGGCGTTGGCGTTGGCCAGGTGGGGGATCAGGCTGGTCGCCGCGGTCAGGTAGTCGCGCGTGCCGGCCTGGGCGATGTCGGCCGGGATCCGCGCGGCGGCGTACTGCTTCTGCAGCAGGTCCGCCTGCTGGGTGGCCTGGGCCTGGGCGATATCGGCTTTCTGCGGCTCGATGGTGTCGGCGTACCACTGGTCGAACTGGGCGCTGGCCTGGTCCGGGGTGAGCTTGCCCTGCTGGACCTGCTGGTTGAGCGCCTGCTGCTGGGCGTTGGCCTGGTTCTTGAGCTGGATGATCTGCGAGCCGATGTCCGCGGCGTTGGGGTTCGGCTGGGTGGTGACCTGGCCGGTGGTCGGGTCCCAGGAGGTGTAGGTGCGGCCGGTGCCGGTGCTCAGGATGGTGGGCGCCTGGGGCTTGGCCGGGCCACCGACGCTGGTCACGTTCCACCCGCCGTTCTGGTAGGTCTCGGTGACGTTGTAGCCACCCTGCACGTTCTGGCGGGTCTGGCCTTCGGTCGCTGCACCCGGCATAGCCGAGTTGACCCACGAGCCGCCTGAGAAGGTCTGCGTGACCGGCTGCCCCTTGGCGTCGACGGTCTGACGCGTCTGCCCTTCCTGGGGCAGGCCCCCGATGCCGGAGTTGACCCACGCGCCACCGGAGTACGTCTGGGTGATCGGATGCCCCTGGGCATCGACGGTCTGGCGGGTCTGGCCTTCTTTGGGCAGGCCACCGATGCTGGTGTTGGTCCACGATCCGTTGGAGTAGGTCTGGGTGATGGGGTGGCCCTGGGCGTCGACCGTTTGTCGCGTCTGTCCTTCCTGGGGTAGGCCGCCGATGCTGGTGTTGGTCCACGATCCGCCGGAGTAGGTCTGGGTGACCGGGTGCCCCTGGGCGTCGACGGTCTGACGCGTGTTGCCCTCGACTGGCGTGCCGGGGATAGCCGAGTCGCCGACGCTGGTGGTGCGCCACTGGTTGCTGGCCGCGTCATACGTCTGGGTGACGTTGCGGCCGCTCTCGACACCCTGCCGCGTGGCGCCGTCCTGGGGACGTTGGGCCTGCGGCACGCCCGGTGCCGGGGCGTACTGATTGCTCGAGGGGTCCCAGGTGTAGGTGTTGCCGGTGGTCTTGTCGGTGATGTCCGGGTGCTGGCGACTCTGGAGCTGGGACGCGGCGGCCTGGTTGGCCTGGGTGCTCGGCTTGAAGTCCACGACCTGGCCGCCGGGCGTGATGTCCAGCGTCGAGCCATCGCCAAAGGTGTAGCGGTGGTAGCCCTGCCAGTTGTTCTTGCTGTCGTTAACAGGTGCCGCAGAGCCGATCTGTTTGCCGTACTTGCTTTCGAATTGCTGGATGATCGCCTCGCGCGCACTGGTGTCGTCCGCTGGGGCCTGGGGATTGGGATCGCCGAAGGTCTGGCCACCGACGACGGGGATCCAGCTTGGGACGGTTACTTGCGCCATGGCTTACCTCCTTGGAGTGGCTCCGCGTCCGCGTACCGCGCCGCTACCACCTGTGCCTGTGCCGCGTGCTGGAGTGGCTGCACCGCCACCACCAGCTTCTGCGGTCGTGGCGCCGGTCGGTGAGCCGGGGTTGGTGTAGCGCGGGTTCAGGCCGAGCATCGCCATACCGGCGGCCAGCAGCGGGTTCATGCCGCCTTCGTTGACGCCCTGGGCGACCTGCTCGATGCCGATGGGCGAGACCGCCTCGCCGAGCGCGACCGGTCCGGCCTTCGAGTAGCCGTAGGGTTGCTGCAGCGCGTTGCGCGCACCCGCCGCCTCGCCCGCGGCCAGCGCGGCCCCGAGCGGCGCGGACAGGCGCCCCTGCAGGAAGTTGCGGACGTCGCCGGACACCCCGGTGGGGCCGGCGGCTTCAGGCCCGCCAAGCACCTTGTTGGCGAGCCCCAGGTAGGACTGCAGGTTGGCGGGCAGGATGCCGACGTGCAGGTAGCCGCCGGCCGGGTCCTGGGCCTCGATCTCGAATTGGTGGCCGGGCTGGTTGCCCCACGTGCCGTGGCCAGTCGTGGCGTAGTTGAGCGCTTCGGTGGCCAGCATGGTGCCGGCCAGGGTGCGCGCGATGAAGCCGCGCGAGGCACCGGCGCCGGGGCCACCGAACAGGGCCGAGCCGAGCTGCCGCACCGTCGCCTCGTTCCAGTCCGGCGCCTGCACGATCAGCCGCAGCGCGTCCTGGGCGGTCGGGTCGCGGCCCATGGCCGAGTAGTTCAGGCCACCGAAGCGCTCGTTGACCACGTCGGCAGCCAGCCGCCCGTCCATGCCGCCCTTGCGCAGCGCGTCGTAGGCGGTCACCTTGGCGATCGGCACGGCGCGGTTCCATAGCGCCGACTGCAGCGCCTCGGTCACAGTGCCGACGCCCTTCGGCAGCGGCAGCCCGGACAGGCCGGCACCGGCCAGACCGGCGGCGATGCCCTGGGCGCGTGCCTCGTCCTCGGACTTGCCGGCGACCCTGGCCTCGGTGTAGCCCGCGGCGTAGCCGCCGCCACCACCCGCGACAGAGGCGACGAGGCGCTTCATCAGCTTGTCGCCGACCTCGGTGACGACATCTGGCGAGGAAACCTTGTTGAGCTGGGTGACGCCGTCTCGGGCGGCGTCCTGGAAGGTCTGCGCCATCTTGCCGCGGAACCCCTGGGCAAAGCTGTCGCTGGCAAACGCCCGCGCGTAGTTGGCGAACGTCTGGGGGCTGGAGAACAGCGCGTTCAACCCTTCAGTCAGGGTGTGCGTCTGCGACAGGGTGAAGATGGTGCTCCTGGCGGTGCCGAAGGCCTGCTGCAGGCGCGCGCCGGTGGGGTTGCCAGCAATCTGGGAGCGATCGACGATGTTCTGCAGCGGCCCGGCGATGTCCGGGTGGAAGGCGTAGTTGCTGAGCTCGCCCTTGACGGCGTTGGTCGCGGCTCGCCAGCTCGCCGGCGCGGACATCCGCGAGGTGGCCAGCCCCTGGGCGCGCAACTCCTGGATCAGGTTATGAGTCGCCTCGCTGGCGAACTGGCTGCGCAGCAGGTTCAGGCCGCGCTGGCTGGTCGGGACGCCCGTCTCGGCGTACAGGCGGGCAGCCACCTCGCGGGCCTGGGTGCCGACGAAGTCCGACTCGCGGCCGACCAGCCGGCCGTAGGCATCGAGCGTGTTGCGTGCGCCGGCCTCCAGGTTGGTGATGGGGCTGCTGACCGCGGCGATGCGTTGGCCGAGCTTGCTGAAGAGGTTGCCGCCGCCGGCCTGGATGGAGCCCTCGACCAGCGGCACGCGGCCCGTGCCACCACCACCGGGCGGCGGGCCGACGGGCGGCGGCGCGGCGCCTTCTGGTGGCGGCACGGCGACCGCCGGCTCGCCTGGCGGGGCACCGCCCCCGCCCGCGACAGCCGCACGGGCTTCTTCGTCGGCGATGCGCGCCGCCTCGGCCGAGGTGGGTGTGCGCTCCGTCGCTGCCGCCTCTGCTTCCGGAGCTGGGGCTCGGGCAGCCTCTTCGGTGGGGAAGAACTCGGTCGGTGTGCGCGCTGCCTGCTCCGCGGGAGGTGCGGTCGCTTGCTGCACCGCCTCGGCGACCGGCTGTACCTCGGCCTGCACCTCTCTGGCGGCAGCGCCCAGCGGGTTGTCCTGCATCCACTGCTCGGCGCGCGCGGCGACCGTCGAGGCCGGGTGGCCCTCGTTGACCAGGTCCTCGAGGGCCTGGTAGGCCGCGGCCGACTGGTCGGTGGGGTACTGCTGGAGCTTTCCCAGAGCCTGGGCCAGCAGGTCCGGGCCGCTGGCGCGCGCGTAGATGCTCGACATGGGCGCGCCCTGGGTGCCGAGGAGCTGGCCGCCTTCGTTCAGCAGGCGCTCGAGCTCGCCGCTCTGGTCGAGCGCACGCGAGGTGCTGGCGTAGGCGACCTCCGGTGCCGACAGCAGGTCCGCCAGGCCCAGGCCGCCGCTCAGCGCGAGCCCCGGTGCCTGGACGAGCGCCTCGGTCAGGGCGCGCGCGCCGCCGGCCTCGAGCAGGCTCGGCGCCGCGACGTTGGCTACCTGGCCCAGCACGCGCGCGGCGTTGGGATCGACGCCCGCGGCGGTCAGCCCAGCGCTGACGGCGGGGCTGATGTCCGCCTGAGCGCTGGTCATGGGCGTGGCGCCGAGCAGCGCCTGGACGTTGCTGCCGACGTCCTGCATCGCCGAGGTGTCGCCGAGCAGCGCCTTGCCGATGTTGGCCTGCGCGAGCAGGTCGGCCTGCTGCTGCTGGTTGAGCACGTCCGCGGCCGCGCCCAGCCCCTGGCCGATGGGGGCCAGCGTGCTCTGCAGGTCGTTCAGGCTCGCGGCCGGGTTGGTGGCTGCCTGGTACACGTCGCTCAGCGGCAGGCCGAATGGGCCGCCACCGGTCTGTGCGCCGCTGAGGAAGGCCTGCTGGACGTCCGGGTTGTTCACCAGGCTGGACAGGTCGCTCAGCGACAGGCCGAAGGGCCCGCCACCGGACTGCAGGCCCACGCCGAGCGCCGTCTGGGCACCCTGGCCGAGCGCGCCGAGCACGTCCTGCCCACTCGGGGGGCCGAGCGCGGCGGACGGGCCGAAGGCATCCGACAGCTTGCTCTTCTGGGAGTCGAGCCAGTCGCTGACCGCGCTGCTCAGGTCATTCGTGGACTGGCTGCCGGTGCTCAGCACGGCGCTGAGCGTGTTGGATGCCTGCTGGCCGAGGCCGCCGAGGGCGTCGCCCGCACCGCTCAGCCACGACTGGATGCTCGAGGCCTGTGGCGAACCGGCGGCGACGCTCGAGTTGTCGGCGGACAGCGGGTGGTCGGCATAGATCGCGGCTCTGGGCGTACCCATGCCGAGGTTGGGGATCTGGTCTGGAGAAAACCACTGCTGACCGCCGCTGGATTTCAGGTCGGTGGCGCTCGTGCCGAGGTGGAACTGCCCGGTCTGGGCGTTGTAGCCGTCGACGTAGAAGTAGTGCCCCGGCGTGTCGATGATGACCGGGTTGCCCGAGCTCGCGTCGCTGGCGACCTGCTGCCAGTTGACGCCGCTGGTCATGTGCGTGTCGATGCCCAGCTTGTTGAGCAGCGCCACCTCGCTGGACGGCCCGGCCATGCCCTGGCCGGCGGTCCAGCCGACCTGCTGGGCGAGCTGCTGTGCCTCCTGGACGGTCGGGTTGCGGCCGAAGGTCTCGGCAAACGCCATGGCTGCGGCGGGCCCGCAGAAGGCCATGGCGTCGCCCGACGACAGGCCCATCGCAAACTGGCTGGTGCGCGCGACCGCGCTCTGTGCGGCGTCCTGGACGCTATTTACCGCGGTCTGACCGGCCTGTAGCACCGACTGACCGGCACCTGCGGCGCCCGAGACGATGTCATTGAAGGCGCTGGCGTAGTTGCGCCGCGCGGTCGAGGCGGGATCGTCGTAGTTGAGCGGGCGCTCGGCCTGTGCGGCGACCCATGAGGCTTTCTCGGCGGGGCTCAGGTCGGCCGGTGCGCTGAGGTAGGCCCTGGCGTACTGCGGCACGATCTGGGCTGCCTGCAGGGCGGCGCCGGCTTGACCGAGGAGCGCTTGCTCGTTGTCCTTGAACGCGGCACCCATGCCGCCCATGTCGAACTGGAACAGCCCGCGGGCTCCCTGACCGGAGCCCAGCTGAAAGCCTTGCTGGACACGGTTGGGGTCCCAGCCGGACTCGGCCTTGGCGCCGGCCGCGACGGTCTGAATGAAGCTCGGGTCATTGGCGAGGGAGGATGGGGCGTTCTGGCTGATCAGATCCGTGAGCCACTGCGGGACACCGCTGACGCTATTCGCGGTGGTGCTCATCGCCTGCTGGCCCTGTTGGGCGAGGCCCTGGGGCGAGGGTGGCGGCGGCAGCGAGCTGGTCCAGTTGTCGACCCATTGCTGGGCGTCGCCACCGGCGTTGCTGACCGCGTTGATGCCCGCGGCGATGGCGTCGCCGCCAGCTTGCTTCAGGTGGCTGCCCCACTGGTTGGCGAACTGCTCGACGTCGGCACCCGCGCTGCTGGCCGCATTCAGCGTCTTTGCGCTGGCGGCAACGGCGGCGATCGTGGCCAACCTGGTGACCGGGATGGTGATCTCGGCCTACCACGAGATCGGGATCATGAAGGCGGTCGGCTTCACCCCGCTCGAGG
>Ga0209465_10001230_pt1 | contig 11511 bp, 17 predicted proteins | sample PanSoiPlot1MoBio_FD_188321 | JGI IMG/M metagenome (GOLD analysis project Ga0209465, IMG submission 188321) | Tropical forest soil microbial communities from Panama analyzed to predict greenhouse gas emissions - Panama Soil Plot 1 MoBio (SPAdes)... | ecosystem: Environmental > Terrestrial > Soil...
AGGAGTACGAGACCGCGTTGAGGCAGACACCCAACCGCTACCGCGCCTTCTGGGGGGCCGCGCGCGCATCTGATGCGGTCGGCAATCCGGCGCAGGCCTCGGAGTATTTCGGCAAGCTCCTAACTCTCGTCAAGAATGCCGACACCGAGAGGCCGGAGATCCAGGAGGCCAAGGCATTCCTGGCGCGGTGATGATGACATGCGGCTCCGCCCTGATCCGCTCGATCGTACTGGATGTGATCTTTGGCGGGCCGGTCGCAGGCGTCGCCGTGCGAGACCAAGCCATCCGTCGTCTTGACGCATCGGCCTCTATTCCGTGGTGCCGCAATAGTGTAGATTACCTCTGTACCCATCGGCAGTTTTGCAAGAACCCATTGCTTGACAGGGGAGGGTCTCATGGACACCACCCGACGCGGTTTCTTAGCTTCCACAGTCGCTGCCGGTGGCGCGGCGATGACGCAGAATCCGGTGCAGGCGGCCGACGAGCACGCACACGATCATCAACCGCTGCCGTCGGAACCTGCTTTGCGCGTCAAGTCGCTGGAATCTCTGCTCGTCGAAAAGGGGCTCGTCGACCCTGCCGCGCTCGACGCGGTGGTCGATATCTATGAACACCAGGTCGGCCCGCGCAATGGCGCGCGCGTGGTGGCGCGGGCCTGGGTCGATCCGGCTTACAAAGCACGCCTATTGTCTGATGGCCGCGCCGCACTCAGAGAACTCGGCTACGGCGGCGCGCAGGGAGAGGATACCCTGGTAGTGGAGAATACCCCGCGCGTACACAACCTTGTCGTCTGCACACTGTGCTCCTGTTATCCGTGGCCGCTTCTGGGTCTGCCTCCCGCTTGGTACAAGTCCGCACCTTATCGCTCGCGTGCAGTGATCGATCCGCGCGGGGTGCTGCATGAATTTGGGCTGACGCTCGGGGACGATGTGGAAGTTCGCGTCTGGGACTCGACCGCAGAGCTCCGCTATCTCGTGTTGCCGGAACGGCCCGTGGGCAGCGAGCACTTGAGCGAAGACGCGTTGGCTGCGCTGGTTACCCGCGATGCCATGGTCGGCGTTGCAAAGGTCACTCTGCCGCAGAAAGGAGCCCGGCTATGAACGGCGTCCATGACATGGGGGGCGAACAGGGCATGGGCCCCATCCAGTATGAAAAAGACGAGCCTGTCTTCCACGCTCCCTGGGAAGGGCGGGTTTACGCAATCAATCGAATGCTGGGCGCTTGGCGCAAGTGGAACCTCGATGCGTCCCGTCATGGGGTGGAGCTGCTTGCGCCGGCCGATTATTTCCGCATGAGCTACTACGAGCGATGGCTCGCGCGGCTGATCGAGATGTCGATCAAGTCAGGGCTCGTCACGCGCGCGGAAGTCGAAAGCGGCAAGCCGGCTCCCGGGTCGTCGAAGGCAACGCCGCCGATCACCGCCGTGAATGTCGAGGCCGCTGCGATGATCCGCGCTTCGGCACGGCGACCCGACGCGGTGACGCCGCGTTTCAAGATGGGCCAGCAGGTGCGGGCGCGCAACATGAATCCAGTCGGCCACACGCGCCTGCCACGCTATGTGCGCGCAAGATCTGGAACCATCGAACGCGATCACGGCGTGTTCCTGTTCCCGGATACGAACGCCCGTTTCCTGGGTGAGAAGCCGCAGCACGTCTATTCGGTTCGCTTCTCGGCCCGCGAACTGTGGGGCAACGAGGCTAGGCCGCAAGATTCCGTCTACCTCGATTTGTTCGATGACTACCTCGAACCAGCCTGACGCGGTGGCCGAGCGCGTTAGTGCGCTGCCGCGCCTTCCTCGCGACGCCGGTGGCCCGCTGTTCGCGGAGCCTTGGCAGGCGCAGGCGTTTGCGCTCGCAGTCAAACTCTCCGAGCATGGCCATTTCACGTGGAAGGAATGGGCCGCTACGCTGGCCGATGAGCTGAAGGCCGCCGACGATCGCGGTGAGCCGGATGATGGCACGCACTACTACGAGCATTGGCTGGCGGCGCTGGAACGACTTGTCGTCGACAAGGGTCTAACCAATCGGGAGGCGATGCGCGAACGCAAGGAGGCATGGACGGAAGCCTACCTCCATACCCCGCATGGCAAGCCTGTTGAATTGAGTGGTGGCGCCCACGAACGGAACCAGGGCTGAGGCCTCAACCGATTGGGATTGGAGTAAAGCGGTCCACAGCATCCCGCTACCCTACGTCCCCTCGCGCTCACCAAGCTCCGAACTCCTCGTTCGGCCAGTTACCCTTCACGTCCAAGTCGTCACGCCCTCCGGCGCTTCCGGGAAGGCAAGGTTGGCAGCGAAGGACACCAACTGGCTAGCTGGCGCGAACCCTGGAGAGAGAAGCCATAGCTGTGACCAAATCCGGCTGGAGGGGAACCTTGCGGCCGTGTCACCATGAGTTTCGCCGCGCTGTCAGGAGCTTTGCATCAGCAGGAGGCATCAATGAAAAGAGTAGCATTCCTGATCCTCATATCTTTGGTGACATCGTGCCCCGTCTTTGGCGCAAAGACGATAGACCTCGATTCGGCGACGATTGCCGACATAAACGCCGCCTTTAAGGCCGGTACTCTGACCGCGGAGGGTCTGGTCCAACTGTGCTTGGCGCGTATCCGGAGCTACGATCGTGAGGGGCCATCACTTCATGCGGTGATTACCCTTAACACCAAGGCCATCGAGACTGCACGAGAACTCGATGCCGAACGAAAAGCAAAGGGGTCTCGCTCCGCGCTTCACGGCATCCCCGTGGTGCTCAAGGACAATTACAATACCGTGGACATGCCGACAACCGGCGGCTCTGTCCTGCTCGAAGGTTCGATTCCTACGGCCGACGCATTCGTCGTGAAGAAGCTTCGCGACGCAGGAGCGATCATCCTGGCAAAGATGAACATGTCTGAGTTTGCCTCACCACCCTCGCAGAGCTCGCTCGGCGGGCAATCGTTGAACCCCCATGATCTGCGGCGGTCGCCGGCAGGTTCGTCCGGTGGCACAGGCGTTGCTGTCGCGGCAGCGTATGCGCCGCTCGGCCTGGGGACTGATACCGGCGGATCAATCCGCGGGCCATCGACGGCGAACGGCATTGTGGGTTTAAAGCCGACGCATGGTCTCCTCAGTCGAAGCGGAATCATTCCACTTTCGCTGACATTTGACACCGGGGGGCCAATGGCGCGCAGCATCTACGACGTGGCGGTCGCGCTGGGCGCGATGACCGGCATTGATCCTGCCGACGCCGCTACGCAGAAAAGCGAAGGCAAATTCTCGACCGACTACACGAAGGATCTGAAGGTTGACGCGCTAAAGGGCGCCCGCATTGGAATAGCGCGCGATTTTCTCGGCGCCGATCCCGACGTCGATTGGGTGATCGAGGCGTCGCTCGCCACCATGCGCAATTCAGGCGCGACGATTGTCGATGTACGGTTTCCGAAATGGCTGCTCGATTCAAAGCTCGAGTTCTACAACGCCATTCGCATGCCGGAATTTGCCGCACAGATCAAAGACTATCTCGCGACGATCGGACCGGAGTATCCTAAGACAATTCAAGACATGATCGACCAGACCAATCGCTTCGCCGCTCCGCGAGCAGATGGGGCTCGCCCCAATCCAAGTCGCTGGACCTTGTTTAAGCGTGAAGCATCGAGCGGAACTCTTGAGGACTACCGGTACACATCCGTGCGTGATTACGGTCTGCCACTGGTCCGAGCGGCCGTCGAGGGTCTCTTCGCTGCCGAGAAGCTTGACGCGATCGTCTATCCAACAGCGCCTCGCAGGCCGGCATTGCTCACCGCGCCAACCGACACCGCTCCCGCAGGCCCGACCGCATCGGCGACGAACATCGCCAATCTCACGGGTTTTCCGGATCTGATCGTGCCCGCGGGGTTCACTGGAGACAACCTTCCCGTCGGCATTTCCTTCTTCGGCCTCGCGTTCAGCGAACAAAAGCTTTTGTCGCTCGGATACAGCTTCGAACAGGCAACACACGCCCGCCGCCGGCCGGTACACGCGCCGGTGCTCAAGGGGGAATCGATCTCAGTGCCTTAGAGGGTTAAATTCCGATCTGATACAGAGATTGCAAGAACCTCATCACATCCAGCGATCAGGCGGCGAGGCTTTGCGCAAAGCCCCGGCAGTTCGTGCAGGTGAGACGGCATTGCTCGCCAGGTCGTGGCCCAAGGTCCCGATGGGAAGCAGCTGTACACGAGGGAGAAAGATGTCAGCATCTGCCAATAAAATCACGGGCCTATCCAGATACGAATACTCAATGGCCCTTATGAATCTGGCTGTCGACGCATGGCAAAAATCGCTATCATCTACGCCTGTTTGCGTGGGTCAATCCCGTTTCAGTGACCAGCTGCAAAGCGAAGGAGAGCATTATGCGCGATAGGTTCTCGGGCTCGATGATAGCGGTCGCAATGGTCGGGGCCGCTGTCAGCGCCGTCATTTCGGTATCTATCACAGGGTCGCAGGCTCAGGGTCCGGGGGCTTCCACCACTGCCCCGGCACTGAAAACGCCCTGGGGCGAACCCGATCTGCAGGGAATTTGGATGGATGAAACCGACACGCCCCTGCAGCGCCCCGCCAAGTATTCGGGCCAGGAATTTTTCACCGAGGCGCAGCGAGCCGAATTGGATGCACAACGGGCGGCGCTAGGCGGCAAGGACAATCGCCGGGAGCGCGGGACCGAGCTCGACGTCACCGGCTCCTACAACGATCTTTTCATCTCCAGGAAGCACGCCGGCGTGCGCACGTCCCGGATTATCGATCCGCCTGATGGCCGGATTCCGCAATTCACGCCGGAGGCTCAGAAGATCGCCGCCGCCGAACGGGAATTTCGTCTTGCCCTGTTGCAATCGACCGAGACTTGCAAGATCGAGTACCGAAGCTGTGCCGGCGGCAAATACGATCCGGCACCTTCGCTGCGATTCGCAGAACGCACTCCCCGTTACAACCTGTTATCGATCAATCGCCACGATGGTCCGGAAGACGGTGCGTCGGCGGTCCGCTGCCTGACCGCCGGGCTGCCGGGGATCGGAGGCCAACGCACGAACAGGATCGTGCAGACGCCGGGTGGCCTCGCGATGTTCTACGACGTGGGTCAGGGGCAAGGGTGGGAGCGAAACATCGTAATGGACGGGAGTCCCCATTTGCCCTCCAACATCCACCAGTGGTACGGCGATTCGCGTGGGCACTGGGAAGGCAACACCCTCATCATCGACGTAACGAACTTCACGGCGAAGACGGATTTTCAGGGCTCGCGCGAGAACCTCCATCTCGTCGAGCGCTGGACGCGGATCGGGCCGAACACCCTCGAATACGTGGTCACCATCGAGGATCCGACCGTGTGGACGAAGCCATGGACGGTCACGCAGGAGTTCATCAAGCAGAGCGAGCAGGCGAACAGAATCTATTACGAGCCGCGCTGCAACGAGGGAAACTATGCCCTTCCGGGGCTGTTGCGTGGAGCGCGCATGCAAGAGGCCGCGTTTGCAGAGGGACGAGGTCCCCACCCGGCGACAAGAGACAGTGCCACGGGTATTTCTGGCGCTGAGGATGATCCGTTGCAGTGACACGTTGCAAGATAGCGCGCGGCGCTCCGGATTCAGTGAAAAGGCATGCTCGTGATTCCCACGACAACCATGAGCGTGTCGCCGCCTATCGCCTAAGGAAACTAAAGGTCTCTCCCCACGAGCGATCAAAAGACAAGAATCTTATCGGCTTCGAGCGATGCGTTGGCGAGTTCTTCCATTGTGCTGCGACGCACTCCATCCATCAGTTCAGCATCGCTGATGCCGCGTGCATCCATGCAGGTGCCGCATAGAAGCACCGATCCATTGCTGCCAATCAGGCGCTTGAGCATGAGTTCGATATTGTAATAGCCAGTAGGCCGTTTTCTGCTGTGCTTTGGCCGCGAGTACAGCATCGGCCATAAAGAACAAGGTAACATGCATCGACGGGTCTTTTTTCTGAACGCTTGCGCGAGCCTCAGAGCGTTATAAACGCGCTCCGTCCCATAGGGTGGATCATTCACGATGAATAGGATTTTCATCAGCATCATCACCGATGCGGATGTTCCGTTGATCGTGGCTTGCTCCCTGCCTCAGCGGGCGGCCGGACTCGGCTTGGAACATCCGATTTGACGGGCGCGGGGCGCTGTGAGATGAGCTGCTTCTTTTCCTCGTACTCGGCCTTGTCGATTTCCCCCAAGCAAACCGCACATCAAGGATGTCGAGTGCCGCATTACCAGCGCGGTCCTCGCGGTGAGGCGGGGTCTCAGACTCCGAATGCTGCTTACCGGCGCTGCATCCGTGGCATCCGCACATCTGACCCTGTCGCTTGCCCGCGGTGTCGTGCACGCGCTCCATCGCGTTGTCCTCCGTGCGCCAAATCCGCACACAGCCTCATGCGCAAGATAACAGTTTCTTCCGTTCCTCGTATTCCGCACGATCGATTTCGCCGCGCGCGAGTCGCTCCTTCAAGATATCGAGAGCAGATTTTCCTTGTGCGCTCGGCTGCCGTCCCAGACCGGCTGCTCGCAATATCCAGGCGATTATGAGCACAGTCACAACAATGAAGCCGATCATCATGATCGGCCCAAAAATCATGCCATACCAGGGGACCGCGGAACCATCCCACCAACCGTACATCATGACTTCCTCCATACTTGCGCTCTGCATACGGTAATCGCACCGATCTGTCTTTGACGCAGATCAACACGCCAATGAACCAATTGAGTTCGCTGCGCAATGTTGTAATGAGACTGCAGATTGCGAGAGGTGCCTATGAGATTGTGGAGTTCCTGGATTTCCTGCCAAGTGTAGTTGCGCGAAGCGTCGGCGCATGTCACCATTATAACATAGGGACGTTCAGAACGGGATGGCAGGGCGCTACACCAAGGCCGTTGGCGCTATTCTCATTCGTCCTCTGGGGAAGCTTGGACAGCAGTGAGGCCAGTTGCGAGGCACTATATCGTGGAGTCATCGCCGACGGCGCGCATATCGTCGAAGCCCTCAATCTCGCGACAGATCATTTCCAGTTCGTCGGGACTGAGCGGGCGGCCAATGGTCGGGCCCCCTCGCTGTAGCTTGGCCCCGTCCTCCCGCGGCGGGCCATTTTTTCATCGTCGCTGCTAACGTTCAAGTCTGACACGCGCGGTGCTCTTAAACCCGAGGGCGTGCGCGCCAGCGGGCGTAAGGTCTATTATTCGACCGCGCACGAACGGGCCACGGTCATTTACCCTGACAACGACAGACCGGCCGTTGCCGACATTTGTGACACGAACCTTCGTGCCGAAAGCAAGCGTTCGATGTGCGGCCGTCAAGGCGCCGGACATCACGCGCTGGCCTCCTGCGGTCTTCGGCCCGCTGCTGGCGGAATAAACTGAGGCAATTCCGGATTGTACGAGCGAGGAGGTATTTCCGGGTGAAGCGGGCGCAAGTGAACAAAGGATCAAAACCACAGCCGCTAATAAAAACCGCAACATCATGCTCACCCTTCGCTAAGCAATAGCTTCCCGCCACGAATTTATAACCGCGACGAGCCTAAATTGTACGGGCGTCTGAGAGTGATACCAGCAAGTGTAATGCGACCGCCGTAGGAACGAATTCGAGCGGCCGAAGTTCCGATCCTGCACGTTTTATTTCTGAACTGAGGTTCGCGACAGGCTGATCGCGCTCGTTTGACGAGGGGGTAGACTAATTCCGGTCACTTCTGCTAGGGGCCCCATTCCTTCCGTGGCCGGCATGTTGCCGAGCTATCTGTGTTGTCTGTCCAGGTGCACCTTAGTACAGTTATATAGAGTCATGTAGCTACGTATAATTCCCGGCGTTCACGCGTCCGAGGGCATGATGATTAGACTGGTGCCGCGCTGGAGAGCGGGCGTCGCCCTTGTCGCGATCTACGCCCTGATACTTCAGGCGCTGCTATACAGCCTGGCGCCATTGGCACGTGTGTGGCCTAGCCCGGACGATATCCTATCCGTCGTTATCTGCCCGTTGCCTGTCCCGTCACCGGCGCAAGATAAGGCTCCTGGCGCACCGATCGATCATTCGGATACCGCGTGCTGCATCCTTTGCCCGGTCTCGGGACCAGATTTGGCAAATGCGCATATTCGTGTTACAGGGCCGGATTATCAATCGTCCCGCGCGTCGCCGCTGACGGCATGGGTCGAAGCAGACCTGCTTGGTGCGACTGAGCTGTTGCCCATAAATCCTCGCGCACCTCCGCGCTTGATCTGAAGCGGCCACCAAATCGGTGGTAATCAGTCGAACTCTGAAGCGTGAATCGAATTCACGAGCGTGCTGTGCCCATTGCGGTACAGCCGCAAAGTGCGGAGAATACAATGTACACGAATACCTCTCGCTCGCTTGTCATGGGCGCAGTAATCCTCTTGAACATGGGCGCGGTCGGAGTTGCCCAGCAGTTCAAAGGCAATTCCATCGTGATCGAACAGCCGTGGGTGCGCGCAACCCCGGGTGGGGCCAAAGTTGCCGGAGGATACATGACGATCACTAATACCGGTTCTGAACCCGACCGTCTGATTGGCGGCGTGCTGCCGCAAGCGGGCCGCTTCGGGGTCCACGAAATGAAGATGAACGGCAACGTGATGCAAATGCGTGAGGTCGAAGGTTTGGAGATCAAGCCCGGCCAGAAGATAGAGCTTAGTCCCAGCGGCTATCACGTGATGTTTACTGAACTGCGCGAGCCGCTCAAGCAGGGCGACACACTGAAAGGCCAATTGCGTTTCGAAAAGGCTGGCGCGGTGGACATCGAATACCAGGTGGAAGGCGTCGGCGCTCAAGGACCGCGCCAGCGCAGCGTCGAAAACCCGCACCAGCACAGCGCTGATGCCCCACACCAGCACAGCCACTAGCGATGCGTAAAATTGGTCAGAATGCCGTTTGGATCGGAGCGACGCTCGTCGCTCTGATCCTCGTGGCTGCGACCTTGTTCGGTTGGAGCTACCGGAGCGATGACAGCAGGTTGCCGAAGCGTGCTGAAATCGGCGGGCCTTTCTCGCTCGTCGACCATCATGGCAAGCCCGCAACGGACCGCGATTATCTGGGCAAACCGACGCTTGTGTTCTTTGGGTTCACCCACTGCCCGAATGTGTGCCCAACCACCCTGTTCGAGCTTTCGAATCAACTCGAAGAACTGGGGCCAGATGCCGACCGGCTGAATGTTCTGTTCATCACCGTCGATCCGGAACGCGACACGCCGCAACAGCTTGCGCTTTATCTCTCCTCGTTTGACCCTCGGATTACGGGTTTGACGGGTGCGCCGGAAAACATATTAGCTGCCGAAAATGCCTATCACGTCTACGCCAAGAAAGTCCCGCTCGAGGATGGCGGGTACACAATGGATCACACCGCGACGGTCGCAGTGATGAATAGCAAGGGCCAATACGTCGACGCCATGCACTATCAGGCGCCTGCTGCAATCACACGCGCGAAGCTGCATCGTCTGCTGGGTTTGGGGAACTCCTGACGCCGGGCGTGCCGCCCTACATCACGACCGAAGACAGGCCGGACATAACGGAGTGGGTGCCGAGCCCGTAGAGCCCGTAGGGGCAATAAGCGCAGTGGTCGGGAACCCGACACCGGCTCTAGCCATTGAGCAGTTAAGCGCGGCTGTCAGCAGTGGAACGGGAGGAACGGCAGTCGCACATACCTCGGCTGCCATAGCGCAAAGCACAAGAAAAGGTGGCAGCCGGGGTCCCCCGCGTTGCGTCGCCAATCGGGCGGCACGTGGCATAAGTAGCTCCTCCTATGCTGTGATCCGCTGGTAATCGCATTGACCGCCGCGGGGTCGGCGCGGCAATACGCATTCGCCTGATGAGAAGGTTTCCTGGCAAGCTGGCGCGGCGCGCAATCATCGGCGCCGGCCCTGTCTCTAATGCACCTATGCGGGCTATGCGGTGCACCGTGCTCTGGCTTTGCGTAGCGGGCCAGCAGCGGGTGGTTGAAGCTGCAGCCGGGGCGCGTGTTCCATATTCGGCACAGACTCACATCGCGCCGCGCGCGTTGGCAGATAGCTTCATCCACAACGACCAATTGATCGCGCCGGCCTGCTCATCAAGGAAATTGCTTTCTGCGTTCCCTGATTAGCTCGGCAAGATAGCGCGCTGCGCTGGCGTAGGAGCGGTCTGAGCCCTCAAAGCCGAACGCGCCTCCGTGGCCCGCTAAAGGGCTCGCCATCGCGCTCACGGCCGCGGCGTCGGTCCGCCGGCGACGTTCATGATTACCTCGGCATTCCGGCGACATGCTTGGCCTGATCGCTTCTTAACAAGAAACCCCGGCTGAGATGCCGGGGTTGATCGCTCGCACCATTCCCTCATTCACTAGACTCGTCAGAAAAGCCCCCCGGGACCGCCGAATCGGTAGTTTATGCCGGCCTTGAAAATGTGGAATGTAGTATCGGCAAAGGGATTATCGTTGCCGAAATCCAGCATGTTGTACTCAAGCTTGGCACTCCAGTTGTTCCCCCAAGCATATTCGGTCCCGACGCCAAGCAGGAAACCACTGGCGGTCTGGTCGAGCGAGATCGAGCCGAACGTCATGCCATTTATGCCGGTCGTGACGGTTGCGCTTGCGTGAGCCCAGGCTCCGCCCACTTTGCCGTAGACCAGCCAACGATCGAAAGCGTAACCGAACCTAGCAGCAAACGTTGACACCCAATCGAGGCTCGCGGTGGCGTTCGCCGTCAAGACAGCTCCGGGGCCAACCACCGCGGCGTTCACGCTGTCCTTTATGGTCGTTCCCGCGATATCTGCTTCGACGCCCAAGACCCATTGAGGATTGATCTGGTAATTGAACCCGACCTGACCGCCGCCGAGAAAGCCGCCGTTGCCGTCGTCCCACCCAACGCCTAGGTGGCCGCCAGCATAGAATCCGGTCCAGTTATAGAACAAAGGGACTGGCGGCGGGGGGTCTATAGGCAGGACCGCGCACTGCATCGGCGGCGTCGGATACAGCGGACAACGACAGGAGTACCGCCGCGGTGAGACCCAGTTTGATCAACTTGCACGTACTCATTACATTCGGCCCCCTCAAAAGTCGGTAAACCGCACGTAGAGTCGAACTGTGGCGCAAAAGTTGCGGGACCGTGGCGAACTGTGCGGTTATTCCCGTTTTGTGGACGGTGTTGTCGCGAAGCTACATCGCCCCTGACCGGCTGGTCACCGCCGGCCCTTGGCCGCCTTTCTGAGGGGGTGGGCAAACAGCCATCAGAGCCGCTTCCGGCTCGGATTGCCCCCGGCGCGCTCCGGGGCATGCCTCCGACCTTGAGCCCCCATCCAACCCGCGAGGTCGGAGCCACATCTTTCAAGAAGGACTGATTGCCCGGCCCTTTCTCATGCGGCTGGCCAGTTGATCTCATGCTGGCCGCTCGATGATTGATTAGTTGCCAAAAAAACACGCGCCCTTAGCCGCAGCGCTTTCCATCGCATTGGATCGTGCGGTCAGGACAGACCCAGCTCAAACGCGCCGCCGACCATCTGCAGGCTCCGGCATCGCTCGTAACCCGA
>Ga0209465_10001231_pt1 | contig 11511 bp, 13 predicted proteins | sample PanSoiPlot1MoBio_FD_188321 | JGI IMG/M metagenome (GOLD analysis project Ga0209465, IMG submission 188321) | Tropical forest soil microbial communities from Panama analyzed to predict greenhouse gas emissions - Panama Soil Plot 1 MoBio (SPAdes)... | ecosystem: Environmental > Terrestrial > Soil...
GGCGCGCATCCCTACTCGTTCTCGAAATAGCTGATCTTGCCGTCCGGCCCCTTCTTCCAGGTGTAGAGCACGTAGCGCTCTTTTTTCTTGCCGCCGATGAGGTAGCCGTCGCCGGAAACGTCGCCCTTCTTGTCAAATGAAATGCCGCCGGCAACCGTGTCGAATACTTTGCCGGAGTGCATCTGGTCGGCAATCTTCTTGGGATCGAGCGACTTCGCAGCTTCAGCCGCCTGCTTGATGATCTGCACGGCCGCGTAGCTGTAGAGCGTATAGGCCTGGGGCTCGAAACCGCGCTTCTTGCGGAACAGCTCGACGATCTCCTTGTTCTTCGGATTGTTGCGCGGGTCGGGCGAATAGGTCATCAGCGTCCCTTCGGCGCCGGGCCCCGCGATGGCGGCGAACTCGTCATCGGCGAGGCCGTCGCCGCCCATCAGCGGCGCCTTGACGCCCTGGTCGCGCATCTGGCGTACAATCAGGCCGCCGGTGTCGTGCAAGCCGCCCCAATAGACGAGGTCAGGATTGGCCGACTTGAGCTTGGACACGAGGGCGGTGAAGTCCTTGTCGTCCTTGTTCACGCCTTCGAACATGACCTCCTTGAGGCCTTTTGCGTTGATCGCCTTGCGCGTTTCCTCGGCGAGGCCTTGGCCGTAGGTGGTCTTGTCGTGGATGATGGCGATGCGCTTGCCCTTGAATTTCGCCGCAATGAGCGTCCCGGCCACGATGCCCTGCTGGTCGTCGCGCCCGCACACCCGAAATACGTTCCACGTGCCGGGGCGATCGGTGACCTTGGGATTGGTGGCAGCCGGCGTGATCTCCAGCATGCCGTTCTCAAGGTAGACATCGGAAGCCGGGATGGTGACGCCGGAGTTGAAGTGGCCGACCACGAACTTCACGCCGTCGGCGGCGAACTTGTTCGCGACGGACACGCCCTCCTTCGGGTCGGCGCGATCATCCCCAACGGTCACCACGAGCTTCTGACCCAGGATGCCGCCTCCCGCATTGATGTCCTCGACCGCCTGCTCGACGCCGTTCTTGAGCTGAGCTCCAAAAGCAGCACTGCCGCCGGTGATCGGGCCGCCTACGCCGAATTTGACCTGGGCCTGCGCGTCAATCGCGCCCGCGACCGCCAATACCGTCGCCAGTCCGAACGTCAAACCGATCGCTGTTCCCACACCTTTGATCCGCATTGTCGTTCTCCTCGTTTTCGTTGCCGATTGATACGAGATCTCCTGCAAAAGTCACGCCGGTTTCGCCGTCGCGCGGCGCTCTGCCGCCGCCCCGTCCCTACCCTCCCCCGCGTGCGGAGGAGGGTAGGGCGGAGGACGTGCCCAGAAAGCCATACTGGCGCGCCATCTGCCGGGCACGGGTGATGCGAAAGCCCAAAGCCGCACAGCCGATCGCCACGGCGGTGTCGAGCGCATAGGCGGGGAGCGACAACAGAGCGCCGTCGAACAGCGCGAAGTGGATGAACCGCACCGCGGCGCCGAGGATGAACATGTAGAGCACTCCCTGCCACCACGGACGCCAAGTCTGCGCTATGGCGCGTCCCGCCTGCCAGGCTGCGCCGCCGCCGAGGGCAACGGTCACCAGCAGGAACGGTCCGGCGTTGTCCGACAGGAAATCCAACATGAGGTATCATAGCGGAGCGCGAACGGTTTGGCACGCCTAGATGGCGTGACGGGCTGGACCATCATTCCGATATGCGAATGACGCCACGCAATGGTCAGTAGGGTGATGAAGCGCCGGCGCCACGGCACTACTCAGTCTAAGCTGCGTATCGCGGCTTTCTGCCTGCGACAAGGTACGTGATGGCCGCTCCCGCTCCAGCGTATGTCCGGTCGGCAATAGCCTTGTCGAATTTGTCGCCGCTGCCAAGCGCAACTAACCACAGGGCGTCGAATTCAGCTTCCAGACCACCGCCGGCAAGGAAGTATTTACGCGTGTCCTCAGGGCTCCAAATCCAAAAGCCGCGATGCTTGAAGTCTGAGCGCTCTTCGAGTGTAGCGCGTTGCTCGGGGCTGTCGTAGGGCGGCAGGAGGATGCTCGCCTTGTCGTTCAGAAAGACGCAGACGTTCACCAGACCCCGTTCGGCGAAGAAGCCGGGGACGAGGTCCCCGATCGAATTGTTGCCCTCGCCGAGCGCGGCCTTGCCGCGCTCACAGATAAGCTGCAGGCGTGCGCGGGCTAAGATCTCGTCCACCCCGTCGTGGAAACTGGCCGAGTCAAACGTAAGGGCGCGCGCGACGTTATTGGGCTCGGCCACCAGAATAACTCCGCCTGGGCGCGCAACACGGACCATTTCGTCAATGGCAGGTCGTGGATCGGGCAGGTGGATCAAAACAGTTTGGCAGGTCACGAGGTCGAAGCTCGCATCGGCGAACGGTAGATTTTCGGCGACAGCGACCTGATAGTTGAAGCGACCCGACAGGCCACGAGCGGCAGCGCGTTCGGCCGCCTTTTCCACCCAAAGGGGCTCGCGATCCACCCCTTGGATGCGAGCGCTGCTCGGAATTACATTCGCCAGCAGCTGACCCCAATGGCCGACGCCACATCCGACATCGAGAAAGTCTCGCACGCGATCGAACGAAAGCCTCTTGCCTATCAGCTGAAGAAAGTCGAGATTCCACCAATAGTCGCGCGTGTCGCCGAAATGCTCGGCTGAGTGAGATTTCAGGGCGCGAAATTCGTTGGCCATCATGCCTCCCCGGATCAAGCGCGGCAATGAGCCGGGACGAACGTCAACGGGACGCGCCTCTAATTCGTCTTATCCCGCGACACGTCCATGATCATTCGGGTGAGCAGATAGAGCCGCGGCTCGATCGAATCGATGTCGACGTACTCGGCGTCGTTGGAATGGGCTCCGAATCCACGCAAGCCGAACCGCTCGATGACCGCCGCTTTGGTGCGCAGCGCGGCGAACGCCGCATCGGTGCCGCCCCCTTCCGCGACATCGCTGATGATGAGCGCGTTGCCAATCTCCGCATAGACATCCTGCGCATGCTTGGCGAGCGCGCGCGAAGCCGACGTCGCTTCGAGGGGCGGCCGGCGGCGCTCGAACGTCATGTCGACGGTGGTGTCGGCGATGAGCTGATTCCTGAGGCGCTCGCGTACCTTCTGCTCAATGCGGTCATAATCTGCAACCCGCAACACCCGCACATCGGCAGTGGCGGAGGCGTTGGCCGGGATCACGTTGCGATTGGTGCCGGCGGTGGCAATCGTCCAGTTCATCTTGAGGCCGATCCCGGGGTCGGACAGATCGCGGGTCTGGAGAATCTGGTGGGCGAGCTCGTAGAGGGCGTTGCGCCCGCGTTCCGGCGCAGAGCCCGCGTGGGACGCTCTGCCTTTGACGTTGAGCACGACCGCCCCGATGCCAGCCGTAGTCAACGATAACCGGTCGGACTCGACGCGGGCGCCTTCGCACGAGAACACCACGTCATGCTCGCCTCCGAGCCGCGTGAGCGTTGCGCGCGAGCCCGCCGAACTGACCTCCTCATCGCCGTTGATTAGCACGGTAATGACGCCGTAATCGCGGAAACTCATCTCCCGGAGAATCGCGAGCGTATGCAGGATAAGGGCAACGCCCTGCTTGTCGTCAGCGATACCGAGCCCATAGGCGCGGTTACCATCGATACGGAATGGCTGTTGCGCCCCCATGCCGCGCAGGTAGACCGTGTCCATGTGGGCGATCAGCAGGATTTTCTTGGTGCCGGTGCCGGCAAAGCGTGCTTGCACCATCTTGCCGATCTGTTTCGGCGTATCGACCATGCGATAGACGTCAGCCGGGTCGGGTTCGATCATCGCGACCTCGCCACCCAGCGCCTTGAGCCGTCCCGCGATCAAGTCTGCGACTTTGTCGAGCCCTTCGCGGTCGCCGCTTCCGGACTCGATCGAAACGAGGCCCTTGAGGGTCTCGATGAGAGGGGCCTTTTCCTTGGCCGCTAGCGAGCGCACCGGCTCGACCGGCGCGGCCACGGCCGATGCAGTCCAGGCAAGGCAGAGGCTCAAGGCCGCGAGGGCGGGGCGACGGAAAGGGATGCTAAGCAGGATTGCCATGGCGGACTCCGGATCGCTGGAGAAGACAGAGCTTACAGCAACAGTGATTCGGATCGCTAGTCGCCGGAGCTGCGGCGGGCGCTCTAACTTAGGCTTCGCCAGAAAAGCGGGCGCTCTCACCTAGGCTTCGCCAGAAAATAAGCGCATCCATTCGCGCGAGGTGGCAGCAATCTCTCCCCTCCTCTGCTTGCGGGAGGTTTACGGAGGGGGCCGCCTTCCCGACACCGGCTCACGGCAAGAGCCTCCCTCCCCAGCCCTCCTTGCAAGCGGGGGATGGAGCAGAAAGGTGCGGTTAGTTATCGACGCGCATTCACGCACGCGCCTTTTGTCTGTGGCGGATCAACTTGCCAAGAGCCCGGAATTCGCTGTTTGCCGAGGATCGCGTGCGGCTCTCGATCGCACGATAGAGCTCGATCACCTGCTCCCCGACCGGAGTGAGGGCGGCGCCTCCGCCGCTGGCCCCACCGCTCGCCGCGGTCACAGCCGGCTCTGAAAGACCCTTGTTGATTTGTTCGACGAGAAGCCAGGCGCGGCGATACGACATGCCCAGATACCGCGCCGCGGCAGAGATCGATCCCTGAAGGCGTATCGCCTCCAGGAGCGCGACCTTGCCGGGGCCGATGCTGTCACGGTCGGTAAGGTCCAAACGGATGGATACACCAATGTCCGCCATTGTCGGCCACGCGTGTGCAAAAAGACACATCAACTATCATAAAGGCATCAAAATGCCGAAAGGAACAGGATTCGGCACAGCGGTACCGCTTTCAGGCAGGCAGACGACAGCGGCCGAGGCCCGAACCGAGTGCACCCCGAAAGCGGCCCGGCTCGACGGGTGAACCGCCGGCCACCCGCCAGCGACACATTATGGAGGACAATGCATACAACCAGGTATGGAGAGGCAAATGCCTACCAGCGAGCCATCATTCTTCAATTTTCTGATGCAGAACCGGGGCTCTCGACGGACTGCTGTTCCATTTGCGGAAACCGTCGGTGTCCTGCCTGAGCTCGCTCGTCGTGCTCGCTTCAGGTCCGCCGTCCGCTTCGCCGGGCTGCAGCCTAAAGGCAGCAGTCGGGCATTGAGGGTGCGGTCCGGGGCCTTGGACAGATGGTCTGCGCTTTGACGGCGGGCCGCCACGCTGGTGGCCGGTTCCAAGATGATTAAATGCCTCGCGCAGACCAGCCATGCACGATCTTAATAGTGCGGCTGCCTTAATAGTGCGGCTGCCAAAGCTCCACACCCTCTTCGTCAAGCCGCGCTGGCCAGGAACTGCCCTGCGGCGCTCGACGCGGGAGGGCTCCCCCTCAACGCCTCCTCACCGCGACGCTGGATACGGATGGTTTGAGAAATCTTCAGAACGGGGCCGCACCTGGGGAGCAGGTGGTTGGGGCAGTTCGTCCCGCCTGTGTCGATCAATGTCCCAGTCGCCGCGGACCGGATCCGGCCTGCTCAATCGCTTCTTCATTCTTTTCGAGCACGAATTGACCCAGATTCGCAAGGATGTCGGCGATCAGCATACCCCGGTCGGCGGGCGGAACCATCAGGATGAGATCGGCAAGCACCTCGGTGACCTTGGACGCGATCTCGGCGACGTTGGCGTCTTCGGCCTCAAGGTGACTCTCCAGCAGATCGTGAATCTCACAGTGAATGCAGTCGGACATTTCAGCTCCTTTGCACCAGGTCAACGCACAGGCGGTTCAGTCGCCGTTGCGGAGCAGCGCCGTATTCGCCGGGTCGGCCATGGATTTGATAAAGGCTTACCGGCGACCTCCTGATGTTGAGACACCGCCAAAAGGCCGATGCCGACGCGGCCGTACTCCAGTTCGGAGGGCGGCCGACCAAGATATTCGGTGCGCTTCGGTGTCCCCGATGCGGTGGCCTGGTTGAGGAAGATGGTGATTTCGGGCCCGCGGGCCGGACCCGAGCTTCCGAGCGCGAAGAATAGTGCTCAGCATCGCTGCGTTGGCGGACCGTTTCAAGGCATGCTCCAGAGATGTTTTTGACCGGATTCGATCGGTTGACGCACATATGGCGTGGTCGCCGGCCGACGGCAGGGAGGGGGAGCGCATGAATAATCGGGGTGGTCGGGACCGGCGACGTCGACTGCAAGCGTGGTTCAGCATCCCTGGGATCCAATCTCATCGGCGTGGATCTTGCGTAAGCCGACTCAAGGTTGCGGGGGTTCTACATGAGTTTTGCGCAACAGCGGCGCAGCCTCAGGCGACGTCATGAATTTGACCATCGCGCGCGCGGCATCCGGCTGCTTCGAGACCGCCATCAATGCAACGCTCGACGGGCAGGGCTTGTTCAGGAATCCGGGCAGCGCACCGACATACGCCGTCCCCGGTGCTCCCACCATGATGTTGGTCTGCTGAATGCCGATTTCGAAGTCGCCTCGCGCCAGATATTCGACGACCGGTCCGCCGCCCGTGAGCACCGTCTTGGGCTTCAACTCTTCGGTAAGGCCGAGCTGCTCGATCCCTTCCGCCGCGTGCGTGCCGCTGCAGCCGCGCGAATAGCCGATGGACTTCGCGGCCAGCAATGCCGCCTTGTAGGCCGCAACCGTGCTGATGTCAGGCTTCGGCGCGCCGGCCCGCACAGAGAGCCCCAATCCGGCAAGTACGAACGGAGTTGCGGTGCCGGCCACGACCTTGCCCTTTCGGATCAGTTCCTCAATCGGTGCGGGATTGCTGGTGATGAGATCGGCAGGCCCGTTGGAATTGAGTCGCCGCTCCAGTGCGGCGGCGTCCTCCTGGATGACCGTCACCTTGTGGCCGCTGGCGCGCTCGAATGCGGTCGCAAGTTCGCGCACTCCGGGCGTCGCGCCCTGGTTGGTCAGAACGATGAGCTCGGCCGCCCCTGCTTGCGGTAGCGATCCCGCGGCGCCGAGACTCAAGCCAGCAACCGTCCAGGCCGCGGCTAATGTCTTACCCGCAATCATGACTTCCTCCAGCCGTATATCGGCAGCCAATTTGACCGCCCCGCAGCCCGATCGCGGCAAGCTTATGCGGTCTTGCGACTGCGGACCAGCCCGCGTAGCGGGCGATAGCGCAGGTATGGCTCAGCCGGTCGACGGATTGCGCGCAGTTTATCATCGGGCCGGCCCGGGCCGGCCCCGGTGGCTGATCCGCCCTACGTGGCTGGTTATCCCCATTGTCACGTCGGCCATGGTCGAGGCGCGGGCCGACGATTGCCATCCCGCCCCGATGGCGATAATCCCTATTGCTTTCGGGGCTAGGTCGAAAAATGAAACTCATCTGTTTCCTGCTTGGACTGGCGGTCGCAGCGTCGTCCGCACGCGCCGACGACATCACGGCCATGATCTCGCAATACCGGCGCGAGCACGGGTTATCGGCGGTAAAGACTGACGCCAAATTGACGACCGTGGCGGTGCGGCAGGCGCAGGCGATGGCGAAGAGCGGTGTCATGGATCACGATGTGGCCGGCTCGTTCGCAAGCCGGATCGCGAGCGCGCACATTGACTCCGGGGCGGAAAACATTGCGGCCGGCACCAAGACCTGGGCCGATACGTTGCGCATCTGGAAGAACTCCCCGGGTCACAACCAGAACCTCCTGCGCCCCGGTGCCGACATCGTCGGCGTTGCGGTCGCCCGCAATGAAAACACCCGATACAAGGTCTACTGGGCGATGGTGATCGGGCGGAAGGAAGTCAAGACGCGCGCCGTCGTCGCAGCGTCGCGGTCCCTTCCCACCCCCGTGAGCGCCGAAAGGAAGGAAAGGAGCGTCGCCAGGGGATCAACGCAGCGGTCGACGGAGGAATCGTCCGTCGGAACGCTGCTGATGCGCGCCGTCACTCCGCTGCGAAATCTTTTGCCGTAAGCTCGATCGACACGCCGTGCGGCGTGCGATCCGCCGCCCGCTTCCAGGCATCGCGACAGCGCTTAAGCGCCGCACGGTCGGCGATGCCCTTGTGAGCGACCAGGCGTTCAAGCGCCGCAAGCCAGTGACAATAGTGGGTCTCGCCACTGTCCGGATCGCCGGCCCGCCGGGCCGCCTTGATCTCTTCGCCCAGCATCGCGGCCCACTCGTCCCAGCCGAATACCCCGCGCTGATGGAGCGCCACGACAATCGCAAACGCCTGCGCCTCCCAGGGCTCGCGAAACACCGGCCCCTCGGCGTCGCGCAGAACACCTGGCACCGATCGGGCCACCTGCTGAGCCACGGTCTCATCGATTGCAGTCACGGAACGACGCCACCTGAAATTCGTGAATAATCGGAGTTGGCATACCGAGCATCCGGCACCGCCCGCTATCCCCTGCAGCCGCGGAGAGCCCAAGGCGAGCAGTGATGCGGCCGCGATGTGCCGGCATCGATGATACACTCTCCGGAGCGCATTTCGAAGAGTTTGGATTCCCATGCGGCTCCGTGGCCGGGCTTAATCATGGCGATGTAGGGCGGAAGCATTCCTCCACCTCTCGCGCCAGTGACGGATTACGCCGGAGGCTGCCGTCGGCCGTGCTTCGCGCTGACCCGTTGAGCTGATCCGTGCTACGGCTGTTGCTGGGGCATGGTCGATGTGGCACACGACCTCGATGTGTGTCATTAATCAAGGCTGGCGTGAATCAAGGCTGGCGTGTCTGGGCCCGGCGCCGCGGCACCGATTGAAGGGTGTACCATGAGTTTCTTCCGTGGCCAGGACCCAGATCTCGGAAACGCTGTCCAATCGCAGGCGGTTGCACAGGTGATCGTGCCGCGCTCGGTCGATCTCGGCGATTTCACCGTGCATCGCGCCCTGCCTTCGGCCCAATCCCGCATGGTGGGGCCGTTCATCTTCTTCGATCACTTCGGGCCCGCTCACTTTCGCTCCGGCAGCGGCATCGACGTGCGCCCGCATCCGCATATCGGCCTTGCAACACTGACGTATCTGTTCGATGGCGAGATCATCCACCGCGACAGTCTCGGCACCGCCATCGCGATTCGTCCCGGCGAGATCAACTGGATGACTGCCGGCCGTGGCATCGTGCACTCGGAGCGCACCGCACCTGAGCGCCGCGCCCAGGGAGATGATTTGCACGGACTGCAATGCTGGGTCGCCCTGCCGGCAGCGCAGGAGGAGATCGCACCTGCCTTCGCGCACCATGGGGTCGAGGAATTTCCGGTCCTGCGCGATGACGGCAAGACCGTGCGCCTGGTCGTAGGCTCGCTCTACGGCGAGCACTCGCCGGTTGCCACGGCATCCGGAACGGTGTTTGCCGACGCGACGCTGCGCGCCGGGGGCGCACTGCCGCTCGATGCCGACCACGAGGAGCGCGCGATCTATGTGATTGACGGCGAGATCGACATTGGCGGCGACCGGTTCGCACGCGAGCGCCTTCTGGTGTTCCGCCCCGGCGACCCCATCACTGTCAATGCGACAACGGACGCTCATCTGATGATTCTGGGTGGCGCCGCCATGGACGGGCCGCGGCACATCTGGTGGAACTTCGTCTCGTCACGCAAGGGACGGATCGAGCAGGCCAAAGCCGAATGGGCCGCGGGCCATTTTGGCAAGGTGCCTGGCGACGAGATCGAGTTCATTCCGCTGCCGGAGAAGTAAAGCCCTCAAGGGCGCCTGTCGGAGGGCGCAAGCTTTTGCCACCCAGCGGCCCCGGTATGTGGCGGGCACTTCTCGTGTTGCGCCCAGTGTACTTCGTGTCCATGCTCATCGGCGCTAGTTCGTCGGCAGCAGGCGATCGCCGAAGGGGCGCGAGGCATGGACGACGCGCCGCCACCAGGGTCGCCCCACGTGGCCGGGTTCGAGAACAGGTAGGACGCTTGCGCTCCGCGCAACCTTCCACCCCGCAGAACAAATTGCTATGCCCGTCCTCAGGGCTGGCCACCCATTACCATCGCGGGGATTCATGGCGCGCATTTCGCTGATCGAAGAGACCGAACATCCCGAGCTTGCGGAGATGATCGCGCGGATCAAGGCGGGCCGCCGCGGCGGGCTCCTCAATGTCTATAAGCTGCTGCTGCACAGCCCAGCGCTGGCGCAAACCTGGTTCGACCATAACGGTGCGGTGCGCTGGAAGACCAAGCTCAGCGGGCGACTGCGCGAGATCGTCATCATCCGCGTCGCGTATCTCAACGCGGTCGACTATGTCCTGGCGCAGCATGTCCCCGGTCTGGCGGTCGCTGAAGGGTTGACCATCGCGGAATGCGAGGCGCTCGCGAACTGGCGTGCGACTGATCTGTTCGATCCGCGCGAGCGCGCGGCGCTTGCCTACGCTGAGGCGATGACACTATCCACCTCAGTGCCGGACGAAGTGTTCGCCGACGTGCGACGCCATTTCGACGACCGCGAGATCGTCGAGTTGTCGGTGCTCGTCGGCACCTACATCATGCACAATCGCGTCATGAAGGCGCTGGCGATCGACCTCGAGCCCGAAAGCAATCGCGGCCGCTAGTGCGGATTTCGTTCCGACCGGCCTCCGTAGTTCGTAGGATGGCCAAAGGCGCATCGCCCAAGGCCGAGCTGAGGCACGAACGGCGGCCCCTCTGCCGACGCGGTCCTGCCTCGCCGATAACCGCCTGGGTAAGTCGCGTGAGGCAGTGCAACATCGCACGAGCTGCGGCAGGCGACTTTGCCCAGCGGACAAGCCGGTGCGGCGCTTTCGAAGCTTGCGGCGCAGACGCTCGGGTATTAACGAAGGATGACAAGCCATTCACGATCCGATGACGCCCCGATCCAGCATCAGACCAAATCCGCGCCTTTATGTCATCGCCCCGGCGGTAGACGATCCAGTGACGCTTTCTGGGGCGCTGGCCGAGGTGTTTCGCGCCGCCGCTGTGGCGGCGGTCCTGATACGCCCGGGCGATGCCGACGAGCGAGGCGTTATCAGCCGGGTTAAGGCGGCGGCGCCCGGCGTGCAGAGCGCAGGTGCGGCGCTTCTTGTCGAGGGCCGGTCCGGCATCGTCGCCCGCAGTGGCGCCGACGGCGCCCATGTTGTGGGACCGGACGCTCTACGAGCGGCTCTTCAAACGCTCAAGCCGAACTTTGTCGTTGGCGCCGGCGGCCTTCACAGCCGTCACGATGCCATGGTGGCGGCAGAGGCGGGTGCCGACTACGTCATGTTCGGCGAACCGGACGCCGCCGGCCGTCATCCCTCGCGCGACGCTGTTATCGATCGGGTTGCCTGGTGGGCCGAGGTGTTCGAGATTCCCTGCGTAGGTTACGCAATCGCGCTCGAGGACATCGACGCGCTGGCGGCGGCCGGCGCTGATTTCGTTGCGGTCGGTGACGCTTTGTTCGAGGATCCCCGCGGTCCCAACGCCGCCGCCGCCGAGGCGGCGGCGCGACTTGCTCTCACGGAGATCACGACATGATCGATCGCGTTGCCGTGGCGCACGTTTTGGAGCACGTTCGAGTCCCATGGAGCCGTCGTACGGTGGGCAAAGCGAAGCATGCCCGGCCTACAAACGATGCAAGTCGCGCGAAATTCGCTCTAGCAGCACTGGGA
>Ga0209465_10001232_pt1 | contig 11510 bp, 12 predicted proteins | sample PanSoiPlot1MoBio_FD_188321 | JGI IMG/M metagenome (GOLD analysis project Ga0209465, IMG submission 188321) | Tropical forest soil microbial communities from Panama analyzed to predict greenhouse gas emissions - Panama Soil Plot 1 MoBio (SPAdes)... | ecosystem: Environmental > Terrestrial > Soil...
CGCGGCTGGCCATCCTGGACGAGACGGACTCGGGGCTCGACATCGACGCGCTCAAGGTGGTGGCCGAGGGCATCAACAAGCTGCGCCGCCCCGACAACGCCGTGGTGCTGGTGACGCATTACCAGCGCATGCTCAACTACGTGACGCCGGACCGCGTCCACGTGCTCGTCGGCGGCCGCATCGTGCGCTCGGGCGGGCGGGATCTGGCGCAGACGCTCGAGGCGCGGGGCTACGACTGGCTCGAGGCCGATGCCGCTGCGCCGGCCGAGGTGCCAAAATGACAACAGGACTGACCAGGGACGCTTTTCTCTCGGCCTGGAGAGCGCTCGAGGCAGGCGGGGCGTTTGCCGGCCCGTCCTGGCTCCGCGAGCTGCGCCGGGAGGCCATTGCCCGCTTCGCCGCGTATGGGCTGCCCACGTCGCGGGACGAGGAGTGGAAATACACGAGCGTGGCGCCGATCACGGCGGCGGGGCTCGATGCTGCGGCGGACGGCGGCGGAGACGAGCCGGCGGAAGAGGCGCTGGCGCCCGAGGTCCTGTCCTGGGCCTGGCCTCGTCTCGTGTTCGTGGACGGCCGCTACTCACCCAAGCTCTCTGCTATGGGCCCGTTGCCGCGAGGCGCGCGGATCGAGAGCATGGGCGAGGCGTTGATCACCGATCCGGACATGCTGCGGCCGCGTCTCCTCGATAGGGGCGCAGGGGATGACAGCTTCGCCGCGCTCAATGCCGCCTTCTGGCGTGACGGGGCGCTGCTCTGGATCCCGGCGGGCGCGGTGATGGCGGAACCCGTCCATCTCCTCTTCGTCACGACCGGTGCCACGCGCCGGATCGAGCATCCGCGAAGCCTGGTCGTGCTCGGGGCGGGCAGCCGCGCCACGATCATCGAGAGCCACGTGGCGCTCGGCGGGGATGCTCCGGGGCTGACCAATGCGACGGTGGACGTCGATCTCGGCGAGGGCGCCGTCCTCCAGCGCTACACGGTCCAGCGCGCGAGCGGCGGTGCGTTCGAGATCGGCCGGACACGCGTGCGGCAGGCGGGCGGCAGCGGCTTCCGCTCGTGCGCCGTCACCTTTGACGGCCGCCTCGTGCGGAACGAGACCGAGGTGCGCCTCGGCGGCGAGACGGCCTCCTGCTCCCTCGACGGCCTCTTCGTCATCGGCGAGCGGCAGCATGTCGACACCCGCACCGTGGTCGACCATGCGGCGCCGCGCGCCACGAGCCGGCAGCTCTACAAGGGCATTCTCGACGGGCGCGCGCGGGGTGTCTTCAACGGCCGCGTCATCGTGAGACCGGGCGCCGTCGGGACGGACGCGCATCAGACCAACAAGAACCTGCTCCTCTCGGACGAGGTGGAGGTGGACAGCAAGCCGCAGCTCGAGATCTTTGCGGACGACGTCAAGTGCAGCCACGGCGCGGCCGACGGCCAGGTCGCCGAGGACGGCATCTTCTATCTCCGGAGCCGCGGGCTCGACGAGACAAGGGCGCGCGCCTTGCTCACCTTGGGCTTCGCCAACGAGGTGCTGGGCAGGATCGACATCGAGCCGTTGCGGTCGCGGCTCGAAGCCTTCCTGGCCTCGCGCCTCGAGGGCGGTCACGTTGCCGCGGAGCCGGAGCCCGCGGGAAAGGACGCAGCATGAACACGGACCGGTGGGACGTTGAGCGCATCCGGAAGGACTTTCCCATCCTCAACCAGGAGGTCCACGGGCGGCCGCTCGTCTACCTCGACAATGCCGCGACGACGCAGAAGCCGCACGCCGTCATCGAGGCGCTCGAAAGGTACTACGCGACGGACAATGCCAACGTACACCGCGGCGTTCATCTTCTCAGCGAGCGCGCCACGCAGGCCTACGAGGGGACGCGGAGCCGCATCCGGCGCTTTCTCAACGCCGCCGAGGACCGGGAGATCGTCTTCGTCCGCGGGACGACCGAGGCCATCAACCTGGTGGCGCAGACGTACGGCCGCCGCATGGTGGGGCCTGGCGACGAGATCCTCATCACGGCCCTCGAGCATCACTCGAACATCGTCCCCTGGCAAATGCTCTGCGAGGAGAAGGGGGCGGCGCTTCGCGTGGCGCCGATCGACGACGCCGGCGAGGTCGATGTCGAAGCCTACGAGCGCCTCCTCGGCCCCCGCACGCGCCTCGTCGCGATCGCACACTGCTCCAACGCCCTCGGCACGGTGCTTCCCATTGATCGCATGATCGAGGCCGCGCACCGCCAGGGCGTCCCCGTCCTCGTCGACGGCGCCCAGGCCATGGCCCACGTGCCCGTCGACGTACAGGCGCTCGGCTGCGACTTCTACGCTTTCTCCGGCCACAAGGTCTATGGGCCGACCGGCATCGGCGCTCTCTACGGCAAGGCGGCGCTCCTCGAGAGCATGCCCCCCTTCCAGGGTGGCGGCGACATGATCAAGGCCGTCACCTTCGAGAAGACCGTGTACAACGACCTGCCCTACAAGTTCGAGGCGGGCACGCCCAATATCGCCGGAGCCATCGGGCTGGGCGCTGCGCTCGAGTATCTGGACGGGCTCGGACGCGACCGCGCCGCGGCGTACGAGCACGACCTCCTCGCCTACGGCACGGAGCGACTCTCGGCGATTCCGGGCGTCCGCCTCATCGGCACGGCGCGGGAGAAAGCGAGCGTGCTGTCCTTCGTGGTGGAGGGCGCCCACGCTCACGACGTGGGGACCATCCTCGACCGCGAGGGCATCGCCGTGAGGACCGGGCATCATTGCGCCATGCCGGTGATGACGCGTTTTGGGCTCGCCGCCACCACTCGCGCCTCGGTGGCGCTCTACAACACGCGCGAGGAGCTGGACGCGCTCTGCGCCGGACTCGGGAAGGTGCGGGAGATCTTCGGCTGATGGCGGGCCTGCGCGAGCTCTACCAGGAGGTCATCCTCGACCACAACCGCAAGCCGCGGAACTTCCGCCGGCTCGGCGCCCCGACGGCCGCGGCGGAAGGCTACAACCCGCTCTGCGGCGACCGCATCTCGGTCGAGCTCGAGGTCGAGGGCGACACGCTCCGGGACATTGCCTTCCAGGGGTCGGGCTGCGCCATCTCCAAAGCCTCGGCCTCGATGATGACAGCCGCGCTCAAGGGGAAGACGGTGGGCGAGGCTGCCGCGGCCATCGAGCAGTTCAGAGCCATGCTGACCGACGAACGGCCCGCGGACGCCTCGGCCCTGCCGGGCCGGCTGGCAGTCCTCGAGGGCGTGCGCGAGTTTCCGATCCGGATCAAGTGCGCCACGCTGCCCTGGCATACGCTGCGCGCTGCGCTCCAGGGCCGGGGCGAGCCGGTCACGACGGAGTAGCTCGGCGATGCCTCCCGTCGATCAGGCGCAAATCGAGCAGGGCGTCGTCGAGGCGCTCCGCCAGGTCTACGACCCGGAGATCCCGGTGAACATCCACGAGCTCGGGTTGATCTACGGCGTCGAGGTCAGTCCGACCGGTGCCGTGGCCGTCCGCATGACGCTCACGGCTGCCGGTTGTCCCGCCGCGCAGTCGCTGCCCGAGGAAGTGGAGCGAAGGGTGCGCGACGTGCCTGGCGTGACGGACGTCCGCGTCGAGGTCACGTTCGACCCGCCGTGGGACCAGAGCCGGATGTCCGAGGCCGCACGACTCCAGCTCGGCCTGCTCTAATCGTTCGGCGGCAAGTTCTTCGGCGCGATGGCCGCCGGGGAATCAGAACTCTCCTCTCTTTGCGGGCACATGGATCAGTCAGATCATGAAATCAGCCTCATCGTGTTCGGCCTGCTCGTCGTGGGATACGCCCACTGGCCGTGGACCGGCCGCTTCGCCGCGCAAGCGCGCGAGGACGCGCCGCTGGCCGCACGCCAACGAATGGTGGAAGACCAGATCAAGGCGCGTGGCATCAAGGACGAAGGGGTGCTGGCCGCGATGTTGAAGGTGCCGCGCGAGCGGTTCGTGCCAAGCGGAGTGGCGCCGCTGGCCTACGCCGATGGCCCGCTACCGATCGGCTACGGCCAAACGATCTCACAGCCCTACATCGTGGCCTTCATGACGGAAGCACTGCAGGTCACGAGCAACAAAAAGGTGCTGGAGATCGGCACTGGGTCGGGCTATCAGGCTGCGATCCTGGGCGAGCTGGCGCGCGCGGTCTACACGATCGAGATCGTGCCGCAGCTCGCTGACCGCGCTCGCGACACGCTTGCAGCGTTCGGTTACCGGAACGTGCACGTGCGCACGGGCGACGGATACCTCGGATGGCCCGAGCAGGCGCCGTTCGATGCGATCGTGGTGACCGCGGCGCCCGACCACGTGCCGCAGCCGCTGCTGGATCAGCTCGGGGTCGGCGGGCGCATGATCATTCCCGTGGGCGTCACCTATCAGGACATCCTGCTCGTGTCGCGGACACCAGCCGGCATCATTCAGCAGCGCACCATCCCCGTCCGCTTCGTGCCGCTGGTGAGGCCGCCCCGGTAAGTCCGAAAACTCGTGCCGACTTCTCCAACCGGAGAAACGCGCGACGACCTAAATCTCGCCGTCGGACGATTTGTCGAACCGCTGGAACATCAGCAGGTCACGTGCAAGATGGCGTTCGTCTCAGTAGGGGCCCGCCTTAGGGCCTCGATGGCTTGGGCCGTCGGGAAGATGAGCAATTCGATGTGGCGTCGGATGGCTTCGAGCTTCACATCATCCATCACGGGCAAGGCGCCGGTCCCGGTTCCCACGACCAGACGCCGGCATTTCCAGGGGATCTTCTCCTCCACCGAGAGCGGCGTGTGGCCGAACTGGTCGCGGAACTTCTTGGACGGCTTCTTCTTCCTCTTGCGAACCTCTCCGCGGTCGATCACGACATCGTGCTCATAGGTGACACCGTCAATTCGGATCGAGCCAAACGAAAACGCCTCGTACCGCATATGCGTTTCCCTCCACTTCAGCCATCGCGCCCACCTCGGATCAGCAGGTCGTACGCTATCTTGTCGCTCCTCTCGGGGTTGTGATGGGCGGCCTCGAGTCTCGGTCTCGCGCGCGCTCTCATTGTCGCGCCGGGCTCAAGACGTCCGGACACGCGTGCTCGGTCCACACGTGTCCTCAGTACAGATGACAGGCGGTGATCCGGCCGGGCCTGATCTCCTTGAACACGGGCTCGGTGGTGCGGCACTCTGGCCGGGCGTGTGGGCAGCGCGGGTGGAAGCGACAGCCCGCCGGCGGATTCATCGGGTTGGGGACCTCGCCCGGCAGCACGATGCGCTGACGCCGAGCCCCGGGGTGCAGTGGCAGCGCGGCCGACAACAGCGCCTGTGTGTAGGGGTGCAGCGGGTCGGCGTAGATCGCCTCGCACTCGCCCGTCTCCACCAGTCGCCCGGCGTACATGACGGCCAGACGCGTGGCCAGGTAGCGCGCCGCCGCCAGGTCGTGCGAGATCATCACGTAGGCGAGCCCCAGCTTGTCCTGGAGCCCCTTCAGGAGGTTCAGGATCTGGGCGCGGATCGAGACGTCGAGCGCGGACACCGGCTCGTCGAGGACAATGAGCCGCGGTGTCGTCACCAGCGCCCGGGCGATGGCGACGCGCTGGCGCTGACCGCCGCTGAACTCGTGCGGGTAGAGCGCGCCGCTGTCCGGCCGCAGGCCGACGAGTTGCAGGACCTCGGCGACCGACTCGCGCGCCTGCGCCCGGCCACCACCGTGGTCGACCGGGAGCGGCTCGGCCACGATGTGCTCGATCTTCATCCGCGGATCGAGCGAGCTGAACGGATCCTGGAACACCGCCTGCACCGCCCGCCGATAGCGCGCGAGGTCGGCACGCGCGAAGGCATCCGTGGCCAGACCGTCGAAGAGCAGCGCGCCCTCGGTCGGCCGTTCGAGGAGCAGGATGAGCCGGGCCAGCGTGGTCTTGCCCGAGCCCGACTCGCCGACGATTCCCAGCGTCTCGCCCTCGGCGACCTGAATGCTCACGCCGTCCAGCGCCTTGATCCAACCGCGTGAACGGCCGAGGGCCAGGCCGCGCGCGGCCGGGAAGTACTTCCGGAGCCCCACGCCCTGCAGCATCATCCCGCGCGCGCCTCGAGGGCAGGGACTGCCCAGCAGCTGGCCATGTGGCCGTCGCGCATTGACACCGCCGGCGGGTACTCGATCTCGCAGCGCGACTGCCGCTCCGGACAGCGCGACGCGAACGGGCAGCCCGGGGGCAGCCGCGCGAGGTCGGGGGGCTGTCCGCCGATCTCGATGAGCCGTTCGCGCTTGAGCTCGACGTCGGGGAGGCAGCGCAGGAGCGCGCGCGTATACGGATGGGCAGGGTGGTCGAAGATGTCGATGGTGCGGCCGATCTCCACGATGCGCCCGGCGTACATCACGGCGACGCGATCGGCGATGGCCGCGACGATGCCGAAGTCGTGGGTGACCAGGATGATCGCCACGCCGGTGGCGTGCTGCACATCGTCCAGCAGCTCGAGGTACTGCGCCTGGATGGTGACGTCGAGCGAGGTGGTGGGTTCGTCGGCGATGAGCACCCGCGGCGCGCACGACATGGCGATGGCGCTCGACACCCGCTGGCGCATGCCGCCGCTGAGCTGGTGCTGATACTGCGCGAGCCGACTGGCCGCGGCGGGAATGCGCAGGCGCGAGAGCGCCTCCAGCACGCGCGCGCGAAGGGGCGCGCCGCGCAGGCCCTGATGGCGCCGCACGACCTCGGTGATGAGGGAGCCGATCGTGAGGCCGGGATTCAGCGACGTCATCGGGTCCTGCAGCACCATGGCGATCTGCTTGCCGCGGATGCGACGCATCTGGGCCGGCGTCTTGGCGAGCAGATCCTCGCCGTCGAGGAGCACGCGGCCGCCCACGATGCGCCCGGCCGGCTCGGGGACCAGGCGTACCAGCGACAGGCACGTCACCGACTTGCCGGACCCCGACTCGCCGACCAGGGCCAGCGTCTCGCCGGCGTCGAGGCCGAAGCTCACACCGTCCACGGCGCGGGTGACGCCGCGCCGGGTGAAGAAGTGGGTCCGGAGGTCCTCGACCACGAGCAGCGTCATCAGCGCGACTTGAGCTTGACATCCTCGTAGGGAGCCGAGAACGCCCAACCGGTGATGAAGCCGAGCCCCGACTCGGCCACCCGCGGGCCCTGCGCATGGATGAAGCCGAGCTCCCAGATTGGCGCGTACATCGCCTTGTCGTGCACGAGCTGCTGGATACGAGCCGGCGTGGTCAGATGTCGGCCGTGGTGGTGCGACGGGCTGGCGCGTCGTCGATCGCCTCGGGCACTGGCTCCGCCGCCGGCGCATCCGCGACCGTGACGCCGACGGCCTGGCGCAGCTTGGGATCGAGGTGATCGCGCAGCCAGTCGCCCATCAGGTTAACGGCCAGAACGGTGAGCAGCATCGCCAGCCCAGGGAACAGCGACATCCACCAGGCGGTGGCGAGGAAGCCGCGGCCGTCGGCAATCATCAGCCCCCACGCCGGATTCGGCGGCGGCACGCCGACGCCGAGGAACGACAGCGTTCCCTCCAGCAGGATCACGTAGCCGACCTGCAGGGTGGAAATCACCAGCAGGGTCGGCACCACGTTGGGGAAGATGTGCCGGCGAATGATCCACGCGCTCGAGCGGCCGGCCACCACGGCGAGCGCCACGAAGTCCTGCGCCTTGACGGCGAGCGTCTCGCCGCGGACCTGCCGGGCGAAGCGCGGCCACAGCAGCAGGGCGATCACGAGCACGACGTTGCGGAAGCTCGGTTCCGAGACCGCGACCATGACGACGGCGATGAGGATGGTGGGCAGCGACAGGCCGATGTCGGTCAGCCGCATGAGCAGCGCGTCGACCAGCCCGCCACGATAGCCGGAGATCAGGCCGAGCAGCGTGCCGAGCGTCCCCGCCACGCCGATGGCGACCAGCGAGACGAGGAGCGAGATGCGGCTGCCCCAGATGACCCGGCTCAGCACGTCGCGCCCGAAGCGATCGGTCCCGAGCAGATGCTCGGCGTCCCCGCCGTTCATCCAGATCGGCGGGATCGACTTCTTGACGATGTCGCCCGCGGTCGGGCTATGCGGCGCCAGGTACGGCGCGAACACCGCCGCCACGACCAAGGCGGCCAGGATCGCGCCGGCGAACCACGGGTACTGCCGCCTACGCGCCGCCATGACGGATCCTCGGATTGAGATAGCTGTACAGCAGATCCACGCCCAGGTTGCCGGCGAGGTAGAGCGCGCTCAGCACCAGCACGCCGGCCTGCACGATCGGGTAGTCGCGGGTGGTGATCGATTCAAGGATCAACCGCCCGAGGCCCGGCCACGCGAACACCGTCTCGGTCACGACGGCGCCGCCCAGGAACTGCACGAACAGCAGGACCGCGAAGGTGACCACGGGCAGCAGCGCGTTGCGCAGGCCGTGCTTCCACAGCACGAGCGGCTCCGGCAGCCCCTGCAGCCGGGCGAACTTGATGTAGTCCGAGCCGAGCACCTCCAGCATGGCCGAGCGGGTGAGCCGCAGGATGGCCGCGGAGGTGAAGTAGCCCAGCGTGAAGGCGGGGAGGATCAGGTGTAGGAGACCGCCGCGGCCACCGGCCGGCAGCACGCCCAGCACGACGCCGAAGAAGAGGATGAGCATGAGCCCAAGCCAGAAGGTCGGCATCGACTGCCCGAGCACCGCGAACACGCGGGCCGCGCGGTCGAGCAGCCTCCCCCGGTACACCGCCGAGTACACGCCGAGCGGGACCCCGATGAGGACACTCAGGAGCATCGCCACCACGCCCAGCTCGATCGTCGCCGGCAGCCGCTCGAGGATGTGCTCAGTCACCGGCCGCCGGGTGAGGATCGAGTTTCCGAAATCACCGAACGCCACGTTCCGCACGTAGAGGCCGTACTGCACGGGCAGCGACCGATCGAGGCCGAGGTGGCGCGTGAGGATCTCCTGGTCGCGCTCGGTGGCGCTGACGTCGAGCAGCAGGTGGATGGGGCTGCCGGACAGCCGCGTCAGCACGAACACGATGCTGACCACCACGAGCATGCTCAGCACGGTCTGCAGCACGCGCCCGACGAGATAGCGCCCCATCCGACTATTTCCTTGTGACGTACTCCCAGTTGTGGAAGCCCATGTGGCCGGGGATGAGCGGCCAGTCGCCGATCCGCGGCCCGATTCCGGCGATGGCGTGGGCGGCGCCAATGGCGACGCCCGGCACGTACTCCTGCAGCCAGGGGCCGAACTCGTCGCGCATGATGCGCGTGCGCTCCGCCGCGCTGGGCTGAACGGCCAGACGGTCGATGAACTCGTCGAGCTTGGGGTGCTCGATGAACAGGTTGAGCGCGGCCTTCGTGTAGCCGGCGCGGAAGAGAACCTCCCACGGCTCGGGCGCCACCAGCGGCGCTGCGAAGGCCAGGGTCACGCCCGAGTACGCGCGGGCCCGGAAGTCGGCCGCGAAGATGGCGCGGTCGACGGGGCGTCGCTTGACGCGAACGCCGATCTTCTCCCAGTACGTCGCCACCGCCTCACCGACGTCGGGCAGGTAGCCGCGGCCGGGCCAGGCGGTGAGGTTCATCGTCACGTCGAAGCCGTTGGGGTAGCCGGCCTCGGCCAGCAGCTGCTTGGCCTTGGTCGCATCGTACGGGTAGGGCTTCTTGAGCGCGTCGGTGGCCCACGGATCGGAGGGGTACATCAGCCACGAGCCCACGACCGTGCCGAGCCCGCCCAGCACGCGCTGCATGATGGCCTGCTTGTCGACGGCCAGGTTGAGAGCCAGGCGCACCTTGCGGGCGCGCTCGGCGTCGGGCTGGGCCCATGGCACCTTGGGATCGTAGGTGGGCTTGGAGGGCCACTGGCCGCCGAGGATGACGTAGACCCAGGAGACGTTCGGCATCAGCAGGGTCCGCACACCGACTTTCTTGAGCTCTTCGACGTACTCGCCGCCGATCTCGATGACGTCCACCGAGCCCGCGCGCAGCATGGCCATGCGGGTGGCGGGCTCCGGCACCTTCAGGAATACGAGGCGTTTGAAGTGGGGCGTCGCCCGCCAGTGGTTGTCGACCGCCTCGTAGACGATGCGATCGCCGCGCACGTGCTCGACGAACTTCCAGGGCCCGGTCCCGACCGGATGGCGCTCGGCCGCGTCGCCGGCCTCGATTGCGCGCTTCGACTGGATGAAGGCCGACGAGGCGAACAGGCCCTGGTTGACCTTGTTGCCGAACACCACCGAGGGCTTGTCGAAGTGCACGGTGAGCGTCTGGGGGTTCTCGACCTCCATGCTCTTGATCAGCCGGAACTCCGGGGCCAGTGAGTTGGCCGAGCCCTCCTTGGCCACGGTGGCGAAGGTGGCCCGCACGTCCTCCGCCGTGAGGGGATCGCCGTTGTGGAAGCGGACATCCTTGCGGAGCACGAACCGCCAGGACCGGCCGCCGTCCAGCATCTGCCAGCGCTCGGCCAGCAGGGGGCTCAGCTGGCCGGTCTTCGGATCGCGCGTGAGGAGGTTCTCGTACATCGGCTTGAGGACCACGTCCTCGGCGCCCACGTAGAGGTTCGGGAGCCAGCGCTCGTTGCCGAAGGTGGCGACGGCGACCGTCAAGGTTCCCTCCGGGGCGGCGGCGAGGCCAGGCGGCGGGGCAACCAGCGACCAGAGCGCGACGAGGACGAGCGCGAGCCCGAGCGGTCTGTTCATGAGCGGTCCTCCTCTGCCGTAGAGGCCGGACGGTCACGGTGCCGCGGGAAGGGTGGACGGATGCTACAGCCGACCGCGCGCAAAGACAACGCCGGGTTTGGCGCAGGGCGTGCCGATCAGATCAGCAACTAGACCTCGGCAGCACGGCGGAGGCTCGATGTGAGAAGCAGGCGCCCGCCCACGACGAGCGCCAGCGCGCCCACGGCGGTCACGAAGATCCCCGCATGCTCCTCGCCCAGAAGGCCGCTCGCGAACGGGCCGAAGAACATCGCGGCGTCGACGCCCACGCGGTACAGGCCCATCCGCCACGCCAGGTGCTCGGCGCGCGTGTGCTCTCGGATCACGCCGACCGGCAGCATCCAGCCCGCGAGACCGAGCCCGAAGCACGCACAGCCCGCCACGAACCACGGGAACGACCCCAGGCCGACCGCGGCGGTGCCCAGCCCGAGCATGACGATGGCGAAGCCGAGGACGGGCACGCGCCCCAGGCCGTCGGCGAGCCGCCCCACGGGCAGCAGCGCGACCAGGTCCACGAGCTGCGCGAGCATGAGCAGGCCCGAGACGCCACCCCGATCCAGGCCGAACTCGCGTGTCCCCCGGAGCGGCAGGAGGAACTGGGTGACCGCTGACCACGCCAGGGCGAGGACGATGCCCACCGCGAACATCGTCCACAGCGTGACCGACATTCGATCTCCATGGCCGGCGTCCGATGGCCGCCCCGCGCGCGGCTTCGACGTCCTCGAGGCGTCAGGGAAGCGCCGGCGGATGCTTGGCATTGCGGCGAGGATCAGGAGCAAGGGGGACGAGGCGATGAGCAGCGAGAGGCGCCAGCCCCAGTGGCCGGGGAGCAGCCCGATGAGGCCGAGCCCGCCGAGGACGCCGATCATCGCGGAGAACTCGAAAAAG
>Ga0209465_10001234_pt1 | contig 11501 bp, 10 predicted proteins | sample PanSoiPlot1MoBio_FD_188321 | JGI IMG/M metagenome (GOLD analysis project Ga0209465, IMG submission 188321) | Tropical forest soil microbial communities from Panama analyzed to predict greenhouse gas emissions - Panama Soil Plot 1 MoBio (SPAdes)... | ecosystem: Environmental > Terrestrial > Soil...
CGAGGGCGGCGACAGCGCCATCGTGCGCGCGGTGGTCACGGTGGCCAAGAGCCTCAACATGGACGTGACCGCGGAAGGCATCGAGACCGACCAGCAGCGGCTCGAGCTGAAGAACTTGGGTTGCGACCAGGGCCAGGGCTTCCTCTTTGCGCGGCCCGTGGCGCCCGAGCATCTCAAGCCGCTCCTCGCCATTTCGGTGAACGGCACCCTCGTCGGCGTTTAGCTCTCGAAGCTGACCCCCGGCCTGCCCCCGCTACTGTGAGGCGGGTGGTGCCGGGGGCGGGGGCGCGCTCCCCAGACCACGCTGAGTCGCATTCCGCGCCACCACTCTATCCCGCCACGAGACTGTGGTCCGCGGCTTCGACCACACGCAGAAGATACGGGTCTGGGGAGCGCGCCCCCACCCCCGACACCACCCTTGAGGCAGAGGTCTCAGCGAAAGGGACGAGTCCACGGCACGAGCCCCGCTCTCACCCGCCTCACTTGCGATCGAACGATACGGGCGCTCCTTCGAAGCGGCGGATGTCAGTGGTGGGCGTGGGCGGCGCGCGCGATGGGCTGAGAGCGGCGGCGGACCTGGACCGCGGTGGCGATGGTGAGGAGCATGAAGGTCGCCGACGTGACGAAGACCATGCGCGGCTCGCCGTGATCGAGGAACCAGCCGAAGAGGAGCGGGGTGAGGCAGGAGCCGAGGTCGAGCCCCGAGTACACGAAGCCGTAGACCTTCCCCGAGGCACCGGGCGGCGTGGCCGCGCGCACGAGCATGTCGCGTGAGGGCGAGATGGTACCGAGGCAGAAGCCCATGAGTGCCATCACGCCGGGCAGGAACGTGAGGGTGGGCGCCGCGCTCGCGATGATCAGGCTCAGGGAAGCACCGGCCACCAGGCCACAGGCCGCCACGAGATCGTGCCGGCGCGTGCGATCCGCCATGAACCCGCCCACGAGGATGCCGGTCGCGCTCCCGAGGAGGAAGGCGGTGAGGGCGCCCGTGGCCAGCCCGAGCGGCGCATCGAAGATTTGCACCATGGCCGAGACAGAGAAGGTCTGGATGCCGATGAGCGAGGTCGCGATGAAGGCGAAGAACGCGAAGGCGGTGAGAATGGAGGGCGCGAGGAGCAGCTTGACGCTGGCGCCAAGCCCTGGCGCACTCGTGGCGCCGCGGAGCGCGGGCTCCACGCGATCGGCCAGCGTCGCGCCTTGGGTGGACAGCGCGACGGCCGCCGTCACGCCAACCGCGCCTACCGTGAGGAGCGAGCCACGCCAGCCGAGCGGACCGGCGAGCCCGACCACCACCGCGGGAGCCGCTGCCCAGCCCAGGTTTCCGCAGATCCCGTGAATGCCATAGGCGCGGCCGAGGCGCGCTGAGGACACGGAGGCGTTGAAGATCGAGTAGTCCGCGGGATGGAACACGCTGTTGCCGAAGCCGCCCAGGATGGACGCGACGGCGAGCGCCCAGTACGTCGAGGTGAGGCCGGCCAGGCCCATAGCCCCGGCGAGGAGGGCCATCCCCGCGGGAAGCACGCGACGGGCGCCCAGATGGTCGACGAGAAATCCCGACATGGTTTGGCCCACGCCCGAGGCCGCGTAGAACAGTCCCATGAGGAGGCCCAGCTCCGTGTAGGACACGCCGAAGTCCTCGCGGAGGAGGGGAAAGAGCGGCGGCAGCACGAGCTGGAAGAAGTGGCTGACGAAGTGGGCGGCGCTGACGAGAGAAATGATGCGCACGTCACGTCCCAAACTGCCGCGAACCGGCTCCGCTGCCGAGCGAATGCTCCACCTCCGCGTTACAGATTGACGCCCGGCCGGAGCCGGGCGCTCCTCCAGCGTAGCGCAGTGGGAAGCGGGGTGCGGCGGATTCTCGCCGCGTGGTACCATTCCGGAGTCTCGCACACCACGAGCGCTGCCTTCACGCGCCAGAACAGAAGGAGACCGTCATGCGGGCTGCCGTCCTCTACGAGCCGAACACGCCGCTTCAGGTCGTGGACCTCGAGCAGCAGGGACCGCAGGCGGGCGAGGCGCGCGTGCGCGTCAAGGCCGCCGGCGTCTGCCACAGCGACTGGCACATCATGAACGGCGACTGGCAGCTCCCCTTGCCCATGGTCCTCGGCCACGAGGCGGCGGGCATCGTGGAGGACGTGGCGCCTGGGGTGAAGCACGTGAAGCCAGGCGATCACGTGATCTTCTCCTTCCGTCCGCAATGCGGGCGCTGCCTCTACTGCTCGCTCGGCCGCTCCATACTCTGCGATGGGCACAAGTCCGTGCGCTGGGCCATGCTCGATGGCAGCCATCGCCTGCGCCACAAGGGCCAGAACGTAAACCAGATGGCGCGCATCGGCACCTTCTCCGAGGCGGTGGTATGTCCCGCCGAGATGCTGGTGCCCATCCGGAAGGAGATGCCGTGGCCGCAGGCCGCTCTCGTGGGCTGTTGCGTTCCCACCGGCGTGGGCGCCGTCACCTCGTGCGCGCGAGTGGAGGCGGGCGCCTCCGTGCTCGTGATCGGCTGCGGCGGTGTCGGCCTCAACGTGGTGCAGGGCGCACGGCTGGCCGGGGCAGGGATGATCGTGGCCTGCGATCTTCTCGACAGCAAGCTCGGCTATGCCAAGGAGTTTGGGGCGACCCACACCTTCAATGGGAAGCAGGACAACATCGTGGAGCGGGTGCGCGAGCTCACGGACGGGCGCGGGGTCGACTATGCCTTCGACGCCATCGGCGGCGAGCAGACCACGCTGCAGATCCTCGACGCCATCCGTCCCGGCGGGGTCGCCGTCATCGTGGGCATGGCCGCCATGGCCGTGCGCGCGCCCATCACGCCGTACGCCATGGCCCTCCAGGAGAAGACCCTCAAGGGCACTATGTACGGTTCCGTGCGCCCGCCCATCGACTTCCCGCGTCTCGTCGAGCTCTACCTCGACGGCCGACTCAAGCTCGACCAGCTCGTGAGCCGCACCTACACGCTCGATGAGATCAACGACGGCTTCCAGGCGCTCACCTCGGGCCAGGTCGCCCGCGGCGTGGTGGTCTTCAACTAGTGCTGGGCCAACGTACTTCGCCAGATCGACTCAGCCCTCGCTTCGCCGCAGAGCGGCTCAGCTCGAACTGCCACGTTCTCGGTCGGCCGCAGCCCTCAACGTACACGCACGTCCGCCTCGGGCTGCAGCCTCCCTCGGGCCTCGTCTGGCTCGCAATTTCGTCCAGCCCTCTGCGGGATCACTCGCCGTATAACCAAGACTCGTTGGAGGCGCACTAGATATGGCTCCGCGAACGATCTACGAGGCGCCGCGCCCCGCCGCCGCGCCTGGCGAAGAGGTCTACACGAGCACCTGCGCCCACAACTGTGGTGGGCGCTGTGTGGTCAACGCGCACGTGAAGGACGGCGCCATCGTGCGCATCAGCACCGACCCGCGGCGGTGGACACCCGAGATGCCACCGCTCACCGCCTGCGTGCGCGGCTTCGGCGCCGCCGAGCGCGTCAACCATCCCGACCGGCTGCGTTATCCGCTGCGTCGAGTCGGTCCGAAGGGATCGGGCGAGTTCGAGCGCATCAGCTGGGACGATGCCCTCGACGAGGTGGCGGTTCAGATGCGGCGCATCCGGGATACGTACGGTCCCGCCGCCATCCTCGACTGCTCGCGAAGCGGCAGCACGGCCGTCGTGCACAATCGCGCAGTGGTGCAGCGATTGCTCCATCTCTTCGGTGGCTGCACGGAGCTCTGGTCGAATCTCTCCAACGAGGCGGAGATCTTCGCCCTCCGCCACACGTATGGTTCCAGGGCCGAAGCCAAATCCTCGGGTCGCGAGCCCACGGACTACGTCAATTCGCGTCTCATGATCCTCTGGGGCTGGAGCCCGGGCGACGGAACCTTCGGCACGAACAATCCGCAGTATCTCCACTGGGCGCACGAGCGCGGGGTGCGGATCGTCACCGTCGATCCGCGCGCCACCCGGACGAGCCACAAGCTGGCCGACGAGCACGTGCCCATCCGGCCGGGCGCGGACGCCGCGATGTTGATCGCCATGGCCCAAGTCATCGTGAGCGAGAATCTCCACGACCAGGCCTTCCTCGATCGCCTCGTGCTGGGGTTCGACGAGGGGCATCTGCCCGCCGGCGCGCCGGCCGGCTCGTCGTATCGCTCCTATCTCCTCGGCCTCTCGGACGGCGTCGTGAAGACTCCGGAGTGGGCGGAGCCTCTCACCGGCGTTCCCGCCGCCACCATCCGGCGGCTCGCGCGCGAGTTCGCCACCCTCAAGCCCGCCGCGCTCCACTGCGGCTATGCGCCGGGGCGCACGGCGTACGGCGAGCAGTTCCACCGCGCCGCCTACGCGCTGTGCGCCATCACGGGCAACATCGGCATTGCGGGCGGCAACTCCGGGTGCAGCAACGGCACCGGTTTTCAAGGCATCAAGCGCCAGGGCGCATCCGCGAATCCCGCCAACGCCCGCGTCGCCTCCACGCTGCTCGCGGACCTGCTCGAGCGCGGGCGCGCCGGCGGCTACCCGGCGGACATCAAGATGGTGTACTCGGCGTGCGGCGACCTCGCGAACCAATGCCCGAACGTCAACAAGATCACGGCCGGGCTCAGCCAGCTCGAGTTCATGGTCGCCCACGATCACTTCCTCACCCCGACGGCGCGCTACGCGGACGTCGTGCTGCCCGCCACCACGTTCTGGGAGCGGAGCGACATGCACACGCCCTGGAGCGGGGCCGGCCACTACGTGATCTTCATGCAGCAGGCCATCCCGCCCATGTACGAATGCCGCAACGACGTGGACATTTGCGCCGATCTCGCCACGCGTCTGGGGCTCGAGGGCTACAAGCGCCCGCCGGATCTGGAGTGGCTGCGTGAAGTGTGCGAGGACACCGACATCGACGACTTCGATGCCTTCCGAAAGCAGGGGCTGGCGCGGCTCCCCGCCCCCGACGATCCAGTGGCCTTCGCCAAGGAGGTACGGGATCCCGAGCGGCATCCGTTCTCGACGCCGTCGGGAAAGATCGAGATCTACTCGACCACCCTCGCGGCCAAGCCCGACTTCTACGGCCTCGGGAAGATCCCGGCCATTCCCACGTGGATCCCGCCGCATGCGGGCGATCCCCGGCATCCATTGGAGCTGATCTCGCCCAAGTCGCGGGCGCGCACGCATTCGACCCACGACAATCAGCCGATCCTCTCGCGCGCGGACCGGCAGGACGTGTGGATCCATCCCGCCGACGCCGCGGCCCGCGGGATCGTGGACGGCCAGCCCGTGCGCGTCTTCAACGACCGCGGTGCCACCGTCCTTCCCGCCCACGTCACCGAGCGCATCGCGCGCGGCGTGGTGTCCATCAAGGAAGGCGCCTGGTTCACCCCTAACGCCGTGGGCGACGACACGCGCGGCTGCGCCAACGTGCTCACGGAAGACCGCGCGACGCCCGCGGGCGCGCCCACCTACAACACCTGCCTGGTCGAGATCGCTCCCGCTTGACCCACCCCCTGCGCGAGCCCACACGAGCATGAGCGACGACGCTGCCATCGAAGCCCGGGTCGCCCAGGCCCTCGAGGGCCTGGGCGCGACCTGGGAGCTGATGCGCATCGATCCCGACTTCGCCGACACCGCGGCCTTTTGCGAGAAGTACGACGTTCCCCTCGATCACTCGGGCAACACCATCATCGTCGCCTCCAAGAAGGAGCCGAAGAAGTACTGTGCGTGCCTCGTCCTCGCCACCACCCGCCTCGACGTGAACCACGCCGTACGGCGTCTCCTCGAGGCCTCGCGCGTGTCCTTCGCCACCGCGGAGGAGACGCAGGCGCTGACCGGCATGATGATCGGCGGCGTCACCCTACTCGCCCTCCCTCCCGATCTCCCTCTCTACGTGGACGACCGCGTCATGGCCCTCGACTACGTCATCCTGGGCGGGGGCAGCCGCTCCTCGAAGATCAAAGTCGGCCCCGAAGCGCTGCGGAAGCTGCCCGGCTTCACCGTGGTGCCCGGGCTCGCGCAGGCGAACGCGTGAAGATCGGGGTCAACCTCATCAACTTTGGTCCCGGCGCCGAGCCCGGCGCCTTCGCGCGCTGGGCCGAAGTGGTCGAGGACCTCGGCTACCACCTGCTCATGACCTCCGACCACGTGGCCATCACGCCGGACGTAGCGGGACGCTATCCCGCGCCGTTCTACGAGCCCTTGACCATGTTGGGCTGGCTCGCGGGAGTGACCAAGCGGATCGAGCTCGGCACCACCGTCATCATCGTGCCGTATCGCCACCCCCTGGAGACGGCGCGGGCCACCGCGGTGGTGGATCAGCTCTCGGGCGGCCGCTTCATTTTCGGCGTGGGAGTGGGCTGGGCGAAGCAGGAGTTCGAGGCCATCGGTGTGCCCTTTGAGAAGCGCGGCGCGCTGACCGACGACTATCTCCAAGCGATCAAGGCATGCTGGACGCAGAGCATCGCGAGTTACCAGGGGCGCTTCGTGAGCTTCCGCGACATCCACACGTCGCCGCGGCCCGTGCGGCCCACCGGCCCCCCCATCTGGGTCGGCGGCTCGAGCGATGCCGCGCTCCGCCGCGCCGTCCGATTCGGCGAGGCGTGGCATCCCATTCGGAGCCGCGTCGACTGGCTGCGCGACGTCGGCCTGCCCAAGCTCCGCGAGATCGCCCAGCGCGAGGGCCGGAGCGTGCCGCCGCTCTGCCCTCGCATCATCTTCAACCTGACGGACAGCCCCCTGCCCGAGGACACGCGCGTGGCGGGCTCGGGCAGCCTCGCCCAGGTGCGCGGCGATCTCCGCGCGCTCGAGGCCATGGGCGCACCGTACGTGATCCTCGACACCTTCACGGGCAATGTCGAGGCCACGCGGGATCCCGAGCCGACCTGGCGGATGCTGGAGGCGGCGGCCGAGCGCCTCGTGAATCTCGATCGCCGGACCGTCCGCTGATGGGGGGCGTGTTGCTCGCCATCGGCCTGGTTCTGGCCTCCGGCGCGGAAGCGGGAGCGGAGGGAATCATGGTCACTCTCGGCACGGCCACTCCGGGCGGAGGTTTTCCCGTCTACGGGGACGCCCTCGCCCAGGTCATCAACGAGGTCGATCCCGCCCTCGAGGTGCGCACCCGCAACACCAAGGGCTCGACGGAAAACGTGCCGCTCCTCGAGGCGGGCCAACTCGACCTCGCGCTGGTCCAGGGTGAGGTTGCCCACGAGGCGCTGTCCGGTGTGGGACGCGCGCCGAGCAAGCTCCTGATCTTCACCGCGATGTACACCACGCCGGGCATGTTCGTGGTGCGGGGCGATCAGCCCACGCGGAGCATCGCCGATCTCAAGGGCAAGCCCGTGGTGTGGGGGGCGCGCGGCTCGGGGCTCGTGGTGCTCGCCCGCTACGTCCTGGACGGCCTCGGCCTCGACATGGAGCGCGATTTCCAGTCGAGCTATCTCGATCGCGCAGGCGACGGACCCGCCATGGTGCAGGACGGGCGCGCGGCCGCGTTGTGGGGCGGCGGCACGGGCTGGCCGGGCTTCACCACGGTGGCGCGCGGGCCGCAGGGCGCGCGCTTCATCGCGCCGAGCGCCGAGGAGCGCGCCCGCATCCAAGCCAAGCATCCTTTCCTCAAGACCATGTCGATTCCCGCCGGCAGCTATCCTGGCCAGAGTGAGCCCATCGTCTCCGTGGGCTCGTGGAGCTTCGTCCTCGTGCGACCCGACCTGCCGGAGGAGACCGTGTACCGGCTCGCCCGCGCCCTGCATCGGGGTGAGCCGATCCTTGCCGCCCGTCTGCCCCAGGGACACGAAACCACCGCGGCCAACACCGTCACCGCCGCTCCGCGCGCAGATCTCATCCATCCCGGCGCGCGGCGCTACTTCCGAGAGATCGGACTCATCCCTTAAGGAGGTTTCGCCATGATCTATGAGATCCGCACGTACGGGCTCACCGTGGGCAGCCTGGCCGAGGTCGAAAAGCGCTATGCGGAGGCATACGAGCACCGGAAGAAGTACTCCGAGCTCACCGGCTTCTTCCACACGGAGATTGGCCCGCTCAACGAGATCATTCACATCTGGGGCTACGAGAGCGGCGAGGAGCGGACGCGCATCCGGGCCGCCGCGGCCAAGGATGCCCACTGGCCGCCCAAGATCCAGGAGTTCATCACGCGTATGAGCTCGGAGATCGTGATCCCCTTCCCCTTCGCGCCCGAGCCCAAGCCCGGCACCTACGGGCCGTTCTACGAGTTCCGCCAGTACGAGGTGCGCGCGGGCACGCTCCCCGAGGTCCAGAAGCGTTGGGAAGCCAGGCTCAAGGGCCGCGTCGCTGTCTCCCCCATCACCCTCGTCGGTCACGTGGAGTTCGGCACCGCGAACCGCTTCGTGCACATCTGGCCCTATCCGAGCCTGGACGCGCGGATGGCCACACGGAAGAAGGTGGTGGCCGACGGCCTGTGGCCGCCGACGGGCGGCGCCGAGATGCTGCTGACCCAGGCAAGCAAGATCGTGATGCCGTCGGCCTTCTCGCCGATGCAGTAGGAGGGGGTCATGGCCATCGAAGTCGATCTCTTCAGCGATACCGTCACCAAGCCCACGAAGGAGATGCGTCGCTTCATGTGCGAGGCGGAGGTGGGCGATGAGCAGAAGCACGAGGATCCCAGTGTCAATCAGCTCCAGGAGATGGTCGCCGAGCTCCTGGGCAAGGACGCCGCGCTCTTCCTTCCCTCGGGCACGATGTGCAACGAGATCGCGCTGCGCGTCCACTGCCGCCCTGGCGAGGAGATGATCGCCCACCGGTCGGCGCATCCCATCCACTTCGAGACGGGCGGCCCCGCTGCGCTAGCCGGCGTCAATGTGCAGGGCCTCGACGGGCCGCGCGGGATGTACGACGCGGCTACCCTCGAGGCGGCCATCCGTCCGGAGAATCGTCACATGCCGCGGAGCCGGCTGGTGTGGGTCGAGCAGACCTCGAACCTGGGCGGCGGCTCCATCTGGCCGCTCTCCCAGATCCGCGCGGTGACCGACATCGCGCGTCGCCATCGCCTGACCACACACATGGACGGGGCGCGACTCATGAACGCCGTGGTCGCCTCGGGCATCGCCGCGCGGCAATGGGCGGAGCCCTTCGACACCGCGTGGATCGACTTCACCAAAGGCCTGGGCGCGCCGGTGGGCGCGGCCATCGCGGGCTCGCGCGATTTCATCGCGGAGGCGTGGCGCTGCAAGCAGCAGATGGGCGGGGCGATGCGCCAGGCCGGCATCATTGCCGCGGGCGGCATCTATGCCCTGCGCCACCATGTGGAGCGTCTCGCGGAGGATCACGCCAACGCACGACGCCTCGCCGAGGGGCTGGCCACCCTGCCCGGGGTCAAGCTCGACCCCGCCAGTGTGGAGACCAATCTCGTCTTCTTCGATCTCACGGGCTCGGTCGACGCCGCCACGGCCGTGGCGCGCCTCCTCACGCACGGCGTCCGCATGGGCGCCCTCGGCCCACGGACGATTCGCGCCGTCACGCACCTCGACGTCACCGCCGCGGGCATCGAGACGACGTTGGCGGCGGCGCGGGCCGTCTTCGGGGCCTGATCGGTGGTGAGCCACGTGGTGTTCGACCACGTCGCTATCGGCGTGGCGCGCATGGCCGACGCCGCGCCGTTTCTCTCGGGCGAGCTGGGCGGCATCCCGGACGCGGGGGCGATCCGCATCGGAGCCGCCTTCGCGTGGGGCACGTACCGCTACGAGGGCGGCGGGTCCCTCGAGGTCCTGGAGCCGATCGGCCCGCAGGGATTCGTGCAGCGTTTCCTCGCCGAGCGGGGACCGGGCATCCACCACGTGACCTTCAAGGTGCCGAGCCTCGATGCCGTCTGCGCGCGCGCCGAGGCCTCCGGCTATGACATCGTGGGCCGCGACGACTCCGATCCTGAGTGGCGCGAGGCCTTTCTCCATCCCAAGCAGGCCCTCGGCATCGTCGTGCAGTTCGCCCAGCCCGGCCCGTCCGACGAGGGGCCGCCCTCCGCGCCACCCCCCGCCGTGGCGCCACCGTCCTCGCCCGTCACCGTGCTCGGGCTCTCCATGCGCAGCCAGTCACGCGAGCGCGCGCTCACTCTCTGGAGCACCGTGCTCCAGGGACGGGTGACCGAAAAGCCCGGCGGCACGCTTCGCTTCAGCTGGCCCGGCTCCTTCATGAGGATCGATGTCGAGTCTGATCACGTGCAGAACGAGGGCCCCATCGCCATCGAGCTGGCTCCTTCGAGCCGGCCGCTGCCCGCCGGCGCGCACCCGGTGCTGGGCGCTATCTTCAGGGAAGCAGTGGAGTGAAGCCCGAGCCCGAGCATCCGTTGGCCGCCGAGGCTCCGGGCCTCGTGCATCCGTGGCCCGAGCCGCCCGAGGGTGGCCGCACGTTGCCGGTCGCCCCCGGCATCCGCTGGATCCGCATGCCGCTGCCGTTCGCGCTGAACCACATCAATCTGTGGCTGCTCGAGGACGAGGGTGGTCTCACCGTGGTCGATACGGGGGTGGGGCTCTCGCCCACGCGCGAGCTGTGGGAGCAGCTCTTCGTCGGCGAGATGGCGGAGCAGCCCATCGTGCGCGTGCTCGTCACCCACTTTCATCCCGACCACATGGGCAACGCGGAGTGGCTCACCCAGCGCTTCGGCGTCGAGCTCTGGTGCCCGCAGGCGGAGTGGCTCATGGCCCAGCTCGCGTGGCAGGGCATGGGCGGCAACGATGCAGCGAAGCGCCTCGATCACTACCGCCGCCACGGTGTCGGCCCGGAGCAGATCGAGGGCTTCCGCGGGCGCGGCAACCACTACCAGCAGCTCGTGCCCACGGTGACGCCGCAGTTCCGCACGGTGCGCGAAGGCGACATCGTCACCATCGGCGGACGCCGGTGGCACGCCTTCACGGTGCTGGGCCACGCTCCGGAGCACGCCTGCCTCTTCTGTCCGGAGGCGAACGTGCTGATCTCGGGCGACCAGGTCCTGCCCAAGATCACGACGAACGTGAGCGTCTGGCCCGACCAGCCGCGCGGCAATCCGCTACGGCTCTACCTCGACTCCCTCCAGCGCTTCCGTCCCCTGCCCGGGGACACGCTCGTGCTGCCGTCCCACGGGCTGCCGTTCCGCGGCCTGCACCACCGCCTCGATTACTTGCGGCAGCACCATGACGAGCGGTTGGCGGAGACGGTGGGGGCCATCGTGGAGCCACGCACCGCCTCCGAGCTCGTGCCGGTGCTCTTCCGCCGTCAGCTCGATACCCACCAGCTGGGCTTCGCCATCGGCGAAACCCTCGCCCACTTGCACTATCTCGAGGCCGAGGGGCACGCCGAGCGGCACGTAGACGCGACCGGCATCCACCGCTTCCGCAAATCCTGACCTGAACCTGGCGCCGGGCGATGTCGGCACCGCATCTACCCCACCTCGTCGACAGTTAGCCCAGAGTATTCATGAGGCCACACGTGCGACCGGCCGGGTGGCGGCGGGGGGAGGGGTGCGCTCAGGCGGAGTGGGACCCCCTCGTCCTGTGCGCCGCCCGCAGGGCGGCGATTCAGGCGAGCGGGTGACGCAG
>Ga0209465_10001235_pt1 | contig 11501 bp, 13 predicted proteins | sample PanSoiPlot1MoBio_FD_188321 | JGI IMG/M metagenome (GOLD analysis project Ga0209465, IMG submission 188321) | Tropical forest soil microbial communities from Panama analyzed to predict greenhouse gas emissions - Panama Soil Plot 1 MoBio (SPAdes)... | ecosystem: Environmental > Terrestrial > Soil...
GCACGTCGGCGCTCCGCCGCGCCCGCCGTGTCCACCTTGACGCAGGCGAAGCAGGACATGGAGCGGGCCTGCTCGTAGCTGATGACCATGTCGACCATGCGATGCTGAAGCGCCTGGAAGCTGCCGATGGGCACGCCGAACTGCCGCCGCGTCTTGAGATACTCGAGGGTCGTCTCGTTGGCGTAGCGGATGGCTCCCACCGCCTCCGCGCAGAGGAGGGCAGTGGCGTAGTCGGCGGCATCCTCGATGAGAGGGAGCGCCTGTCCCTCGGCGCCGAGCAAGGCGTCGGCGGGTACCGTCACCCCCGACAGCCACACGTCGGCCGCACGCAGCTCGTCGATGGTGCGGTAGTCCTTGACGGTGAGGCCAGCGGTGGCGCGGTCCACCAGGAAGAGGCTGATCCCACCGGAGTCGGTGTCGGCGCCGGAGGTGCGCGCGGAGACGACCAGCGTGTCGGCAGCGGCGCCGTGCAGCACCGCCCGCTTCTCGCCTTCGATCGTGTAGCCAGCCCCCGAGCGCTTGGCGCGGGCGCCTACATGGCGCAGATCGTAGCGGGCGCTCGTCTCCCCATGGGCGAAGGCGAGCCGGCGCTTGCCCTGGATCAGCGCGGGGAGGATCTGCGCCTGCTGAGCCGCGGAGGCGCCGCGCGCGACGAGACGCCCGGCCAGCCCCACGTTGACCCAGTACGGCTCGACCACGAGGCCTTCCCCGAGAGCCTCCATGACCAGCATCACGTCCACCGCGGTGCCGCCGAAACCACCATGCTCCTCGGCAAACGGCACGCCCAGCAATCCCATCTCGGCGAAAGCCGCCCACACCGTCTCGCTCCAGCCGGTGGGCGAGGCCACGATCTTAGTCCGCGCGTCGATGGAGTATTCGTTGGTGAGATAGCGCTTGAGGCTATCGCCCAGGAGCTGCTGCTCTTCGCTCAGGTCGAAGTTCATGGTCTCAGAGGCCGAGGGTGGCCTTGGCGATGATGTTCCGCTGGATCTCGTTGGAGCCCGCGTAGATCGTGGCCTTGCGCATGTTGCAATAGCGCGGGGCGAGGCGCGCGGTGAAGTGATCGAAGTCCATGGCGTCCACGGGACGGAAGGCCTGGGCGAGAGGGCCCGCCGCCTGCATCATCAGCTCGGTGATGGCCTGCTGGATCTCCGTTCCCTTGATCTTCAGCATGGAGACATCGGCTCCGGGTGGCCGGCCCGTGCGCCGCATCTGATCCAGGAATCGCAGGTTGGTGATCTCGAGGGCCATGAGCTCTACTTCCACCCGGGTCAGCCGATCGCGGAAGCGCGGATCCTCGAGGAGGGGGCGGCCGTCCTTCCGATAGTCGGCGGCGAGCTCTTTCAGGCGCTCGAGCTCGCGCTTGGAGGCGCCCACCCTTCCCGTGCCCATGCGCTCGTACCCGAGGAGGTACTTGGCCACCGTCCAGCCCTTGCCTTCCTCGTGCACGAGGTTCTCCGCGGGCACTCTCACCTCGTCGAAGAAGACCTCGTTCACCTCCTGGCTGCCGTCCAGGAGGGTGATGGGGCGCACGGTGATGCCCGGCGTTTTCATGTCGATGAGGAGGAAGGAGATGCCATCCTGGCGCTTGCCCGTGTTGGGATCGGTGCGGACGAGACAGAAGATCCAGTCTGCATGGTGGGCGAGGGTGGTCCAGATCTTCTGGCCGGTGACCATGTAGTGACCGTTGTCGCGCGCCGCGCGCGTCTTGAGCGAGGCGAGATCAGAGCCCGAGCCCGGCTCGGAGTAGCCCTGGCACCAGAAGTCGGCGCCGTCGTAGATGCGCGGCAGGAAGCGCTGCTTCTGCGCCTCGGTGCCGAAGCGCAGGAGGACGGGCGCGCACATGCGGAGCCCAAAGGGAATGAGGGGCGGGGTGGCCGCGAAGCCGCACTCCTCCTCGAAGATGTACTTCTGCACGGCGTTCCAGTCGGTGCCGCCCCATTCCAGGGGCCAGTCGGGCGCCACCCAGCCCTTCTTGGCGAGGATCTTGTGCCAGCGAAGAAGATCGTCTTTGGACAGCTCCTGATAGCTCTCCATCTTCTGGCGCAGATCATCGGGAAGATTGCTGCGAAGCCACGAGCGGACCTCGTCACGGAAGGCCAGCTCCTCGGTCGAATAGTTCAGGTCCATAGCAGCGCTCCTTCAATGATGTGTCGACACGGCCGCAGCGGTGGGCGTGAGAATAGCACACTCGAGACCGGGCAAGCCGCGGGGGAAAGTCTTACCGGGTAGATGCGGGTCACGGCTGGGCGCGGAGATGGATAGATGAGGTTTTTGCGCGTATTCCGCTCAGGTTGGACTCGCTTTTTCCACGATGGGGTTGGCACGAGGGCTCCCGCGGTGGACACTGACATGGTCACGGTGAGACAGCCCGGATCGACCAAGGAGGGACGACCATGAAAATTCGGGTGCAACGCGACGACGGCGAGCTCGAGACCATCGATCTCTCGCAGGACGCCTGGCAGGTCCTGCGGCTCGGCTCCATCAACAGTCTCGTCAGCACGGAACGGACGCATTCCTTCGACGAGGACGGCTATTATCTCCACACCCAGCCCGTGACCACCGAGGCCGAGGAAGATGCCCCCCGCGAACCCGGCCTGGGCGGCCTCGAGCCCACCTTCGCCTGAGCGGACGCCGCGCGCGGAGCCGATCATGGCCGAGCTGAGCGGAGGCAAACACTTCTCGATGATCCGCAGCTTCCACCTGGCGGATCTTTTCACCATCGCCAACGGCGTGTGCGGGGCCACCGCCATCTTTCAAGCCATGAAGTACCTGGCGGGCGGCGACGATCGCCATCTGCTCTTCGCATCCGTCCTGGTGCTGGTCGCCCTCGTCTTCGACGTCTGCGACGGCTGGATTGCCCGCTGGCGACATTCCGCCTCCGCTATGGGGCGCGAGCTCGACTCCCTGGCGGACGTGATCTCCTTCGGGGTGGCGCCCGCCGCCATCGCCTACGCGGCGGGCGTGAACGCCTGGCTCGATCAGGTCATCCTGCTCTTCTTCACCGCTTGCGGGATCAGTCGCCTGGCGAGATTCAACGTGACGGCGGAGAGCCTGGCCGGCGCCAAGGGGAAGGTGACGCACTTCGAGGGCACACCGATCCCCACCAGCGTGGTGCCTCTGGCCATGCTCATGCTGGCCTTCTACGGCGGCAGCCTGTTCCCCATCCACCTCGGGGGGGTGACCGTGCACGCCATCGCCCTCGTGTTCCTTCTCTCCGGCTGTCTCATGATCAGCAAGACGCTCAGGATTCCCAAGCCCTAACCCACTCGTCGAGGGTTCACGACGCGAGAACCTCCAGGGTGGAGCGTGCGATCTCGCTCTCCTCATCGGTCGGAATCACCCGCGCGGTGGCCGGACTGTTCGGTCGCGTGATGATCTCTTCGTTCGCACCGTTCTTCGCCGCATCCAGATGGAGACCCAGGAACTCGAGACCCTCCAGGATGCGCGCGCGCATGGTCGCCGAGTGCTCCCCGATGCCGCCGGAGAAGACCACCATGTCCAGGCCGCCCAGGGAGGCCGTGAAGGCGCCGATGGTCTGCTTCACGCGATAGCAGAACACGGCGAGGGCTTCCGCGGCGCGCGGGTCCGAGCGCTCCCGCTCCAGTAGATCCCGCACATCGGAGCTCGTCTCCGAGATGCCGAGCAGGCCCGACTTCGTGTTGACCATCTCGTGAAACTGTTCCGGCGTCATGCCCTCGGCGCGTGCGAGATAGGCGACGAGCCCTGGATCGAGATCCCCCGAGCGTCGGCTCATGGGTACGCCGGCGGTGGGGGTGAAGCCCATGGTCGTGTCCACGCTCCGGCCGTCCCGGACGGCGGCCAGACTCGAGCCGTTGCCGAGGTGGGCCAGCACAAGACGGCCCGGCAGCCCGCCGGGGTCGTTCCGCAGCCGACCGACGAGATAGGCGTAGGACAGCCCGTGAAAACCGTAGCGCCGCACCCCCGCTGCCTCGTACTTCCGGGGAATGGCGAGCAGACGGCTTACCCGTGGCAGGTCGCGGTGGAAGGCGGTGTCGAAGCACGCGACCTGGGGCACATCCGGGAACCGACGCGTGAAGGCCTCGATGAGCGCGATCTCGGCGGGCAGATGCTCGGGGTCGAAGGGGCTGATGCGCCGAAGCTCGGCCAGCACCTCGCTCGTGATCTTCGACGACTCGACGTAGCGCGGACCGCCGTGCACGATGCGATGTCCAACGGCGCTTACCGTCTCGCCGGTCTGCCGCACCCGTTCCATGACTACGTCCACGCACGCGGCGTGATCGGCCGGCCCACCGGTGAGCCCGATACGCTCGATCTGTCCGGACAGCGCGCGTCGAGGCAGATCGCCCGCCGTGAAGAGGGCGAACTTGAGACTCGAAGAGCCAGCATTCACGCAGAGGACGGAGGCCATCGAAGAGCATGGTACTCAGCAAATCGTGACTTGTCTGGGCTTTCAGAGTGGGAAAAGGTTACGCGACGAATCAGGCAGACTCTTCTCAGTCCGGGGAGACTAAGTCTCTGAATCCAGCCTATCTTCACCATTTCTCCGAGATGCGGAGACTCCCGCTGCTGGCATGGCCGTTGCGAGCCCTAAAGACGGACGAGAAACAAGCCAGGGAGGATTCCACGATGAAGATCATGGCGACGGCTACGGCCGTGCTGTTGACGCTCGGAGTGCTCGGAGCGGGCTCGGCTTCAGCAGCGGACGACTCAAAGGTGAAGGAAGGCAGCGAGCAGGTCCAGAGCGGGGGCAAGCAGATCGGTCACGGCGTGGAAGACACCGCCAAGGGCGTAGGCAAGACGGTGGTCGGCGGCGCCGAGGTGGCAGGCGACAAGGTCAAGGAAGCCGGTGAAGCCGCCAAACCGTCGGCGAAGAACGCTTGGGACCACGTTCGTGATGGCTCGGTCGCCTTCGGGCACAGCGTGAAGACCTTCTTCACGCGGGCCTTCACCTCGTCGAAGTCCGACGAGGGCAAGGCTACGCAGTAGGGACAAAGCTCGCTCGCGCCTCTCGGCCTGAGGGGCGCGAGCGGGCACCTCGCCAGACGCTTTCCCCCCAACTGCCGGGCGCATTACCCGTACTCTTCCCTCTCATCCTTGCAAGTTTGCGACTTTCCAGTCGGTCTTGGCTGGCATGGCTCATGCGACTCTGTCCGCCGTCCCGTATCACATGGCCGCCGCGGCCACAGAGGAGGAGACGCCATGAACCTGGAAGCAGCTTCGAGCTACCTCCTGGCCCTCGGAGTTCCGCTCTGGCTGGTCGGAGAATATGTGGTGCACACCTGGAGAACGTCACGGCCCTCTGCGATCAAGGGTGCGGCCCGCGTGAAGAACCGGAAGGTCGCTCGGCCGAAACCGCTGAGCGGGTTCGAAAGCTATCGCAGATCCGCCTAGAGCTGGCGCCGTCGGATCAGAGGTAGGCGGTCGCCAAGGTCTGAACGGCTGAGCACGCCTGATCTGATCCGAGCTGCTCGCGCAACGCGACCACCTGCCCGATCACGGCGACCACCGGAGGCTCGAGCCCTCGAGCCCGCTCGACGATGTCGCCGAGCGTTCCCACCCGTACTTCCTCTGCTTCGGTAGTTCCCCAGCGAATCAGCGCCACGGGCGTCTCCGGCGCACGTCCGTTCGCGAGCAGGGCGCCGACGATCCTCGGGAATGCGCCGACCGCCATGAGCACGACCAACGTGTCCACAGCTGTGGCGAGCCTGGCCCAGTCGATGGTCTCGCCGTCCTTGGACGGATCCTCGTGCCCTGTGAGCACCGCGAACGACGAAGCCATTCCCCGATGCGTCACGGGTATCCCGGCGCGAGCGGGCACGGCGATGGCCGAGCTGACGCCGGGCACGATTTCCACCGCGATGCCGGCCTTCGCGAGGGCGAGGGCTTCCTCTCCGCCCCTGCCGAACACGAACGGATCGCCGCCCTTGAGCCTGACCACGAAGCGTCCTGCCTCGGCGTGATGGATGAGCAGGGCATTGATCGACCCCTGCGGCAAACAGTGGGCGCCGACCCGCTTGCCCGCGAAGATGCGAAGCGCTTCAGGGGGAGCGAGATCGAGAAGCGCCGGGTTCACGAGCCGATCGTAGACCACCACCTCCGCCTCGCGGAGACGCTCGGCGGCGCGCAGGGTGAGAAGCCCTGGATCGCCGGGACCGGCGCCGACCAGACAGACGCGGCCCGCCCTCACCTCGTTACTCCGAGGCGATCGAGCAGCCGCGCCTTGGCCTCGCCGCGCTTGCCCTGAGCGAGCAAGGTAACGAGGTCTCCTCCGAGGGCCTCGCGCCAGGCCGTTCCCCCTGGGCGGGTTGCCCGCGCGCGGAGCTCTGAGCGCACCTCCGCGGCCAGCTCGACCAGGGCCTCGTACTCCGATGGTACGTGAGCCTCGAGATCCCGCCTCACGCGTGCCGCGAGAGCCGGGCTGGCGCCTCCCGTCGACACTGCGACAATGAGTCGCCCCCTCCGCAGCACGGAGGGAAGCAGGAAGTCACAGAAGGCGGGATCGTCCGCGGCGTTTACCCACACCCCGCGGCGACGCGCCTCGCCCGCCACCGCCTCCGTCACCTCGCGGCGGTCGGTGGCGGCGAAGACCAGCTGCTGCCCGTCGAGGTCGTCGGGCCCGTACTCGTGTGGCCGGTGGCTGATGCGGCCGTCGGCGGCCCACGAGGCGAGGGTCGTTGTCAGCTCCGGGCTCACCACCGTGACCCTTGCCCCCGCGGCGAGGAGTCCGTGGACCTTGGCCTCCGCCACCGGACCACCTCCCACCACCAGGCAGAGGCGGCCTCGCAGATCGAGGGCGACCGGATAGTAGTGGATCATCCGATGACCTTCACCCCGCGCTTCTCGAGCTCGGGCTTGAGGCGGGCCACGTGGCCAAGTTCCGTGGTGCACACCGGCGTGAAATCCCGGGGATGCGAGAACAGCAGACCCCGCTGGTCGCCCAGCCCGTCGTGGAAGCTGATCGAGCCATAGGTGGTCTCGGCGTGGAAGTCAGGTGCGGTATCGCTCAGTCTCAGTGGCATGTCTCGTTCCCTTTCCAGTAGTGGACTCGCCCGACCCGCGGCGAGAATGCGCAAGCGGTCGACAAGCGCACTAGCCGTCGACGCCGTGGGGAGGCCGCGCCAGCGCGATGTCGCGCTCGACGGCGGCGGTGGCCTCGCCCGCCAGCATGTGGCGGAGCTCCTCGTCGGTGTGCGCTGAGCAGAATTGGCGAAAGTTCTGGCCCGGGCGCCGCTCGGCGAGGAACGCGCGCAGGAGCCGCTCGATCGCCCCGGGCACCTCGGGGGCGGCCACACGATAGCCGACGGGACGGGCGACGGCCGCGTGGCCCCCGACCGAGCCGCCCACGCAGAAGTAGTAGGCGTCCACCAGCCGTCCGTCGAGCTTCAGCTTCTTGCCCTCGAGGCCAAGATCGGCGATCCAGTGCTGGCCGCAGCTGTTGGGGCAGCCGGTGACGTGAATCTTCAGGTGCTCCTCGAATCCCGGCAGCCTCGACTCGAGATCGGCCACGAGTCGTCGGGCGAAGCCCTTGGTCTCCGTCAGCGCGATCTTGCAGAACTCCGTCCCCGTGCAGGCGATGGTGCCGCGCCAGAAGGACGAGGCGTCGACGCGAAGCCCGAGCGCCTCGAGCTCCCGCGCGAGATCCTCGGCGAGACTCCGCGGCACGTTGAGGACGAGGAGGTTCTGCATACCCGTGGAGCGCAGGTCCCCCGTGCCGTAGCGCTCGGCCAGCTGCGCCACCGCGCGAAGCTGCGCCGAGGTGAGCCGGCCCCGCAGCACGGCGATGCCGATGTAGGCGAGGCCAGGCTGCTTTTGGGCGTGTATACCCACGTGGTCGCGATACACGTCTTCCGGCGGTGCTTCCGGTGCGCCCGCGGCGAAGCGTTGCCCCAGGCGCGTCTCGAGCTCGGCAAGGAAGCGCGCCTCCGTCCATCCGTGATGCAAGAAGAGGAACTTGAGCCGGGCCTTCTCGCGGCTCTGCCGGAGCACGTCGCTGTCGCGAAAGATCTCCGCGACACCCTTCACCACGGCGGGCGCCTGGTGCCAGGGCACGAACGCGTCGAGACGACGGGAAAGGTGCGGATCCGTCGAGAGCCCGCCCCCCACCCGAACGGAGAAGCCGAGCTGCCCCGTGTCGGGATGCCGCAAGGCGGTCAGCCCCACGTCGTTGATTTCGGGATAGGAACACCACACACGGCAGCCCGTAATGGAGACCTTGAACTTGCGGGGCAGGTTGTAGAACTCGGGGCTCCCGTTCAGCATGGCCGTGGTCGCCTCCACGAGCGGCGAGGCATCGGCGACCTCTTCACCGTCCACGCCGGCCAGAGGGCAGCCCGTGACGTTGCGGGTCACGTCGCCACAGGAGCCGAGCGTACTGATGCCGACCTCGCGGAGCCCGGTGATGACGGCAGGCAGGTCCTCGATGCGTACCCAATGGAGCTGGATGTTCTGCCGCACGGTGAGGTCGGCCACCCCGCGCGCATACCGCTCGGCGAGGTCGGCAATGCGCGCGGCCTGCCGTGAGCTCAGGAGGCCATTGGGAATGCGGATACGCACGAGGAGATGGCGCACCGCCTTGCCCTCACCGCCCGCGCCCCCGATCGCGCCCATGCCGTCGCCCTGGGTGTAGATCCCCCACCAGCGGAAGTACGTGTTGAGCCATTCGGGAGGAATGGCGTCCCACCCCTCCCGCGCGAAACGCTCGATCTCCGCGTAGGCCGACCAGGGATTCAGCTGGCCCTTGAGCCGCTCGGCTCGCTGCGCCTTCGTCTCCTTTACCGACTCGCTCATGCGCCTCTCCCCGTTCCGGGCCGAAAAGACGAAAGCCGGGAGCGGCCGCCGCTGCGGCCATCCTCCCGGCTTCTGTCCTCGGCTTCGACCTGTGCCCTTGGGGGTGTTCTAGCCCGTGTATGTGAGCGGCACCGCCACCCACGCTTTACAGCGACTACATTTCGCCGAGACGCGGCGGGATGCGCCGTCGACCCGCAGAATGGCGTTCTTGATCACGATCTCGTCCGCGTTCTTGACCACGACCTTGCCCCCGCACACCTGGCAGCGTTCCTGTCCGGGGTCGCGAAGTGGATGATCCGCCAAGGCTCGAGGCGCCATGGCGACAATAGTCCCTATCTCAATCGATTTTGTCAAGAACTATTCCCCAGGGTCGGTTCGTCCTCCTCTATATAGGGTCTAGCTCTTCGAGAGCTTCCGGCCGATCCGCCGCTCGATCACGTGGGTGACGGCCGAGAAGTCCTCCCGGCCCCAGCCTTTCTCCACCGCCTCGTCGTACGTCCGCTTGGTCTCCTCGAGCATCGGCGCGGGCACCTTCGAGGCGCGCGCCAGGTCGAGGGCGAGCCCGGCGTCCTTGCGCATGAGCTCGCACATGAAGGTCGGCGAGAACTCCCCGTCGAAGATGCGCTTGGCGCGCCGGTCGAAATAGGTGCCGAAGGCCATGCCGCCGCCGTTCCGCACGACGTCGTAGAAGACGTAGGGATCCACTCCCGACTGCACGCAGACGGCGAGGGCCTCGGCCACCGCCACCGACGTGACCGCGGCGAGTCCGTTGTGAATCAGCTTCACGCGATTGCCCATGGAGGAGGCGCCCACGTACATGTGCAGCTTGCCCATGATCTCCAGACACGGCTTGATGCGCTCGAGAGCCGAGGCCTCGCCCCCCACGATGAAGAAGATCTCGCCAGAGACGGCCTGGGGCTGCGAGCCCAGCATGGGCGTGTCCATGTGGGTGATGCCCTTGGCCGCGAGCCCTCGCGCCACTTCGAGCGTCGCTTCCGGGCTCACCGTGGAGCAATCGCAGGTGATGAGCCCGCGTTTGCCCGCCGAGGCGATGCCCCCCTCGCCCAGATAGGCCGTCCGCACGATGGCGTCGTTGGGCAAGCACGTGAAAAGAATGTCGGCCCGCGTCGCCACCTCGGCCGCTCCAGCCGCCACCGTCACGCCGCCGAGCTTGGCCGCCGCGTCACGCGCCGCCCCGCTCGTGTCGTGCACGACCAGCCGGACGCCGGCTTTTGCCAGATTGCTCGCCATGGGCAGGCCCATGGTGCCCAGCCCGATGAATCCCACCGTCTCGTTCATGCGTACTCCTCCGGAAAGGGTGAGTCGGCGCGCGCCCTCAGCGGCCGAGCGCCTCGCAGGCGCGACGATAGGCGGCCTCGACGTCCGCGCGGTCGGACTTGACGAGATTCTCCGCGGATACCTGCTCCCACAACGCGTCGACCTGCTGGGAGAGGGCCTCGCGAAAGCGGAGGTCGTCCACCTGCTCGGCCAGCCGGGCGAAGGTCTGGAGCAGCCGGATGCTCACGGCGCGGTTGCCGGCCGCGGCCTGGCGGATCTGGTTGAAGGCGCTCCCCGTGAGGCGGGCGAGGCGCAGGGGCGGCCAGACGATACGGATGGCGCCCCCGGCGCCGATGCAGGCGCCGATGTCATCCGCGAAGGCGGCGAACGCGCGCAGCTCGTCGCCGAGCCAGTCTACGCAGGTGAGGCCAGTGAAGGTGTCGTTCACGGCGGAGCTGAGGGCGCGGAGGGCAATCTCCACGAGCTGCGCGATGCCGAATTCCACGTCCTGCTTGAGGGTGCGCTGGCGCCCGATCTGCACCTCACGCTCGATGGCGGGGGCCACGGTGGCCGCGGCGTTGGCCGGAAGCACGTAGGCGAGGGGAGCGCCCTCCATCACGAACTGACCGGCCCGGTAGAGAAGCTGCACGGCCGCGTCGGCTCTCTCCGTCGCGGCGAGCAGACGATGGAAGCCCACGACCTGGACGAAGCCCGTGAGGGGCGCCCGCACCACCGCACCGTCCGTCGCGAAGCGTGGAAGCAGGCTTTCCCGCTCGGCCGCTCTCGCCCGTGGCAACAGGGCGATGCGCCGGGTTTCCTCCATCCGCTCGTCCAGCGCCTGGTCGAGGTCGCCCACGATGTGCGCGACCACGTTCTGCGTCTGGATGGACATGGCGATGCGATGGCTGAAGATCACGATGAAGACGAAGCTCGTGATGACGAGGGCGACGTCGCACATGAGCGTGAGCTGGGGCACGAAGATGCGCTCGCCCTGCTGGCGTGTCACCACGAAGCTCAGGAGAATGTGCACGAAGCTCCCGAGGAAGAGCCCGATGGTGAGCTGGGTCACCCCGTCGCTCACGAAGCGGTAGAGAATGCGCGGCCCGAAGTTGACCACGGCCATCGAGAGCACGAGGAGGGCCACGGAGAAGATGAGGGCCAGCACCGTGCTGACCGCGCCCAGCATCGCCCCCAGGATGGCGCGGGCATCGTCGGGGCCGCCCACGGAGATCCAGCCAGGCAGGCGGACGACTCCGCGCGCCGCCTCGCGATCCACCGTCACGGTGACGATGAAGAGCACCACGGCGGCGAGACACATGATGAAGGGCACTCGCCACAGGTCGGCTCGAAGCTGCAGAACGTCACCGTGGTGCTTGCGGCTCGCCATGGCAGCGACGGTGACTCGCCCCCTCGCTCAGTACTTTTCGGGCACGTACTTGTACGGGTAGTCG
>Ga0209465_10001237_pt1 | contig 11487 bp, 12 predicted proteins | sample PanSoiPlot1MoBio_FD_188321 | JGI IMG/M metagenome (GOLD analysis project Ga0209465, IMG submission 188321) | Tropical forest soil microbial communities from Panama analyzed to predict greenhouse gas emissions - Panama Soil Plot 1 MoBio (SPAdes)... | ecosystem: Environmental > Terrestrial > Soil...
TCGCCGACGCGGCGAACTTCACCGTGCTCCCGTCGAACAGTCACAGCTTCACGATGATGGCCAACGCCATGCGCATTGCCGATCACGTCGGCCGGACGTTGGGATGAGACGGTCGCGCGGCTCGGTCATGGGAGCTGTTCTCCTGGCGCGGGTTCCATTCGGCGGAACCACGGTGAGCCCAGCTCTCGAGGTCGCCCGCCGACTCGGGAATCGGTTCCCGCTCACTACACAGTGCCGGGGCTCCCCGCGATAGTGTCCGGCCGAGGCATCGGTTGGTATTCACGGTGGAGATGCAGAATCTTCCCCGAGGCGGTCGCGCGCGGAGGCCTGCGCTCGACCCGCAGCAAGCGGGCCATCCGCCACTGGATGGCCATGACTCGCTCGGCCCCGGCCCCCGAGCCGATTTCCGCCAGGAACGCCTCGATCAGGGCGTCGGCGTCGAGCGGGCCGACAGCAGGATGCACCACCAACCCCAAGCGAGGCTGGCCGTCGGCCCCATCTTCCTCCGCCAACTGATAGTCTGTCGGCCCGCCCCCGAAGCGCGCCGGCAATACCTCCTCGAGCACCCGTATCACGTCGGTGTCGAAAAAAGTCATGCCACCCGCGGTGAGCTTCTCGAAACTGCGGATGGTATGCAGATGGGTTCTCCAGCCGAGCTCCTCTAGCGGACAGCCGCAGCGCCGTCGTGTGAGAACCGCCCGATCGCCCATTGACACGTTGAGCAGGATCAGCGGCGCGGTCGGACGAAGTGACGTGACGAGGATTGCGCTCCCTGGTAGTTCGCCTCTGTCATCAGGCGTCGCGGCAGGGATCAGCGCATGCAGATCATCAAAGAGATGCACCTCATCGGGAGCCTCCGGGGCTAGGCAGCCGTAGCTGATGGAGCCGCCGCACTCCGCACTGCCGTACTCGGCGACGGCGCGAAGGCCGGCGCGCTCGAGCAACCCGAGGCGAACCGCGGTCACCGGCTCGCCCGTTATCGTCGCCATCGCGCCGCGCAGGTCGATCCCCGCTTGTGTCGCGGCCTGACACAGGCGCAGGGCCGGACTGACGAACGTGAAAAGATGCGGAGTCCTTCCGCTCACCAAGACGCTGGCCAGCCAGCGGGCGATCGGTAGCGGGTCCGCAATCGAAACGTACTCGGGACGAGGCAGTGGCACTCCGGTCAGCAGGCTGCCGAGGCGCAGGGCGCGGACCTCCCAGCGAAAGCGTGGGTCCAGCTCTGCGTCAGCCGGGTCCACCAGTGAGAAGTAACGGGCCATCGGGGCGCCGAAGCTGCTGGAGCGCACAACGCCGGATACGATCCGTCCCGGAACGGCCCAGGTGGCCTTGAGCCAGTGCCCGCCGCCGCGGGCCTCGAGCACTAGGCATTGATTCACGGCGCGATCCCGGACCGAGGACAGGTCGACCGGGACGACCATTCGCGCACCTCGACTCCCGCCAGTCTGAGTCGGCACATGAAAGCCGACCAACGGATTGCGAACCTGCGCTGGCTGGATCGAGAGAGTCACGCTACCCCGGACGGTCGGGCGGCGACCCTTCAGCTCGTCGATCGTGAGGTAGACGCCTTGGCGGTAGAGATGAACGAGCGCCCCTTCCAGCCCTTCTCGGCCAACGAGTCCCTCGAGGTCGCCGTACTGACAGCCGGCGAGCTCGAGCAGTTGTCGGTACGGGCTGCTTGGATTGTCGTAGACAGCAGCGCGCGCCAGAGCCAGAAAGTCGGCCTCACGCCGCGCGAGGCGCGCCGACAGGATCGTCCGCGCGATCTCTGCGGTCAGCGGTGGGCGTAGGCACGCGCCCAGCCCCCAGAGAAAGCGCACCCCGCGCGCGATCTCCTCGAACGACAAACGCCGGTCGAGCAGGCTCCGGCTCACCGCGCTGCCTGCCATCAGCCCGGTAGCTGTGCGAGGAGCGAGTCCAATTCCGCCGCGGTGGCGGCCGCACCATCGAGCCTCACCGGAGCAGCGGCAGCGACTCGGCGTTCCAGCAACCTCTCCAGCTCCTGCGACAGGCGGGCCGGGGTCAGCTCGTCGGGGTGGATCATGCGCACGAGTCCCCGGTTACTCAAGGCTTCGGCCCTAATGAGCTGCTCGCGGCGCGGCGCGGCGCGGGGCACGATGACTGCGGGGCGCTCGAAGGACAGGATCTCGCAGATCGTGCTATGGCCTCCCATCGAGACCACCACGTCAGCCGCGGCAACGTAGGCTGTCAGGTCATCGACCGAGTCGACGAAGCGTGCGCCCGGCACCGTCGACGTTAGGCTCCTTAGCGTCTGCTGGTGGCGCAGGGGCATGAGCGGTCCGCCGACGAGCAGGCTTTCGAATCGAGTGGCACGGCCCGGACGACGCAAGACCTCGAGCATCACCTCGAAGAGATGCCGGCCATCCTGGCCGCCGCCGGCCGTGACCAGAACGAGCCCGTCCGCTCCGAGCTTGAGCTCGGCACGGACCTGCCGTACGGCCTGGGACTCGACATCACGGCGCAGATAACCCACGAAGCGTGTCTTGTCGGCCGCGCGAGCCGACAGTCCGTACTCGCTTACGACGTCATAGATGTCGCGCTCGCCATAAACCAGAATCCGATCGAAGACATTGTCCAGGAGATCGTAGAGACCTTCCCGTTCCCACATCGCCCGAACGAGCGGCGCTTCGGCCACGACGTCGCGCAGCCCGAGGATCAGGCACGTATGGCGCGCGGTCTCCTTCAGGTATCGCAACATCGGCACCACCTCGCCCTCGGCGCTATCGACCAGGAGCGCGTCTGGTTCGAAGTGGTGGGCCAGGCTGAGCAGCAGGTCGCGATACAGCTCGCGCGCGGCGTCGGCAGAGATCGGCAGCACCCGCGGCGCCAGTTCGTCCGGACCGACGCGCTGGAGGGAAGGCAGCTTGAGGTAGTCGACCCCGTCGAGTCGTGGAAGCTGTTGGGGAACCGGACATCCGGTGACGATGAGCTGCCTCATGGCCGGCCAGCGAGTTCTGAAATACCGGCTCAGCGTAAGTGTGCGCTTGAGCTGTCCCAGGCCAGCAGCATCTCGGCCATAGAACATGACACTCGAAGCGTCCCGCCGGAAGGGCGTGCCAGTTGTCACCGGTGCGTAAACGGGATAAAGGGCCTGGTTGACGGAACACGCATTCTCAGCACCCCGCGCTTCGCGCGGAGCCTCGCCAATCTCGGATTCGCCCCCCAACTACAGCTTGGACAACCGGCGTGTCAAGCTGATTCTCTGCCGGTCGGTGAGCGCAAGAGCTCACGCTCTGCGTCGGGGACCGAGCTGGAGTCCGAGACTGCGTGCGATCTCCTCGAGCGTGCCCCGTTCAGCTCGACCTCACGGGTGGCCCGTCCAGTAATGTATCCGCCCTTTCCCCTCTCTCAAAGGGGCAAGTCAGATGGGTGGCACCGCGCCGCCGCTTCGCCCACGCTGCTGCGATCACTTCCGCGAAACCGGACGCAACCAGGAAGAGCGTACTCGGTTCGGGAACAAGCGTCGTCACGTTCGCCGCGATCTGGTAGATGAAGTCCGGGTCGGGAGGGCTTCGCAGGAGGACCTGACACTGTTTACTGTCGTCAAACTTGCTGAGAGGCCGTGGCACCAGAGGGAGGCTGTCGTTGCTAAATGGGTTTTGATTCGCGGCATCGAGGAGGGTCAATTCGAGCGGTTCAGCGCCGGGAGGACCGCCATACTCCCTCCTTGCTCGAATCGCGGGCGAGTCTAGCAGAGCCGAAGGACATTCAAGCCGGAAGGTCGACGTCCGATGGCCCTGGCAGCAGAATGTTCAACCGCCGACGGTCGAGTGGGACGCCAACAGTAAGCACACGTCTTGGAAGCTTGTAGAATCGGTCCTAGCGAGCGCCTGTCTGCCGAAGCAGCCTAAACATCCTGCGGACCTTCAGACGAATCCATGCCATCAGACTGTGCGAATCGTCTTGACAGCCGAGTTCTGCAAGCCCATAGTGGCGCCCGCCCGACTAAGCTGATCGGTGTCTGACGAGGCGAGAATGACAATTCTCGATCGCTCGCGTGCCCCTCGTCCCGCTGGCTTGAGCGCCATGTTGCTGGTGCTTCTGATGACCGCTCCCGTCACGCTCGCCCATGCGAGCCCGCCCGATCAAACCTGGCTCGCCGGCGTCTATGATCAAGCCGATTTCGATGATGTCGTAGGTCTCTTGACGTCTGCTTTTGAGGCTACCGATTCTGCCGTCGCACCAAAGGCCGTTCCCAGTCTTGCCTGCACACCAAAGCTGTACCTCGCCCCAGTGGCAGGCCCGATTAGTGCTCCCGCCTACTCGGCGCTACTCCGAGCTCCGCCGAGCGCCTGAGCATTCGATGCACCGCTCGGTGACCACCTCGCCGTGCTCACCGTCAGCCGCGATCGATCGTTGGACAAGCGTTCGCGTCGTCCTCATCAAGAACTTCGAACTTGTCTTTCAACTAAGACAAGGAGGCCGCCAATGAGTGAACCCGAGAATCTCCAGATCAGTCGGCAGCTTTGGGATGCCTGGAACGCGCACGATCCAGCCGGTTATCTCAAGTTTCTTGACGCGAATTACGTAATCGAGTCGGACACCATTCCCCAGCCCATTCGGGGCCTAGAGGCGGCACGAGGCTTCATGCAGATGTATGTGGACGCCTTCCCCGATCTTCACTTCAGCATCGATCAGATGATCGCAAGTGGGGACACGGTCGTCACGCGATGGACGGCAACGGGCACCCATCGCGGCCCTCTCATGGGCATTCCTGCCACGAATCGATACGTCCAAACCCGAGGATGTACGGTTGGCGACATTCGAAACGGAAAGTCCATCCACGACTGGACATATTGGGACACGGGAAATATGCTCCGCCAGCTTGGAGTTCTGCCGGGTGCATAGGAATCTGAGTGGAGTGTTTAGTCCCCTGCCTTCCGAAGGCGGGGTACCGCATGATATCGCGTGGACGACTCGTCCCTGGAACTCTCGCTCTTCATTGTCGTCAACCTTCCCTCGCTCACCAAGACTGATCGCGCGCCTAGGAGGAGATCGATGAACGAGGCCAAGCTTCACGAGTTCATGGGCAAGGTCGTGACGGACATGGGCGGCGCCTGGATGATGGCGATGGTCCTCATCGGAGACGAACTCGGCTTGTACAGGGCGATGGCGGACAGTATGGCCGTCGACGCCGATACACTGGCCAGGCGAGTCAGTTGCAATCCGCGTCTCGTTCGAGAGTGGCTCGACGCCAACGCCGCGTCTGGGTACGTCGAAGCTGTGGATGACGGTTATCGGTTGCCACCGGAGCAGGCGATGGCGCTCGCGAACGAAGAGTCGCCGGTGTTCGTGGCGCCGGGCCAGAGCGTCGTCGCATCGTGCTTTATCGATCTCGACAAGGTCATTGCCGCGTTTCGCGGGCATGGCGGTTTCCCGTGGGGCGAGCACCATCATCGGATGTTTCACGGCGTCGAGAAGTTCTTCCGTCCCGGCTATCAGGCCAACCTGACGACGACATGGCTCCCTGCCCTTGACGGAGTCGTCGACAAGCTGCAGCGCGGCGGGAAGGTGGCGGACGTGGGATGTGGTCACGGCGCGTCGACGGTCATCATGGCGCGCGCATATCCGAGTTCCCAGTTCGTCGGCATCGACTTTCACAGCCCCTCGATCGAGATCGCGCGCAAGCGTGCGGCTGATGCTGGACTCGGGGCACGGGCAAGTTTCGTCACTGCGACGGCCCAGAGCTACGCGGAGCGCGGGTTCGATCTCATCTGCTTCTTTGACTGCTTGCACGATATGGGGGATCCGATCGGTGCCGCGCGCCATGCGCGAGAAGCGCTGAAAGCCGACGGCAGCGTGATGCTCGTCGAGCCGTTCGCCGGAGACAGCCTTGCGCAGAACTCGACACCGGTCGGTCGTCTCTACTACGCCGCCTCGACGATGGTCTGCACGCCGAACTCGCTGTCTCAGGACGTTGGTCTAGCGCTCGGCGCGCAGGCAGGGGAAGCACGGCTGCGCAAGGTCTTTGAGGAAGCGGGGTTCACCCGGTTCCGCCGCGCGACGGAGACACCATTCAACCTTATTCTGGAAGCGCGCCGATGACCACGGCCTAGATGTGCGGATGGTGGGACAGCGTGCTAATGTCGCCTACGCTCTTGACAAGGTAGTTCGGGTGGGCGCCTCTTCGCGCGTTCGACGCGACGGATTTGCGCCCTGGCGAGCAGGAGGAGCAACTCATGCACTGGTTCCTGGCGGCTCTGATTGCACTGATGTGGTCTCGTGTTGGTCGCGATTGGCACGCAGCTGGTCCTCGGTAGCGTCGCCGACTTCTTCGGCCTGACGAGCACGGTCCCAGATCACTGACCGAGGATGTTGTGGCGTCGTACCTTCCGCCTGATGCGCAGGCCCAGCGGGGTGCCGCGGATTCGTGACGCCTACGGCGTGTTGCGGTGCGCCGCCGGCACTGGAGGCGGCACAATGCTCGCGGTGTGGAGCACCTTCCACGCCACCCACGCGGCGAGAAGAATGGCGACTGCAAGGACCACCACTGCGCGGTTCCGTCGCATGCCCAGCTCCTAGCACGCGCGGTGTGACCCTGTCAACGGCGTGCGCCGCCACGATCAGCTTGCATATCGCGTGTTGCAGCGCAGCTTGGCCAGCATCGCGCCGCCGTGAGCCAGGTTCAACGCGTCGTGGCAGCCGGCACCGCGTGCACCTTGTAGAAGATCGCGTACAAGTACCGGCACCGCGATTATGGTCAGCCTCGCGGCACCCACACCAGGCCGAACATAATGGTCACCGCCATGGCGCCGAAGAACGCGTCGGTGACCAGCGGGCAACATGCCCAGCACGGTCGTCACGACCACTAGGAGGACCGCGCGCAGGCGGGCGACGCCAGCGTCGAGAATGGCGTCATACGGTGCCTTGCCGCGCCCGATTTCGAGATAGAGCTCGGAACCCGGCACGACTTCCCCGCGCTAGATGCAATCCTGGCGGAGTCTGTGTCGTCACGAGCGCGATAGTGGCGAGAGTGATTGCGACGGCTCGTAAAACGGCCGTCATCTTCTCGTCTTCCCAAACACATGAAGCATTTCGTCGTGCCGGTCATCGTCTGCCCCAGGCCCTGACGAGTAGTATCGCTATGACCCCATGGGCGGCAACGGCTGGCCACAGGAGGACCCCGCCGCCGTACGCCACGCCGATACGGATGAGATAGAGCGCTACCAGAACGGAGAACGTCAGCATGCCGAGGAGCGCCGATTCCCGGCCGGCCGCATCGCGGCGGGGCCAGCACACCAGGCCGATGGCCAGCAGGCCCATGCCGGCGATACGACCCACCGCGATCCCGGCGCCCACGATTTCGGTGCCGAGCAGCAGCCGCACCACGATCGGCGGATACACGAGCAGGATCACGCCGGTGACTACCTCGCCGGCGGCGGCGATCGCCAGAATATGCTTGCCGTAAGCGTTCAACGTGTGGGCACCACGCGGTAGGATACGTCATTCGCGCCAGGAGCTGGAAATTAGGTGCAGAGCGAACGCGATTGACACGGGCGTCTTCCGCGCCAGCGTGCCCCAGCACCGTGAAAAACTCGTCGCGCGAGCCCTTGAACTTACTGGTGAGAACGAAATCCTAGTGTAGCGGAAAATCGCTCTAAGTGATCGTTACTACGTCGGGCCGGATATGTGTCTTGGCGTCTCCCGGTTTCGATCTACGGGCGAGAAGTTTGCAACTTGTTGCCAGGGGGCATGACGAAGGCTGGACATCCGCAGCCGAGCTCGTTCCACGAGCTCATTTCAGTTGAACCACCCTGCCCTCCGAATTCGATCCTTTTCGGCGAAGAGCCACGGAATGTGCTGGCGTACCTCTCGCCACGCTTCGGATGCCCAGGGGAAACGTGAGCACGTATAGCAGCGCGACCGAGACCTTCAGCCAGGGCAGATAGCAAGCTGCGCGCGGTAGATGTGTGGTCCGCACCCTCATGCGATTACCTCGCTATCCAAGAATCGAGACTCGGCGCACACACTAATAGGCCTTCTCGTTCGTAGTCAAGGTGACGGGGAAGAAGACCGTCTCGGAACACATGGAGGAAGGCTTGCCGGCGTGTTTACCGTGCTTGGTTTTACGGCCTCTGTCGGTGTGATTCTCGTTGAAGGAATCGACCAGCTGCACAGGGTATTGAGTTAATGAAGGGCAGGTGAGCGCGGGGTTCGTCCCGCTGTCGCAGTAGAGACAGGCGAGCTTGCTGCCGAGGAGCAGTTGCCTCGCCCACGGAATCAGGGCGACGCGTTCGCGTCGGCTGGAACTTTGCCGGCGCGAACCGCCTTCAGGAATGTTTCGTAATCTCTCTCGTTCTGATCCGCGTATACCGCCGCGAATCCCTCGATTGCCTCGTCAAATCGGCCGCTCTTCCCAAGATATCCCGCAAGTTTCGCGGGATCGCCCGTCCGCGCATGGGCGCGCGCTAGCGCCCAGCCACAGATCCGGATGTATTCGTTCCAGTCCTCCTTTGGCAGCGCCACGACGTCCACCTTCATCTTCATGTCACGCAGTTGCCGGAAATAATAGTCGTGACCTTCGTCGTCGCGAGTCCAGCCGAGAAATACGTCGCTGGCGGCCTGCAGCATTCGCTGCCCGACCACCACGCGCTGGCCGTGGTTTTCATACCGGCTCTTCCCTGCATACGCCTCGAGCACCGACGCGTGGGCTTCCTTGATTTGGAGGAAAAAGGGATCGCGTTCGCCGGCCAGCAAAAGAATCGCGCCGCACCGTGTCCCCACGCTTCCCACACCCACCACGACTCGCGCCATGTCTTCGATGTGGTAGCGATCCAGAACCACTCGGCGCTCCTCAGGCAGCGTCTGACGATAGCGAAGGAACATTTCGCCCACGAATCTTTGGCGGCTACCGAACTGTTTGGGGTGATACGCGCCGGGCGGGTTGTCCAGAATTCTCCAGCGGCCTCTCTCGAATTCCGCAATGTGCGGGAAGATGTGCTCGGGCGTGCCCTTCCGTGCCTTCTTCTCGATTCTTTCCCAACGTCTTTTCTCGGCTTTGTCTTTCGCTTCTTCGATCAGTACTTCCGCCTCGAGGTAGGAATACCAGACCTCCAGCGCAGGCATCTGCGCATACTCGCGCAGGTGTTTGCGGTAGCTCTTCGCCACGATCCGCGCGGCATCACGGCAATCGCGTTCCCGGTCGCCCGACTCCCTGCGCGCGATCACCAGGCTCGCCGCCAATCGCTTCACATCCCACTCCCAGGGAGCGGGCAATGTCTCGTCGAAATCGTTGATATCGAACACGAGGCGCCGCTCTGGCGACGCGTAGCCGCCGAAATTCGACACGTGGCAGTCGCCGCAGGCTTGCACGCGGATGCCCGTCGTTTCTATCCCGGCCAAATCCCCCGCCATGATCGCCGCGCTGCCGCGATAAAAACCAAACGGCGACTCTTTCATTCTTCCGTAGCGTATCGGCAGCAGCTCCGGCAGGCGCCCCTTTTCCGTGGCCTTCAGCACATCAATGGGATTCGGCCGATTCGCGGCCGGGGTCCAATTCGCTTGCGAGCCACGCGGACACTTTTCGCGCAGCGCTTTCCCCGTCGCCATCCGTTCCTCGACCGTCACGGGGGACGCTTCTTTTTCCCGCCCATCGATTACATTGCGTCGAAGTGTCGTGCTCGTTTTCCCTGGCATGGTGGCTCCACTGCTTCAGTGTTATACGTCGCTCGCTCGGAGCGTACATCTTCACGCGACGGTGGGAAAGCTCGGCACAGTGGTGGCCAATGCGGCGAACGATCGATGGACGCGTCCCCCGTGCCGCGCCCGGCAATCGGCCGAGGAGGAAGGGCCGCCCTCTCTAGAGGCCACCTCCTCGGGCTCCGTAAGCCCGCACTTCAGGATCGTTCATCAGCTAGAATCACCCCGCCATGGAGCCTGCTGACTCCATCCTCGGCCCCCAGCATCCCGTAGAACGCAGCACGCTCATGGCGATCGTTGCTGGTGGCCTCCTCGCCATGGCGCCGCTGCGCGCGATCGTCCGCCTCGCCGCACCGACGACGCTCGTGATGCTGGTCGCGGCGGCGTCGAACGTCCTCTACACCTACTTCGTGAGCCGCCTCGGCGCCGAGGCGCTGGCGGCCGTGTCGCTGGTGTTCCCGATCTCGCTGCTGGCCATCACCGCCATGGGCGGCGGGCTCGGCTCGGGCGTGTCCTCGGCGGTGGCGCGCGCGATCGGTGCGGGACGGCGTACGGAGGCCATCGCGATCGGCGAGCAGGCGCTGACGCTGGCGGCCGTCTTCGGGATCGGCTTCGCCCTCGCGATCCTGCTCGGAGCACCGGCGATCTTCTCGGTGATGGGAGGCCGCGGCGGCGTGCTCGACAAGGCGACCCTGTTCGCGCGCGTGCTGTTCGGCGGCGCGGCGATCACGTTCGTCGTCTCGATGCTCGACAGCGTGCTCCGCGGCGAGGGCAACGTGCGCGTGCCGGCGATTTGGTCGAGCACTTCGCTCACGCTGCAGATGGCGCTCACGCCGCTGTTCATGTTCGCGGGCGGGCTCGGCCTCGTCGGCGCCCCGCTCGCCACTCTCACCGGGCAGCTGCTCGCCGGCATCCCGCGCGCACGCTACGTCTTCGGGGGCGGCAGCGTGGTGCGACTCTCGCCGCGGCCGCGCGCCCCGGCCTGGGGGCCGGCGCGCGAGATCCTCCGGGTCGGGGTGCCGGTCTCGCTGGCGACTACGCTCAGCCAGATCGGCATCATGGTGCTCACCGGCGTGGTGGCCCGCCTCGGCGAGGCGCACCTCGCGGCCTACGGTCTCGGTACGCGCCTCGACTTCCTGCTCCTGTCGTTCGGCTTCGGGGTGGGGACCGCGCTGCTGACGCTGGTCGGCATGGCGACCGGGGCACGGCGGCCCGAGCAGGTGAGCGCCTACGTCGTCCGCGCCGGCGCGATCGTGGTCGCGCTGCTGGCGGTACCGGGGGCCCTGCTCGCCTGGCGGCCGTCGCTCTGGCTCGGTCTCTTCACCACCGATCCCGGCATCCACGCCGTCGGCACGCAGTACCTCCGCATCATCGGGCCGTCGTACCCGTTCATGGGGCTCGCCATGGTGGTCTCGTTCGCCTTCCAGGGAATCGGGCGGGCCACCGCGCCCCTGGTGTGGATGGCGGTGCGGGTCGCCGCGGTCGTCGGGACGTCGCTCGTCTGCACGCAGTGGCTCGGCATGGCCGACCGCGCCGTGTTCATGGCCGTGGCGGCCGGAAACGTGCTGTCGTCGCTCGTGATGGTCGCGCTGTTCGCGCACGTGCACCGTGCTGCCGTGGTGTGACCGCCAGCCGAGGGATCGCCAGACGTACGAACGCCTCGGGAGGTCAGCCCTCGCCGGGGCGCTGGTTCTGGCCGTCACCTAGAGGGAGGGCACGGAACCTGCCCGCCTCTGCTAGACTCCCCGGCGACTCCAGCGTCTCAAGGAGGAGCCACTGAGCGAATCGAGAGCTAGTAGCACGGGCTTATCAAGCCACCCTGACCGA
>Ga0209465_10001240_pt1 | contig 11476 bp, 9 predicted proteins | sample PanSoiPlot1MoBio_FD_188321 | JGI IMG/M metagenome (GOLD analysis project Ga0209465, IMG submission 188321) | Tropical forest soil microbial communities from Panama analyzed to predict greenhouse gas emissions - Panama Soil Plot 1 MoBio (SPAdes)... | ecosystem: Environmental > Terrestrial > Soil...
TTTGATGTGGGCGGCGGGCGACATCAAAGCCAAGGGATTTCTCCTGGGTGCCACGGCCGGGCGTACGACTTTGAATGGCGAGGGGCTCCAGCATCAGGACGGCCATAGCCACATCTTGGCCAGCACCGTTCCGACGTTGCTCACTTATGATCCCGGTTTTGCCTACGAAATCGCCGTCATTATTCGCGACGGCCTCAGACGGCTTTACGTTGAAGGCGAAGAATATTTTTACTATCTGACGCTCTACAATGAGAGCTATGAGATGCCGGAAATGCCCGCTGGCGCCGAACCTGGGATTCTTCAGGGGCTCTACAAGTTTAAAGCGGCTCCAAAAGGAAGGAAGCATAAAGCCCATATTTTTGGCAGCGGCCCGCTTCTACGGGAAGCGCTGCGCGCACAAGCCATTTTAGCGGAGCAGTACGATGTCTCGGCGGATGTGTGGAGCGCCACTAGCTATAAGCTCTTGCGCGGCGATGCGCAGCGGGTGAAACGCTGGAACATGCTGCATCCCACTGCGCCCAAGAAGCAATCGTATCTAGAGACAACCTTGCAAAACGAAGAGGGCGTCTTTGTCGCGGTTTCCGACTACATGAAAATGGTTCCGGATCAGATCGCCCCATGGGTACCCGGCGGCCTCATGACGTTGGGAACGGATGGCTTCGGCCGCAGCGACACCCGGCCTAGTCTCCGGCGCTTTTTCGAGGTCGACGCGGAGCTCATTGTCGTTGCGACTCTCTCCGCTCTCTATCAAAAGGGTTCGCTGCCGGGCGAGTCAGTGCAGGCGGCCATTAATAATCTGGGCATCAATCCTGAAAAACCATTCCCGTTCTCCCTCTAGTATCCTTACGATCTCGACACCCAATTTTGATGGACGTCAAACTCCCGCAGCTCGCCGAAGGCGTAGAATCCGGAACGGTCGTAAGCATCTTAGTCTCCGAGGGACAGGAGGTTAAGAAAGACCAACCCATCATGGAGCTCGAGACCCAGAAAGCGGTGGGCTCCATTCCCTCTCCGGCTTCTGGCACCGTAACGAAAATCCACGTCAAGGAAGGGATGGAGGTTGCGGTGGGCCAAACGCTTCTCTCCATCGCGGCCGACCAGGGCGCCGGTGGCCCGACAGTACAGAGCGCAAGGCCTGCAGCAACGCCGGCGCCGCAAGCGCGCCATGAAAGACCTATTGCCCGTCAACCGACAACCGAGCCACCGCCCCAACAGACCACAGACACTTACCGCTATGAATCCAAGAGCGGCGTGCCGCCCCCCGCGGCCCCGTCAATCCGCAAGATTGCCCGGGACCTTGGCATCGACCTGACGCGCGTCAGAGGCAGCGAGTCCGGCGGTAGAATTGTGATGGAAGACCTGCGCGCCTATGTTCAGGGGCTGCAGCAAATAGCCTTTCGCGAAAGCGCGGAGACAGTTTCATCGGTGCCCACGACGGCAAAACCGCGGCAAGTTGACACTGTCGATTTCGCCAAGTGGGGTCCGGTTCGGCGCGACAAAATGTCCAGCCTGCGGCGCACCGTGAGCCAACGCATGGTGCAATCTTGGACAACGATTCCTAAGATCAACCAGTTCGCTGATGCCGACGTTACCGCGCTCCTGGCGTTGCGCAAAAAATTTGCCGCCGCTTACGACAAAAAACAGGCTCACCTGACCTTGACCCCATTTATCTTGAGAGTCGTGTCGAACGCATTGCAGAAATATCCGCGCGCCAACTCAAGCCTGGACGCTGCTACCCAGGAAATTATCTTTAAGGACTATTGCCACATCGGAGTAGCCGTGGACACGGACGCGGGCCTGATCGTTCCCGTGCTGCGCGACGTTGACAAGAAGAACCTGCTCGAGCTGTCGCGGGAGCTGAACGAATTAACGGAGAAAACGCGCCAAAGAAAGATCTCTGTCGAAGAGCTGCAGGGTGGCACGTTCACGATCTCCAATCAGGGCAGCATCGGTGGCAGCCACTTCACACCGATCATCTATGCTCCCCAAGTCGCTATTCTGGGCGTTGGCCAAGGCGGCCCGAGGCCGGTGGTCGTGGATGAAAAGGTCGTTATTCGAACCCTTTTGCCTCTCTGCCTCGCCTACGATCATCGGGTTCTGGATGGCGCTGATGCAGTGCGCTTCTTGAAAGAAATTATCGCCGGTCTCGAATCCTTTGCCGAGAAAGACGTGAAAATTAACTGATCGACATGGATCCTATCAAAAGCGAAATCGTCGTACTCGGTGCGGGCCCCGGAGGCTACACAGCAGCATTTTACGCTGCCGATCGCGGCAAGAAAGTGACAATGGTTGAGCAGACGCCGAGGCTTGGCGGCATCTGTCTCAATAGCGGCTGCATTCCCTCCAAGGCTTTAATCCATGCCACAGCGGTTCTTCGGGAAGCCAAGGACTCGGCCGCCCGCGGTATCGAACTTGGCCAGGCGAAGGTCGATCTCGACAAACTGAGAGCGTGGAAGGAATCGATTCTGGAAAAATTGGGCCAGGGTCTCAAAACGCTTGCCCAGAAACGTGCCGTGCAGGTGATTCACGGACGAGGGCACTTCGAAGATTCCGAAACTCTGAGAGTCGAAACGTCAGAGGGCCAAAAGTTCGTCAATTACGAAAAGGCCATCATCGCCGTCGGTTCAAAGCCCGCGATGCCGGCGGCTTTCAATCTTGGCAATCCGCGGATCATGACCTCCAAGGAAGCGCTCGAGATCCAAGAAACCCCAGCCGATCTTCTCATCGTCGGCGGTGGCTATATTGGTATGGAACTGGGCACCGTTTATGCCGCTCTCGGCAGTAACGTCGTAGTGTTAGAAGCCTTACCTTCGATATTGACCGGAGTCGATCCTGATTTAGTTCGGCCTGTCACTCGCGCAGCCCAGAAAATGTTTCGCGAGATCCGCCTCAACACCAAAGTCATTAAAATGGCTACCGCCGGACGGCAAATCAAAGTAACCACGCAAATCGACAAAGACCAGCGTGAGGAGCTATACGATCGGGTATTGGTTAGCGTTGGGCGATCGCCAAACTGCGCCGACCTCGGCCTGGAAAATACGCAGGTCACCAAAGACGACAAAGGATTCATCAAAACTAACGAGCAACAACAAACCGACGACCCACACATCTATGCCATTGGCGATGTAAGTGGCGGAGTGCTGCTCGCCCACCGGGCGTCGAAACAAGCGCGCATCGCCGTCGAAGCCATGCTCGGAGAAAACTCCGCTTTTGAAGACATCGTCATTCCGGCCGTCGTATTTACCGACCCGGAAGTCGCCTGGTGCGGTCTTACGGAGGGCGAAGCGAAACAACGGGGCATCGAAGTCAAAATCGCTAAGTTTTTATGGGGAGCGTCGGGACGCGCTCTCACCTTGGACCGGCCGGACGGGCTAACCAAATTGATCATCGAGCCGGAAACAGAGCGAATACTCGGCGTCGGGATCGTCGGCGCCGGCGCCGGCGAATTGATTGGCGAGGGTGTGTTCGCCGTCGAAATGGGTGCCACAGCAAGAGACATCGCAGAAGCCGTGCATCCTCATCCCACGCTCTCCGAAACGATCATGGAAGCCGCGGAAGTTTTCTACGGAACTTCCACCAACACGCTACCGCCGAGGCGAGAATTGCCATAAGCGGACGACGAGTGCGCCGCGGTTTGCACCCGAATTTCGCAGTTCAACTCAGTAAGGAGCGAACCTGGAGTAGCGAAGACACCCAACCGTCCAGGTTCAAAGTCCTTTTTGGTTCTTGGCATTTGCTTCATCGGCCCAACGTACTTACGCAGAGTACTGATGATTGTTGCGCGCTCAGAGGCATAATGCATTGTCTTCGCTGCGGACGGTTTGCTCCTCGCTCATGAGTTAGGTCCAACTTTGGAATTCAGATTGAATGACCTTTAACTCTTGAGCCCGTTCGCCGAGCTCAGGGCAAGCTCTGGAACCTTGAACCCTCGACTCGTCGAGTGTCGGAGCAGCGCTTGACACCGATTTTCCTGTTTGGTACCGCTCGCAACAAGGGTTGAGCTTTCTTAATCTGATTTAGTTAGAAGGAGGATTATTTATGGCACGCGTTGAACCTCGCGGGGCAGTCCATTGGATCGATCACTACGTGGTCGGAACGAATGATTTAGCCAGCTGGGCGGACTGGGCAAACAAAGCCACTGGCCTTCCTCCAAGGCCGATGAATGGACTCACGACCAACATGAGAAAGAAAAATACGCCGATATTCTGCTTTATGTGGTGGGAGGGCGGCTCCTGCCGCATCGGCGCATTCCTCCAGCCTGAGAACTACCCGCCGGCAAAAGAGCTGGGCAAAGATATGCCTCGCTGTGGGTTTTATACCAGGCCCGAAGACATTGAGAGCCACCTACGCCGGCTCGACCGACACAAGATCCCGCATACGGACCCGGTAAAGACGGCCGCCGACGGTGATGACGGCACGGTCATCTGCTTTGCCGACCCTGACGGCAATCAATACGAGTTTTGGGCGCCGGACCATATGCCGGAAGGCGCCATGGAGATCGCCACGGAGGAGAAAGTCGGCCGCATCAGTCATGCGGTCTACGGCTCTCGCGACCTCGCAAGAACCGCGGCCTTCTTCGAAAAATATTGCGGTGTGGAAGTGGAGCATAATTCGAAGATCGCGGAAGGAACTCTGGTCCTGCGCTTAGTGGCTGGCGCCAGGTTGATCTACAAGCTGGTCGACCAGGTCGATGAGCGCATCGCTGGACACAGTCCTTGGTGGGACATGCACACGGCGTTGTTGGTTCGTGAGCAAGAATTTCTTCCCAACTACCGCCGCATGTGGGAAGGGCTTCCCGAAGAAGCGGGGCCGAAGGAACACCTCAATGATGCCCGTGATAAGGAGGATGCGTTCCCAGCGCGGACGGGTCTACACCGCAGTCCTGTTGGCTACAAGTGGAAGGAAGTCTATGAGCGAGGGGATGAGTTCTACGACTGGGACGGCCACGCCTTTCACTTTTTCGGCGGCATACCGTTGAAAAATGACGGTTCGCTGGCGTTATATGAGGGTAAGGAACAGGAAGAATATTTGAAGGAACTCACCCAGTCTCTGAAAAAAGGAACTCAACGCTAGCTAGGTACAGATTTTAATGCTTAGGCCTAGAAGGTGCCGAGGCCGGTAGTCGTACGGATCCGCTTCATGTCACTCTCCTCCTAGCGACGACCTCCTCATTGGAGGTCTCGCTCCGAACCTTCAATACTCAGAAAAGGCGTCGTGGGGATAGCAATACAGCCACCGCTCCCCACGCTCCGCCGATGCGATCACCGGATGCTTGCTGGCCCGCGCGTGCTCGGTGGCGTGGCGGTTCGGTGAGTCATCGCAACAACGGGTCGTCCCACATTCTTGACAGGTCCTCAGATGGACCCACGGTGAGCCGATTTTGACGCACTCCTCGCATTGCCGGCGTTTTGCGTGTTTGAAGGTCGTAATCGCCCCGATATGAGCACAGCTTCCTTCTGCCATTGTTGTTTTTCTCTTACTCGCGCAACGCCTGATGCACGAAGGAGATCGCGATGGATCCTTCGCCCACCGCCGATGCCACGCGCTTGATGTTTCCGCCCCGCACATCACCTACCGCAAAAACTCCCGGCAGGCTGGTTTCCAACAGATGCGGCGCTCTCGCAAGCGGCCAACGGGCTTCGTTCAAATCATCCTGCGAGAGATCGGGTCCCGTCTTGATAAAACCTTTATCATCGAGCTTTACGCAACCATCGAGCCAGCGCGTGCCGGGAACCGCTCCCGTCATAAGAAAAACGTGTCTGATATCGTGGGACTCGACTTCGCCGGACTTCTCTTCCCGCCACTGTACCTGTTCGAGATGATCGCCCCCATGCAAAGCCACAATTTCTGTATTGGTCTTCAAAACAATGACCGGATTTTGTTCAATGCGACGAATCAAATAGCGCGACATGCTTTCCGCCAAACCGCTCGACCGCACGAGCATGTAAACGCGCTTGGCGGTCTGCGCCAGGAAAACCGCCGCTTGACCGGCTGAATTGCCCCCGCCTACGATAACGACTTCCTCGTCCCGGCAAAGCTGCGCCTCCATGAAAGTCGCGCCGTAGTAAACCCCCGCGCCCTCGAATTGCGACAGGTTCTCAATCTCGGGCTTCCTGTATGTGGCGCCGGTAGCGATGATAACAGCGCGCGCCGGCACGCGAAGATCGTCATCGATCTCAATGGCGTAGGGTCTCCGTTCACACTCAAGCTTCTGCCCGCTTTTCGCGATGATCACCTGCGCCCCGAACTTCCGCGCCTGGGTGTAGGCTCGACCGGCCAGGGCTTGACCGGAAATCCCCGTAGGAAAGCCAAGATAGTTTTCGATTTTCGAGCTGGAGCCTGCTTGTCCTCCCGGCGCATTGGTCTCCAACACCAAAACATCGAGGCCTTCCGAAGCGGCGTAGACCGCTGCCGCGAGTCCGGCGGGGCCGGCACCGACAATCACGACATCGCGTATCTGGCTCTGGTCGATGGCCTCATTAAAACCGAGGCAATCGGCAATTTGCCTGTTGGTCGGGCTCCGCAGCACCACGTCGCCCCGGCATATCAGAACCGGCACATCTGCAGCGCTCACTCGAAAACGGTCCAAAAGACCCTGAACGTCAGAGTCTCGGTCGAGATCAATGTAGGCATAAGGATGGCCGTTGCGTGACAGGAACTCTTTTACCCGAAGCGTTCCGGAACAATGGTTCGATCCAAGGAGCACCACATCCCCGAAGCCGTGGGCCATTAATTCGACCCGGCGAACGATGAAGGCTCTCATGATCAGCTCGCTCAGTTCGCTGTCGGTTTGCACGAGATCCAGCAATTGTTCGCGGCTCAGTTCGATGACCTCGCCGGGTTCTTTGACGCGCGCGCGTAGCAACGCGGGCCGGCCAGAGAGCATGCTCACATCGCCGGTGAATTGGCCCGGTCCATGCACTACAATGAGCATTTCATTGTGGCCGGGGCCGGACGGGCGGATCACCTCGATCTGGCCTGACTTAACAACAAAAAACGACCCAATGGGTTTGCCTGATTCGATAAGCACTTCCCCAGTCTGCATGGGTCGTGCGCGGCCTTGCGCAGCAATCCGCGCTATCTGCGCGGGCTTCAAGGTGGGGAACATCCGTTCCATCCCCGAAGCGAGTGTCAGCGCCGCCGGAAGAGTTGTATCGGCCATGGGCAACGTGCCTATTTCTGTCATCGTATCTCGCTCCCTTGAATGAGTTTTGCGCCGCTCAGTGCGAGCGCTTCACGGCGTTGACTCCACGCTCATGACCAATGTAACGCTTATTGGCGCTGGCCGCCAGAACGGACAAGCGATTGGGCCGTGACCCGACCTGCATCTTCTGCTGCGAAAAGGGTACTGCAGGACGGGCTAACCGATGAGTTTCTTGAGTCTCGCTCATAACGACCCGCCGAAGACCAACATTGACGGAGACGAGCTTCGTGTCAACTTTCATAGGGAAGGCCTTCCTTAATTGTCAAGCAAGTTTCGGAGCGCCGCTCAATCTTGTTTTGCGAAGAATTAAGCCGATCTTCGTTGACTGGTCCTATGACGTGGGAAAGGTAGAGCAACGCATGTGCCAGATCAATCTCCGGCGTTTCTAAACACCTGAAGATTATAAAGGTTTCCACTATTTCAGCTTGGTTAAAGAAGGATCGTGATGAGGGTCGTTCGCCTAATTATCGGCACGTGACGAAATGTCGGCTGGGCGTGCGAGAGGACCGCCCGGGCTTTCACACCAGGAGTGGGATGACGGATGCAAGCCGCCCATGAAAGATCTGAAAACAACTAAAGAGAAGATCGGACTCGGCGGCGCCGCCTCTTGGAACGAATTGGCGCGCTCGCAGCTGTGATCGGAACCGTGGGCGCACCCAACAATTTCAGATAGTAGTTATGGTCGTGCTGGTCGAGGGCCTCGGCAAAAATGTCACCTGTGGGCGACGACACCCCAGGAAGGCTTTCACCCGCACCATTTGGTTGGCAGTAGCTGACCTTAATAGCACTCAGCCAATCTAAGACCAGATCAATGGTGCCCTTCAATTCCCAGGGACAGGCAGGTCCTTGAGGCGAGTACAGGCTTTTTATACTCGCCAGATCCGCCCAGGCCTTCGGCACCACATCGATAACATTGTAGTAACGATATGAATCTCGAAACAATCCTGTGTAAAAAGTCGCGAAGCTCGCGTTACCTGCTGTCGGTGCAGCGTAGGTGTAGGGAATGACGACGTTGTGCGCATTTTTCTGCGATAACCGATACACTAACCAGGGAGCCAACACCGTCGTCAGCGCTCCGCCCAGACTATGGCCGGTTACAAAAACGTCCGCGCCGGACGGCGCGATTTGTGAATCGACGAACGTGGTAAATGCAACACCGCCGGAGGTGAAGGAAATGATGTCGTCAAGGCCGTCAAGTGTGCCTCCAGCGACTACCGCGCCCGGGACATTAGGGTATTCCCACGCCAAGGGATTGCTGACATCGAGATCCTCATACAGATCCACGAGCAGAGCGAGGCCGAAAGTTGGATAGGTACCCCGGATTGCAATCGCATATTGGTTTGTCGATTTATTGTAAGTGATAAACATCAGATCGCCTTCGTCTACAGCCGTCACCGCAGCTCCCCAGACCAGCCCCCACTCGCCATTGGTCGCGTTTGGCGGCTTTGTAGTTGGCAGCAAATAACTCTGTATGTCTTTAGGCGGCGCGTAGGTGATCGCGGCCAGCGTCATCATGACCTGTGGGTTGGTATAATTCATCTTTCCCCTTTTGGGACCCGGCCCGCTGAGTCAGTTCAGCGGTTGATTAGACAGTCTGTCGCGGCATGAACAAAAAAAGCAGATTCCTGCGTCTCATTCATGCCATTACCTCGACTTGGATCGCAAATCGTCAGGCTTGCTGCCTCCCTGAACCGATTCGTTTGGCCACTTGCGCGTGAGCAAGAACCACGTGGGGATCTCGCTGCAAAGCAGCCATATAGCGATCGCCGAATTCACCTCCTCTTTCCGCCGGCACCAGCAGAAATACGGACTCGTTCATCAACACGTCGACGCCGTCACGAGTCAACGGTTCCTTGGCGTCGAGAGCTTCGTCCATCGCAACGATTAGCTGGGAAACCGGACGCAGCCAGGCAAACCATGGATCACCGGAAAGAAGCTGAAGGAAATGATGCGGCGAATTAATCGGGCCAACGTTGGTTTCGTAGACCGCGCGTTCGGAATCGATCAGCGCTTTGTGCAGGTCGAGCAATGCGTCGCGAAGCTCTTGCAGGGGTTGCCGGATGGCCGCATCTTCCGGTGCTTGATTTCTTGATCTTATCTTTCTCATTAACTAACAATAGCACAACCTTTTGAACGCTTTGAACGATTAGGACGGCTGATAAGCAACGGCCTCGGTCAGCTCTGTTGAGCAGCCCTATCATATATGCAACCCTAACGACGACCAAACACTGATAACAGGAGGAGTCCGATGCATTACGAACTTTACTACCAACCATCGATTCAAGGACGCGGCGAATTCATTCGACTGCCATTGGAGGATGCTGGCGCGGAATACGTTGATGTTGCGCGGGATCCGAACTTCGGCCGTCCTGGAATCATGAAGTTTCTTGAAGACCAGTCTCTGGAACATCCACCGTTTGCCCCGCCTTTTTTGAAAGCAGGTAAACTTCTGATTTCCCAAACTGCCAACATTCTCCAGTTTCTCGGCCCTCGGCTCAATCTGGTGCCTAAAAGCGAAGCCAGCCGCGTCTGGGCGAACCAAATGCAACTGACGGTTGCCGACTGGCTCTATGAAACAAGCCAGACGCACCATCCGATCGCAAACGTTTTGTACTACGAAGAGCAGACCGCCGAGGCTAAAAAGCGTGCTGCGAATTTCACCGCCAATCGTATCCCCAAATTTCTTGCCTATTTTGAAAGAATTCTGAAACGCAATCCCAAAGGCAACGATTTTATCTTAGGCAAGAAGGTTTGCTATGTCGATTTCTCGCTATTCCAGATGATCGAGGGATTACGCTATGCCTTCCCTCGCACAATGGCGAAACTTGAACCGGGATCGCCCCGGTTAACAAACTTGCATGATCGCATCATGGCTCGTCCTCGTATCGCTGCCTACTTGTCCTCACCGCGGCGATTGCCTTTCAATCAACAAGGAATTTTTCGCCATTATCCAGAGCTAGAAGAGGAATAGCTAACGTTGTCGCCGAATGTCTTATCGTAAAGCCAGAAGCATGTCGGACTAGTGCATGGCAGCGAAGGCGAAAAAGTCTATGCCCAAAAAACCCGTCCCCGAAGATTCGCTTTCCTCCAAGCGCGGCCGGGCACAACATTCTTTGCTGGTCTGGCTCCTGCCACTTTCCATCGTGCTGTTAACCTTTCTCGCTTTTCTTCCGGTGCTACAGAACGGATTCATAAACTGGGACGACGTGGGCAATTTGATCCAAAATACGCACTATCGCGGCTTCGACTCGAATAAGGTGCGGTGGATGTTTAGCAACTTTAGCCTGGGTTTGTACCGGCCCGTTACCTGGATGACGCTCGGGTTCGACTATCTCTTATGGGAAATGAATCCCGCCGGTTATCATTTGACTAGTTTACTCTTTCATTGCGCCAACGCCCTGCTATTTTATTTCGTCGCTCTTCGTCTGTTTCGTCTTAGCCTCGCCGTTCTGTCGGCATCGGAAGCAACCTTGCGCCTGGCCGCGGGATTTGCCGCGCTATTTTTCTCGCTCCATCCATTGCGCGTCGAGGCCGTCGCGTGGGCATCGGCGCGCGGCGACGTAGTCGCGACCTTTTTTCTTTTGGCGGCGGTGCTTAGCTATCTGCGCGCAACAGGAAATGCCAGTGATGCGACTCACGATAGACGGTGGTTGGCTTTCTCGCTGCTGATGTACTCCGCTTCCTTGCTCGCAAAGAGTAGCGGCATGCCCCTTCCCTTCGTGTTGATCGCTCTCGACATTTATCCCCTCCGACGCCTCTCAGGTGCGCCTCAAAAATGGTTCAGTGCGGAAAAGCGGAGAATTTGGTGGGAAAAAATTCCATTCCTCTTGTTGTCGGTCGCAGCGGGAGCAGCCGCTGTCATCGCCAAGCGCGGCGCTCAAGACCTCTACAGCGTCGGACAATACGGTCTTTGGGCTCGGATCGCAGAGTCGTTTTACGGTCTGTCGTTTTACCTATGGAAGACGCTGGTGCCTGTACGTCTCTCACCGCTGTATCAGCGCGCCGATCGGCTAGATCCCTCCCAATCCGTCTTCTGGATTTACCTGCTGGCTGTCTGTATCGGCGTCGTAATCACCATCGCGCTGATTGCGTTGCGCCGGCGCTGGACCGCGGTGCTTACTATCTGGATAACTTACGCGCTATTTTTGGCACCGGTGTTGGGTATCGTCCAATTCGGTTTCCAAGCAGTCGCTGACCGTTATACCTACCTTGCCTGTCTCGGCTGGGCTTTGTTGGCTGGAAGAGCTTCCGTTTATCTCTGGCATTCAACGG
>Ga0209465_10001241_pt1 | contig 11474 bp, 8 predicted proteins | sample PanSoiPlot1MoBio_FD_188321 | JGI IMG/M metagenome (GOLD analysis project Ga0209465, IMG submission 188321) | Tropical forest soil microbial communities from Panama analyzed to predict greenhouse gas emissions - Panama Soil Plot 1 MoBio (SPAdes)... | ecosystem: Environmental > Terrestrial > Soil...
GGTCCGCTCCGGCGGCAAGCAGAAATCGCGCGCTGCGATGGAGGCCCTCGCGAAACTCGGCGACTTGCAGCAGGCTGGAATGCGCGACGGCAACGAGCGGCGGCAATCGCAGCGGCCCACCGGGCCGACCGACCCAGGCTGGGTCGTGCCTGGTCGCGAGCCGCAACGCGCCCTCATCGCCGACCGCACAAGCGATGTACGGGTCGCCGGACGCGAGGCCGGGATGCTCCGCAAGCATGCGCGCAGCCACGCCCGGAAAGGCGCGATCGGCCCCGCCATCGACGTCCGCCGCATAGACGAGCCCAAGCCAGTGCAGCACGTGAGCAGTGCGATCGTCGAACGCAACTGATCGGCCCTCGACGTAGCTCGCAAGGTCGGCCCACGACACAAAGCCGTAGCTGCGCGCCACGCAGGACTGCGCGTCGTGCAGCCGAAGGTCGAGCGCCGCGACCTCGTCATCGCTCCTGCGGGCGGCCGCCGGCAGCGCGTCGCGAAACTCCGCCATCGCGCCCGGGTCGCGGGCACGGTAGCGACGAATCAACTCCTTGGCTTGCTTCTTGAGGTGGCCCAGATGCGGTCGATCGGGCAGCGTATTCATCGAAGACCTCCGTGCATCGATGCCGACGACCCGCAAAACGGCTGCACAAAGGCTCGCGTGCTCTATGAGAGATGCAAGTGGGTTGAACCCTTCCCGCGGGTCCGGGCGCGGCTTGCACCGCGGCCACAACAGTACGGCGTACGCCCGTGGGAATCAATCGAGGCGACGCATGACGCGACCCTGCAGCGGCAGGGACCCGAAGATCTCCGCTGGTTTGTCCACGACGATCCGATTGCGCACCAGCGCGCCGCCGCGGTCGCAACGGCCAGCCACGCCTTGCGACGGGCTGTCTATCGGTGCAGGGCACCGATGATCATCACAAGGCCGCCGATCACCACGACTGCGTCGAGCAGCGCGGTGTGGATATGGATCGGCAGGCGCGCGACCAGTGCGCGCGCCACGAACGCGCCCGGGAAGGCCGCCAACCCGATCACCAGCGCGACCGCGACGACCTGGCCGGTGACGACGCCCGCGAACCCGAACACCGCGAGCTTGACGACGCCGAGCGCCACCGAGATCACCGCGTCGGTCGCGATCACCGCCGCGCCCTCGAGGCCCGCCGCCATCAGCATCGACAATAGTATGACTCCCGCCCCGGTGGTGCCGCCGACCAGCACGCCCCAGGCGAACGCCGCCGCCGTGAGCCGCCTGTCGTCCAGGCGAAAGCCGCGCGACCGCAGCGACCAGCGCAGCGGAACCGAGAGCGCAAGCATGCTCCCGATCAGGATCATCACGCCGGTGCCGCTCAGCCGTGTATAGCCATAGGCGCCGAGCACGCAGGTCGGCGTCGCCGCCGCGAACACGATCAGCGCGCGCCGCCAGTCGATCAGCTTGTGGAACGCGGTCGCGCGGCTCGCATTGGTGATCAGCGCCGAGATCGCGATGATCGGCACGATCGGCTCCGCGCCCACGATCGGCACCAGCACGAGCGGCATCAGCGCGCCGGTGCCGTAGCCCGCGACGCCGCCGATCAGCGACGTCAGCACGCCCATGCCGGCGATCAGCACAAGCTGGACCAACGAAAGCGCAGCGAAGGCGGCGAGCACGGCCGGCGGCGTCAGGGCTTGGCGGCGGCCGCGACCGCAGCGTCGGCGAGCGCGGCGAGTGCGGCCTTGTCGTCCGGGAAGCCGGCCGCGATCCACGCCTCCTCGGCAGCCGTGAGCGCGGCGCCCATGCGCGGACCCTTGTCGACGCCGCGCTTGGCGAAATCCTTGGATTTCAGCGGGAATTTTGGCGCGCTCCAGCGCGTCGGCAGCATCGCGAGATCCTTCCATGGCGCATCGGCGACACCGGCCGGCGAACGCGCCCAGGCAATCAGCACGCGGTCGACATAGCGGTCGGTGCCGAGCCGGTAGATCAGTTCGCGCGCCGCCGTCTCGCCCTGCGCAGGCGAGATGCGCGACCAGCCCTCGCCGATCGAGACGAGGCGCCCATGCTCCGAATTGGTGAGCCGCAGGCGCTGCCACAGCCGCTCCGCATCCTCGACGACCGTGACGGCCAGCGCGCCGAGCCTCCGCACCGGGTCGCCCTCGACGCCCGCCGCCTTCTCGACCTTGCAGGTGTTCTCGAAGCTCGCGAGCAGCGGCACGCCGCCGAGCACCATCTCAAGGAGGCCGGCCTCGGCCATCACGGCGAGCGTCGGCGTCGCATGCTCCGCGCGCAGCAGCTTGAGCGTCTCCATGCGGATGCGCTCGCGCGACAGATGTCCGAGGCCGTCGCGCGACGCGATGCAAGCCGCCAGTCCCGCCGGATCGGGCGCGCCGTTGCCATAGGTCGCATGGAAGCGGAAGAAGCGCAGGATGCGCAGGAAGTCCTCGGCGATGCGCTTGCGCGGGTCGCCGATGAAGCGCACCCGGCGCGCGTCGATGTCGGCAAGCCCGCCCACATAGTCGAAGATCTCGCCCTTGCGATCGACCGAGAGCGCGTTCATGGTGAAGTCGCGCCGCTCGGCATCGATCTTCCAGTCGCGGCCGAACGCGACCCTGGCCTTGCGGCCATAAGTCTCGACATCGGAGCGCAACGTCGTGACCTCGAACGGCTTGCCGTCGACGATGACCGTCACGGTGCCGTGGTCGATGCCGGTCGGCACCGCCCTGAAGCCGGCGATGCGCGCGCGATCCATCACGCAATCCGGCACCGCGGTGGTCGCGATGTCGACCTCCTCCGGCCTCTGGCCGAACATGGCGTCGCGCACCGCGCCGCCCACCACCCGCGCCTCCTCGCCCGCATGATCGAGCACGCCGAGCAATTGCGCGAGCGGGCCCGCGGTGAGCCAAGCGGCGTCCGGAAGTTCACGACTCACTTAAACATCCCTGGTATGAGCTTGCCATTCTCAAGATGCGCCGGCACGTAGGTCGAATGCGCCGGCGCGCCGCCATATTCGGCGATGAACGCGAATCCTGCGGCCGTGAGCGCCACCGCCATGAGCGAGAGCGCGAAGAGCACAGGCACCGACCATTCCTTCGGATGAAGAATGCCTTCGCGCGCCGCCCACAGAAACAGGGCATAGGCCACGAACGGGGCGAGAAACAGCGCGACCTCGATGGAGAACAGGCGGATCACGTCAGACCTCCGGCGTGTCCATGGCGGACCCTTCGCGACGATGGCGCATGCGATTGTCGGCGAAACCGGCCGCGAACGGATGACATCCCCTGGCGGGCTTTCGCCGGCACATGCGCGAAGCGGCCGTAGTGATACATCACGCGCCGTACACGCGCTCATACAAATTGCGCAGAATACCGGCGGTGACGCCCCAGATGTAACGCTCCTGGTACGGCATCGCATAGTACTGGCGCTGGATACCCTTCCAGTCGCGCGTGTGGCGCTGGTGATTCTCGGGCCCCATGAGAAAGTCGAGCGGCACCTCGAACGCGTCGGCGACCTCCGACGCATTGAGCGTGAGCGCGTAGCCAGCCTCGACCCGCGCCACCACCGGCAGGATGCGAAAGCCCGAGAAGGTGAGATAGACATCGAGGTAGCCGAGCGGCTCGACCAGCCGCGCGTCGAGCCCGATCTCCTCCTTGGCCTCGCGCAGCGCGGCCGCGAGCGGCCCGCTGTCGGCCGCCTCGATCTTGCCGCCCGGAAACGCGATCTGGCCGGCATGGCTCGAAAGCTCCGACGTGCGCATGGTGAGGATGACGCTCGGCTGCGGCCGGTCGACCACCGGCACCAGAACGGCGGCTGGCCGCGTCGCGGCGACGCCAGCGCGCTCCCACATCGCGGGATCGAGGTCGAGATCGCCGCGCGTCACCGGCACGTTCGGGTCGGTGAGCCCGGGGGGTACGTCGAGCGTGAGGCGCAGGCGAGCGCGATCGAAGAACGCGTGCGTGATCGCCGGCGCGTCGCCCGCCCCGCTCACGCGCTTCGTCTCGGTGGTCTGATCCATCACCGCAATCCCGCTATGCTGGCGGCCGGCGCCATGACGAAGAATTCGCCTCCCGAAGCGACCCCGAACATGTGCTCGCCATTGACCTCACGTTCCTCGCCGAGCTCGACGAGATCATAGAACAGCGCCCGGGTCACTTTGGCCCACAGGTTGCGCCGCACGTGCAGGAAAGGCTTGAGCCCGCCGGTTGCGGGCTCGGGCTCGAACCGCAGCGGGTTGTCGTTGCCGCACGTCACCCAGTCGTCCACGTTGGTGCGAAAACGCAGCATCTGCTTCTGATGGGAATCCGACTCGGGCGCCGACCCGGCCCGCTCGACCGCGAGTTCGACCGCCAGGAAGGGCGCCTCGTCGACCGTGATGCCGCACTTTTCCACAGGTGTAACAAGGAAGTAGCGGTCATTCTCGCGCTTGAGCACGGAGGCGAAGAGCTTGACCAAAGCGGGCCGCCCGATCGGGGTCTTCTGATAGAACCAGGTACCGTCGGCGGCAATCCGCATGTCGATCTCGCCGCAATAGGGTGGATTCCACAGATGGACAGGCGGAACTGCTTGGTGGGCGGCGCTTTTGAGCGCCCCCGCTATGCCGTCCAGCCCGCTGCTCTGCCCTTCCTTCGCCATGGTTGGCCTCAATTTTGCGATTCAGTCATCCGCTCGCGCGATCGTGAGGCCGCGGATCGGGCTCGTTCGGCGCAAAAATAGCGTAAGCTCCTGGCGGATGCGGAAGACTCAAGGCTTCCAGGTGGGGCGCGAGGCCCGGGGATGGGCGCGGTTGTGGGTTATCGCAGCCGGCGCATGACGCGTTATGTGTATGCATGACGGGTTATGTGTATGAAAGACGACCGGAATTCAACGACGAGTAGTTGAGGAGCAGGTTCATGGTGGCAGCGAGCGGAGAGAGCCCCGAGAAGCTTGAGGACATGATCGTGCGCGCGGCCGAATCGACCGCCGCCCATGCCCGGGGCGCCAAGGCGGCGATCGGCGCCGTGATCTTCGGCCAGGACAAGGTGGTCGAGCAGGCTTTGGTCACGCTCCTGTCGGGCGGACACGCGCTCCTGGTCGGCGTGCCCGGCCTCGCCAAGACCAAGCTCGTCGACACCATGGGCACGGTGCTCGGCCTCGATGCCCGGCGCGTCCAGTTCACTCCCGACCTGATGCCGCCCGACATCCTCGGCACCGAGGTGCTGGAGGAGAATCCCGGCGGAAAGCGCAGCTTCCGCTTCATTTCCGGCCCGATCTTCGCGCAGCTGCTGATGGCCGACGAGATCAACCGCGCGAGCCCGCGCACCCAGTCGGCGCTCCTGCAGGCGATGCAGGAGCAGCACGTCACCGTGGCGGGCGTGCGCCACGACCTGCCGAAGCCGTTCCACGTGCTGGCGACCCAGAACCCGCTCGAGCAGGAAGGCACCTATCCGCTGCCGGAAGCCCAGCTCGACCGCTTCCTGATGGAGATCGACGTCGACTATCCGGACCGCGACGCCGAGCGGCGTATCCTGTTCGACACCACCGGCGCCGAGGAGACCAAGCCGAAGCCGGCGATGACCGCCGACGAGCTGATAGCCGCGCAGCGGCTGGTGCGCCGCCTGCCGGTCGGCGAATCGGTCGTCAATGCGATCCTCGCGCTGGTCCGCTCGGCGCGCCCGGGACCCGAGGGCGGCGATCTCGGCAAATTGATCGCCTGGGGCCCGTCGCCGCGCGCCAGCCAGGCGTTGATGTTGGCGGTGCGCGCGCGCGCCCTCCTGGAAGGGCGCTATGCGCCGTCGGTCGACGACGTCGTGGCACTCGCCGAGCCGATCCTCAAGCACCGCATGGCGCTCACCTTCGCGGCCCGCGCCGATGGCGAAACGATCCCGGCGGTCATCGGCCGCCTCAAAGGGCGCGTCGGGTAGCAACGCATGGCGGCGACCAAAGCGGCATTTCCGGAGGAGGCCCAGGCGATCGGGCACGCCGTCGGCGACGGCCGCTCGCTCGCCGCCACCATGCCGCGTCTGATCCTCGAGGCGCGCCGCGTCGCCGCGACCGTCATCCACGGCCTGCATGGCCGCCGCCGCGCCGGTCCGGGCGAGAATTTCTGGCAGTATCGCCGTTTCGTGTCGGGCGAGCCGGCCTCGAGCGTCGACTGGCGCCGCTCGGCGCGCGACGACCATCTCTACGTGCGCGAACAGGAATGGGAAGCCGCGCATACGGTGTGGCTGTGGCCCGACCGCTCGGCCTCGATGACGTTCAAGTCGACGCTTGCCCGCGACAGCAAGCTCGAGCGCGCGCTGGTGGTCGCTTTCGCGCTCGCCGAGGTGCTGATCGAAGGCGGCGAGCGCATCGGCATCCCGGGCCTGATGCGCCCGACCGCGAGCCGCAACGTGGTCGAGACGATGGCGCAGACCATGCTGCATGATCCGGCGCCGCGGTCGAGCCTGCCGCCGTCGTTCTCCCCCTCCCCGCTCGCCGAGGTCGTCGTGCTGTCCGACCTGTGGAGCCCGATCGCCGACGTCCACCGCACCATCGCGCAGCTCTCGGCCACGAGCGCGAGCGGCCACGTCGTGCAGGTTGTCGATCCCGCCGAGGAGACCTTCCCGTATGCGGGCCGCATCGAGTTCGTCGAGCCGGAAGGCGCCGGCGCCGTGACGGCAGGCCGCGCCGAGACCTGGCGCGCCGACTACCAGGCGCGCATCGAGCGCCATCGCGCCGAGATCCGCGCCGAGACCGACCGGCTCGGATGGAGCTTCGTGATTCACCGCACCGACCGTACGGCGAGCGAGCTGCTGCTCGCGCTGCACGCGCAGCTCGGCGGCGGCCGCGACGGTCTCGGCATCAACCGTTGGCACGGCGCGGGCGCGCCCGCGAGGCACGCATGATCCCCGGCCTCCCGCTCGCCTTCGCGCAGCCGCTGGTGCTCGTCGCCCTCGCCGGCCTGCCGCTGTTGTGGTGGCTGCTGCGGCTGGTGCCGCCGCGGCCGCGGCGCATCGCGTTCCCGCCGACGCGCCTCCTGTTCGACATCGCCCCCAAGGAGGAGACGCCGGCGCGCACGCCATGGTGGCTCACCCTGCTGCGGCTCATGCTCGCGACGCTCGTGATCCTCGCGGCGGCCGGCCCGCTGTGGAATCCGCCGGTCGCGACCAGCGACAGCAAGCTCGCGCTCGCGCTCCTGATCGATGACGGCTGGTCCGCCGCCGCGACCTGGGAGGCGCGCATGCGCACTGCCGAGGATCTGCTCGCACGCGCCGATCAGGACGGTCGCCCGGTCGCGCTGGTGCCGCTGTCCGACACCGTGCGCGACCTCTCGCTCGAAACCGCGGGCGCAGCGCGTGTGCGGCTGCGGCAGCTCAAGCCGAAGCCGCATACGGTCGAGCGCGCCGAGGCGCTGGCGGTGGTCGAGCGCCTGCTCAACGCAAAGCCGAACGGCCAGACGCCGGGCATCGAGCTTGTCTGGCTCACCGACGGCGTCGACATGGGGCACGCCAAGGAGTTCGTCGACGGCCTCGCGCGGCTCGCCGCCGACAAGCACCCCGTCACCGTGGTGATGGGCGGGGTACGCGGCGCGCACGCGCTCGCGGCCGCCGACAACGCGGCCGGCGTGCTGAGCGTGAAGGTGCTGCGCACCGATACCGGCGCGGGCGACGACGGCGCCGTGCGGGCGCTCGATCTCAAGGGCCTGCCGCTCGGCGAGGCGCGCTACGCCTTCAAGAGCGGCGAGCGCGAGACCGAGGCGCAGTTCGACCTGCCGGTCGAGATCCGCAACGACATCGCCCGGGTCGACATCGTGGGCGAGCGCTCGGCCGGCGCCGTGCAGCTGCTCGACAAGCGCTGGCGCCGCCGCACCATCGGCATCGTCTCGGGCTCGACCGCCGATACGGCGCAGCCGCTGCTCGCCTCGAACTACTATCTGACGCGCGCGCTCGGGCCGTTCGCCGACGTGCGACTGGGCGAGCGCGGATCGCCGTCCGAAGCGGTCGCCAAATTCGCCGAGCAGCGCGTGCCGATGATGATCCTCGCCGACGTCGGCACCATCGCGCCGGAGGAACGCGCCGATCTCGCGCGCTGGGTCGAGGATGGCGGCGTGCTGGTCCGCTTCGCGGGACCGCGGCTGGCGGCGGCCGATGACGAGCTTGTGCCGGTCAAGCTGCGCCGCGGCGGCCGCATCCTCGGCGGCAGCCTGAGCTGGGAGAAACCGCAGCCGCTCGCGGGCTTCGGGCGCGAAAGCCCGTTCGCCGGCATGCAGGTGCCGAACGACGTGACGGTCACCCGCCAGGTCCTGGCCGAGCCGGACGTCGGCCTTGTTGAGCGAACCTGGGCGACGCTCGCCGACGGTACGCCGCTCGTCACCGGCGCCCGCCGCGGCAAGGGCATGGTGGTGCTGTTCCACGTCACCGCCGACACGCGCTGGTCAGACCTGCCGATTTCGGGCACCTTCGTCGACATGCTCCGCCGAATCGTCGGCCTCGCGGGCACCATGTCGGACGCCGAGACGACGACCGCCACGCAAGGCACGCGCGAGGCGCTGCCGCCGAGCCGCGTGCTCGACGGCTTCGGTGCTTTCGAAGCGCCGCCCGCGACCGCGCGGCCGGTTCCGGCCGGCTTCACGGGCCGCGCCAAGGCCGACAATCCACCCGGCTTCTACGGTCCGCCCGAAGGCCTGCTCGCCGTCAACACGCTCGCGCCGGCGGACCGCATCGCACCGGTCGACGTCGCGCCCCTCAATGCGCGTGTCGAGGCTTACCGGCAGAGCGAGCCGCAGGACCTGCGCGGCCCGATCTTCGCGATCGCCCTCGCGATGCTGCTGATCGACGCCGTCGTGGTGTTCTGGCTCGCTGGCGGCGTCCACCGGCTGATTCCGCGGCGTCGGATGGCCGCCGCGCTTGTGCTCGGGGTCGGACTTGCCGCCATCGCGGCGATCGCCGGCATCTCGCCGGCGCGCGCCGACCAGGCGAGCGACCAGTTCGCCATGAAGGCAACGCTCGAGACGCGGCTCGCCTACGTGATCACCGGCGACGCCGACGCGGACAGCGTGAGCAAGGCCGGTCTCGCCGGGCTCACGCTCTATCTCGCGCAACGGACCGCGCTCGAGGCGGGCGAGCCGATCGGCCTCGATCTCGAGCGCGACGAGCTCGCGTTCTTCCCGCTGATCTATTGGCCGATCACGCCCAATGCGCGCAAACCGAGTGCGCAGGCGCTGGCCCGCATCGACGCCTACATGAAGCAGGGCGGCACCGTCCTGTTCGACACGCGCGACGCCGTCACGGCGCCCCCGGGGGGCGAGACCCGGAGCCCCGGCATGCTGGCGCTGCGCGGAATCCTCGCCTCCCTCGACATTCCCGAGCTCGAGCCGGTGCCGAAGGACCACGTGCTGACCAAGACCTTCTTCCTGCTGCGCGACTTCCCGGGCCGCTTCAATTCCGGCCAGCTGTGGGTCGAGGCGATCCCGAGCGACGACGAAAGCGGCGACGACGAGGCGAAGCACCCGGCGCGCGGCGGCGACGGCGTGTCCTCGATCATCATCACGTCGAACGACCTCGCCGGCGCCTGGGCGATGCGCAGCGACGGCCAGCCGATGCTGCCGCTGGTGCCAGGCGAGCCGCGCCAGCGCGACCTCGCCTTCCGCGCCGGGGTCAACATCGTGATGTACACGCTGACCGGCAACTACAAGGCCGACCAGGTGCACGTGCCGGCGCTGCTCGAGCGGCTCGGCCAGTAGGAGCGTATGTTGGGTTTCGGTCTCACCTTCTCGCCTCTCGTTCCCCTCCCCTTCGTCTGGGCCGCGATCGCGCTCGCGGCCGCGATGGTCATCCTGCTGTTCGCGAGTCGCACGCGCGGTGCGGCGATCCGCGCGGGCGCGATCGCGCTCATGGTCGCGACGCTGGCAAATCCGTCATTGACGCGCGAGGACCGCGACCCGCTCACCTCGGTCGCGGTCGTCGTGGTCGACAAGAGCCCGAGCCAGAGCTTCGGCGACCGCACCGCGCAGACCGAGGCGGTGCGCGACGCGCTGGTCAAGCGCTTGCAGCGCATTCCTGGACTCGAGCTGCGCGTGGTCGAAGCCGGGCAGGCCGACGGCGAAACCGACGGCACGCGGCTGTTTCAAGCGCTTGGCGCGACGCTCGCCGACGTGCCGCCCGAGCGCGTCGCCGGCGCCTTCATGATCACCGACGGGCGCGTCCATGACGTACCGGCCGACGCCGCGGCGCTCGGCTTCTCGGCGCCGCTGCATGCGCTGATCACCGGCGTACCCAACGAGCGCGACCGTCGCGTCGTCCTCGTCGCGGCGCCCCGCTTCGGCATCGTCGGCCAGCAGCAGACGATCTCGTTCAAGGTCGAGGACAGCGGCGTGCCGGCCTCGCGCGCCGAGGTCAAGATCAGCCGCGACGGCGACGTGCTCGATCAACGCACGGTCACGACCGGCGAGACCGTCGAGGTCCAGATCCAGATCCCGCATGCGGGGCAGAACATCGTGGAGATCGAAGCCTCGCCGCTCGACGGCGAGCTCACTACCGTCAACAACCGCGCCGTGGTGTCGATCGACGGCGTGCGCGACAAGCTGCGCGTGCTGCTGGTCTCGGGCGAGCCGCATTCAGGCGAGCGGACCTGGCGCAACCTGCTCAAGTCCGACCCCAATGTCGACCTCGTGCACTTCACCATCCTGCGGCCGCCCGAGAAGCAGGACGGCACGCCGATCAACGAGCTGTCGCTGATCGCGTTTCCGACGCGCGAGCTGTTTCAGCAGAAGATCAACGAGTTCCAGCTCATCATCTTCGACCGCTACGCCCGCCAGGGCGTGCTGCCGATCATCTATTTCGACAACATCGCCAAATATGTGCGCGACGGCGGCGCTGTTCTGGTGGCGGCCGGACCCGACTATGCGAGCCAGACCAGCATCTGGCGCACGCCGCTCGACCAGATCCTGCCGGCCGAGCCGACCGGCAAGACGACCGACCAGCCGTTCTACGCGCGCCTCACCGACGCGGGCCGCCGGCATCCGGTGACCCGCGGCCTCGAAGGCAGCACCGACGAGCCGCCGCACTGGAGCCGCTGGTTCCGGCTGGTCGACACCAAGACGGCGAACGGCACCACCGTGATGCAGGGGCCCGACAACAAGCCGCTGCTGCTGCTCTCGCGCGAAGGCCAGGGACGCGTCGCGCTGCTGCTCTCCGACCATATCTGGCTGTGGGCGCGCGGCTACGAGGGCGGCGGCCCGCATCTCGACCTGCTGCGCCGGCTGTCGCACTGGCTGATGCAGCAGCCCGACCTCGAGGAAGAGGCGCTGCGGCTGACCGTGCAGGGGCGCGACCTCACGGTGCAGCGCCAGACCATGGCGGATACGGCCGCCGACGTGACGCTCACCTCGCCCTCCGGCGCGACCCGCAAGCTCGCGCTGACGCAGACGGAGCCCGGCGTGTGGCGCTCGACCGTGCAGGCGAACGAGCTTGGCCTGTGGCGCGCGACCGACGGCAAGCTCACGGCGCTCGTCAATGTCGGCCCGGCCAATCCGCGCGAGTTCGCCGAG
>Ga0209465_10001242_pt1 | contig 11456 bp, 6 predicted proteins | sample PanSoiPlot1MoBio_FD_188321 | JGI IMG/M metagenome (GOLD analysis project Ga0209465, IMG submission 188321) | Tropical forest soil microbial communities from Panama analyzed to predict greenhouse gas emissions - Panama Soil Plot 1 MoBio (SPAdes)... | ecosystem: Environmental > Terrestrial > Soil...
AATGGCCAGTATTTGTTGTGGCCCTCGCCACCCTTGACAGTTTGCTCTAACTGCATGAATCTGAGATACCTGTCAGTAGGAGCCTGGCCATGATTCGCAGGATGCTTTTTCTTTCGCTTTTAGCGACTGTCCCGGCCCTGGTCTGTGCCCAAGAGTCCAAACTCGTGAACTGCCGCTCCCTCGAGGCGGCGGGAAACTTTGTTGGTCCCGACGAAGTTGTCGTTGATGACCTGGTTTGCCAGAAGGTGAAGGCCGGCACGACCGCCGCCGCAGGGGCTGCAAAGCCTCAACCCCCGAAACCGCTTCCGGGCGCGGTAATAACAGAGGATGAACCAGCGAGTGTTGTTGACGCCGCCAAGGCCAGCGCAAAAAGAGTTGCGGCGGCAGTCGAAGCTAACGCAGAGAAGGCCTCAGGGACTACGGGTGCCGCCGCGCCCGCGCCTCCTCCGGCGCCCGGCGCTGCGGCTCAAACAGAACAGACCCTGAAGCCCGCTCTTGCTCCTGACGCCAGCGATCCCGGCGGTGAGACAATGAGCGTTGCGGAAACTGCCAGGGCGAACGCCAAAAGGATGGCTGAGGCGGAAGCGGTTCCGCAACCAGCCTCAGCAGCAGTCGTTAGTTCTTCTCCGCCTCCGACGCCCGCGGCAAAAATGCCTTTTACGGCTGATGCCGCTGCCAAGCCGCAACCTGCCGTCATCCGCAAAGCGGAGCTAACCGAGCCTGCGATATCTCCTGCGAAGGCACCGGCGGAATCAGCCCCGGTGAAAGCCACACCTGCTCCGAGTGCGCCTCCGCCGGAACGAAGGGAACCGCCGCCCGTTGAAGTGCCACGGACACCGACGGGCTCAGTCCCGCCCGCAGCCGAGTCCACACCAGCGCCGGCAGCCGAAATCGTCATCACCTCTGCTCCTTCACGCGAGGAAGCTGCGCCTGCTTCTTCCTCCGAGGGGAAGGAACCCGCAGTTGCGTCCCCGGCAAGCCCGGAAACCGCTGCGGCACCGCTGAACGAAATGCCCATTACCTCAGCGCCCTCGCGGGCGTCCGAAACAGCTGCGGCTGCGCGGCGGCCTGACGCACGACCTGATGCGGTCGCTTCGAAACCGCCCGCCGCAACCGAAGTGGACAAGCAACCGGCCGCAAGTCCACCTGCTAGCAGCGATGCACCAGTCTCTGCGTTTTACGACGCCAACGCTCCCAAAAATTCTTCGAACCGCCCGGCGGTCACGATGGGCGTAGTGACCGCGCCTCCCGTTGGTGCTGTGGTCTCTCCGGCCGGTGAACCGCCGGCGAATGCGACGAATTCCCCAGCAGAAGCAGCGCCCGCGGCGGAGCCCGCTCCGGGGGCAGAGCCAGATGCGCAGCCCATTTGGCCCGGAAATGCCGAACCAAACATGGAACGCGAGCGTGTCGTCGAAACGGGCACATTCGCGCTTCCGAAGGAAGTGCGCGATCCGAACCAGCCTCCGCATTCGAAACAGATCGCGCCTTCCCCCGAAGACGGTTTCCAGGAAGGCCAGCGGGCGGATTGCAGAAAGAACGTCACGATCGGTGGGCTGAAGGGCGAGAAGCTGGTGCTGGGCACGCCCAAGTGGGCGGCAGACTGGATCGAAAAGAACCAGAAACGCATGCTGGATGTATGCTTCTCCGGTACGCCGATGCAAGGAGCGCGGAACTATCTGATCGTGTTTTACACGTCGGCGACGACGTCAGGTGGCCCGGAGGCTGCGAACCCAGCAGTCCCCCCGCCGCAAACCGGTTCACCCGCTGCCGGCGTTGGTACATTTACAACGAGTTACGGCTCAACCTGGCACTATTTCTTTGATCTCAACGTAGGTGTGACCGTAAATTCCAGTCTCGACGCCGACCAGCCACAGAGCCAGCCCAACAAGGTAAGCTACGCGATCGCCTACACGGAAGAAGGTGTGCCGGTGGCGCAACATTGGCAAGCCGCTCCGAAAAAGCAAATCAGGCTCAACCCTGACGACCCCAATGCGCGTAGGGAATCAAAGAAAGAACGCCACGCCCGCGAGGAAGTGGAACACGTCGCGGACGCGCTTTTGAGCCAGATGGTGGAAGAGATCGAAAAGCTCTAAGAGGAAGAGCTAGCCGACTTTTCTGCCCCGCGACCACTGCCATCAGAGCAGCGCGAACTCGCTTGAGACGAGCTGCACAGATTCCCGTTCTCCCTGAGCCGGAGCTGTCTTTGTAGGAGCCACTTCCCGAAAGGTGCGCTCAGGCGGACGCGCGTTGGGCCGCGCGATCACGGTACTCGATGCGCATGGGCAGGCCGTGGCGAGGGCGAAGGGTAATCGAGAAAAAGGGCACGACCGGGGGATCGGGAAGAAGAGTGAAGCGATACCGCTGAGCGATTGTCGCGAGCAGCAGCGTCGCCTCCATCATCGCGAAGCCGGCCCCGATGCAGACGCGAGGGCCTCCGCCAAAGGGAAAATACGCAAAACGTGGAATGCGGCCGCTTTTAACGGGATCGACGCGCCAGCGCTCGGGATCAAATCGCTCGGGATCAGGGAAGAAGCGCGGATCGCGATGGGTGAGCCACTGAAGAATGAAAACGTTGGTGCCCGCGCGAATGCGGTAGCCCCCGATCTCAACATCGCTGATTGCGCGCCGGCCGATTCCCCAGGCAGGGGGATAAAGGCGCAGCGATTCTTTGACCACCATTTCGGTGTAGGGAAGGCGAGGGAGGTCAGAGAGAGAGGGCGGGCGTCCGGCAAGCACCTGATCGAGCTCGGCGAGGAGCGTCTGTTCGACCGAGGGGTTCTGCGCGAGCAGATACCAGGTCCAGGTGAGGGCGTTGGAAGTGGTTTCGTGCCCGGCGAGGAAGAGGGTCATGACCTCGTCGCGGAGTTGAACATCGCTCATTCGTGCGCCATGCTCGTCCTGAGCATCGAGAAGAGTTTGCAACAGGTCCTTTGAAGCCACGGACGAAGAGCGGCGTTCGCGAATTATCGAGAAAATAACACGGTTCAAATGGCGGCGCGAGCGAAGCAGGCGCGGGGGCTTGGGAAGAGGCAGACCCTCGGGAATAAGAAAGGAAAGAGCGGCTTGCGAAAAGAAGCGGTCCATCACCGCGGAGACTTCGGCGCCGATCGCGCGGGTGTCGTGAGAGAGTTTGGAACCGAAAAGGGATTTGCTAACGATGTCGAGGGTGAGTTCGGCCATTTCTTGGTGAAGGTCGCAGGTCTGCTGGTCGCGCCACCGGGAGAGATGCGCCGCCGTGGAGTTGGCCATGATTTCCGAGTAAGTGGCGATGTTTTCGTGGCGGAAGGCGGGCTGGATGAGTTGGCGCTGCGGCTGCCAGGAGGGGCTATCGTTGGTAAGGAGGCCTTTGCCGAGGATGAACTCGAGCGCGGAGTAATCGCGCGACTTCTGAAAGCTCGAGGCTCGGCGAACAAGCACGGTCTCGATGTCGTCCGGGTGCGTGAACTGGCAAACGGGAACATGGAGAAAACGGAAAAAGGCGACGTCACCGAAGTCGTGCGCACAGCGCTTGCAAAAGCCGGGCCAGTCGTGAGCCAGTTCCCGCAGGTTACCCAGGAGGAAGTGACCCTTCGGACCGGGAGGACGAGGGTTGAAAGCAGCGGAGGCCATCGTGACATGGTAAGGCAGAAGCGCAGAAATCGGAAATCCGCAATCGCAAATCAGAAGTCGGTCATGGTGCTCGAGAGCCAAGCGCCGGAGGTGCGACATGGGTTAGTTGGCTCGGCTTACCTGGCTGGGACTAGCGCGCTAGGAGCTAAGGACTGGCCAATGCGTTAGTTGCTCGGTTTGTGCGCCGTTTCGGGATATTTGAGCGAGCCGCGAAGCACGGTGATGGATGCGGCCGGGAGTTCGAACGGGGTGTCGGGTTCGGCGTTGATCGTCGAGGAGCCGGCGGGCCCATCGGGTTCGGCGGTGAGCGTGGCTGGATGCCACTGGTATTGGGCTTTGCCGAAGGTTTTGACGGTCAGGGGGCCAGAGAAGGAGCCCGAGCCGGGCTGAGTGGGGTCATCGAAGGAAATCTTGACGGTGTGCGGATTGTCCTGGTCCTTGTTGACGATGAGGAGCGACCACTGTCCGTCGGGACGACGCGCGGCATAGGCGGTAACGAGATCGTTTCCGGCGCCGTCGCGGATGTCGCTTTCGGCGGAGAACAGCTTGTGTTCACCGCTGCCGGGTTGCACCCATTCGAGAGTGACGAGCTGGCTTGCGAAAAACTGAGAGAGAGGTTGTTTGATTTTCAGGTTTTGGTCTGTCGAGAAGAAAGCGAAGGTGCCGTGAGAATTGTTGATGCCGCGACCCACGGGAGCGGGCATGTAGTGGAAAAAGTAAACGGCCTGGCCGCCCCCGTTAAGGAATGAGCAGATGTAATCCGCTAGCCACAAGGCGCCAAAAATATCGGGGAAGGCCTCGGAATCGACCCAGGAAAGATTGGACTCGGTGATGAGTAAGGGAACGTTCGAAGGCACGCCGTCTTCGCGCCAGATCTTCATGATGCCGGTCACAAGCTTCGCTTCGTCGTACAAATTGCTCCACTGAATTTTGCCAGGCTCGAAGGGATAGTGTTCGAAGGAGAAGAAGGCGAGCTCCCCGATCTTGCCGTGGGCTTTGAGGTAGCTGATGAAGCGGCCGGTCCAGGAAGTGTGGCCGGAGGCGTCGGGCCACGTTTCGATGTCCTTGTTGACCCCGGTAAAAATAGGCCCGCCAAGCCTCAGTTTGGGATCCACGCGATGGAGCGCGGCAGCGAACTGGATGTAGAGCGCAGCGTAATCTTCGGGGTTCATGAAATGGCCGTCAGGCTCTTCGCCCATTTCAACGTGCGAAATCGGGTAGCCACGGTTTTCGATATAGGTGATTTCGTTGGCGGCGTCTTCGGGGATGTTGTAGATCATAGAGATCGGAATCATGGCTGGCAGACCGCGCGTGTAACCGCCGGTGTAGAAAAGATCGAAACCAACCTGATCGCCGGCGAGTTCATTGAGGTCGCCGGGCTCGTGCCAGGGATCGACCGATGAACAGTAGGTCATCGTCTGATCCTGATCGGGAGTGTGCCGGATCAGGTCGTGAAGCTTGCCGTCGGTGCCGGTGGTGCCGAGGTAGAGTTCGCGAACTGCGTAGCCCCTGCAATTCCGTTTGTCGGTGTTGCCGTGCGTGTCGCAGGTGTTGGAAGAAGCGGTCATGAGGATTCGAATGTACTGGACCGCGAGCGGGACGGAACTTAACTGAAGCACTCGTTCGCCGCCTTTGCCGTCGATGATCGTACCGCCGGGGAACGCCTGCCAGACTCCGAGCGTGGGCTTGCGGATGGCATCTTCGCCGGTGAAATACTGCACGACGAAATGAATGGCGTAAGGCTCAGCCCACTGAATGCGCAGGGCGTTCACGGGGCGTGGCTTCGCGAGATCGACGACAATCCACTGTGGATGAAGCGCGTCGCTTTCGCCGGTGTAGGTTTCTGTAAGATAGGGATTACTCTTCCAGTATGTGTCGGGATCGCCGTCGGTGAGGCGCGAGTAGCCTTCGGTGTCGGTTCCATCATCGCGGGTGACACCGCGATGAGGAAGAGGATAACCGTAGGAGTGCCGAATCATTTCTGTGCCGGGAGTGGGGTTGCCGGTGAAATAGCCTTTGCCGGCAGGATCGCTCCAGGTGCCTTGCGGATTCCAGTGCCACGCTTCCATGTGAAGTTCGGTGTTCTGACGGTAGGTTACGGTTTGCCAACCGGCAGAGAGAACCTGCTTGATGGTGTCCTCGACGTAGAGCTTATCGGCAGCGCCATAGGGGAGTCGGTCAATGCCGGCACCGAGCGCTTCGGTCGGACGAATGGTATTCGTCGAGTGTGAGGGAGCGGCGTCAACGCGAATCGTTTGTGCAAAGGATTGTGGCGCGGCTGATGCGGCGAAAACGTAAAACAAGAAGACGGGGCGGAAGGGTCTCGAAACCGAGCCGTCGAACGATTTCATGGCGGGTCCTCTGTTGGTCGGAACTGGCGGCGAAGTGGTGCGAATTAAAACGGTTCAATACAGAACAATTAGACCTTAGCGCGAGCTTGGCGTCAACGGGAAAGTAATCAGCAATCTGAAAGATGGGACGGAGAAAACAAAATACTTGACCGGCCGATGAAGCGGCTGGTGTGCTCCGAGGAAAGCGAATCGGTCGAGAGAACAACGATGACGGCCACCATAGCGCTACCATGCGGCGATCAACTTTTTTGGGCGGCACGCCGTTGCGGACTTCGTCCGGGGCGGTGATTGGCCAGGGTTCGGTGGCGGACATGCAGAAGTCAGTTTCCTAAGGGAAGGAATCATTCCATGCGGTAGTTGGGCGCTTCCTTGGTAATGACTACATCATGGACGTGGCTTTCACGCAGGCCCGCTGCGGTAATGCGAACGAAGCTGGCTTTTTCTGTTAGTTCTTTGAGCGTTCGGGCGCCAACATAGCCCATGCCGCTTCTCAAGCCGCCGACCAGTTGGTCGGTGAGCCCGGCGAGCGGACCCTTGTACGGTACGCGTCCTTCAACACCTTCCGGAACAGACTTGCCGCGCTCGACGCCTTCTTGCGAGTAGCGGTCAGCGGAACCGGCTTCCATGGCGCCGGTCGAGCCCATACCTCGGTAGGACTTGAAGGTTCGGCCCTGGTAGAGAATGGTCTCGCCGGGAGACTCTTCGGTGCCCGCGAAAAGGCTGCCAATCATAACGGCCGATGCGCCGGCGGCGATGGCCTTGGTGATGTCTCCGGAATACTTGATGCCGCCATCGGCGATGATCGACACGCCGGTACCCCTTGCGGCGCGCGCGGCCTCCATCACTGCGGTGAGCTGCGGAACGCCCGCGCCGGTAACGACGCGCGTCGTGCAGATTGAACCAGGACCGATGCCGACCTTGAGCCCGTCAATCCCGAGAGAAATGAGGTCTTTCGCGCCTTCGTACGTTGCAACATTGCCGGCAATCAGCTGCATTTCGGGTAGACGTTGTCGGATGGCCTTGATGGCTTCCAACACGCGCTCGCTGTGGCCGTGAGCGGTGTCGATCGCAAGCACGTCGGCCTTGGCTTTCGCCATTTCGATGGCACGCTCGAGGAAATCGCCGGTTGCGCCCACAGCAGCGCCGACGTACAGCCGCCCGTGATCGTCTTTCGACGCGCGCGGATACTCGAGTTTCTTCTGGATGTCTTTTACCGTGATGAGGCCCTTGAGGTTGAAATCCTGATCAACGACGAGCAGTTTTTCGATGCGATGTTTCTGGAGGATTTTCTCGGCGTCATCGAGCGTCGTGCCGACGGGCACGGTGACGAGATTGTCTTTGGTCATGACCTGACCGACGAGCTGGCCGTGATTTTTCTCAAATCGCAGGTCGCGATTCGTCAGGATGCCGGTAAGCCGCGTCCCGCGCGTCACCGGAAGACCGGAGATGCGGTACTTGGTCATGATCTCGAGGGCCTGGCGGATGGTGATGTCAGGCGAGATCGTGACCGGATCGACGATCATGCCGGACTCGGAACGTTTCACGCGATCGATTTCTTCCGCCTGGCGGTCGATGGAACTGTTGCGGTGAATAATGCCGATGCCACCTTGGCGCGAAATGCCGATGGCAAGACGGGATTCCGTTACGGTGTCCATCGCGGCAGAGGCGAGCGGGATGTTAATGGTGAGTTTGCGCGTGAATTGCGTTGTGGTGTCGGCTTCGGTGGGGAGAACGGAAGACTTGCCGGGAAGAAGCAGGACGTCGTCAAACGTAAGACCTTCGGAAATCGGGCCATCAATCATGGAGACCTCGAGAGACAGGATAGGGCGCGGAACCGCACGCCGCCACAAACAGCGCAGCCCAGCGGGTAAGCGCTGGGCCGGCGGTCAAATGCAACCGATCGAAAAAATGAGTCACGGTGAACTGTCTATTTTAGGGGCGGCGGGGAGAGAGGGTCAAGTTACGGTCGGAGAAGGACCTGACAATGACAGCGATTTGCATCCAGGCCATAGACGGCAAAGGCCATGTGGAATCGCTCATTTCGACCTTCAAAGCGGCCCCGCTGCGGAGCCCCCTGTTCGCGCATAGCACGGCGGTCCGAGCGAGCGGAGATCGTCCCGACCCTTAATGGTGGTGTCCACAAAGTCCGCGACCAAGAGAATCATCATGAAAGAAAGTTCCATCGCCTGCTAAACAGTCCTTGAAACCAGTGTTGTCGGCCATTTCTTCCGAAAGCACCCGGGCGCACAGCAGAAACAGAAGCATAGCGTAAGCGCAACGGAGATATACACACGTTGGTTAACGGTGCGACTGCAGGTAAGCAGAGTCCAGGTACTGGGCGAGGCGGCGCCGACGAACCGGATCAGACGAGGATTCGATCATCGCGTTAAGGATGGGTTCGAGGAAGCGATTGTAGCGGGCGAGGACAGCCCGGCTGCCGGAGGCGAAGGCGGATTCGACGGCTTGTTGGGTAGCCGGCGTCACGAGTTCGACCCGGCCTACGAAAACACGAGTCACTTCGGCGGGGGCCGGAGTGATGGTCAGGGGCAAAACGGAATCCACGAATGCCCGGGGAACGATGTATAGAATACGCGAGCCCTCTTCGAACCAGGAATCCTTCCAGGTTTCAAGCATGGCATGAGCTTCGTCGCTGTAGAGGCCCTCGGAGATAAGAAGGCCTTCAAGGTACGGGAAAAGGGAGTCGAGAGAGTCGTTGAGAACAGGCGGGGCGAAGGAAGCCTCATCGACGATCGGGCCGAGAATGCGATAGCCGAGGCTCGTGCCGCGCTTCTCGAAGAGGATGGCGTTCGGAATGGGTGCGGAGAATTGATCATGGACCAAGAGACTGGTTTCGGAAACCGTAGCGCTGAAGGGGAGCCGGACAGCCGACGCGCCGCGGTAAAAAAGAAATTTTTCGCGCTGTCCGCCGGCGGCGGAGTCAACCGAGAGTGCGGCGGAAGACGTTTCGCGGGCGGCGTAGTAGCGATTGCCGGGCGTGTCGGTCGGAAAATCGTCGGCTACAGCGGGCTCGACTCGGACCGAGCTCCAGGTGATGGCGCCCTCGGTGCGCTTTTCGGGGAAGAAAAAGTCACCGCGGGGATCGAGCGCTGGGACAGAGGCGTAGGGATACCACTCGGTGATGAGCCCTTTCGAAAAGGTGACATGAACCGAGACGGTGGTCTCGCGCGGGGCATAGAAATAAAGGACGGGAGTCTCCAAGCGAATGGTACCGCGGAGACCGCCCTTGAAATTGACCTTGCCGAGGTGTTCGACGAAGGATGGAAGGTCGGTGGCTCCCGTAAGAGGGAGCCACGTCATGGCTTGACCATCGGGTCCGACGATAGAGGTAAAGGTGCCCCATTCATGTGCGGTGAGCTCGTTTTCCCGGACCTGCCTGGCCGCGGCGCGGTCCAGAGAAGAAGAAAGAAGGAAGAGCAGCCCTGCTGCAATGAGGCCAAAAGTCAGAGTGCAGGGGAATCGCCGCGCAGAAGCGGTCGCCTGTGTGCGTGCCTTCATTGCTTTGCCATCCTCGTGCCCGGCGTGCGGGAGATCATCTCGGCCATTGTTTCTGATTGCAGACTCATGAAATGAGTGGAGAGGTTGCGGGCGAGGAGCGAGTCGGATCTTGCTCCGGCGATCGCCTTCCGCGCGTAATCCTGATGTTCCGAAGCTGGGCCGTCGAGAGTGATGAGAGCGGCGGCAAAGGCCATTTGCGGGTCGTCGGCACGAAGCTGAATGGCTTTTTTGATGAGAGAGAAGCCATCGAAGCCTTGTGCGGGATTGACCGACCCCTGGTGGATCCACTGAAGCTGTTTCAGAGTTTCAGCGAAATAGCCGGCATCAAAGGAGGCTAGCGCGGCGGCGGCGTTTCCCGCGGCGTTCGAACGGGCGACTAACTTGAGCAGGAGTTGCTTCGAAGCGCCCGAATCGTTCTGGGAATAGAGCGTAGCGCGGCGCAGAGTTTCCATGTGCACAAGGACGGTGGAGTCGGAGTCGAGAACAGAGACGGTATCGGCGACCAGGTTCTTCGTGTCGTAGGATTCGCTGCCGGTGAGATTCCAGTTGTGGTCGGTCCACGGCAGAGATTTGGCGCTGCCGATGTCGATCGTGTGACAGATCAGCGGGGGCCCGGCGACGGCCGAGGTCATGAAAATAAAGAGTGCGAGAAGCGAGCCGGCGGCCGAGCGACGGACGAAGGTGATTTTGCTTTTCATCTTGCGGAGAACCTCCTCTAGAGAGAAGTGCGTTCGGGTAGAAAGACGGAATCGGCGAGCGAGTGTTAACGGGGAAATACGAAATTGAAAATGGAAAATCGAAGGCAAAAGAATCGAGTACAGGCACTTTTGTCATCCTGAGCCTGCTCTGGCGGAAGAAGGATCTCGACCAACTTGCCTCAGCATCCGCCCAAGGGCACAGCCGGCGACTGATTTGTCCAGCATCCCACGTTCATTTGCCTGGAGAGGAAGGTCGCTCCCAGAAACGCCAGACGGAGATATCGCCGAGATTGAGGGCGTTCCAATAAAGATCGAGCATTTGCCGATCGAGTGAGAGAATGCCTTCGCGCGCGACGCCGGAAGGAGGAGCAACAAGAGAAGCAAGGCGATCGTAGACACGCTCGCGAGCGGCACCTTCCGTGCGGGAAAGAAGATGCCACAGCGAGAGCGCATCGCGAGCGCGAGCTTGCGACAGAATTTCCGCCAGCGCGTCGTCGCGATCCTGCGAATTCTTTGGCGAGGAGTCGAAGCGAGCAATCGCTTCGCGAAATGCAGGCGTAGCGTCTTCGAAGTACGGAATACCCGGCCCGGAACCGGGGCGCGTCGAACACATAGCGCCGGCCGGGATGAAGGAATCCCGGCCGTTGAGACGAAAGCCGACCCAGCCGAGCGTCGTGCGAATCGTACCCGAGCCGTCGGGTGCGACCTGCAGCGTGTAAGCACAGCCCAGATCGACGGCCACCGCGGAAGGCGTGTCCACGACGAATTGTCCGGCAGGAGCCCATATGGCGGCATGAATGGTGCCGACTTCGAGTTGTATGCGTTTGCGCCGCTCGCCAGTCTCGAGAAGGCGGACGCGCGAGTTCGGGTCCACCTTGATTTCGCCGAGATCCTTATCGGAGATTGACGCGCGGGAATCAGAGTTGGTCACAAGCGTCTGGCCGACCTGGAGCTTGCTGGTGGCGTGATTTCCAGAGAGAATCTGTGAGCCGACCTGCGGCGTGCCTGCGAGCGTTGCGACATCCCAACCAGCGCTGGCTTTTGACGAACGAACAGGCCGCAGCGAGAGGAGAACGCCAGCAGCTAAGGCGAAGAGAACGAAGGTGGCGGCAGCGAGACGAGGCAGCCAAGAGGCCTCGAAGAGCAGGCCGCGAAACCCGGCCGGGACAGCGAGTAGGGTGGGGGGCAGAGTAAGCGGCCGGTCGGAATGGCAGAACTCCGACAGAAGCGACTCGAGGCGCTGGATTTCGGGATCGGGTGTGCCTGAGCCGTCCCACAAATA
>Ga0209465_10001243_pt1 | contig 11435 bp, 9 predicted proteins | sample PanSoiPlot1MoBio_FD_188321 | JGI IMG/M metagenome (GOLD analysis project Ga0209465, IMG submission 188321) | Tropical forest soil microbial communities from Panama analyzed to predict greenhouse gas emissions - Panama Soil Plot 1 MoBio (SPAdes)... | ecosystem: Environmental > Terrestrial > Soil...
CCGATCATCCAGGGACCCGCTTCCTCTATGGCGAGACCTTCCCCACGGGCAAGGCGAGGTTCGTGTCGGTCAGCCAGGGAAGTGCGGCGGCGGAGCTCCCCGACCCCGACTATCCCTTCGTGCTCAACACGGGCCGTCTCCTCTACCACTGGCACGGCGGGACGCTGACCCGTCGAGTGCAGGGGCTACTGGAGCTGGCGCCCAAGCTGCAGATCGCCGTCAACCCCGCCGACGCGCGACGGCTCGGATTCGGCGACGGCGGCCCGGTCAGGGTCGTATCACGACGCGGGGAGCTGACCGGCTACGCGCACGTCACGGAGGCGGTACGCCCCGGAGCGCTGTTCGTCCCCTTCGTGAAGCTCGCCGACTCCGCGGCCAACTTCCTCACCAATTCCGCCCACGATCCCAGCTCCAAGATCCCCGAGTACAAGGTCTGCGCGGTGCGCCTCGAGCGCATAGCGTGACCTGCCGACCCCCCGTTCGCGACAGGTGATCTCGATCACCTCCACCTCGTCGTAGAGGTGACGCGGCGAGGCCCGGCAGCCGCGGGACCTCAGCCTCGAGCTGTCCTCAGTCGGGCAGTTCCCGCAGGAAGTCGTCGAGGATGTGGGCGAAGGCCTCGGGTGCGTCCAGGACCAGATGGTGGTAGACGCCAGACATGGCCACGACCTTGGCCCGGGGCATGGCCTCGAGCATCCGCTCGACCATCTCCTTCGGCATGATCGGCGATAGCTCGCCGCGCACGAGGAGTGTCGGCGCCTCGATCCGATCGAGAAGCTTCCAGCCGTCGACGGGGTTTCGGGCGCCGTTGCACTGCGGGTCGAAACGATAGAGGAAGTGGCCGTTGCGCTGCGTGATGCCCTGCCGTCCCAAGTGGTCGAGCAACTCGGGAGTGGCCAGCGTCTCGGGGGGCAGAAGCCGAAAGCTCCGGAGTGCCTGGTCGAGCGATTCGTGGCGGCGGGGGCCGCGGTGACCTCGCCGATGCATGGCCTCCAGACGCCCTTCCGGCAGGGACGGGCGGCTGTCCACTACGCAGAGCATGCGTACCCGATCCGGATGCCACGCGGAGAAGCCGAGGGCATTGTGGCCGCCCATCGAGTGGCCGACGAGCGCCATTCGCCGCCAGCCGAGCGCATCCATGACCCCGACCAGGTCCGAGGCGAACTGCTCCGTTCCATAGCGAGAGTCGGGCGCCCAGTCGCTTTCGCCGTGGCCCCGCTGATCGAGCGAGATCACGTGGAACCTGTCAATGAATGTCGGCACCACCGCGTCGAACCAATGGGCGTGGGCGGAGCCTCCGTGGAGGAAGCAGAGGGCCGGGCGACCAGGCTGGCCCCACTCGAGCGCACGGAGAGTCATTCCGTTGACGGTGAATGCACGGCGAGTTGCCGCGTCACAGATGAAAGAGGGGTGTGTAGTCATGCCCGACAGTGTAGCAGCGAAAAAAAAACTTGGGCTTCTCGCACGCTCCTCGTAATTTGGGGATGAGAATGAATCGCGCTCCGGACAACAACGAGAAGAAGCAGCGGCCGATCCTCTTGGGCGTTCTGGTCGGGTCTTTCGTCGCCCTCGTCATCACGGGTTGGATGGTGCTCTCGCCCTCCGCCTTCCTCCACCGCCAGCTCGCAGCCGCATCTTCCTCGCCGGCCGCCCCCGCGGCTCCCCCCGTGGAGCGTCCCGTGCGCGGCCGCGTCCTCGCCGCAGACACGGGTGCGCCCCTGCGCGGGGCCTCGGTGTGGGCGGGCAAGGAAGAGCTCCGGACGGACGAGGAGGGCCGGTTCACCACGCCGCCCATCGGGCTGGGAGCCGCCTTCCTCGTCAAAAGCCCGGGCTACGAGCTTCGCCGGCTCGTCGCTGACAAGGACGAGATGACGATCAGCCTTCCCCCGCGCCCGGTGCGCGCCGCCTACCTGACGTATTTCGGCGTCGGCGACAAGACTATCCGCGAGCGGGTGCTCGACCTCGTCTCCAAGACCGAGCTCAACGCAGTGGTCATCGACGTGAAGGGTGATCGAGGCATGATCCCCTATCGCACCCAGGTGCCGCTGGCCCTCGAGGTGGGGGCGCAGGGACCGGTGATCATCAAGGACTTCGAGGGCTTGCTCGCCGGGCTCAAGGCTCGCGGGATCTACACCATCGCTCGCATCGTGACCTTCAAGGACAATGTCCTGGCCCAGGCCAAGCCGGAGTGGGCCATCATCGACACGCGGACGGGCAAGCCCTGGATCGACAACGAGAAGCTCGCTTGGGTCGATCCCTTCCGCGAGGAAGTCTGGAGCTACGACATCGCCATCGCCAAGGAGGCGGTGAGCAAGGGCTTCGACGAGGTCCAGTTCGACTACGTCCGCTTCCCCACCGACGGCAAGCTCTCGGCGGCGCGGTACTCTCAGCCGAACAACTCGCAGACGCGCCTGCCCACCATCGCGGCCTTCCTCGCCCAGGCCCGTCGCGAGCTCGCCCCCACCGGCGCCTTCGTGGGAGCGGACGTCTTCGGGTATACGGCGTTCAACGAAAATGACACGGACATCGGCCAGCGGGTCGAGGAGCTCTCCGCGCACCTCGACTACATCTGCCCCATGGTCTATCCTTCCGGCTATCACCGCGGGATCCCCGGCGTGCGCAATCCCGTGGCTCAGCCCTACGAGATCGTGAAGGAGAGCGTGCGGCTCACCCGCAAGCGCTCCACGGGAACGGTGGTGGTACGACCCTGGCTCCAGGATTTCAAGGACTACGCCTTCGACAAGCGCATCTTCGGCGTGCCCGAGATCAAGGCGCAGCTTCGCGGCGCCAAGGACGGCGGCGCCATCGGCTACATGCTGTGGAACCCGAAGAACGACTACACGGGCGCGGCTCTGCCACCCAAGACCACGGCCACGGCAAAGGTCAGCCCCTAGGCGTGTACCGCTTCCTCCGTCTCATCCCGCTGCTGGCCGCGGCCCTTCTCCCCGTCGCGACCTCGGCGGGCGAGCTCCCGTCCAACGAGCTCGGGCGGATCATGATCCTCGAGTACCACAAGATCGACGTGCCCGAGGAGCGTTGGACCCGCACCCCGGCCAACTTCCGGCGTGATCTGGAGCGACTGTGGGAGCGCGGCTACCGCCTGGTCGCTCTCAACGACGTCCTTGACGGAAGGATCGGCATTCCCCGAGGGACGACACCGGTCGTCCTCACCTTCGATGACTCCTCGCCCGGGCAATTCAAGCTGATCGAGAAGAACGGCGAGTGGGTGACCGATCCCGACTGCGCGGTGGGCATTCTGGAGGCCTTCGAGCGCCAGCATCCGGAGTTCGGGCATGCCGCCACCTTCTACGTGCTGCCCGGAGCGGATCCGCCCAATCGTCTCTTCAATCAGAAGGAACTCGCGGCCCGCAAGCTCCAATATCTGGCGAGCCGCTACGAGATCGGCAGCCACACCCTCTGGCATGCGAATCTCTCCAAATATCCCGAGCGCGTGGTGCGCCAGCAGATCGCCACCGCCCAGGAGTGGATCCAGAAGGACGTGCCCGGCTACCGCATTCGGACCCTCGCCCTCCCCATGGGCGCCTTCCCCAAGGACCTACGCTGGGCCATCGAGGGGGTGGAGGGCAAGACCACCTATCGCCACGACGGCATCCTGATGGTGGCGGGAGGCGCCGCATTGTCGCCCTTCGCGCGCTCCTTCGACCCGTATCGGCTGCCTCGCATCCAGGCGGTGGAAGCCGAGCTCGGACACTGGCTGAGTTACTTCGAGCGCAATCCCCAGGAGCGCTACGTGAGCGACGGCGACGCCGCAGTGATCACGGTCCCCACGGGCGCTCTCGACAAGGTCCGGCGCTCCCCGGGCGCGAAAGTGGTGGAGCGGCCCTAGCCGGAGACTACTTGTAGATGAGGTACGACGCGCGCCGCTGGAGGAAGCTGGCCAGATCCGCTTCCGCCCACTGCCTCAAGCGCGCGAGAGAGTCCCCCCGCAGGAGAGCCCATATCGTCGAGCGGTTCACCAGGAGATTCTGGATGGCCGCCGCGCGGAACTGCAGCGGGTAACGCTCGATCAAAGTCCGGCCGAGTGTGAGCCCCACCGTCACCGGGCGCAGGGCATCGCGATCGCTGACGACCAGCCGCACCCCACCCACCATCTGTCCGGCATAGACGCTCGAGGTGGGCTGGAAGTTGACCGGCTGGAAGAGCACGCCCGGCAGGTCGAGGGCGTTCATCGCATCCGCGAGCGCCTTTGGATCGGTAATCCACGGCGCCCCGACCACCTCGAAAGGGGTCTCCGTGCCCCGTCCCACGGAGAGATTGGTCGCCTCGAGGAGCCCGACGCCGGCGTAGAGGAGAGCCTGGTTCAGCGAGCGAATGTTCGGCGACGGATTGACCCAAGGTAGCCCCGTCTCGTCGAACCACATGCGTCGCTCCCAGCTCTCCATGGAAATGACCGTTAGCTTCACGGGGATTTTCCGCTCCGCGGCCACCATCCTGGCGAACTCGCCCATGGTCATGCCGGTCCGTACGGGTATGGGATGAGGAGCGGTGAAGGAGCGGAGATCCGTGTCCATCACCGGGCCTTCCACGATCGTCCCCGTGAGCGGATCCGGCCGATCGAGGACGATCACGTTGATGCGATGGCGGGCGGCTTCCTCGAGAACGTACACGAGCGTCGTGAGGTAGGTGTAAAAGCGCACGCCGACGTCCTGGATGTCGAAGACGAGGGTGTCGAGGCCCTGCATCATGGCGGCGGTGGGCCGGCGGTCGCTGCCGTAGAGACTCCACACCGTGATGGGCGGGCTCTGGTTCCCGCTCGCGTACGTGCCGTTCGGCACTTTCTCGTCAAGGGTGCCGTCGAGGCCATGCTCCGGCGAGAAGATCGCCTGGAGACGCACTCCGGGCGCCTGGGCGAGGAGGCTGACGCCGCGGCGGCCCTCGCCGTCCACACCCGTTTGATTCGTAACGAGCCCGATCACTTTTCCCTTGAGCGGCGCCCACCCCTGCCGCTCGAGCACGTCCAGTCCGGTGCTCACGCGAATGCGCGCGGCGCTCTGAGGCCGGGCCGTCTCGGCGGTGGTGACCTCGCCCGGTCCGCTTTCCGGCGTGGCATTGGGAGAGAAGAGCTTGGCACCCACCGCTGCGCTGACCCGACGGCGCAGCTCCACCACGGAGCCCTTGCCCGCGGGGTGGACGCGGTTGGTCAGGACGATGGCGTAGGTCCGCGTCGGCGGATCCATCCAGATCGAGGTGCCGGTGAAGCCGGTGTGCCCGACTGAGCCCAGGGGGAAGAAGGAGCCAAGGGTGCGCGAATAACCGGAGGAGATATCCCAGCCGAGGCCGCGCGTGGCTTCGCCCGCCTCGTTGGGGGCGAACATGGCGGCCACGGACGCGGCGGACAGATAGCGGCGTCCGTTGAAGATGCCGCGGTCGAGGAGCATGCGGCAGAAGCGGCTGAGATCGTCGGCGGTGGAGAAGAGCCCCGCGTGCCCGGCCACGCCGTGCAGCTCACGGGCCCGAGGATCGTGGACGACTCCGCGCAGCATCACGCCCTGCACGAACTCCGTGGGAGCGATGCGAGCCCGCCAGGACTTGGGCGGGTTGAACGTGGTGTCCCGCATGCCCATGGGCTGATAGAAGCGCTTCTGAGTGAAGCGGTCGAGCGGCTGGCCGCTTACCCGGTGGACGAGCTCGGCGAGCACGATGAAGCCCGTGTCACTGTAGTGGAAGGGCGCGGTCGCGGATGGCTCGCCCACGCTCGCCGCGAGATAGCGCATGGCCTCGGGGAAGCCCTTGGCCATGGCCTCCTTCGGGGGAATGTCGGCGAAGCCGGCGGTGTGCGTGAGCACGCGACGGAGGGTGAGCCAGGTCAGGCGTGGTGATTGGAATTCTTTCAGGTAGCGCCCGAGCGGCGCATCGAGATCGAGCTTGCCGTCGTCGACGAGGGCGAGGACGGCTGGCGTCGTCGCTATCACCTTGGTGAGAGACGCGATGTCGAAGATGGTATCGGTCGTCATGGCCTCGTTGGCGGGCACCAGAGCGCGCGAGCCCACGGCCTTCCGATAGAGCACGCGATCGCCCTGGCCGACCAGGATCACCTCGCCCGGCGTGTCGCCTGCCGCCACGGCGTCTCGCGCGGCCCGATCGAGATCGGACCAATCCAGACTCTGGCCGGTGACGAGAGCGGGAAAAAGGAGGACGACGGCCAGGACGGCCGCGGAGCGCTTCAGCATGCTCCCATGATAGCGAGGACGGCCCGCGGGGCCCTCGGGAAAATGACTTGCCTGCATGCTACGATTCGAGTGTCATGCAGCGCATTTTCGTGACAGGAGCCACGGGCTTCGTGGGCCATGCTGTGGTGCGTGCGCTCCTCGCGCACGGCTTCCTCGTGCGTTGCCTCGTGCGGCCGGGCTCCGAGGCGCTGCTTCGCGGCTTCGAATCCATCGATCGCGTGCCGGGTGACGTGCTCGAGCCTGATGCCCTGCCCGCAGCCGTCGAGGGCTGCGCGGGCATGATCCATCTCGTGGGGATCATCCGCGAGCACCTCGCCACCCGGGTGAGCTTCGATCGCCTCCACACGCAAGCCACCGCCAACATGCTGGGCGTAGCGCGCGAGGTCGGTGTCAAGCGCTACATCCAGATGAGCGCGGTGGGCACGCGACCCGGCGCGGTTTCCCGCTACCACCGGACGAAGTGGCAGGCCGAGGAGGTGGTGCGCGCGAGCGCGCTCGACTGGACCATCATCCGCCCCTCGCTCATCTTTGGTCCCGAGGACGAGTTCATCACGGTGCTCGCCCGTCTCATTCGCCGCTCGCCCGCCGTCCCTGTACTGGGCGACGGGCAATACCAACTCCAGCCCGTTCCCGTGGAGCAGGTCGCGGAAGGCTTCGCGCGCGCGCTCCGTCTTCCCGTCACCGTGGGACAAACCTACGAAGTGGGCGGACCCGAGCCGTATCGCTTCGACGAGCTTCTCGACCTTATCGGCCATGCCCTCGGCGTGGCGCGCGTGCGGAAGCTCCACATGCCCCTCGGACTCGTCAAAGCGGTGACGCGGGCCTTCGGGTGGCTGCCCTTCTTCCCCGTGACCATGGATCAGATCACCATGCTGGAAGAGGGCAACGTGACGGATCCCTCGCGCTTCTACGCCGACTTCAGCCTGAAACCCGAACCTCTCGCGGCCGGGCTCCGCCGCATGTTCCCGGCGCCGTGAACGAGAATCCCTTCCGCACCACGGGCCTGCGTCACGGAAGGGACGACCCGCGCGGGCTCCGCGAGCGCATCGAGGCGCAGCTCATTGAGCGTATCGAGGAAGCCGTCGAGATGGCCGCCCTCCATCTGCTCGTGGAGCTGCGCAAGCGCCAGGGCCGTCCCGCTCCGGAGACGGACAGCCAAGCGGATCGCCGCGAGTTCGCCCTGCTCACCATGGATCTGCTCCGCTACCTGGGCGAGGCGTTCGAGCGCGAGCTCGGAGAGGGTCAGCGACGCGAGCTCGACGCGGCGCGGGAGGGCGCCGACGGCCGTGCCCGTGAGCTCCACGGGCAGGTCTGGCTCTCGCGACAGCTGCCGGACTACTGGCAGCGCTTCGAGGGCCATCGCGCCGCGCACGCCGAGGCACGGCTCGCCTCACCGCCCCAATCGGGCGGTTTGCTCAAGCGGCTCTTCGGGTAGCGCTTCACGCCGCGCGACGGGTGCCCCCTGCCGCCGTCTGCTCCAACTCGAGTTGGGCCACCGCCCAGAGATCCTCACAGGCTGCGAGGGCATCCTGCCATTCGGCGTAGTGGTCGAGTAGCACCTGGCGCTTAGCAGAGAGCCGGGCCTCGGCCTCATCGAGGCGAGGACGCAGATCGGGGAGTTGCCGCTCGGACGCCTTGGCCACGCCAGGCCGGGTGGACGCAGCGATCCGATCCAGCAAGTGGTGCAGCTCATCACGCAATAGACGATCCATCGGGTTCATGACTGCCTCCTTCTCCCAGCATAGCGATGGACTCCAATACTAAACATAAGATGAGTATGGTGTCAAGGGCCATCCATCGAAGGTGCTCTAGTCGTGACGGGCCGGTGGATGTCCGCCCTCGGTTCGAGGCGGACCATGAAGACCCGCATCTTCCTCTACTATCAGTTCTGAGCATGGCGGGAGACGACCGCGGAGCCGAGTGGGACAGCGCGTGAGGACCGTGCGTGGGACGTGACGCGCGTCTCGTCCTCCTCGCGAAGACCGCACGCACCTTCTGCTATGGCTTTCTCGGGGTCCTGCTCCCCGTCTATCTGACGGATCTAGGACTGGACGCCCGCGGTGTCGGTATGGCGGTGACCTTGACCCTTCTCGCCAGCACCGCCATGACCTTCGCCATTCGATGGCCCGCGGAGCGCTTTGGCCCGCGTCTCGCCCTCGTGGGGCAGTCCGCCCTGATCGTGGTGTCCGCCCTCCTCTTCCTCGCCACCCGCCAGCCGTGGCTCGTCGTGGTGGCGGCCATGATCGGCAATCTCGCCGTAAGCACGGGCGAGACCGGCCCCTTCCTCGCCCTCGAGCAGGTCATCGTGACGCGGGCCACCGGCCGTGCGCACCTGACCATGGCCTTGGCTTTCTACAACCTCGCGGGCTACGCCGCGGCAGGGCTGGGCGCGGCGGCAGTGACTCGGGCGGGCGCCGCGCCCCGCTCGCTCTTCACGCTCTTCCTCGTGAGCGGGCTGGTGCAGATCGCCGCCTACTCGCTCCTCTCGTCAGAGAGGCCGCCGTCCATGGACGGGCGCTCGGCAGCGGGCATGCCCTCCCGGCCCTTCGTGCGCCGCATCGCGGCCATCTTCGCCCTCGACTCCTTCGCGGGCGGCTTCGTCGTGCAGAGCCTCATCGCGTATTGGTTCCACACGCGCTTCGATCTCGGGCTGGCCGAGCTCGGCTGGATCTTCTTCGGGGTGCAGATCCTCTCCGGCCTCTCTCTCATCCTGGCCGCCCGCCTAGCCCCGAGGCTCGGCCTGGTCAACACCATGATCTTCTCCCACCTGATCTCGAACCTGCTCCTCATCGGCGTCGCCCTCGCACCCCTGGCCTGGATGGCCGTGGCCGCTCTCCTCGCACGCCATCTCCTCTCGCAGATGGACGTGCCCACGCGCCAGACTTTCCTCATGCTCGCCGTGGCGGACCACGAGCGAGAGCACGCGGCGGCGGTGACCAACCTGAGCCGAACGCTCGCGCAGTCCGTCACTCCCGTGGCCACCGGTTGGATCATGCAGGGGCTTTCGCTCACCGCCCCCTTTTTCCTGGGCGGCGGGCTCAAGATCGTCTACGACGTGCTGCTCTACGCGGCGGTACGGAACGTGGAGACGAAGTAGGCGGAGCTCAGCGGAGCATCCGGCGCATCCCGAGGTCGACGAGACGGGGGGCGAGCACGCTGGCCACGGCGAAGAGCCACGAGGGCCGGAACGGATACACCTCGGGCCGAGGACGGCGGATGCAGCGCAAGATCGTCCGGGCCACGTGCTCGGATGACTGGATCGGGCCCTGGCGCCCGCGGCCGGCCCGCCGGCTCTCGACCTCATGGAATTCCGTGGCGGTGCCGATGGGATAGACGAGGCTCACGTGGATCCCGCTTCCCATGAGCTCCACGCGCAAGGCCTCGCTGAGGCCGCCCAGGGCAAACTTGGTGGCGCTGTAGGCACCGCGAAACGGCACTCCGCGGCGCCCCACGATCGACGACACGTTGATGATGTGGCCACGGCCGGCCCGCCGCATCCACGGGAGCACGGCCTGCGTCCCCGTGAAGACCGCCATCACGTTCAACTCGAGGAGCTCGCGGAACTCCTCGGGCTTGGTGTCTTCGACGGTGGTGGAGAGCCCGCGCCCCGCGTTGTTGACGAGGACGTCGATGCCACCCCAACGGGCTCCGACGTCGTCGACCATGGCCCGCACGGCGGCGGCATCGGTCACGTCGAGACCGTACGCAAGCGCCTCGCCTTCTGCGGCGCGGAGGGTGGCGGCGAGGTGCTCCACGCGGTCGCGCCGCCTCGCGCAGATCGCCACCCGCATCCCGCTCACGGCGAGCTGACGGGCCGTCGCCTCGCCGATACCGGCCGAGGCGCCCGTGACGATGGCAATCCGCCCGGCCAGCCTGCTGACCACCCTGCCGGCGCTACTTGCCGGTGACGGCCTTGACGGCCTCCTGGGTGACAGAGACCATCCGGTCGAGCTCGGCTTCGGTGATCACGAGAGGCGGCGAGAAGAAGAGGTGCTCCTGGCGCGCCCGCGTGATGACGCCGCGCTTGCTCATCTCCTGCAGGATGCGCGCGCCGATCTTCTTGTCGGCGTCGAAGGGCTTCTTGGTCGCCTTGTCTTCCACGAACTCGACGGCGGCGAGGAGGCCCTTGCCGGAGCGGATGTCGCCCACGTTGGGATGGCTGTCGAAGGCCGAGTGCAGGGCCTTGTGGAGCCGCGTGCCGAGGGTGGCCGAGCGCTCGGCCAGCTTCTCCCGCTCCATGATCCCCACGTTCTTGAGGCCGACCGCGCAGCACGTGGGATGGCCGGAGTAGGTGTAGGCGTGCATCCACTTGTCCTCGGGCTTCACCGTGTCCATGGCCTCCTTCACCTCCTTGGAGACCATGATCCCGCCCAGAGGGAGATAGCCGGAGGACACGCCCTTGGCGAAGGACATGATGTCGGGCAGCACGTTCCAGTGCGTCATGGCGAACCAGTGGCCGGTGCGGCAGAAGCCGGTGATCACCTCGTCGGCGATGAACAGCACCTGGTGCTTGTCACACACCTTGCGCACGAGGGGGAAGTAGTCATCGGTGGGATAGAGCACACCACCGCCGCCATGAATGGGCTCGGCGATGAAGGCAGCCACCGTGTCGGGCCCTTCGCGGAGGATCGCCTCTTCGAGCAGGCGCGCTGCCGTCTGCCCCGCCGTCTCTCCGGGCTTGGCCCCTTCCTGCCGATAGGGATAGCAGGTGGGGATATGCACGAAGTTGGGCACACGCGGCTCGAACATCTTCCAGTACGGTGACATGCCGGTGGCGCTCATGGCCTGGAGCGTCACCCCGTGATAGGCGAGCGTGCGAGCGATGATCTTCACCTTGTCGGGCTTGCCCTTGGCCTTCCAGTAGAAGCGCGCCGTCTTGAAGGCGGACTCGTTCGACTCGGCCCCGCCGCAGGTGAAGAAGACGCCCTGCATGTTCTTGTAGGAGATGGAGATGAGCTTCTCGGCGAGCTCCACCGCGGGAATGTTGGACGAGCCGGCATAGGCAGAGAAGTAGGCGAGCTCGCCCATCTGCTCCGCGGCGGCCTTGGCGAGCTCCTCGCGCCCATGGCCCACGTTGGTGTTCCAGAGACCGGCGAGGCCGTCGATGTACTCCCGCCCCTGGATGTCGGTGATGGTGGCGCCGCGGCCCTTCACGTACACCATGGGCTCGAGGTGATCGCTCGGATGGTGCAGCGGATGGATCAGGTGATCCTGGTCGGACTTGATCAGCTCTGCCGGCTGCAC
>Ga0209465_10001245_pt1 | contig 11422 bp, 6 predicted proteins | sample PanSoiPlot1MoBio_FD_188321 | JGI IMG/M metagenome (GOLD analysis project Ga0209465, IMG submission 188321) | Tropical forest soil microbial communities from Panama analyzed to predict greenhouse gas emissions - Panama Soil Plot 1 MoBio (SPAdes)... | ecosystem: Environmental > Terrestrial > Soil...
CGCAGACGGTGCACTACCTCCACCACCCGCCCTCCCACGAAATCGACCTCCTCTTCGGTGGAGAAGCGGTGTAGACCGAAGCGAATCGACGAATGGGCCAGCTCGGAGTCCACGCCGAGCGCCGCGATCACGTACGAAGGCTCGAGGGTCGAGGAGGTGCACGCGGATCCGGAGGAGAGAGCCGATTCCTTGTTGAGCCCCATCAGCACGGACTCTCCCTCGACGTAGGCGAAGGAGATGTTCAGGTTGTGGGGCAACCGGCTCGAGGGATGCCCGTTCACGAACGCCTCGTCGACCTTGGAGAGGATCAGGTTCTGGAGATGGTCGCGGAGGGCGGCGAGACGCTTGCCCTCTTCTCCCATCACCTCGCGGCAGATCTCCGCGGCCTTGCCAAAACCGACCACGAGAGGCACGGGCACCGTGCCCGAGCGCATGCCCCGCTCGTGACCGCCGCCATCCATCATGGCGGCCAGACGCACCCGTGGATTCTTCCGGCGCACGTACAGGCAGCCCACACCCTTGGGGCCATAGAGGAGGTGGGCGGTAGCGGAGAGGAGATCGATTCCCATGGACTCGACGTTCACGGGAATCTTCCCCACCGCCTGGGTGGCGTCGGTGTGGAAGATGATCCCGCGCTCCTTGGCGAGCTTGCCGATGTCCCCGATGGCCTGGATGGTCCCGATCTCGTTGTTGGCGAACATCACCGAGATAAGGATGGTTTTGTCCGTAACGGCCGCCTTGAGGGTGGCGATGTCGACCAAACCCTCACGACCCACGGGCAGATACGTGACCTCGAAGCCCTGCCGCTCGAGACGCTTGCACACGTCCAGGCTCGCCCGCTGGTCGATGGCAGTGGTCAGGATGTGATTGCCCTTCTCGCGATACATCTCTGCCACGCCTTTGAGGGCGAGGTTGATGGACTCCGTGCCCCCCGAGGTGAACACGATTTCCTTGGGATCGCGGGCGCCGATGAGGTTGGCGATCTGCTCGCGCCCCTTGTCGACGCCCGCCTCCGCCTCCCAACCGAAGGGATGGTTGCGGCTGGCCGGATGGCCGAACTTCTCGGTGAAGTAGGGCAGCATCGCCTCGAGCACCCGCGGATCCATCGGGGTCGTCGACTGGCTGTCCATGAAGATGGGAAGCTTGAGCGCCATCGTCTCTCTCCTGCTCACGTCGTGGAGGCCAACGCGGCCTCGGGCACGAAGCCGTCCGAGGTGAGTTCGGCCAGCGTCATGGTGTCGAGCATGCGGCTGATGTTGGCTTGGATCTTCTGGACGGGCCGCCGCAGATTACACCGCGAGTACTGCGGGCAGTCGTCGCCTTCGGTCATGCAGCTCACGATCCTGATGGGGCCTTCGAGCGCTCGCAGCACCTGCCCTACCGTAATGGCGTCGGGGCGCCGGGTCAGCTCGTAGCCACCCTTGGGACCGTTGTGACTGGTGATGAGCCGGTGCTTGGCGAGTCGCTGGAGGATCTTGGCGAGCAACTCGGCGGGGATGTGGAATTCTTCGGCGATGCGCTTGGCGCTCACTGCGCCCTCATCGCGATGACTGGCGATGTAGTGCATCGCGATGAGCCCGTAATCGGCACGCTTGGTAAATCTCAGCATCTCCCCGCACTCCTTCTTGCAGCACCGGGCAATATCCGACCAAACTCATCTCCGACTTTTATAGTCGGAGTTTGACACTCGGATTAGAGTATGTCAAGTCCTAACTAGCGATTCGGGTTGAGGATTCGAGTCAGGCGGGCTGTGCTGCGGGAGTTAACGCTCCCAGGCCTCTCGGAGCTGCTCCACCGCCTCCTCCGGAGGCAGGTCATTGACGTGGATCCCTCCCACCCGACTTAGTCGGTCGGGGGCCGGGGTGATCTCGAGATGCCAGTGATAGTCCTCGGTGATGGTCGACCACTCACCGGGCAGGAGCTTGGTGACCTGATTGGGTGCCGTGTAGAGCACCATCTCGAACGGGGGATCCCCGGGCATCATGGCCAACGTCCGGAAGTGGCCCCGGAGGAGGGCGGCCAGGTCTGCGGCGGTCTCAGGGGTGAGGGCCTGCTCGTACGCGCAGGCGTGTCGCCGGGGCAGGATCCAGGTCTCGTAGGGCGAGCGCGAGGCATACGGGGCCAAGGCCACAAAGTGCGCGGTGAGGCGGATGACGCGGACCTCGTCGGCGATCTCCTGGCGGACGATGTCGCAGAAGACGCAGCGCCGCTTGTACTCGAAGTACTCCCGGCACTGGATGAGTTGACGCCGCACGTCATCGAAGATCACAGGAACGGCCACCACCCGCGAATACGGATGATTGATGCGGGAGCCCGGCTTCCGGTAGCGGCGCGTGATAATGATGTCGCGGATGGCCGTGTCTTTCTTGAGATCGCGCAGCCGATCTCGATACATCCACAGCACCTGCTCCCATCGCCCTTCGTCCATGCCCGCGGGCGTCACGTCGTGCTCGGGACTCTCCACGATGAGCTCAGTCGCCCCACGGGGCGCCACGCGATCGTAGAGACCAACGCCCTCGCGTCCGGCCTTCCGCTCCACGAGGAAATAGGGATCGATCTCCGGCACCACACGCACGCTCCATCCCGGGCCGTCCGCAGAGGAACCGTCCTTGCGATAGGCGACGATCTCGGGCGGGGTGTGGGACTCATTCCCGGGACAGAAGGGACAATCGTCCGCGACGATTGGTGTCTCGCCCGCGGGTCTCACGAGAACCCAGTGCCCCCGCGTGGGATCCTTCCTCAACTCACTCATCCTTGTTCACCTTAGGGAACCGGCTCCGACAAGTCAAGGTTCACAGCGGGTTGTCCGGCATGCTAGCCTCGGAACAAGGAGGGTGTCATGAGCGAGCGTCGGGTCACGGTCTACTCGAGTCCCACCTGAGGTCCCTGCAAAGCGACGAAGGAGTTCCTTTCGTCTCAGGGCATCGCGTTCGAAGACGTCAACGTACTGGCGGATGCCGCGGCGCGGGACAGGCTGGTAGCGCTCACCGGGCAGATGTCGATCCCGGTGATCGTGGTAGACGATGAGGTAGTTCAGGGTTTCAACAAAGCGAAGCTGAAGAGCCTGCTCGGCATCTGACAGTGGCGGCCGGGACGCCGCGCGGCGTCCCGGCTTTCCCGGCCTACTTCTCCTTTTCGAACTGGTTCTTGAGCTTGCGAAGGTGAAGCCGCGCCACGTCCACCCAATCCTTCTCCGTGGGCTGGGAGCTCGCCAGCTGGATGTAGCGTTCCCAAAGGGCGATCGACTCCTTCGCGTCCACCTTCTCGTAGACGAGGGCAAGGTTGTAGAGAGCGCCCGTGTTCTTCGGATCGAGCTCGACGACCTTCTTGTACTCTCCGATGGCCTCGGGATAAAGGCCCTTGTCCTCGTACACCTCGGCCAAGCCCATCCGCGCTTCCGTGTTGACGGGATCGAGGTCCACGGCCTTTTTGTAGGCCTGGACCGACTCGTAGTAGAGGCTCTTCTCCGAGTAGTAGATCTTGCCCAGACTCGCGTACACCTTTCCGGAAAGGGGATTGTGGACGAGCGCCTTCTGGTAGGCGCTGATGGCTCCATCCACGTCACCCTTGGCCGCCTTGGCGTCGCCGAGACCCACGTAGGCCTCCGCATAGAACGGGCGGAGATCGATAGCCTTGGTGTAGGCCTCCTCGGCCTGATCGAACAGACGGCGGGGCGCCGTCATGAAGAGGTCCCCGAGCGCCTTATAGGCGTCGGGAAAGGTCGGGTCGAGCTGGCTCGAGGCGCGGAACTGCGCCGACGCCTTCCAGCGATTGCCCATGGCCTGGTGCACCGAGCCCAGCGCGTACTGGGCGAGCACGAACTGCGAATCGGCCTCGATGGCGCGACTCAGATGCTCGACGGCGGCCTCGTTGGCTTCCTGAGTGCCGCGGTTCGCGGCCATGATGCCGCGCACGTAGGCCTCCCACGCCTTAAGCGAGCTGGTCGGCGCTGCCCACTTCTGCATCCGCGCCGCCTCTGGTTCCGTCACCAGGACCTTCATCGCCTTCGTGTACGCGATGGGAATGCTCCGCAGCTTCTCGAGCAGGGCGCCGTCGGGCACCGTCACCGGGTCGATCTGTCCCCGCTCCACCTTGTCGCCCCGCACCTCGGCCCAGCGGCCTTGGATGGTCAGATCGCCGCCCGTGCGTCGCACCTCGCCGAAAACGGCCACGTCGGCGCGGAGGGCTCGTGCGGCCGCGACCGCCGCGGACTCGTCCCACGCCTCGGGCTGAGCCAGCGCCTTGAGTCGTCCACGCTCGACCTGGATGAGGCCGGGCACTTGGCGGAAAGCATTCGTGATCGACTGCGCGGTAGCCTCGCCCAACCACGCTTCCTCGCGAGAAGCATCCGGAGTGGCGAAGGGCAGGATCAACACGCTCCGGACCTTCACGGGGGGAGCGGTGGTGGCGGCCGCGGGCACCGGCGCCGTCTGCGCCCATGCCGGCGCGGCCACGAGCAAGCTCAGGAGCAGGAAGGCGGCGGTGCGGATGGTCGCACTAGCCTGACCGACTCGAGTCATGTCCCGATCCTCCTTGTCCCGAGCGCGTCGACCGGAAGCGCGTGGTGATCCGGCTGAGAAATCCGGTACCCACCCGTCGCAACCCGATCTCCGGGACCAGCAGCACGGCGGCCGCTCCAAGGAGCCAGGGCCATAGGTCCAGGGAGAGGCGCGACTTCCGGCGATTCTGAAGGAACACGTCACGCGGACGAGCCACGGGGCCGCCGCCCGTGAGCTCCGAGATCTCCCTGAGGAACGTCTCGTCGACGCCCAGGTCCCGGAACTCCTGGGAATAAGGTACCACCAGGCCTGCCAGCTGTGAGCCCACGATCTGATCGCCTTTCCGCTGGGCCATGCCGACGAGATATACGCCTTCTTGCGAAGCCGGGAAGCGCCCGCGGTAGCGGCCGGGACCGACCTGCTCCAGCTCGACCATGTCCCGCTGCTTGTTCGGCGCGACCACTCCGACCTGCGAGTCGAGGAAATTGATGAACTCGCCCTTGCTGTCGATGGCGTCCACCATGATCTCGCCCGTCTCGTCCACCCGGGAAACGGTGGCCACGGTGTCGCTCCGCGAGCCGGTGCGGAGCGTCCAGCGCGTCACCTGCGACCAGAACTTGTTGAAGTTCCCCCAGCGCAGCCAGAGGACGCCCCACTTGCCCTTGGCGTCGGAGGTGAATGCGGCCGAGCGCCCGAGGCCATAGCGCCAGGTGGCGAGGAGCGGATCCTCCTGATGCGTCATGAGCACCATCTCGGCGTTGCCCTTGAGGGTGGTCGCCACGTAGCCGCCCAGGGGAGGCGCTTCCTTCCAGTCGATCTCCTGGATCGCCTCGTGTCCCGGCGAGGCCACGGAGGCCTTGAAGGGCTGCTCGACCAGCGAAGCCTTGGAGGCGAGCTGCGTCTCCAGGGTGAAGATGCGCGGCACGGTGGCGCCCTCGTCCGTGTAGTAGAAGCGCCCGCGCCCCCACTTGGCGATGTCGATCATGAGCTGGACGTCGGCGTCCTTGCCGATGGCCACTGTGGACACGGTGATCTTGTCCTTCGACATGCGCCGGATCAGCCCGGCGAAGTCGCCACGGGTCATCTGTCCGTCGGAGAGGAAGATGACGTGCTTGAGGAGCGCGGGGCGGTCGAAGAGGACCTGATAGGCCTCCTTGAGCGCCGGATAACCGTCGGTGCCGCCCCCCGCCTTGATGGTGGCGATGGCGTGGTGGATCGCCTGCTTGTCTCGCGCGGGGCGCATGGGCGAATCCCACACGAACTCGGTGTCCCAGCTCATCACGCCGACCTCGTTGCGATCGTCGAGAAGATCGACCACGAGGTGCGAAGCTTCTTTGGCGATGTCGAGCTTGGTCGCCTTGTCGTCGGTGGTCATGGCCATCGAGCCCGAGCGGTCGATGGAGAGAACCACGGCCAGGCTGGGAATCTCGACCTTCTGCTTCACCTCCATGGTCACGGGCAGCGCTTCCTCGATGGGGGTGCGGTAGTATCCGCCGAGGCCGAAGCTCTCCTCCCCGCCGATCATGATGAGCCCGCCCCCCTGCTCGCGAACGTAGTCGCGGATCCCTTCCATCTGCTTTTTGGTCATCTTGAGCGACGACACGTTGGAGAGGATCACCCCGTCATACTTCTGCAGGCCCGCCATGTCCTTCGGGATGCGATCGGGCTCGATGAGATCCACGTCCACGTGCTGGGTGCGGAGAGCCGCGGTGAGGGCCTGAGCCTGGCTGCGATCCTTTTCCACGAGCAACACCTGAGGCCGTCCGCGCACCACCACCGTCCCCACCGCGCGGTTGTTCTCCTCGATGATGTCGCCCTCCACGTCGATGGCCGCCTGATAAACGTGGATGCCGCTCTGCTCGAGCGACTGCTTGTACGAGAACACGTTCTTGCCCGCGTTGAGCTTGATGACCTGGGAGCCGAGGAACTCCCCGTTCCTGAACATGGACAGGCGTCCCTGCGTCTCCGATTGGCTCCAGGCCACCACCTTGGCCTGGAAGGGCTCGCCAAACTTCACCTCACGCGGCAGGAGCAGTGACTCCGCCACCACCTCCTGCTTGAAGGTGAGGGGCGCGGGCACGTACCAGATGTCGGCTCCCGCATCCTTGGCCGCCTGAGCCACCGCGAGGGCATTGCCGATGTTCTGCCGGCCGTCGGAGAGGAGCACGAAGCGATTGGCGTGTCCGGGCGGAGCCGTGGCCAGGGCGAGCTGGAGGGCCTGCGCGAGGTTCGTGCCCCGCCCGCCCACCTGCACCTGGGGCCGCTCGATCTTGCCGCCGGGCTTGAGCGGCTGGTCCACCACCGCTTCCTCGCCGAACACGATCACCCCCGATTGATCGCCCGTGCGCGCGCTGTTGCCGGATTGCGCGGCGAAGCGGAAGGCGCTCTCGCGCGCGGCCAGGCTCACGCTGTCCGAGACATCAAGGAGATAGATGACGTTCAGCCGATCAACCCAGCGCGGCAAGGTGGGCCGGATCAGCGAGATCAAGACCAGGGCCACCAGCACGCAGCGAAGACCGAGGGCCCAGCGATCGCCCACGTTCGCCGGCACCCCGAGATGGCCCGCCGTCTGGCGGCGCCAGTAGAGGAGACCCTCGAGGAGGAGGAGGAAGGCGGCAACGGCCGCGAGATACTGCCAGAGCTCGCGCTGCACGGGCACGGGCGCCGACTCGGGCCGCGCGCCCTCTACGAAGGTCGGCAGCGGCTTGGGCTCGAGCTCGGACTCGTCGGGGTTGAAGAGGTTGACCGCAACCTTGGTCTCCCCGCGCGAGGTCCCCACGGTATAGACGCCGACCTCGTCGGTCTCCGTGAAGCTGATGACACCTCTCGTGACCGGCGCGCTCACGCGCCGTCCCGACGGAGTGGTCACGGTGGCGGTGGAGACGCCGTGCTCCACGGGCAAGAGGATGGGCTGGCCCGTCTGGAGGGACAGGCTGCTCTGATCGAGGCCGGCGGGATGCAGCCAGCGGAGGGCTTTCGACATCATCACGGGGAAGGCCACCCGCAGGGGCAGGTCGGAGCGGAAGAGATCGAACCCGAAGAACACCGCCTTGCGGTTCGGCTCCTCCAGCAGATAGACGATGGGCCCGCCCACCGCCTCCACGAGCGTCTTGCCCGCGGCAAGGGGCCGCACGCGCAGCGCATCCTCGATGGTGACCTTGGCTAAGTCCACCTGCCGCATGATCGGGTGATTGCGGTCCCAATCCATGATGACGGGCGACTCGAGGCGCCCCAGCACCTCGAGGGGGACGTCGGGCGGCGCCGTGTTGACGAGCACGAACCGTCCGTTGCCGATGCGCGCGGGGCTCGTGCTGTCCAACACCACGACGTCGAAGCCTTCCATGCCGCCCTGGTAGGCGTCGGGCTTGCGCACCTCGAGCTTCACCTGCGGATCGGTGGAGAGCTCCTTTTCCAGGAAGAGATTCCCCGGGCTGACGAGGAGAACCTGGATCATCCGCACCGGGGGAATCACCGCGTAGGCCGTGTCGTCGGCGGCCAGATCGTCGGAGACGTTGAGGCGAGCCCGCAGCACTCCGGCCCCCACATGGGAGAAGGGCAGCACGATGGCCCGGCGCACCCTTGGCTCGAGGGTCAGAGACTTCTCGGCGACCGTTTCGCCGTCGAGAGTGAGGGCGAAGGAGAAGCTTTCCGGTACGTCGGAGAAGTTGACGAAGGACACGAAGGCCTGGGAGTCGAAGGCGCCAATGTAGTTGCGGCGCACGGAGAGGTTCGTGATGGCGACGTTGCGGCCCCGCTGCCCGACACCGACCCAGCGCACTCGCACGTCGTCCGCCTGGCCGCGGAGCGCCGCCGGGTGCGCGCCGTCGGTGAAGACGTGGATCTCCGCGCGTGAGTCCTGGCCCACGAGAGCCCGCGCGGTGCGGACCGCCTCGCCGAGCCGATTGGGTAGATCGGTCGCCCCCGCCCCGCGAATGGCGGCAAGCGCCTGTTCGCGCTCGTGGCTGAAGGGGGCCAGCACGCGCGGCTGCACGGCGGCCTCGATCACCATGACCTCGGCGCCCGTTCCCAGCCGGCCTACGAGATCGAGCGCCTGGCGCTGGGCGCGGCCGAAACGCGACGGCGACACGTCCGTGGCCTTCATGGAGGCCGAGGTGTCGAGGACGATGACGATTCGCTTGGCTCCATGCCCCATGACGGTGACCGCCGGACGAGCCAGGGCCAGGGCGAGGGCGAGGAGGGCGAGGAGTTGCAGGATCAGGAGCGGATCGCGCTGCAGGCGCTGGAAGAAGGTGGAGGCCTCGCGGTCGCGCCGCGACGGATCCCACAGCAGGAGGCTGGGCACCGTCGCTTCCCGCCGCCGCACCTTGAGGAAATACAGGAGGACGAGGGGGACGGACAGCGCACCGACGAGCAGGGCCAGGGGGGAGAGGAAGCTCATGCCAGGAGCAACCCCTTGAGCTGCCGCAGGGTCATCTCCTCGACGGGGGTGTCGGTGACCACGCGGTGATAGACGATCTCGTTCCCACGGCAGAAGGCTTCGGCGCGGCCGAGAAAGTCATGCAGCCGCTGGCGGTAGCCTCGAAGCGCCTCGGCGTCCATGGTCAGGTCGCGCACCTCGCCCGTTTCCGCGTCGGTGAGGCGCAGGTCGCCCGCCAGAGTCGGATTCATTTCCTCGGGGGCGAGGACGTGGATCACGTGCACGTCGAAGCGATGCTCGAGAAGGGCCTTGAGGCCGCGCTCGTAGCCCGCCGGATCGAGCAGATCGGAGATGAGCACGGCCACCCCCGCTTCCCGCGAGCGCAGCGCGTAGGCGGCCAGTCCGTCGTTGAGCGAGGTCGGGCCCTCTGCGCGGAGCCGCGCCGCGAACTCGAGCAGAGAGAGAAAGTGCCCGCGCCCGCGCGCCGGGCTCCAGCCTTCCGCCATGCGGTCGCGCACCACGGCCACCCCCACCCGCTCCAGGCTGGCCAGCCCGACGAAGCCGAGGGCGGCGGCAAGGCGCGCGGCGTAGCGTAGCTTGGACGGCTCGCCGAATCGCATGGACCCGGAGCCATCGAGAAGGAGATGGAGATAGAGATCCTCCTCGTCCACGAAGAGCTTCAGGTAGAGCCGGTCGAGCCGTCCATAGATGTTCCAGTCGACGTAGCGGAGGTCGTCACCCGCGCCGTACGGACGATAATCCGCGAACTCCACGCTCATGCCCTTGTGTGGGCTCTTGCGCTCGCCGCGGGTCCGTCCGCGAAAGGCGCGCCGCGACACGAGGGCCAAGCGCTCGAGCTGGGTCAGGAACTCCGAGGACAGAAGGTCCTGGGCTCGGGTCGCGGTGGTCGTGGCCATTATTTCTCGTCGAGCGCCTTGAAGTAGTCCTTCACTTGCCCGTGGAAGTCGCGGGGAACCTGCTCTCGCGCCACGTCCTCTTCCATCTGCTTGCGGTACTGGCCGAGCACGCTCATGTACTGGAGCCGGGAGGGCACACTGCCACCTCGGCCCACGAGGTTGGTGTCCATCCCATCCTTGCGGCCGGGCCGCGCTTCACCCTCGACGCCCACGTCGAACGGATTCGTGCGCAGCCGCTGGGAGGGATCGCCCTTGGGACTTCCGCTCTTGCCCTTGCCGGGCAGCGAGCCTTCGCCCTCCGGCCAGTCTCCTTCGTCGCCCGGCGTGCCTCCCTGCCCGCGCTCGCCCTTGCGCGCGCTTCGCCGCTCGTCCTCCCGCCCGCCGCGAAGGCCCTTGCCGTCCCGTCCCTTCTCCTCCATGGCGCGCAGCTTGTTGAGGGCGCGCTCCATGGCCTCCATGGCCCGATCGCTCTGTCCTTGGTCCAGCGCCTCCATGCCTTCGCTGAGGTCTCCGGAGTAGCCTGGGTCGCCCTTGCGACCGAGACGTTCCATCTCCTTCAGGAGCTCGCGCAGCTTGTCGGGAGAGAATTGCTCGCCCTTGAGGCCGCCGCGCAGGGCCTTCGCTTTCTGGAAGACCATGCGCTGCTGGTTCTGGGTGAAGTCGCTCTGGAGGTCAGGGAGCCGGTCGATCTGCTCCAGCATGCGAATGCGTTCGTCGCCCTTCTTGAGGAAGGCGTTGAAGTCCGGCGTCTGTCCCGCGATGGACGTGTCCTTGAAGATTGCGGAGAGATCACCCGGTTGGGTCGCCCCGCCCATGCCCGCCCGCGGCCCCACCGTGCGCTCCTGCATCTCGGCGCGGCGCATGTCTTCGCGCTTGGCCGCTTTCGGCTGGTCCTGGCTCTCGAGATTTCCCGTGCGGTCTTGCGGCTTCTCCTCCTCTTCTTCCTGCCGCGCCCCGGAGAGGCTGGGCAGCGAGCCTTGAGGCAGCGGAATGGCGGGAGCGAGGGCGAGGGCGAGACCGACGGCCAGCGGCACAGGCACGAAGCGAGCCTCGCGGGGGATCCGCCTCGCCACCACCCGGCGTCCCTCCAGCGACTGCACGCGGTTCACCGCATCGACGACCAGGGCGTCCACGAGCGGGGTGCGATCGGGACGGTCTGCCCACTCGAGGGCGGTGGCGATGCGGTCCTGGAGCCCGTAGCCACGGTCGGCCAGGCGAGCTGCCTCTCCCGCAGGAAGGCGCATGAAGAAGCCGACGGCGGCCCCCACGAGAGCACCCACGGCCAGACAGGCACCGGCCCAGACGAAGCTCAGCCACCCGAAGGAATCGCGGAGGATGAGAGGCAGCAGCGCGCACAGAGAGCCGCCGAACAGGCCGCGGAGCCCGTAGAATTCTGCGCGACGCATCCGGATCTGGCGGGACACGTCGGCCACCGCGCGCTGCAGAATGGTCAGGTCGGGCATGACGCCCTCCTCGACGCGCTAGCGGAGAAACACCTCTTTCTCCGTCGCGCTCATGTTCTCGGCCGTCTCGATGATCTGCACGATGAGCCGGTCCACGTCGACGGCTTCCGCCTCACCCTCGAAGTTGAGGATGATGCGATGGCGCAGCGACGGCAGCGCCATCGC
>Ga0209465_10001246_pt1 | contig 11421 bp, 10 predicted proteins | sample PanSoiPlot1MoBio_FD_188321 | JGI IMG/M metagenome (GOLD analysis project Ga0209465, IMG submission 188321) | Tropical forest soil microbial communities from Panama analyzed to predict greenhouse gas emissions - Panama Soil Plot 1 MoBio (SPAdes)... | ecosystem: Environmental > Terrestrial > Soil...
GCGAGGCGCTGCGATCCGCCATAGCCGGGGAGAATGCCGAGTTTCACCTCGGGCTGACCAAGGCGAGCGGTTTTGCTGGCGATTCGAATGGAGCAACTGAGAGCCAATTCGCAGCCACCGCCTAGCGCGAAACCGTTGATGGCACAGATGGAGGGCTTGCCGATGGTTTCGAGCAGATGAAACACGCTCTGACCGAAGAGAGAAAATTCCTTGCCGCCCACAGGCGTTTGCTGGGCCAGTTCACCGATATCGGCACCGGCTACGAATGCTTTTTCCCCGGCGCCGGTGAGAATAATGACGCGAACCCCGACATCGTCCCGCAATTCGAGCAGCGCGCTTTGCAGTTCCTCAACTGTCTTGCGATTTAGCGCATTGAGCACTTTCGGACGGTTGAAGGTGATTGTCGCGATCCCGTCTTTTTTGTCATACAGAATATTTTCGTAGCTCATGACCGTTCCAAGCTTCGCAGAAACTTCAGCGGCACCGGTTTTAGCGGATTGGAGTAGTCGTAGAATCCGCGGCCAACTTTGCGGCCGTTCCATCCGGCGAGCACCATGCGCTTTAAGAGCGGCGGCGCGGCGAAGCGCTTCTCCTTAAACTCATCGAACATGATTTGCGAGATGTAGTAAGTCGTGTCGAGACCAACGAAGTCCAGAAGAGTGAGCGGTCCCATGGGATGGCCGCAGCCCAGCTTCATCGAATTATCAATGTCTTCGGTCGAGCCCACGCCTTCTTCGAGAGCGCGAATCGCATCGAGGAGATAAGGCACGAGCAGCCGGTTCACGATGAAGCCGGTCGAATCGTTCGCGCGCACAGCCACTTTGCCAAGCTTCGTGCCAAATGCCACCGCTTCTTCGTAAACCGACGGATCAGTCGCAATCGTCTTCACGACCTCGACGAGTTTCATCACCGGAACTGGATTAAAGAAATGCAGCCCGACAAAACGCTGCGGACGCGTCGTAGCAGTGGCGATTTCGGTGATGGTTAGCGAAGAAGTGTTGCTGGCGAACACCGTTTTCTCGGTACAAAGGCGATCGAGCGCGGCAAACAGTTCGCGCTTGGCAGGAAGCTGCTCAATGATTGCCTCGATGATGAGATCGCAGTCTTTCAGGTCTTCGATGACGGCGGTGCCCTTTAGTCTTCCACGAATCTCGGCTTTTTCCGATTCCGTTATCGTGCCTTTTTCCACGAGCCGGGCCAGGTTCTTCTCAATACCTTTGACTCCCTTGTCCACCAGTTCGGGGCTGACTTCTCTGACTACGGTGGGAAAACCGGCAGCCGCGCAGACTTGCGCGATGCCCGAGCCCATCAAACCACACCCCACGATTCCCACTTTCTCGATGGCCATGACTTTTCCTCGTTAGACTCGCGGGGATTCCCGCAGTGACCCGCCCCAGGGCCGGAACAAGAGTGTACCAAATTCCCGCAGGGGCTTGCCTAAGCGCGGGCAGAGTGCGCGGTTATGCGGCGGCGATATTTTCGACGATCATCGCGATCCCCTGTCCGCCGCCGATGCAGGCCGTCGCCAGTCCATACCGCAGGTTGTTTCTGCGCAGCTCGTTGAGCAAGGTGATTACAAGGCGCGTGCCGGAAGCTCCGAGCGGATGGCCGAGAGCGATTGCGCCGCCATTGACGTTGGTCTTGTCGCGGTTCAATCCGAGAGCCTTCTCCACGGCGAGATATTGCGCCGCAAATGCTTCGTTCACTTCCACGCGGTCCATCTGATCGAGAGTGAGGCCGGCCGCCTTCAGTGCTTTTTGCGAGCTCGGTACCGGGCCGATGCCCATAATGCTTGGATCGACTCCGCAAGTGGCCCACGAAGCGATGCGGCCGATCGGTTGCAAACCTCGTTCTTTCGCCGTCTTTTCTTTCGTGACTACAACCGCCGCGGCGCCATCGACGATTCCGCTCGCGTTGCCCGCTGTGACGATGCCGTCTTTTTTGAACGAAGGCGGCAGCTTCGCCAGAATCTCCATGGTCGTATCGGGGCGGCGATGATCATCTTCACTGAAGATGATCGATTTCTTGCCCTGCCTCACCTCGACCGGGACCAATTCTTCCTTGATGCGACAGGACTTGTATGCGGCGTCAGTGGCCTGCTGGCTACGCAGCGCGTAGGCGTCCGCGTCTTTTCTCGTTACGCCGTATTGTTCGGCAAGTTTTTCTGCCGTCAGCGCCATGGGCAGCCCGCAGTAAGTGTCGGTCAGGCCCACCATCAGCGTGTCTTCCAGCGCGCCGCCGCCTAACTTGAGCCCGGAGCGCAAACCGCGAATTACGAACGGCGCCTGCGTCATGTTCTCCATTCCGCCGGCAAGGACAAGTTCGCTCTCACCCAATAAGAGCCGCTGAGCAGCCTGGGCGACCGCTTCGATCCCGGAGCCGCAAAGCCGGTTGACGGTCACAGCGGGAGTTTCTTGCTTTAGCCCCGCTTTAAGTGAAACGTGCCGCGCGCCGTAGAGTGCGTCGGAGCTGGTCTGCATTACGTTGCCAAAAATCGCGTGGTCAAATTCCTCGGGATTCGCGCCCGATCGACGCACGGCTTCTTTCGAAGCTGCCGCAGCCAAATCGATTGCCGAAACATCCGAAAACGCTCCGGTGTAGTGGGCCATGGGCGTGCGTGCGCCGGCAACAATCACAACATCAGTAGGAAACATGGACAACCTCGCTTGGAGTTAGATGCAGTCCGCCTGGAACTGTTGCAGCAGTCAGACCTTAGGCGCCTCGAGGGTTACCACCGTATCGCCGCCGCGCTTACGAGCTTCCTCCACAGAAAACTCAGCGCGGTTCATCAGGTCGGTCACAATGTCTTCGCTTTCGTAGTCAGGCTTCGCAACGGCTTCCACAATACCGGCGCTCAGCGTGATTGAGGTGGAATCCCAAGGAGGCCGGATGCCCGCAGCGGCACGGCGCAACTTGTCTGCAAGATTCTGCGCACCAGCCAAAGTCGTGTCCGGCAAGATGAACGCCAGCGACCACGATGTATATTTCACGGCGACATCGTTTTGCCTGACGATGGGCTGCAGAGAACGCGCGAGCTGTTCAAGAAAGCGCTCCATAGGGGACTCTCCCTGCTGGCGTACGAGGTCGGCGCCGCGGTCAATCTGCACAATGGTCAGGGCCAGGGGCGTACCCTGCGTCCTGGCGCGATCTGCCTCGGTAAGCAGGCAGCTCTGATAGGAACTGCGGCTCAGGAGGCCGCTGCGCTCGTCGGAAACGCCCATGCGACGCACGAGCGACCGAAGCCGGGTGTGGCTGACGCTCATCAGCATCTGGTCGCCGATCGCTTGAAGAAAATAGGTTTCGTTCGGCTTCCATTTTCTTGGCTCCGATTGCCCGACGATCAGCATCCCGGCACTTTGCTGGGTTTCGCGATCAGTGATGCGTACACCCAATGCAGCCCGCAAGCCCAAATCTCGCAGCGCTGGACCGGTCGCGTCCTCCAGAACAAGACCGCCCATGTCGTCGGGAGAGATCTTTTCGACCTGAGCCATCAAAAAAACCACCTGCGCGCCGGGAGCAGGTTTCAGGTTCGGACCGCAAAACTCGGCGGCCAGATCCGGCGGACGGCCGGGCGCGCCAATTACGGCAATCGCGCGGCTCGCGTGCAGATATTCTCCGACTTCGCTTACTGCCGTATTCAGCATCGCGCGCGGAGTCTGCTGGCGAAAAATTTTCTGATTGATATCAGAAATTTTCGAGAGGTCGCGCAAAGTGTCGGCGCTGAACGCACCCGTCTTTGCAGCGCCCGTCGGGGACGCCTCCGGCGCTGCAACGCTTTGGCGAGGAGCATCCGCCTTTCTTGGCGGAGCACCCTTCGGCCACCAGTTCGCCGCCTGATAAAGGTTCTTCAGGCGAGCGTTGGTTTCTTCCTCGCCGGGAAACATCTCTGCGATTTTCTGCAAGCGGTCTACGGCTTTGGCTTGTAACGAGTACTGCAGGAAGATTTCCGTCTGGACGATCAAGTCTTCGAGCGCCTGCATGCGCTGGCCTTCTTCGGTCACTGGAGCCGCTGGGCCCCGGCCGGGACCAGCCTGTGCAGTGGAATCTTGGGTCGTAACGCTGGTTCCTGACTTGGTCAACCTCCCGGCAACGCGCTTCAGAAAAGCGTCGTCGGTTTTTCCCTTTAGTTTCTCCAGCCGCTCATGATTTCGATAATCGTACGCATCAATGTCGACCAGGCGTTCCAGCACCTCGGACGCTCTCCGGGTCTCATTTCGTTCCAGGTAGGCGTCGAACAGCTTGATCATGATTTCGAAATACTTCGACTCGCGATTCAGTTCGTTGTAGAGGGTCGCCCAAAACTCTAAAAGCTCCGCGGATCCAACATGCCTGCCTGCCACATCATCGACTTGCGCTGCAAATTCGTTTTGCCGCTTCTCGGCTAACATCTTCTTCTTAAGGAACCCAAGTACTTCGACGGCCTTATGGCCATTGCCGGCGGTAGCGTAGAGATCAGCCAGTTGAAATAGCCTTGCCAGTCCTGCATTTTTCTCTTGCAGCAGCTTTTCGAGGATTCCCCTAGAACGATCCAGTTGGCCCGACCGCATCAACGCATCAGCAAATGTCTCGAGAAAAACAGGATCCGATTCACTGCCAGAAAATGGCTCCAGCAATTTCGCCGCGTCCGCCGCGTCCCCTTTGCGCAAGCGCGCTGCCGCATAAAGCAACGCTACACTTCGTTCCTGCGGCGCCAACCCATGAGCACGCGCGAGAACCTTGAGCGAATCGTCAGCCGCTCCGGCGGCGGAGGCCAACTGCCCGGCCCGCAAAAGCGCGCGCGCCGCCAGCAGGTTCCGCCCACTCTGCTCCGCGACATCAGCCAATTTGATCTGCCGTGAAAGATTGTCCGGTTCAAGCTGCGCGATACGCTCCCAGCAAAACAGCGCATCCTCTTGCCGTCCGGCCGCGGTAAACAGCTCCGCAGCCTTGCCGTACTGTTCGCTGGCTTCCTCAGTGCGGTTTTGCCTCTGCTGCAAGAATGCGTAGCGCGCAATGCGCTCGGGCGGCTGCGGTCCCGAATGCTTCAAGAAGCGGTTATAAATTGCCAGAGCCTTGCTTTCGTCCTTGGGATCTACCAACAGGTCGAAAAACATGCCGTAATAAACGGCCGCTCGGTCCGGCTGTTCGCGGCGCGCGTACAAGTCTCCGAGCGCTTGCGTCGCCTCCAGGTGCGAAGGAGCTTCCTCAAGAACCGACAGATACGCCTCAATGGCGTCTTCGACGCGGTTCTTCTCCAGAAACTTTTTGGCACGGTCTAAATGCTTGCTGACGTCTGCCATACCTGCGGTTTGCCTTTGCGGAGCCCTGGGATCGAGCCGTAATGCGGTGGGGCGCTGGCTTCGCCTCCTAAACTATATACCGCGAAAAAAGAGCGGGGCAAAAACTCCGGGCGCGGTATGCGGAATCGTACACGGCAAGCGGGGCTGCTACGTGGCACCGAAACGGCGAAGCGCATCCATTTTGTTCGCCGACGCTCCGTCAAGAAGCGCTTTTTCGGCCAGTTCTGCACCTTCGCGAAAATTCCTCGCAATACCGGCCGCGACCAACGCGGCAGAGGCATTGACCACGACGATATCGCGGCGAGCCTGGCTTTCTTCATCCTCTGCCCCTCTCGTGAGCAGATTTTCGATAGTTGCTGCATTTTCGTCCGGGGTTCCGCCACGAATCGCTGCCAGCGGCGCTGGCTTTTTTCCGAAGTCTTCTGGCGTTACAGAAAATCTCCGAATACTGCCGGCGCAAACTTCTGCCACAACGCTCGGCCCCGCCAGTGAAATCTCATCCAGCTTCCCCGCCCCATGCACAACAAACGCGTGCTCTGTCCCCAGTTCGGCAAGCGCCCCGGCCACAACCTCGACCACGTCCGGCGAAAAAACACCCAGCACCTGCGCCTGTGCCTTTGCAGGATTGGTCAACGGTCCAAGCAGGTTAAACACGGTTCTAACGCCAATTTGCTTCCGTGCCGGCGTGGCGTGGCGCGTCGCTGTATGCGCCGCTTGGGCAAACAAAAATCCAATGCCGATCTCGCGAATCGCACGCCCAATCTGTTCGAACGGCAGATCGATTCGCACGCCCAAAGCTTCCAGCACGTCCGCGCTTCCGCACCTCGAACTCGCCGCGCGATTGCCGTGCTTTGCCACCCGCGCTCCCGCTGCCGCCGCCACAATCGCCGCCGCTGTAGAAATATTGAACGTGCCGGAATCGTCGCCGCCCGTTCCACAAGTATCCACCATGCGTTCCGGCAGGGTCTCACCTTCGGCAAAAACCACTGCCGCATGGCGCCGCATCGCCCGCGCAAACCCGGCCAACTCGGTCGCACGATAGGGCCGCCCGTTGAACGCCAACAGAAGTTGCACAATCTTTGCCGTCTCGATGCCGCCGCCGAGCAATTGCTCCATTAGCTCTTCGGCCTGTGCCGAGGTCAACTCGCGCCGAGCAATCGCCGTTTCGAGCAGTCTCCGGCTCACGTGAGTGTCCCGCAAATTGTCAAAACTCCGCTCATTCGGCCGTTTCCTTGCTCAATCCGTCGTGTTCCGAGTACACTTCTATGTTTTGCGAACGGCAAAATTCTAACACTGGCTGGTCTTCCGACAGCCGCACACTAAAAGCTAACGGATCACTGATGAAGATTCACGAGTATCAAGCCAAAGCAATTCTGGCGCGCTATGGCGTTACTACTCCTCGCGGCGAAGTCGCGTTCACCAAAGAAGAGGCGCGCGAAGGCGCAAACCGGCTGAAATCGCCCATCGTGGTCGTCAAGGCCCAGATCCACGCCGGAGGCCGTGGCAAAGGTGGCGGCGTCAAGCTTGCGCACTCGCCCGACCAAGCCGCCGAAATCGCTTCCCGCATGCTGGGCATGAATCTCGTGACCTTCCAGACTGGCCCCAGTGGCCGCATCGTCAAGCGCTTGCTGATCGAAGAGGGTCTTGATATCAAGCGCGAACTCTATCTTAGCCTCCTCGTCGATCGTCAGTCCGCTAGAGTCATCTTCATGGCCAGCGGCGCAGGCGGTATGGAGATCGAAGAAGTCGCAAAGAAAGATCCGTCCGCCATTCTGAAGGAAACCATCCATCCAGCGGTCGGCTTGCAGCCTTACCAGGCGCGCAAGCTTGCGTTTGGCCTCGGGCTTTCTGGCGATGCTGCAAACCACGCGGCACCGTTCTTCCAGGCTCTGTATCGCGCGTTCGTGGACACCGACGCCTCGCTGCTTGAAATCAATCCATGCGTCCTCACAGGCGACGGTCGCCTGGTTGCTCTCGATGCCAAGATGACCTTTGACGATAATGGCCTCTTCCGGCACACCGACCTGCGCGGCCTTCGCGACCTCGATGAAGAGGACCCGCTCGAAGTCGACGCTTCCAAATACGGCCTCAACTACATCAAGCTCGACGGCAACGTAGCTTGTATGGTCAATGGCGCCGGTCTGGCCATGGCCACCATGGACATCATCAAGTATGCCGGCGGCTCTCCCGCGAACTTCCTCGATGTCGGCGGCGGGGCATCGGCCGAACAGGTCAAGAATGCCTTTCGCATCCTGCTGAGCGACCAAGCTGTAAGAGCGGTCTTCATCAATATTTTCGGCGGCATCCTCCGTTGCGACGTACTTGCGACTGGTGTCGTCGCCGCCGCCAAGGACCTGCACGTGAAAATTCCTGTAGTCGTTCGAATGGAAGGCACCAACGTCGAACAGGGTCAGCAGATACTGCGCGACTCCGGGCTCAACTTCACCATCGCCAACGGTATGAAGGACGGAGCGCAAAAAGTAGTAGCTCTCGCCGGGGGGGCGCGATGAGCGTGCTCGTCAACGAAAAAACGAAGCTAATCGTCCAGGGCTTCACCGGCCGTGAAGGCACTTTCCACGCGCAACAGATGATCGAGTACACCACCAACGTCGTTGGCGGCGTAACCCCCGGCAAAGGCGGCACAAAACATTTGGAGCGGCCTGTTTTCAATACCGTGGCGGAAGCCGTAAAAGGAACTGGTGCCAATGCTTCGGTGATTTTCGTTCCGCCACCTTATGCGGCAGACGCCATTCTTGAAGCTGCTGACGCCGAAGTTCCCCTGGTCATATGCATCACCGAGGGAATTCCGGTAATTGACATGGTCCGCGTCGTCTCCGTTGTCAACAAAACGAAGACGCGCCTCATCGGCCCCAACTGTCCGGGCATCATTTCTCCGGGCAAATGTAAAATTGGTATCATGCCGGGCCGCATCCACAAACACGGACACGTAGGTGTTGTCAGCCGCAGCGGCACGCTTACTTACGAAGCGGTTGATCAGCTCACGCGGCTTGGCATTGGCCAGTCCACCTGCATCGGAATCGGCGGCGATCCCATTATCGGTACTTCGTTCCTCGATGCGATCAAACTCTTCAACGAAGATCCCGACACGCATGCTGTGATTCTGATTGGCGAAATTGGCGGCAATGCGGAGGAGACCGCTGCCGACTGGATCAAAGCCAACATGAAGAAGCCGGTCGTCGGCTTCATCGCCGGCCAAACCGCTCCTCCCGGACGCCGCATGGGCCATGCAGGCGCGATCATTTCCGGGGGCCAAGGCACCGCAAAAGACAAATACACCGCGATGAACGCCGCCGGCATTAAAACCGTCGAAACTCCGGCCGACCTCGGCACCACGATGGCCGCCGCATTGAAGTGAATTTGTAGCGGCCGCCTTTTGCCTGCCCTGAGAGGCGGAGGAAGGTGGCAGCATGTTGTAACTCCGGCATCCTGCCGGCTGGCTTTTGCGTCATCACTCTATCGGAGGCTTTCTCGTGGCATTGGAACGTACTTTCGCGATCATCAAACCGGATGCCGTCTCCCGCGGCCTGCAAGGGGAAATTCTGTCCCGCATCAACAAAGCAGGTTTTACGATCGTCGCAATCAAATCGATGCGGCTTACAAAGGAAGAGGCTGGCGGCTTTTACGCCGTTCATCGCGCGCGGCCCTTCTTCGGCGAACTCACCGAGTTCATGTCCTCCGGCAAAATCTTCGCCATGGTGCTAGAAACCGAAGGCGCCATTCTGAAGTGGCGTGACACCATGGGCGCAACCGATCCCAAGAAAGCCGCACCCGGCACCATTCGCCACGACCTCGGTACCAGCATCGGCAACAACGTCACTCACGGCTCCGACGCTAGGGAAACCGCTGCTTTCGAAATCGGCTACTTCTTTTCTGGCCTCGAACTGATCTAGGACCGTGATGCAGGCCAAATCCGGCCGCGGATCACTCTGGTTCCTGCAACGGGTAGCGACACCGGCGCGGAGACTCCCGGCCAGAACGAAATCTGCATCGCCACAAACTACAGGGCCTGTCTTGTTGATGCTGATGTTCACTTTCGGCTGACACAGTTCCTGTCCGGCGCTATACTCCCTTCCGCTATGAAAGGCTCAGCAAAAGTCATCGCCGAACTCAACAAAGCTCTCCGCGAAGAGCTGACCGCGATCAATCAATACTTCCTCCATGCGGAGATGTGTGAAAACTGGGGCTACGATCGCCTCTCTGAATACATTAAGAAACAGTCGATTGGCGAAATGAACCACGCCGAGGCATTGATCGAGCGCATCCTCTTCCTCGATGGCACGCCTAGCATGCAGCCGTTGGAGCTGACCGTGGGCAAGAATGTCCAGGAAATGATTCAAAGCGATCTTGATTTGGAGCTATCAGCCGTCAAGGCCTACAACGCCGCCGTCCAGATCGCTGTCGCGGAAAAAGATAACGGCTCGCGCGATCTGCTCGTTGTCCTCCTCAAGGACGAAGAAGACCACGTGGACTGGCTCGAGGCGCAGATGCACCAAATCAAGGAACTCGGGTATGAGCGATATCTCACCATGCAGATGGGCGAATTCGAGGAAGAAGAGTAGCCGGCCACGAGATACCCGATCGCATTTTGCAGGCAATTCTCGCTAACGAATTCTGCTCGACCTGCGTCCCAACAGGTGTAGGCTTTTCTCAGGCCGCCTCCAGAGGTTTCCATGCTCCGTCGAGACTTTCTCCACCGCTCATCACGTTTCGCCGCCGGCGCCTTTATCGCATCCCACTCCCTCGGTCGCGGACGCTCCGTCGCCATCCCGCCGCTCACCCAAAAATTCTCTGCGTCCGATACGGTTATCCTCGGCAATACCGGCATCACCACCTCGCGGCTCGCCATGGGCACAGGCACGGTCGGAGCGGGAAAGCATTCCCATCAAACCGCTCTCGGCATTGACGGCCTCTCGCGCCTTTTGCTCAACGGCTTTCACGAAAACGGCCTCCGCTTCTTCGACGCCGCCGATTCCTATGGTAGCCATCCGCACGTCGCCGAAGCCCTGAAGCACCTAGATCGAACGAAGGTCACAATCCTTACCAAATCTTGGGCCCGCGATCCTACTGAAATGCGATCCGATCTCGACCGCTTCCGCCGCGAGCTCGGCACCGAACAGCTCGACATTGTCCTCATGCATTGCCTGACGGAAGGCGATTGGACCACGCGCTATCGCCCGGTTATGGACGTCTTGGAAGAAGCCAAACAAAAGAAAATCACTCGCGCCCACGGCTGCTCCTGCCACTCCATCGAAGCTCTCCGCGCCGCAGCCCAGTCTCCATGGGTCGAGGTGGATCTTGCCCGCGTAAATCCCGTCGGCGCGCACACGGATTCCGATCCAGACACTGTCGTCAGCGTCCTTCGCGAAATGAAAGCCTCCGGCAAAACCGTACTCGGCATGAAAATCCTTGGCCAAGGCGCTTTGCGTGATCGCCAGGACGACGCACTCCGTTACGCACTCGGACTCAACATACTCGACGCTTTCACCATCGGCGCCGAATCGGTCGCCGAACAAAACGACCTCGCCCGTCGCATTGCACTCGCTGCCTAAACTCAATCAAATCCAGCTAGAATTTGGTCGTGGAACCGATGCAACAGCTCGGTCGCACATTGCTTCTGATTGGCGCGATCTTGATCGTCGTCGGCGCACTCCTTTATTTCGGGGGCAAGCTTCCTTTCCGCCTCGGCCGCCTGCCCGGGGACATCGTTCATCGCGGCCAAAACAGCACCTTCTACTTCCCGCTGTTGTCCTGCCTGGTGGTCAGCGTCTTAATCACTCTGATCCTCTGGATCATCAATCAGTTCCGCCGCTGATCTGCTTGTTGTAGTAGCGCCGGCCGCAGGCAAAGTCTTTTGCCGCTGGCCGTTCGCGGCACGCAGGGGTCATTCTCGGCTGCTGATTTGCGGCCGCAGTTTTCACGCATACGGAACACTCTCCGGGTCGGCTGACGCCCTCCCCAATTTGTGGCAAACTAATTGTTCCAAGATTGCGATTTCGCGCAGTCCGTCTGTGCTCCCATCGCGAAACTTTCGGAAACGACAGGGCATGCGGATCTTTCCGCCGCCGGTAGAACAGGTACATGGACCCACAGTTCGAGCGAAATTTCTGCATCATCGCGCACA
>Ga0209465_10001251_pt1 | contig 11396 bp, 11 predicted proteins | sample PanSoiPlot1MoBio_FD_188321 | JGI IMG/M metagenome (GOLD analysis project Ga0209465, IMG submission 188321) | Tropical forest soil microbial communities from Panama analyzed to predict greenhouse gas emissions - Panama Soil Plot 1 MoBio (SPAdes)... | ecosystem: Environmental > Terrestrial > Soil...
CGCGGCCGCGCCGTTCGGCCCGCGAAATACGATCGCGCAGCCCATCTGGCCGCCCGACATGTAGAGCGTCTTCGCCGCCGAGTTGATGAGCTGGTCCATGGCCTGCATGGCGAAATTGAAGGTCATGAACTCGACGATCGGCTTCAGGCCCGCGAGCGCGGCGCCGATGCCGAGGCCGGCGAAGCCGTGCTCGGTGATCGGCGTGTCGATGACGCGGTCCTTGCCGAACTCCTGCAGCAGGCCCTGGGTGACCTTGTAGGCGCCCTGATACTCGGCCACCTCCTCGCCCATCACGAACACGTCCGGATCGCGCCGCATCTCCTCGACCATGGCGTCGCGTAACGCCTCGCGCATCGTCATGGTGACCATCTCGGTGCCTTCCGGCACGTCGGGCTCGGGCGCGGCTGCGGGCTGCGGCGGGCTTGCGACCGCGGATGCGGGCTTCGCGGGGGCGCGCGCCTCATGGGCGGCCGGCGCATCGGTGGCGGCGGGCGGCGCCGACTCGGCGCCCTTCTGCTGCTGCGCAGGCTGCTGCTGCGCAGGCTGCTGCTGCGCAGGTTGCTGCTGCGCAGGTTGCGCCACGGCGTGGAAATTGTTGAGCGCCGCCGAGTCCTCGCCTTCCGACAGGATCACCGCGATCGGCGTGTTCACCGCCACGTCGGCGGTCCCTTCCGGCACCAGGATCTGGCCGAGCGTCCCCTCGTCGGTCGCCTCGACCTCCATGGTCGCCTTGTCGGTCTCGATCTCGGCGATGATGTCGCCCGACTTGACCTTGTCGCCCTGGCGCTTGACCCACTTGGCGAGGTTGCCCTTCTCCATCGTGGGCGACAGCGCGGGCATCAATACGGGGATCGGCATCGGCGTTCTTGGGTGCTCGTGCTTGAGTGCTCGCTTGGGTGCTCGTGCTTGAGTGCTCGCGCCTCGCTGTCAGGCGCGCACCACGTCGGTCCACAGCTCGGAGGGATCGGGCTCCTGGTCGTGGGTCGCGAACTCGGCTGCGTCATTGACGATCTTGCGGATCTCGGCGTCGATCTTCTTGAGCTCGTCCTCGCTCGCCCGCTTGGTGGCGAGCAGCCGGGCGCGCACCTGCTCGATCGGATCGTGCTCGGTGCGCACCTTCTCGACCTCCTCGCGCGTGCGGTACTTGGCGGGATCCGACATGGAGTGGCCGCGATAGCGGTAGGTCATCATCTCGAGGATGTAGGGACCGTTGCCCTCGCGGCACCATTGCACCGCGTTGTCGCCCGCCGCCTTGACGGCGCGCACGTCCATGCCGTCGACCTGCTCGCCCGGAATGTTGAACGAGGTGCCGCGCTTGGAGAAATCGGTCTGCGCCGAGGCGCGCGCCACCGAGGTCCCCATGGCGTAACGGTTGTTCTCGATGACGTAGACCACCGGAAGCTTCCATAGCTCCGCCATGTTGAAGCTCTCGTAGACCTGGCCCTGGTTGGCGGCGCCGTCGCCGAAATAGGTGAGGCTCACGTTGTCGTTCTTGCGATAGCGGTTGGCGAAGGCGAGCCCGGTTCCGAGCGGCACCTGGGCGCCGACGATGCCGTGGCCGCCATAGAATCCCTTGGCGACGCTGAACATGTGCATCGAGCCGCCCTTGCCCTTGGAATAGCCGCCGCGCCGACCCGTCAGCTCGGCCATGACGCCCTTCGGATCCATCCCGCAAGCCAGCATATGGCCGTGGTCGCGGTAACCCGTAATGACCTGGTCGCCCTCCTTGATCGCCATCTGCATGCCGACCACCACGGCTTCCTGGCCGATGTAGAGGTGGCAGAATCCGCCGATCAGGCCCATGCCGTACATCTGGCCGGCCTTTTCCTCGAAACGGCGGATCAGCAGCATCTCGCGATAGGCCTTGAGCTCGACGTCCTTGCCGAGATCTGGAACGCCGGCCTTTTGTTCCTCAGGCATGTCCGCTGGCTTCTTCCTGGCGACGGCCATGTGTGTGGGAGCCCCTGTTGGCGGATGCGTGGAGCATCCCATAACCCAAATCGCCGCCCGGCGGAAGCGCGCCCACGGCGGTATCGCGCCGCCATTGCGGGCGCAAACGTATTGGTCCGTCAAGACAATTGGGGATTGCCGAGACGCTCCGCCAGGGGCGCCCACGATGGCCCGACCGGGCCGCGGACGGAAGACTCAGCGCCGCTTGCGCATCAGGACCAGATCGCGCGCATCGGCGAAGTCGAGCAGCGCGCGGGCGCGCTCGTCGAGCATGTCGGGATCGAGACTGTCGGATTTGAGCAGGCCGACCCGCCGCTCCCACTGCGCGCGCTCGGCCTTCGCCTCCGCGATTGCGGCGGTGAGCGCGGCGATCTGCTGATCGAGATTCTGGCGCGCCCGCAGGCCGCGATCCCCCGTATAGGCATTGATGCCGAAATAGCCGATCAGCAATGCCGCCAGCAGGTAAAGGCCGAGGGCAGTGAAGAAGGCACGAAGGCGTGGACGGGTAACCATGCGGCGAACATGCGGCGTGCGCATTAAGGCTACATTAACGGCGCGGAGTCCGTGGCGACGTGAGTCGGGTCGACGCTGAGTGCCGACGCACTATTGTTATGCGCGTCAGCGCCGAAAGCGCGTCAGCGCCCAAAGCGCGTCAACGCCGAAGCGCGTCAGCGCCGAAAGCGCGTCAGCGCCGAAAGCGCGTCAGCGCCCAAATGGGTGCACGCTGACGGTATCGCCGATCTCGAACGACATCAGGTCCTCGCCGATCTGCAGCGGGCCGTCATAAGTCTGGCGCGTCTCCGCCGTGACGTCGGCGAGCGTCGGTTCCGGAATGCGCTCGTTGCTCAACAGCGAGATGTGGGCATACACCGCGACCTTGGGCTTCGCCTGTGCGAACACGCGGCCCGCATCCTTGGGCGAGGTGTGATGCGCCATGATGCGCTGCGCGAAGGCATTTTCCAGGAGCTCCGGGCGGGCGCTGCCGACCTCGTGGATCAGCACGTCCGCGCCGGTCCCGTACTTGATGACGTTCTCGTTGTAACGGGTATCGCCCGACAACACGACCGAATGACCCTGATACTCCACCCGATAGCCGACCGCCGGCTTGATGGCGTCGCCGTGATCGACCGTGAAGGCGATCACCCTCACGCCGTTCTTCTCGTACACGACGCCGTCGTGGTCGAAATCCTCGGCCAGGACCGCAACGCCGTCCGGCGGCAGCTTCTCGTCCTCGAGCCGGATCTTGATGTCGAGCGCGAAGGCCTTCTGCAGGTTTGCCATCAGGTCCTTGGCGCCGGTCGGGCCGATCACATGAAACGGCTTGGTGCGACGGCCGAATGGCGGTGCGAGCCAGCCGGTCAGCCAGAGATCGGGAATCCCCGACACATGGTCGGAATGGTAGTGGGTGATGAACAGCGCATCGACGCGGCCGAGCGGCACCTTGAGCTGCCACAGCCGGATCGTCGCCCCGCGCCCGGCGTCGAACATGAGCTTCTGGTCTCCCGCCTCGACCAGCGTGCTCATGCCAAATCTTTCCGGCCGCGGCGTCGGAGTCGCGGTCCCGAGCAGCGTCACCTTCATGACGGGCTCGGCCCGGAGTGGCCCGGCGGCGGCGAGCAGCAGCGACAGCGCGACAAGGCGCAGCAGCACAGAGGTCATTGGACGTTTCCCCGATCGAACGATCGGAGTGTAGGCGGCGGCCGCGTCCTATCTCAATGCCTGCAGCGCCGCACGGCCGGCGTAGCGCGCCTGGGCCCCGAGCTCCTCCTCGATGCGCAGGAGCTGGTTGTATTTGGCGGTGCGGTCGGAGCGCGCCAGCGATCCGGTCTTGATCTGCCCGCACTGGGTCGCGACCGCGAGGTCCGCGATGGTCGCGTCCTCGGTCTCGCCCGAACGATGCGACATCACCGCCGTATAGGCCGACTTGTGCGCCAACTCGACCGCCGCCAGCGTCTCGGTGAGCGAGCCGATCTGGTTGACCTTGATCAGGATCGAGTTGCCGAGCCCGCGCTTGATGCCGTCCGCGAGCCGCGTCACGTTGGTCACGAACAGGTCGTCGCCGACCAGCTGACACTTCTTGCCGATCAGGTCCGTCAGCGTCTTCCAGCCGGCGAAATCGTCCTCCGCCATGCCGTCCTCGACGGAAACGATCGGATAGCGCGACACGAGATCGGCGAGGTACTTCGCCTGCTCCTCGGGCGAACGCACTTTGCCTTCGCCCTCATAGTGATAGGCGCCGTTCTTGAAGAACTCGGTGGCGGCCGGGTCGAGGGTGAGGCAGATGTCCTCGCCGGGCCGGTAGCCCGCGCTCTCGATCGCCTTCATGACGAAGCCGAGCGCCGCATCGGCCGAGGGCAGGTTGGGCGCAAAGCCGCCCTCGTCGCCCACATTGGTGTTGTGGCCGGCGTCGGCCAGCGCCTTCTTGAGCGTCTGAAAGACCTCGACGCCCATGCGCAGCCCCTCGCGGAACGACGGCGCGCCGACCGGCATGATCATGAATTCCTGAAAATCGATCGGGTTGTCGGCGTGCACGCCGCCGTTGACGATGTTCATCATCGGCACCGGCAGGAGCCGCGCCGCGACGCCGCCGACATAGCGATAGAGCGGCAGCCCGTTGGCGGCGGCCGCCGCCTTGGCGGTCGCGAGCGACACGCCGAGGATCGCGTTGGCGCCGAGCCGGCCCTTGTTGGGCGTGCCGTCGAGCGCGATCAGGGTCTCGTCGATCTTGGTCTGGGCCTCCGCCTCCATCCCGCCGATGGCGTCGAAGATCTCGCCGTTGACGGCCGCGACCGCCTTCTGCACGCCCTTGCCGAAATAGCGGGTCTTGTCGCCGTCGCGCAGCTCGACCGCCTCATGCGCGCCGGTCGAGGCGCCCGACGGCACGGCGGCGCGACCGCGCGTTCCGTCCTCCAGGACGACGTCGACCTCGACGGTCGGGTTGCCGCGGCTGTCGAGGATCTCGCGGCCGATGATGTCAACGATGGCGGTCATGGGGTTCCGGGGGTTGGCGTCTCGTCGGGGCGCTCATACAGGATTGCGCGCGGGTGCGACAAGGCTTTGGCGAGAAACTTTTATCAGGCGCAAATTCGTGTTTTGCGCACGATCTTGTCCGAAAAGTCCGTCAAGTTTTCGGGATCATGCGCTAACTGACTAAGGAACCGGATGAATGGTCCCGAGCCATGCGACGCTCACCAGCACCAGGAGGCCGACGCCCTGCTCGACCAGCACGCTGCGCCGGAGCGCGGTCGCGTCCTGCTTGCCGGTCATGATCTTCGGCGCGAACACGATCCGGTTGACGATCGCGATCGCAACCATCAGCAGCGCAAGGCCGATCTTCACCAGCAGGACATGTCCATAGTCGGTCCCGAACAGTCGGGAAAGGCTCGGCACCAGGATGACCGAATTGACGCAGCCCGAAATGAGCAGCAGCGCCACCGCCCAATAGCCCATAAGCGAGAAGCGTGGCAGGACCGCGCGCAGCGTGTCCATGCGGCCGGGGCCGGCGGCTGCGAGAAGCCGGCCGAGGCAAAACAGTGCGCCGATCCAGAGCGCGGCGCACAGCAGATGAACGATGTCGGCGGCTGCATGGACGGGCGCGAAGGCCTCGCCGCCCGCCCCACCCGCCAGGCCGTGACCGACGCCGACGAGGCTTCCCGCGAAGCCGGCGGCAAGGATCGCGAGCGCAATATCGCGCGCGCGCGACGGCTTGGCCAATGCCTGGACCCCGGCGATCGCGACAAGCACGGCGCAGCGCGCGGCCCACAGCCGCCCGAAGTGGGTATCGAACGCGACCGCCTGCAGAATGTCGGGCGAGATCGCATCCGACCAGCCGCCGCCCGCGATTTCGGTCGCGACGCCGAGAAACCAGCCGAGCCCCGACAGCAGCGCCGCGAGCGCGGCCGCGAGTTCGATCAGGCGCCCTCGCGGCGCACCCGGCCAGCCGGGTGCGACCGCGAGCCGAAACGCCGGCACGCCGAACATCAGCGCCCCGGCCGCGAAGTGGACGGCGCGCGAGGCGACGATCAGTTTATCCACGACGCGCCGTCACGGCTGGACCGTGAACGTGAAGTTGCCCTGGGTCGGATGGCTGTCGACCGACATGACCTGCCAACGGACCTTGTAGGTGCCGGGGGCGAGGTTGTTGGGCACATGGATCACCATCTGCGTGGGCTGGGCCGGATCGACGCCGCCGCTCGCGATCGCCTTGTCGCCTCCCGAGCGCAACTGCGCCTTGCTGAACCGCGGCTCGAGTGCCTGGGTGAACGACATGCGGACCTCGCGCGGTGCCTTCACGGTGCTGCCCACAGGTGGCTCGGCATGGTCGAGTTGGGCATGCGCATACGTCTTCGCGGGGGCGATCGCGAGGCCGCAGGCAAGTACGAAAAAGAGGAACGTGCGATGACGTGGTTTCATGGTGCTTCTCATTGTTGCTTGCATGGACGTGTTGTTTGCTTGGTCAATTGCCGAACACCGGTGTCACCGGCTTAGACTGGCCGAACAGCGGCCGCCCGATCGAGTTCGGGAATATGTCGTCGAGATAGAGGTGCAACTGCGCCATCACGCCGACGCCGCTGCCGCTCGCGCGGTTGATCGGCACGATCGCCTCGAGCCCGACCTGGAACTTGTTGCCGACCCAGATCACGCCCGGATTGATCGTTCCGGTGGTGCCGATCCCGGTATTGAAGTTGTTGGCGACCGGCGTCTGAAAGTTCGCCTCCACGATCGGAATCAGGTGATTGAAGAAGTCCGGCAGTCCCAGGTCGACCACGCTCGATTTGAGGTACGGCATGCTGTACTGCAGCGAGAAGCCGTAGTTCAGGAACTGCGGATGCAGCTCGACGTCGAGATCGCCCGTATCGGGATCGATGCTGTTCGAGGAGCGGCTCGACGGGATCGAATAGCCGACCTGGGCGGTGATGCCGAACGGCCGCGCCCAGCGCACCGAGTCCGGCAGTCCACCGAACCCTTTGCCCAGGAACAGCGTCGGCGTGTAGGTGGTGAACGATTCCGCCCCCACCCCGGCCGCGCCGGTATTGCCCCATTCGATGTCGAGCGAGGCCGACATGACGAACTCCTGCTCCGGAACGGTCAGGAACTGATACTTGAAGCTCGTCTCGAGATTCTGGAATCCGCTCGCGTTCGGCCCACCGGGCGGCCGCAGATGCGTCCAGGTCGAGCCGATCGACACGCCGAAGTTCTCGGTGATGCGCTTGGAGAACTCCGCCGAGACGTCGAGCTCGCGCGCCGCCGGATCGTCGCCGTTCTTGAACGAGGATACGGTCGGCAGGGACAGCTCGTCGGCGACGCATGGGTCGTCGATGTTGAGGGTGGCGGGAAAGAAGCGGCCGCCGACGAAGCAGTGCGCCAACGCGTCGCGCGGCGTCAGCACCGATGCGGCGGCCAAGACCGCCAATAGACAAGCAAACCTACGCATGGATTGTCTCCGCTCACAGTTCACAAATGGAACGATCGCGGGGCTTCAAGTCCGACTCGCCCCGGCTGCACACAGCCATCAGGCCGCGCGCGGCGGAGCTCGGGACGCGTAGGGTGAGTGGAAATGACGATCGGCGCTGGACGCGACGCCACGGGCCGGAACCCGCTCGGATGGACCGCGCAGGATGTCGAGCAGCGGCGGCGTCGGCAATGTCAAGACGAGCTTGCCGGATTGCAGGCAGGTGCAGACCTGACAAAGATCGTGCGATTTCGCCGGATCGGCCGGGGTCGGCCCGTTGGCAGGATCGACCGCCATCTCGTGCGAACAGATCGCCGTCAGGTCGCCGTCGCCAGCCGCGCGCACGAGGCTGCCGGCCAGCAGTCCGGCGATCAGGAGCTGGACGCCGAGCGCGAACGCAGCCAGCACGGCCGCAAACGCGCGCCAAGCCGAACTTTGGTCAGAAGCCCGACACATCGTGTGTCCGCGGTGAGAGTCCGAACACCGCTCCAAGTTTCGCGCGACAACCATCGCACGCATCCAGGTTTCGCGCTACCCCTCCTGTAGCGATAGACTAAGCTAATTCGTAGGCGGCGCAGGCGCGATTGCCGCGGGAACCGGAGCGATGACTCGCAAGCCCCTCCAACTTGGCAAGCCCAGCCCCCTTCCGGCCTCGCCCGACGAGGCGACGCTCGACCGCGTCGCCAATCCGCATCCCCGCACACCCTATGCGTCGCGCTTCACGTTCCCGGAATTCACCGCGCTCTGCCCGGTCACCGGGCAGCCCGACTTCGCCATCCTGGTGATCGACTACGTGCCGGACCGCTGGCTTGTCGAATCGAAGTCGCTCAAGCTTTATCTCAACAGCTTCCGCAACCATGGCGCCTTTCACGAGGACTGCACGGTCACGATCGGCAAGCGGCTGGTGGACCTGCTCAAGCCGCGCTACCTGCGCATCGGCGGCTATTTCCATCCGCGCGGCGGCATGCCGATCGACGTCTTCTGGCAGGCAGGGCGCCTGCCGCGCGAGGTCTGGTTGCCCGACCAGGGCGTTGCCGGCTATCGGGGACGGGGATGAGCGACGAGATGGAGCCCACGGGCTGGTCCAGCCGCCGGGTCGCACGCACGGTGCTGATCATCGCGGTCGTATTCCTGGCCGTGTGGGAGATGTGGCGTTTCCTGCCGGCACTCGCCTGGGCGGGCGTGCTTGCGACCGCGACCTGGCCGATGCGCACGAGCCTCGCCGGGCGCGGCATGGGCGAGACCGAGATCGCGGCCCTGCTCACCCTCGTTCTCGCCGTCGTGCTGGTGCTGCCGCTGATCGTGCTCGGCATCGAGGCGGCGCACGATGCCGTCACGATCGCGCAATGGATCCGCGACGTCCGGCAGAACGGCTTCGGCACGCCGGACTGGCTCTCGCACCTGCCGTTCGTCGGAGACTGGGTGACGACATGGTGGCGCACGAACCTGGCGGAGCCGGGCGCGGCGCGTACGCTGTTCGGCCGCGCCGAGACGAGCGGCATTCTGAGCGTGACCCGCACGCTCGGAATCGAAGTGGCGACCCGCCTCAGCATCCTGGTGTTCTCGCTGCTCACGCTGTTCTTCCTCTACCGCGACGGTCCGCGCCTGATGAGCGAGGCGCATGCCATCTCGCATCGGATCTTCGGTCCGCCCGGCAGCCATCTCGGCCGCAACGCCATCATGGCGGTGCGCGGCACCGTCAACGGGCTCGTGCTGGTCGGTCTGGTCGAAGGCGTGCTGCTCGGCCTTGCCTATATGGCGGCCGGGCTGCCCCATGCGGTCCTGCTCGGTCTCACCACCGCGGCGCTCGGCACCGTTCCGTTCGGCGCGCCGCTGGTGTTCGTCGCCTGCGCGCTGGTGCTCGTCGTGAAATCCCAGACCACGGCAGCGATCGCGCTGGTGGTGTTCGGCTCGATCGTGGTCTTCGTCGCCGATCACTTCGTGCGGCCGATCCTGATCGGCAGCACGACGCGCCTGCCCTTCCTGTGGGTCCTGCTCGGCATCTTCGGCGGCCTCGAATCCTTCGGGCTGATCGGCCTCTTTCTCGGCCCCGCGATCATGTCGGTGGTGGTCGAGATGTGGCGCGAGGCGGTGGCGGGCGAGGACGGCTCGTCGTCACAACGAGTTCCGCCCGCTAGCGGTTTCCAGCACTAGGTCACGTCAATGTTGTTGTGACAACGGATCGAGATGCTCGACAGCGCAACCGAGATTGTCCGATCGGCGTGGGGTTCGCTCGGAGGGACAGCGGCGCAAACCGCCGGGGTGACCATTGCGGGCGAGGGATCGCTGCCCTCGACCTTTGCGGTGACCGATCTCGCCTGCGCAGCGGTGGCGACGGCGGCACTCTCCGTTGCCGACCTGGCGCAGCATCTCGGCGGCCGCAGCCACGTGGTCACGGTCGATCGGCGGCTGGCGTCGTTCTGGTTCCGCTCGTCCATCCGCCCGATCGGCTGGACCGTTCCGCCGACCTGGGACGCGCTCGCCGGCGACTATCGCACGAGCGACGGCTGGATCAGGCTCCACACCAACGCGCCGCATCATCGGCGCGCCGCCGAGCGCGTGCTGGGCCCTCGGGCGACCAAGGACGAGATGGCGCGCGCGGTCGCACGATGGCCGAAGCGGGATCTCGAAACCGCGATCATCGACGCCGGAGGATGCGCCGCCGAAATGCGCGCGACGTCCGTCTGGTCGGACCATCCGCAAGGCCGCGCGGTGGCGGCCGAGCCGCTGATCCACATGGTCGCGCGCGATCGCGTGCCCGCGCGCAATGCGAACCCGCCCGCATCGCGTCCGCTCGCGGGCGTGCGCGTTCTCGACCTCACCCGCGTTCTCGCCGGGCCGGTCGCCAGCCGCTTCCTCGCCGGCTACGGCGCCGATGTCCTGCGGATCGATCCGCCCGACTGGAACGAGCCCGGCGTCGTCCCGGAGGTGACGCTCGGCAAACGCTGCGCCCGCCTCGACCTGAAAACCGCAGAGGGTCGTGCCGCCTTCGAGGCGCTGCTCGCGCAGGCCGACATCTTCCTGTCCGGCTATCGCCCCGGCGCGCTCGATCGTCTCGGCTACGATGCGGCCGCGCGCCGCGCGATCGCGCCCGGGCTGATCGATGTCAGCCTTTGCGCCTATGGGTGGTCCGGTCCGTGGGCGGGTCGCCGCGGGTTCGACAGCCTGGTGCAGATGAGCACCGGCATCGCCGAGGCCGGCATGCGGTGGAAATCCACCGACGTGCCGTATCCGCTTCCCGTGCAGGCGCTCGACCATACGACCGGCTACCTGACGGCGGCGACCGCCGTCCGCGGCTTCGTCCACCGGCTGATCGGGCGCGAGGGCATGGAAGCGCGTTTGTCGCTCGCGCGCACCGCCAAGCTGCTTGTCGATCTCGGCACCGGCCGTGAATCGGCGTCGCTCGCCGCAGAATCCGCGTCCGACATTTCCGCTTCGATCGAGAAGACGGACTGGGGTGATGCGCGGCGGCTCGTCCCGCCGGCCGTCATCGCAGATGTTCCTATGCATTGGTCGCGGCCCGCCGGCAATTTGGGATCAGCGAAGCCGCAATGGAACTGACGCGTGCGCGGCCGCGCCGCGGGCGCGACCGTCGCGACGCCGCGCGCCGACGCAAGCCCGCCCTGCGCACGAACCGCTTGCCCGGCGTTTGCGACAGGCGCATCCTTCCGATCACGCACGTCATCCGGCAAGCGCGCAACAAGCCGGAGACCGGGAGGATCACATGACCGAACAGGCTTTCGGCCGCCGCGATTTTCTGAAAACCGCGGTCGTGGGCGGCGCCGCCGCCGCAACCACCGGCATCCCGCAACCGCAGAGCGCCCACGCCCAGCTGCCCGCCGCTGCCCGCGAACAGCTGGTTCAGCCAGGCGTCGTAGTTGCTGGCGCGCTCGGCGTCGGCGGCGACGTAACCGCACTCGCCCAGGTAGGCGACTTTGCCGGTCGTAAGCGCGATTGCCTGGTGGCGCTCGATCCAGATCTGCGTGTCCTTCGC
>Ga0209465_10001252_pt1 | contig 11396 bp, 8 predicted proteins | sample PanSoiPlot1MoBio_FD_188321 | JGI IMG/M metagenome (GOLD analysis project Ga0209465, IMG submission 188321) | Tropical forest soil microbial communities from Panama analyzed to predict greenhouse gas emissions - Panama Soil Plot 1 MoBio (SPAdes)... | ecosystem: Environmental > Terrestrial > Soil...
CATGACTCTCTTCGCCCTGATCCTGGCCATCGGCATCGTGGTGGACGACGCCATCATCATCGTGGAGAACAGCTCCTACTACATCGAGCAGGGAATGCCCCCCAGGGAGGCGACCATCAAGGCGATGCAGGAGCTGACGGGGCCGGTCATGGGGATCACCCTGGCCCTCGTGGCCGTCTTCCTGCCCGCCGCCTTCCTGCCGGGAATCACCGGACAGATCTTCCGGCAATTCGCGCTCGTCATCGCCGCCACCGCCGTCATCAGCGCGCTCAACGCGCTCACCTTGAAGCCGGTCCAGTGCGCGTTCTGGTTGAAGCCACGCGGGAACAGACCTCCGAACTGGTTCTACCGGGGATTCAACCGGGTCTTCGAGGCGACAGCCAATGTCTACGTGGGCGTCGTCCGCCGGATGGTGAGGCGGCCGTTCATGATGCTCATCGTGTTTGCCCTCATCATTGGCGTGACCGTCTGGGAATTCTCGCGCCGGCCCACGGGCTTTCTCCCCACCGAGGATCAGGGCTATGCCATCCTGGTGTCCGTGCTTCCCGAAGGTGCTTCCCAGCCTCGATCCATATCGGTTGCGCAGAAGGTCAACGCCATCCTGAAGAAAACCGAGGGGATCGACGCCTGGGTCCACATCGGGGGCTTCTCGGTCCTGGATTTCGCCAACGTTCCCAATATCTCCTCGACGTTCATCGTGTACAAGAGCTGGAAAGAACGAGGCAAAGCTCTCGACCAGGACCACATCGTCTCCAACCTCAACCGCGAGCTGGCGGCGGTCCAGGAAGCTCTGGTCTTTGTCGTCATCCCGCCGCCGATTCGAGGCCTCGGCCAGTCGGGCGGCTTCCAGATGATGGTGGAAGACCGCGGAAGCCTCGGTCTGGCGGAGCTCCAGCGCAACACGGGGGAGCTCATCCGGAAGGGGAATGCCCATCCCAATCTGCAGCGTCTGGCCACCACGTTCAGCGCCCACAGCCCCCAGATCTATCTGGACATCGATCGGACCAAGGCGGAGTCGCTGCAAGTGCAGCCGTCGAGCGTGTTCGAGACCCTCCAGGGCTATCTGGGCTCGTCGTTCATCAACTTCTTCAACAAGTTCAACCAGGTCTTCCAGGTCTATATCCAGGCCGACGCCCGCTACCGCCTCGAGCCCAGGAACATGAGAAATCTCTTCGTTCGCAACCGGAACGGGGAGATGGTTCCCCTGAACGCTTTGCTGCAGGTCAGGCAGGTCCAGGGCTCGGAGCTGGTCACCCGCTACAACCTTTATCCGGCGGCGTCCATCTACGGCGGCGCCGCTCAGGGATTCAGCTCCGGAGAGGCCCTCAGCCTCATGGAGCAGCTCGCCAGAGAGACGTTGCCCCAGGGCATGGCCTACGACTGGACCTCGACGAGCTACCAGGAGAAACAGGTGGGCTATCAGGCCTACCTCATCTATGCCCTCTCCATCATCCTGGTCTACCTGGTGCTCGCCGCGCTGTACGAGAGCTGGACCTCTCCCGGCGCCGTCATTCTGGTCGTACCCCTGGCCCTGGTGGGGGTCGTGCTGGCGCTCATCAGCCGCGGCTACGACAGCAACCTGTACACGCAGGTCGGCCTCGTCCTGATGATCGCCCTCGCGAGCAAGAACGCCATTCTCATTGTGGAATTCGCGCGAGACCTGCACCACGAGGGCATGTCCATAGAGGAAGCCGCCGTCGAGGCAACCCGCCGCCGATTTCGCCCCATCGTGATGACGTCGTTCGCCTTCATCCTGGGCGTGGTGCCGCTGGTGTTCGCATTCGGCGCGGGCGCGGCAAGCCAGCAGGCGATCGGTACGGTGGTGTTCGGCGGGATGCTCGCCTCGACCCTGCTGGCCATCCCCTTCGTGCCGGTGTTCTTTGTGGTCTTGGAGCGCATGAGCGCGCGAGCGAAGAGGGGCAAGGGTACGCCGCCCGCCGCACCGCCCGCGAACCCCGATAGTGCCCATGCGTGACCCGGGCTCCCGCTTGACGTCGCGGCCTCCCCTCCCCTAGCCTTCCCGCATGCCAAGCTGCCTCGACGGCATCCGCGTTCTCGAGCTGGCGCGCTTCCAGGCGGGCCCGCGCGGCGGCATGCTCCTGTCCGATCTGGGCGCCGAGGTGATCAAAATCGAGCCGCCAGGCGGCGAGGAGACGCGCAAGCACCCGCCCATGGTCCGCGGGCAGAGCGTCTACTTCTCCGTGTACAACCGGGGCAAGAAGAGTGTCTGCCTCGATCTCCGCAGCGCCCAGGGCAAGGACGTCTTCGGCGCGCTCGTGGCCAAGGCCGACATCGTGCTCGAGAACTTCCGGCCGGGGGTCATGCACGCCATGGGCTTCGACTACGAGAGGCTCGCCGCGCTGAATCGCGGGATCATCCTCGTCTCCGTCTCGGGCTTCGGCCAGTACGGGCCCTACCGGGAACGGCCCGCCTTCGACTCGCTGGGACAGGCCATGTCGGGTCTCATGAGCTTGACCGGCCAGCTCGAGGGCAAGCCCATCGGCACCGCGTCCTCGGTGGTCGACCGCTACACCGCGCTCCACGCGACGATCGGCACGCTCGCGGCCCTCCGTCATCGCGAGCGCACCGGCGAAGGACAGGTGGTCGACGTCTGCCTCCTCGACTCCGCCCTGACCATGGTGGAGATCCCGACCTCGTACTATCTCGCCACCGGGCAGGAAGGCGGCGAGGGCGGCCGGCCCCCGTACAAGACGAAAGATGGCTTCGTGGTCATCGCTGCGGCGGGCCGGGAGATGGCCGGACGCCTCATGCAAATCGCCCGCGGCGCCAGCGCCGAAGGCGACACCACACCCATGGCGGGCAGCACGGGTCCCGATGGGCGGCGCGCGCTCGTCGAGCAATGGTGCGCCGAGCGAACGACGGACGAGGTCTGCGCGAAGCTACAGGAGGCGGGGATTCCCTCGGCGCCCGTGCGCACCATCCCGCAGGTCGCTCAGGATCCGCATCTTTGGGAGCGTGAGATGCTGGTCAAGATGGAAGACGCCCTGGCCGGCGAGATGTACCTGCCCGGCGCGACGATCAAGTTCTCCCGGACACCGGCGCGCATCGGGCCGGTGCCCACCGTCGGTCAGCACACCGACGAGACGCTCGGAACCCTCCTGGGCTACGACGGCGCCAAGCTCGCCGCTCTCCACGCCGCCGGCGCCATCGCCTGACGTCCTCGCGAACCGCTTCGCGAGGCGCGGCATCGAAGAGCCTCCCTCCGCTCCCTGAAGAAGCTCCTCGGCTCGGCTAGCCTCGCGCCTGACCGTGCGCCGGGTCTCGCTGCCGCCCGCGGGCCCCTCGCTGCCGCGTCGTTACCTCGTCATCCGCGCTCTGGCGAAGCGCCCGATGGTCCCGATGGCTTCTTCCGCTTCGTCGAGCAGAGGCAGGAACCAGTGCCAGACGTGGACCATCTGGTCCCACACCTCGAGCGTCGTGTCCACGCCGGCCGCCCGGGCCCGCTCCGCGAGCTGGGTCGCGTCGTCGAGCAGCACCTCCTCGCTGCCTACCTGAATCAGCAGCGGAGGTAGGCCGCGCAGGTCCGCGAAGAGGGGGGAGGCGAGCGGGGTGCGGCGGTCCGCCATGCCCAGATACGCCCGCGCCATCTCCTCGACCCCCGCCTTCTTCACGATGGGATCGCTGGCTGCCTTGGTCGAATAGCTGGCGCCGCTGCACGTGAGATCCACCCACGGCGATATGCACACGCCGGCCGCGGGCAACGGCACCCCGCCATCGCGCAGGGCAAGCAACGTCGCCACCGTGAGCCCCCCTCCGGCGGAGTCGCCGGCGATCACGAGGCCTCCCGCGGAGATGCCCTGGTCGAGAAGCCACCGATAGGCCGCCACCGCGTCGTCCACCGCGGCGGGAAACGGAGACTCCGGCGCGCACCGATATTCGAGTAGGAGCGCGCTCGTCCCGGCCGCCGCGGCGATCGCCGCCGCGAGATGGCGGTGCGAGCGGGGCGAGCCGATCACGTAGCCCCCGCCGTGCAGATACAACACCACCCGTCCCGGCTCCGCCGACGGGGGGCGCAGCCATTCCGCAGGCACGATGGGCGCGGTCACCCGCTCGACCTTGACCTCGGCCGGGGTGGGAAAGACCTTCTCGGCCCGCTCGTACTGCGCGCGGCGCTCGGCGGTGGTCAACGATTCCGACGGCGGCAGCTTGGCCAGGTGTGCGCGCACGACGTCGATTCCACGGTCTGCCATGTCAGGTGCCTCCTCGTGAGACGCTCGCGGGACGCGGTGAGGTCGATCCTCCTCTGGACGTGCGTATCGTACGGGAACTGGCGATCGACGTTCAACCTGATTGGCGAGAATCCGGCCGCGCCTGAATGGCTTGCCTCGGCCGGCGTGGCGCGATAGCATCCGCCCACTCGTTCGCTCCCGAGAGGGCCAATGGACTTCGGAATCTTCGTCGAGCAGGTTCGCCGCGGCGTCAACCCGCCCGAGGCCTTCCAAGAGATCTCGGAGCTCGTCACGGCCTCCGAGTCCTGGGGCCTCAACATCGTGTGGTTCGCTGAGATGATGGTCAACCCGACTCGCTCGGTGCTGTCCGCCCCGCTCCTCGTCGCGAGCTGGGCCGTGTCCCGCACCAAGCGTCTCCGGGTGGGCACGGCTGTCCAGCTCCTGCCCCTGAACCACCCCTTGCGCGTGGCCGGCGAGATCACCACGCTGGATCAGTTGAGCCAGGGACGCTTCGACTTCGGCATCGGCCGCAGCGGCAGCCCTCGCACCTACGACGCCCTCGGCGTGCCGTACGGAGAGAGCCAGGCCCGTTTCTTCGAGGCGCTGGAGATCATGCTTACCGCCTGGAAGGGCGAGTCCTTCAGCTACTCGGGGCAGTTCTACCAGTTCAAGGACGTCACCGTCGCCCCGCTCCCCTATCGCAAGCCGCACCCCCTCCTCCGCATGGCGGCGACCACGGCGGAGTCGTTCCCTCGCGTGGGGCGCATGGGCCTGCCGATCTTCGTGGGCCTCCGTGGCATGGACATCCCGGAGCTGACCAGCTGCCTCAAGGTCTACCGCGAAGCGTGGCGCGAGGCGGGCCATCCCGGCGACGGCGATGCGTGTCTGCGCATCCCGCTCTACGCCGCGCCGACGGAAGAGGCGGCGCGTGCGGAACCCTGCGAGACGATCACCTACTACATGGAGCGCCAGGCGGGCCTGACCCTCGAGCCGCTCGGCCGGGCAGGTACCGGCTCGATTGCCGTGCGTCGGGATCAGGCGGGTCGCCTGTTGACCCTCACCTACGACGACATCCTCGCCCGCAAGGTCGCTTTCGGTACCGCGCCAAGTCTGATCGATCGCCTGGGTCAGCTCAAGGAAGAGCTCGGCCTGACGGGCATCGCGGCCGAGCTGAACCCCGGCGGTCTACTGCCGTTCTCCCAGGAGATGCGGAGCCTCCAGATCCTCACCCAGCAGGTGATGCCCGCCCTCAGATAGTTGCCGCGAAGCCGTGCGGCGCGAAGGCGCCCGCGAAGCCCGGGACCTGGGAATCGAAGGGAGAGAGGCGGTCCGCCACCGCGGAGCCCTCGTGTCGGGAGTCGACGCGAGAGCTACCGCTTCGTCAACGGACGGTCCTGGAAGCGATGGTCGCAAGCGAGGCAGCGATAGAGCCGCGTGCCGCGCACCTTCGAGATGAAGCGCTCGAGAACGTCCTTACGCGGCATGCGATCGACGGCCTTGCTGTGGCACTTCGGGCAGGTGTGCTCGGTTCTCATGACATGGATCCAGCGATGGCGCGAGCGGACTCAACAGTACGTCCGCACATCCCATTGGGTTTTGTCACGGAAAGACGCCTCCCTGCCCGGGAGCGGCTGGTTGCCGAGCGAAGCACGACTCGTGAGTTTATCAGAGGACATCACGGGCTGCCATCTCGTGACGTACGGACAGCCCGGCCCTTGACTCCGTGGCGCCCTCGCCGCATCCTTCCCGCTCAGGAGGAATTCTCATGGAGCCGAGCATCGTCCCGATCGCTGCCACGCTGGGCGCCGTCGTCACCGACCTCACCCTTGCCCGAATGGATGCCGCCACCTGGAAGACGGTGGAACAGGCCTTTCACGACTATGCGGTTCTCGTCTTCCCCGGGCAGCATCTGACCGAGGCGGAGCAGGTGGCGTTCGCGAATCGCTTCGGCAGCCTCGAGCTCCTGACGCCGGACCCGGAGCAGAAGGCGGTGGCGATCAGCAACCAGAAGCCCGACGGCACGATCATGGGCGCGGACGAGCATCGTTACAAGTCGCTGCGCGGCAACGAGGGTTGGCACACCGACAGCTCGTACATGCCGCTGGCCGCCAAGGCCTCGATCCTCTCCGCGCAGGTCGTGCCCTCGGCCGGCGGCGAGACGGAGTGGGCGGACATGCGGGCGGCCTACGACGCCCTCGACGAGGCGAGGCGCCGCCGCATCGCCGGGCTCTCCGCGCACCACTCGCTCTATCACTCCCAGGCGAAGATCGGGCACATGGTCGAGACGGGGGCGGGCTACGGATTCCACACGAAAGGCGCGCCGCTGCGCCCGCTCGTGAAGGTGCATCCGGTCACGGGCCGACCCGCCCTCTTCATCGGCCGTCACGCCTATGCCATCCCCGGCCTCACCGAGGCCGAGTCGGAGAAGCTTCTGTCCGACCTCCTCGACTTCGCCTGTCGGCCGCCCCGCACCTATGCGCATCGCTGGCGTCCGGGTGACGTGGTCATCTGGGACAACCGCTGCGTGCTCCACCGGGCCCGGCCCTACGAGTACCGCGAGGCTCGCGTGATGCGTCACACGCGAGTGGCGGGCGATCCGGCGACGGAGCTCGCTCCAACCGATCGAGACGATCGGGCCGCCGCGTTCGAGCCGTCAACCTCGAACCGATAGGCCATTACGGCGGTCTTTGGCGGGTCGGGCGATGACCTCGTCTGCTCGCCCCCTTCCCCAGTTCCGGCGTCAGCGCTCCCGCTCTCGCCGCCCGGGTCGCCTTGACGTCGTCTGGGAGGACGGGGTAGGGTGCAAATTGCACCGCGCAGCGAGCCATCGAAGGCGACGGCCCGCACCGGAGAAAGGTGAGCATGGCCAAGCCGATCATCTCCGCTGACTCGCACATCACCGAGCCTCCCCGCACCTACCTCGATCGCATCGATCCACGCTTCCGCGACCGGGCACCCCATGTCGTTCGTGACCCCACGCGGGGCGATCTGTTCGTCATCGACGGGCTCGACAAGCCCATCCCCATGGGCTTGGTCGCCGCGGCGGGCAAGGCGGCCGAGGAGCTTCGGATGTTCGGTGCCCGGATGGAGGACATGCACGCCGGCGGCTGGGACCCGCGCGCGCGGCTTGCCGATCAGGACGTGGATGGAGTGAGCGCGGAGGTGCTCTATCCGACCGTGGGCATGATGCTGTGCAACCACCCCGACTTCGACTACAAGAAGGCGTGCTTCGACGCTTACAACGAGTGGATCGCCGAGTACTCGGCGGCCTGCCCCGAGCGGTTGATCGGCGTGGGACAGACGGCGATGCGATCGGTGGACGAGGGCATCGAGGATCTCCGGCGCATCAAGGCGCTGGGCCTCCGCGGCGTGATGATGCCCGGCAATCCCGCCGTCGCCGACTACGACGATCCCATGTACGGCCCGTTCTACGAGGCGGCCATCGATCTCGGCCTGCCCCTGTCCTTCCACATCCTCACGAGCCAGCAGGACACCTTCAAGGCACGCGGCCCCAAGCTCAACGCCTTCCTCTCGATCATCCGCGGCTGCCAGGACATCATCGGGCTGTTCATCCTCGGCGGGGTGTTCGAGCGGCACCCGCGCCTGAAGCTCGTGTGCGTGGAAGCCGACGCGGGCTGGGTGCCTCACTACATGTACCGCATGGATCACGCGTGGGAGCGCCACCGTTACTGGCTGCCCGCGGGCACCCTGAGCCGTGCGCCCAGCGAGTACTTCCGCGAGCACGTGTACACCACCTTCCAGGACGATTGGGTCGCCTTCCAGGTCACCGGGCTCTGCAATGTGCACCGGCTGATGTGGGCCAACGACTTTCCTCACAGCGACTCGACGTGGCCGCACTCCCAGGCCGTCCTCGCCAAGCAGGCGGGGCATCTGAGCGAGGGCGAGCGCGATCTCATCCTTCACGACAACGTCGCCGAGCTGTACGGCCTCGAGCGCCCCTGAAGCGCCGGCCGATCTCGGATCCCGAACGAGGACGTGACTATGACCTATGACCTGGTGATCCGTGGCGGCACGGTGGTGGACGGCTCAGGGCTTCCGAGCTACCGCGCCGATGTCGGCGTGACGAGCGGCCGCATCGCCCGCATCGGGCGCACCCTGCGCGATCGCGGCCGGGACGAGATCGACGCGCGGGGCGCGGTGGTGGCGCCCGGCTTCATCGACGGCCACACGCACATGGACGCCCAGGTAGCGTGGGACCCGCTGGGGACCTGCTCGTGCTGGCATGGGGTGACCACCGTCGTCATGGGCAACTGCGGATTCACCCTGGCCCCGTGCCGCCCCGACGAGCGGCACCTCGTCGTGCGCAACCTCGAGCGTGCGGAGGACATTCCCGCCGAGGCCATGAAGGCGGGCATCGACTGGAGCTGGGAGACCTACGCCCAATACCTCGAGGCCCTCGAGCGCTGGCCCAAGGGCATCAACTACGCGGGCTACATCGGGCACTCGGCGCTCCGTACCTACGCCATGGGCGAGCGCGCGTTCTCGGAGCCCGCCACCGCGGCCGACCTCGCCGCGATGAAGCGCGAGCTCGCCGATGCCCTCGCGGCGGGCGCCATCGGCTTTACCACTTCCCGCACCCGCAATCACGAGACCTCGGACCGCCAGCCCGTGGCGAGCCGGGTGGCGACGTGGGACGAGGTCCGTGAGCTCGTCGGGGTGCTGGGCGATCTCGGGGCGGGGATCTTCGAGATCGCCGGCGAGGACACGGGACGCGATCCCGATCGTGCACGCGACTATCTCGGCCGCCTCCGCGATCTCGCCGTCGAGACGGGGGTGCCCGTCACGTGGGGGATGTTCAGCTCGCGCTCCGCGCCCGATTTCTGGCGGCCGTACTTCGACCTGCTCGACGAGACGGCGCGGGCGGGCGGACGCATGTTCGCCCAGGTGCACAGCCGCGCTCTGTCCGTCCTCCTCTCGTTCGAGACGCGTCTGCCCTTCGACCGGCTGCCCGAGTGGCGGGAGCTGCGCCGGCGCCCCCTCGACGAGCAGCGGCACGCCCTGCACGATCCGGAGCTGCGGCGGAAGCTCGTGGCCTCGGCCGCCGCCGCCGAGTACTCGCGCGGAGTGGGCGCCGACACCAGGCGGCCGGACTTCGACTGGATCTTCCTGATGGAAGACCCCACCGGTCCCCACCGCTCGGTGGCGGAGCTGGCGCGCGAGCGCGGCCTCGATCCCGTGGAGACCATGATCGAGTTGGCCCTCGAGCGGAATCTGCGCGCGTTCTTCGTGCAGCCGCTGGCCAACGAGAACCTCGACCACGTGCTCGAGATGATGCGGCATCCGCGCTCCGTGGTGACCTTTTCGGACTCCGGGGCGCACGTGTCGCAGATCATGGACTCGTCGCTCCAGACCCACGTGCTCGCCTACTGGGTGCGCCGGCGTCAGGCTCTGAGCCTCGAGGAGGGCGTGCGCATGCTTACCCTCGAGCCGGCCACCGCGTGGGGGCTCCACGATCGGGGCCTTCTCCGCGAAGGGCTGGTCGCCGACATCATCGTGTTCGATCCGGACCAGGTCGCGCCCAAGATGCCCGAGGTGGTGAACGATCTCCCCGCGGGCGCGCGACGGCTCAGGCAGAAGGCCGCGGGGTTTCGGACGTCCATCGTCAACGGGCAGGTCGTGCTCCGCGACGGCGAGCATAGCGGCGCCTACCCGGGTCGCGTCCTGCGCGGCCCGCTGGCGAGCCGCTAGCCCAGGCCGGACCGCGGGACGTGTGTCCTTCTTTGCCAGTACGCTGATGACGATCAATCAGGAGACCCGAACATGCCTCGCTTGAACTTCGGTGCGTTCCTCGCCCCCCACCATCCCGTCGGCGAGCATCCGATGCTGCAATTCCGCCGCGATCTCGACCTCGTGGAGCATCTCGACAAGCTCGGCTACGACGAGTTCTGGTGCGGCGAGCATCACTCCAGCGGCTGGGAGATGATCGCCTCGCCCGAGATGTTCCTGGCCGCAGCGGGCGAGCGGACCAAGCGGATCAAGCTCGCCACCGGCGTGGTCTCCCTGCCCTACCACCATCCGTTCAACGTGGCCCAGCGCATGGTGCAGCTCGACTACATGACGGGAGGCCGCGTGATCTTCGGCTCTGGGCCGGGTGCGCTGGCCTCGGATGCCCACACCCTCGGCATCGACCCCATGTTGCTGCGCGATCGCCAGGACGAAGCCATCGGCGTCATTCGCCGCCTGATGCGCGGCGAGCGTCTCACCGTCAAGTCCGATTGGTTCACCTTGCAGGACGCGGCCCTCCAGCTCTTGCCGCTGCAGGAGGACATGCCTTTTGCCGTCGCCTCCCAGATCAGCCCCTCCGGCATGACCCTGGCCGGCAAGCATGGCATCGGCATCATCTCGCTCGGCTCGCTGTCCGAGGAAGGTCTGAACAACTTGCCCACGCAGTGGGGCTTCGCGGAGGCTGCGGCCGCCGAGCACGGCCAGACCGTCGACCGCAAGAACTGGCGCGTGCTGATGAGCTGGCACATTGCGGAAACCCGCGAGCAGGCGCGCGCTGAGGCCCGCGAGGGGCTGCTCCGGCACCACAACGAGTACATCACGGCAACCCTGCAGCGCCCGGGGGCTCGGGCCTTCAAGGACCCCGACGAGGCCGTGAACAAGACTGCCTTCGTTCCCGGCGCCGTCGCCACCATCGGCACCCCGGACGATCTCGTGGCGCGGATCAAGTCACTGCTCGAGATCTCGGGCGGATTTGGGACAGTGGTTGGCTTCGTCCACGACTGGGCCAATCCGCAGAACACGATGCGCAGCTGGGACATGGTGGCGCGCTACGTGGTGCCAGAGATCAACGGCTATCTCGCTGGCCTGCGCGCGTCTCGGGAGTTCGTGGCCAACAACCGCGAGTACTTCAACCGCGCTCGCGAGGCGGTGATGGCGAAGATCACCGAGAACCCCACGGCGGCGGCCGCCCTTTCCGTGACGAAATCGCCGCTGCTGGCCGCCTCCTCCAGCAATCTGCCCGACTTGAACGAAGCCCGCGACCGCCGCTCTTCGCGCTGACGCCCCGCCCGACGCCCCGGGCCCGTCAAATGGGCGCGACGCTGGCCCGGACTCTTCACGAACTCGCCACGTTCACCCGGGCGGGTGGCGGCGGGGGGAGGGGTGCGCTCAGGCGGAGTGGGACCCCCTCGTCCTGTGCGCCGCCCGCAGGGCGGCGATTCAGGCGAGCGGGTGACGCAG
>Ga0209465_10001253_pt1 | contig 11393 bp, 10 predicted proteins | sample PanSoiPlot1MoBio_FD_188321 | JGI IMG/M metagenome (GOLD analysis project Ga0209465, IMG submission 188321) | Tropical forest soil microbial communities from Panama analyzed to predict greenhouse gas emissions - Panama Soil Plot 1 MoBio (SPAdes)... | ecosystem: Environmental > Terrestrial > Soil...
ACCCACGAACGCCGGTTTGGAGGTGAGCTGGAGCGGGGGCAGGCGTTCGGGCGCGACTCGATCGATGATGTTGAGCACCAGCGAGCGCCAGAGGGGTACAGTCAGCGAGTCCGGGGGGCCGAATTCGAGGTTGTTCATTACCTATTGTGATTGTAGCAGCATAGGCGCGCGGGCGACCGGTAGCTGTGATTAGCGCCTACCGATTAGCAACTAGCGTTTGGCTTTTCGCTATTGGCCCTTTGCTTTCGAAAAGACTTGGACGGTCCGAGCAGGAAGCTCCCGAGGTCAATTTTCGGGTTTCCTGGTTACAGAAGAGTCGGAGTTTGAACATTGGCTTGTTGCCCTGGTCCGAATCAACCTCAAGCCTTCCGTGTCAGGTGGCGGATTCCGTCGGCGCCTGCGACGATCACGTCGTTGGCTATTCCCAGGAAAAGTCCGTGTTCGACGATGCCAGCGCGTGCACCGAGCTTTGCTGCCAGCTCGCTCGCGTCGGCGATGGGTCCGAAGTGGCAGTCCATGATCATGTTGCCCGAGTCGGTCAAGTACTGCGATCCGTCTTTGTTCTTGCGGATTACGGCCTTGCATCCGAGGGATTGGAGGAAACGCATCTGCGATTGCCAGCCGAACGGACTGACTTCCACCGGCACTGCGAACCGTGTGCCAAGGCGATCAGACAACTTGCTGTCGTCTACGACGATGATTTCGCGCGCGCTCGCCTGAGCGACGATCTTCTCGCGGAACAGCGCGCCGCCCCCGCCTTTGATGAGATTAAACTGCGGATCTACTTCGTCCGCGCCGTCGATGGTGACGTTGATCTTGAGCGGAAGGGAGTCGTCCATCATCGAGATTCCCAGCTCTCGAGCCGCCTCCTCCGTAGCCTTCGAAGTTGCAAATGCCGTGATGCTTGTCAGCGCGCCATTGCGCAGCAGTTCGCCGATCTTGCGGGTGGCGAAGATGGCGGTCGAGCCGGTGCCGAGTCCGACGACCATTCCGGATTGGACAAACTGCACGGCAAATTCTGCAGCTTCCTGTTTGAGCCTGGCGCGCGGATCGGCAGACGTTTCGGGCACGCGTTCCTCCTATACTGATACGGACAGGAGAATCATGATGGTCGGAAGTCTGGAGGGTCAAGTAGCAATTGTGACGGGCGCCGATGGCGGACTGGGAACGCCGGTAACTAAGGCACTTCTGGCGGCCGGAGCGACGGTTGTCGGAATCGCGCGGTCGATTAGCGTCGGCCCGGCGCATGATGGGCACTTCTACCCGGTGAGCGCGAACTTGATCGATCGGGAGGAAGTGGCATCGCTAGTTGCGAGGCTGGCAGAACAGTTCGGCAAGATTGACATTCTGGTGCATGTAATGGGCGGCTTCGCCGGCGGAGCCAGTGTCGCGGAGACCGATGACGCGACCTGGCAGAAGATGATCGACATCAACCTCAATGCCGCGTTTTATGTGTTACGCGCCGTGATTCCGGTGATGCGCCGAGGCGAGCACGGGCGCATTATCGCGATTGGCAGCCGGCAAGCCGTGCAGCCTGCGCCGGGCGTCGCGGCATACGCGGCATCCAAGGCGGCGCTGGTGTCGCTGGTGCAGACCGCGGCTCTAGAGAATAAAGACAAGAACATCCTCGCCAACGTGATTCTTCCTGGAACGATGGATACTCCGGCGAATCGCGCGGCCATGCCGAAGGCGGACTTCGCAAAGTGGGTGAAGACCTCACATGTCGCGGAACTGGTGCTGCTGCTGGCGGGCGAAGCGGGCGACGCGATCACGGGAGCGGCGATTCCGGAGTACGGAATCGACGGGTAATTTCTTAGGGAGATCCTAATTAAGTTCCTCGGTTAAAGACCGTCTGTCGAAAGAGCGTTTTTACGGATGGCTGAAGTCCTAGCGGGCGAGCTTGTGGGTCGCTTCTTTGGGAAAGAAAAAAACCAGCATGCGCAAAGAGGGCAAAGCAGGCCACGCCGCGATGACAGAAACAGAAGGCTTCAACGGCACGACTGAAGTGGCAACTGAAGTAGTTGTTATCGCGATGGCGTTTCGCGGTGTTGCGCTAGCCCCCGGCTCGCACCTCGTCGAGCAAGCGTTTGTCGATATCCTGTAAGGATTTCGGCAATTCGGCGTAATGCAGCTGCTGCGCAGTGCCTTGGCCATCGGAGATCACGTAGCCGACAAACTCTTTAACTTCGCTGGCTTTTTTGTTGTCGGGCTGCGATTTCGGCACCAGTAGAAAGGTGAGGCCGCTGATGGGATAAGCACTCGCCGCGGAAGCTGGCGGGTCAACGATAGGTTGGCGAATATCCTGGCTCAACTGCTGGGCGAAGGCGTCGATGGCGGCCGACGTTCCCTGTGCTGTGGGCGAGACAAACTCGCCTGCTTTGTTCTGTACTTGCGCGACCGGTAGCTTATTCTCCTCCGCGTAGGTGAGCTCAACGTAACCAATAGCGCCTGGGTTTTGCTTCACCAGTCCAGTCACGCCTTCGCTACCTTTGCCGCCGATGCCGGTCGGCCAACTGACGGACAGCCCTTTGCCAACTTTCTTCTGCCAATCGGGACTTACGGCAGCCAGGTAGGTTGTAAAGATGTTGCTGGTGCCGCTGCCATCGGACCGATGAACCACAACGATGTCCTGGTTCGGCAGGTCGACTCCGGGATTGACCTTTTTGATGGCTGGATCCTGCCAGTTCTTAATCGTGCCAAGATAAATCCCCGACAGTGTGGAGCCGCTCAGCTTCAAGGGCTGATTGAGATTGGGTAGATTAAAAGTGATGCAAACCGGACCCGCACTCTCGGGGATCTGCACCAGGGCCGGCATGTCCTTCAGCTGATTGTCGTCGAGGGCGAGATCAGAGGCCCCGAAGTTGATGACGCCCTGCTTCAACTGCTGAATACCGCCTCCGCTCCCAATGGACTGGTAGTTGATTTGCACCCCGGGATGATTGTGCTGGTAATCGTCGATCCAACGGCTCATCACCGGATAAACAAAGGTACTGCCCGCGCCAACGACCTGCCCGCCGGCAGCACTGGGTTGGTTTACCGTCAAACTGTTGGGCTTCGAACTGCAACCGGAGAACGCAAGCGTTAAGACGAGGAGAAACGGAAGTAAGGAGATTCGCTTTTGCACGGACACCTCACACGCGTCGAAACACGCCGTATTCAGCTAAGTACGATGCGGCCGCCGAAGCTGACGTTGGTCTCGCAATATGAGTAGGTGCGGAACTACTGCGATGGTCTGTGCCCATGGAAATTCAAGCGCGGAAATGTGGAGCCTATTTCTGCGTCAGAACTGCGTATGCGTCACTTTCGGGTAGGGATATTTCGAGCTTCATTGTGATTGCTTCTTGCCGGCAGAGGTCAGGCTAGCCGTGCGCAAGAAGTCGTAGTTGGCCGCCGGATTCATCTCGATACCTTGCAGACGTTTCGTGTGCACCAGCACGTTGTCGAGATACCAGAGATTGATGTATGGCAGGTCATCGGCCAAGATCTGTTGCACCTGGTCATAGATAGCTTTGCGCTTTTGCTGGTCAAGGGTCGAACGGCCTTCGCGGATGAGCGCATCAACTTTGGGGTTGGAATAGAATGTGCGATTGGCGCGCTTGGGTGGAAAGCTTGCCGAGTCGAATATGTACTCGAAGATGTCAGGGTCCTGGTTTCCGCCGATCCAGCGCATCGAGTACATCTGATAGGCGCCCTTGGTGATGTCGCTAAAGAACGTCGCGAACTCGAAGGTGCGAATGTCGAGCGCGATGCCAGCCTCGCGCAATTGCTGCTGGAGAACGGCGGCGAGCAAGCGTGTGGTCTCGTCCGTGGACGACTTCATCGTGATGTGGAGCCGCGCGCCATCCTTTGCGCGATAGCCGGCCTCGTCGAGCATCTTGCGCGCCAGCGCAGGATCGTATGCGTAGCGGGTTACGTCGCCGTCGCAGGCCCAGTGCTGGGGCGGAAGGATGCTGTACGCAGGTTGTGCCTGTCCACGAAACAGATACTGAATGATCGGCTGCACATTAATGGCGTGTGCCATCGCCTGCCGGACGCGCACGTCTTTCAGCACCGGATCGCGCAGGTTCAGGGCAATATACGCATAGATGGTTCCCGGTGCCTGCAGCACTTCGAGATTCGTGTCGCGTTTCAGCGTCAGCACGGTATCCGCGGTCAAGGAATTGATGGTGACGTCGGCGCTGCCTTTGCGGAGTTCTAACGCGCGGGTCGTGGCATCGGGAACCACGTGGAACTCTACTCGTTGCAGGCGCGCATTGTCGGACCAATAGTTCGGATTACGCTCGACTATGACATCCTTGTCCGGCGCGGCGCTGACGAAGCGAAACGGACCTGAGCCGTAGGGATGGCGATTGAACTCCTCACCGCTGCCATAAGGGACAACACCGAAAGCGCCATCTGACAGGTTCCAGAGGAGGGAGGCCTGCGGCTCTTTGAGATGAATGACGAGGGTGAAGTCGTCGGGAGTATCTACGCTCGCGACCTTGCTGTATGTTGCTGCCTTGCCGCTGCGAATTTTGCCCGTGATGAGCGAATCGAGTGTCCACTTCACGTCACGTGAGGTAAGTGGCTGGCCATTGTGAAACACCACGCCCTGCCGCAGATGAAACACGTAGGTCAGCGGATCGGGAATTTCCCATCGCTGCGCGAGCCACGGCTTCAATTCGAAATGCTCGTCGCGTCGCACAAGCGAGTCGAACAGCAGCTCATCGATCCGCTCCGATTGCGCATCCAGCCCAACCCGAGGATCGAGATTGGTGGGGCTGCTTTCGATCAGGACGACCACGGTGTTGGGGTCAGGCTTCTTTGCGCAGCCAAATTGGAGCAAGAACAAACCTGCTGATAATACCCCGAGCAGGGTGCTCCATCCGGTCGCCTTCATTGGGCGACAGGGTGGGGCCAACAAAACTGACAATCGACAACTGACAACTGACAATTGCCTACCCGTAACTCACCTTCCCTAGAACAACGCTTTGCTTCGCGCCCGTGGCCGACGCTACATTCGACGGCAACCTTCTCCATGTCTGATAGGCCAACAGGGCAAACGCCACCGCCTCCTTTGCTTCAGACGGGAGGCCGAAATCGTCGCTGGTACGCACCCGAATTTTCAACGGCGTCAGCTCTTCGCGGATCATCCGCATCAACATCACGTTTTTGCTGCCGCCGCCGGAGACGATCATCTCGCGATACCGTGAAGGCCAGCGCGAACTCGGCGAAACGTTCTTGGCGTCGGCGGGTAAGACGAGATTGCGTACCGCTAGTCCGATTGACCGGGCGGTGAGCGCGGTGGCCGTAGTCAGAATGTTGTTTTTATCGGCGCGACCGCACATCTGCAGGAACGCGGCGGCGAATTCGCGACCGAACTGCTCACGTCCGGCGGTCTTCGGCGGCTCCTGATGAAAGAATGCACGCCGCAGCAGCTGCCGAATGATGTTCTCGATTGGTTCGCCCCTGGCCGCGAGCCTCCCGTTGCGATCGAACGGCATATCGAACAAGCGCTCAGTGACAGCGTCCATCACCATGTTGCCGGGTCCGGTATCGAATGCCATTACTTCATCTGCTTTGGCCCGCGGAGGAATCGCTGTCAAGTTGCCAATGCCACCGAGGTTTTGGATAATCCGCCCAAACCGCCGGTGGCGAAACAGCACGTAGTCGAGGAACGGAACCAGCGGCGCACCCGTGCCTCCTGCGGCCATGTCTGCCGCACGGAAATCCGACACCACGGGAACACCGACCCGTTGCGCAATAATTGCCCCCTCGCCTGTCTGCCATGTACACCTGACTTCGCAGCCCAGGTACTTGCTCGGTGCGCTCTGGTGATACAGCGTTTGCCCATGACACCCCACCAGCGCGCATTCCAGCTTGGCGCGCCGTTGCGCCGCCAGCACCGCCTTCGCATAGAGTTCGCCAAGGGTGAAATTCAGTCGCGCCAGGTCGGCCACTTTCATTGCCGAGGCATTCATTGCCTGCAAAACCGCACGGCGCACTGCGGATGGGTAGGGGAAGTGATAGTGCGCCAGCAACTCCAGTTGTGACCGATAACCGCGCCCTTGGATTCGCACCAACGCGACGTCGATACCGTCGGCGGAGGTGCCGCTCATTACACCTGCGACTATCACCTAGCACACTCCCCAGACCGGAAGATTGTGCTCCGTCGTACTTCCTCTGTGAACTCCCACACGCGCCGTCGAAGCCTGTCCACGGATTTCTCGGTTGGGGCTGGCGCCATTCTGGCCTGCACCTCTGGCGACTTTGCCTGGAAGCTTGCGACTCGCCGCGCTTTCTGCGCCACCAGGCGTGCGAACCGTGGATCACCTTCGGCTCTCTGCAAAACCGCTGCGTGCGCCCGCCACACGTGCTCTTCCTTCTGGCATACCAGGAATACGTCAGCTCCAGCTTCCAGTGTACCGACGGCCACGTCCTCGATCGACGCTCCGTTCAACACGCCACCCATGTCGAGATCGTCAGAAACCACCAACCCGCGATACCCGATCTTTTTCCGCAACACGCCTTCCACCCAGCGCTTCGAGAGCGACGCCGGCCTGCCGCCGGGAACGATCTTCGGATACGACACGTGCGCCACCATCACAAACGCAAATTCGCGGCACAGTTCGCGATACGGCAGCAAGTCTTTGTTCCAAATCTGCTTCCATGTGCGCTCGACTACGGGCAGTGCATGATGGCTGTCCAGAGCCGCTCCTCCGAGACCCGGGAAGTGTTTCCCACAGCCAATAATACTTGCTTCGTGCAGGCCGTTTAGAAACTGCCGTGCATATCTCACAACTTCTGCAGGATCGGCTGAGACGGTTCGCGAGCCCAGCGTCTTGCGTGACGCGTCAAGCTCCAAATCCAGACACGGCGCCAAATCTGCATTGAACCCGAGCGCTCGCGATTGCAGCCCGATCAGCAGCCCATGCTCTCGAAACAGCTTCGCTGATCCTGTCGCCGCCACCTCGCCTGCCGACGGCACCCGTGCAACCGCATCGCGGAAGCGGTCCACTGTGCCGCCCTCCATATCTACACAGCGGAACAACGGACTGCGGACGAACTTCTGAACATCGTGTAACAGGATGTGAGTCTGGCGCGCTTCATCGATATTGCGTCGGAACAGAATCACCCCGCCTGGCCGCAGCGTCGCCAGCATTGTTTGCAGATGCGACGACAGCTCGGTGCCGTTGAAGCCCATGATCATGAGCTGTCCCACTTGTTGTCGCAGAGTCTGGCTGGACTTGTTAGGCATGAATACAGCAGTGTAGCGCGGCGCTCCGGCTTGATTGAGTTGTCGATTCAGGTTCTTAGATAAGCATGCTGTCGGCGGCTAAGGCACGCACTCATTCCAACCAAACAGCAGGGCATACTGGCCATTTTGATCATTTTCAGAAAAGCAAACTCGGATTCCGCACATCACGCGGCTCAAGAATCAAATCTGCCGTTTCAGCGCATGCAGCAGATTGAGTGCTTCTAGAGGACTGATCGCATTCAGGTCCGTCTCCTTGATCCGGTCCACAATCTTCTGCGACAGCGGCGTAAAGATCGTCAACTGCATGGGCGCCGCCCTCACGGCTTCGCCACTCGCCAGGTGTGTAACCGCGCTCTGCTCAGCCGACTCATGCTCGGTCAGCACCTCGCGGGCGCGGCGGATAACCTCCGTTGGCAACCCCGCCAGCTTGGCCACTTCAATCCCATAGCTACGATCCGCTGCGCCCTCAGCCACCTTGCGCAGGAATACCACATTGCCGCCGCTCTCCTTCACGGTGACGTGGAAGTTCTTCACCCCGCTGAGTCGCTCGGCCAGCTCAGTCAGCTCGTGATAGTGCGTCGCAAACAGTGTCTTCGCGCGCGTATTAGCGTGGATGTATTCGATCGCTGCCCACGCGATGGCTAGCCCGTCATACGTCGAAGTCCCACGGCCAACCTCATCCAGCAGAATCAACGAGCGCGGTGTCGCGGTATTCAAGATCGCCGCGGTCTCCGTCATCTCGACCATGAACGTTGAACGCCCGCGCGCGAGATTGTCACTTGCACCGATGCGGGTGAAGATGCGATCCACCATTCCCAGCCGCGCCGAACGCGCCGGAACGAACGAGCCCATCTGCGCCATCAGCACAATCAGCGCCGCCTGCCTCAAGTAGGTGGACTTGCCGCCCATGTTAGGCCCGGTAATCACCAGCACCGCGTGCGTCGTGCCGTTTAGGTAGAGGTCGTTAGGCACGAAACGGTCTGACCCACCGGCTAATTCTTGCTGCTCGATTACCGGATGCCGGCCATCCACAATTTCAATGTCATTGGAATCCTCGAACCGTGGGCGGCAATACCCCCGGTTGGCCGATTGGGTCGCGAAGCCAGCCAATACATCGATCTCGGCCAGCGCCAGCGCCGTCTGCCGAATGCGCTTGGCCTCGGCCGCGATCGCGGCCCGAAGCTCGGCAAACAGCCGCCGCTCGATCTCGACGATCTTCTCCTGCGCGTCCAGCACCTTCGCCTCGTACTCCTTGAGCTCGTGAGTGGTGAACCGCTCGGCATTCACCAGCGTCTGCTTGCGCTCGTAATCCACCGGAGCTAGATGCAGGTTCGCTTTCGAAATCTCCAGGTAATAACCGAACACCGAATTGAACTTTACTTTGAGCGATGCGATTCCCGTTCGATGTCGCTCGCGCTGCTCAATCTGCGCGATGTATTGTTTGCTGTTACGGCTTAAGTCGCGCAGCTCGTCCAGCGCGGCGTCGACCCCTAGGCGAATCACGCCTCCCTCAGCTAGTGTCAGCGGCGGCTCATCTTCAATCGAATTCGTGACTCGCTCGTGGACATCGCCCAGCTCGTCGCACTGTGCATGCAACTCCTGCAGCCGCACCGCGTCGAACCGTGCCAGCGCCGACCGCACTCTGGGCAACTTGGCAAACGATGCGGCCAATGTCAGCAAATCCCGCGGATTCGCTGCCTCCAGAGTCACGCGGCTCAGCAGACGCTCGAGGTCGAGGATGCCATCCATCGCGCCGCGCAACTCCTCGCGTGTTACGAGGTCTCGAACCATCGCTTCGACTGCATCCAGACGCCGCTCAATCTCGCCGTGCTCAATCGACGGCCGTAACAGCCACGCTCGCAGCAACCTCTTACCCATCGGCGTCACCGTGCAATCGAGCGAGCGGAACAGCGTCGCACTGCCGCCGGCGCCGGAAAACAGCGGCTCCAGCAGCTCAAGATTGCGTACCGTCACCGCATCCAGCACCAGGCAATCCTGCCGTTCGTAGTAGCCGATGCGGTCCACGTGGCTCAGCAGGCCGCGCTGGGTGGAGCGCACATAATGCAGAATCGCTCCCGCTGCAGTCGCGGCGGTCGTGCGCCCCGCAAGTCCAAAACCTTCCAGCGACATCACGCCAAAATGGTTTTCCACCAGCGGAATCGCGTAGTCCGGCGCGAACACCCAATCTTCCAGCGGAGTCTCAGCCCAGGTCGCGTTCTCCAGGCTGGCGATGCGCGGAATTGCTCCAATTACCGTCTGCTGTCGCGGCTGTTCAAACAAGGGCAGGGAAGATGCGAACAGAACCTCTCTCGGCCGCAGTACGAGCAGTTCTTCGCGCACCCTGCGCGCAGCATCACCTCCGTGAAATTCTGTCGCACGAAACTCGCCGGTAGATAGATCCAGCACCGCCAGCCCGAGCACATCGGTCTGCTGTACCATACACGCTAGGAAGCTGTTTTCTTCGGCACCGAGTTGAGCATCGGCTGCCGTGCCCGGCGTAACGACGCGCGTCACTTCGCGCTTCACCAGCTTCTTGGCGAATCGGGGGTCCTCCATCTGCTCGCAGATAGCGACCTTGAATCCCTTGCGAATCAGCTTGGCGATGTAATTTTCGGCGGCGTGGTAGGGCACACCGCACATGGGAATGGCGATGCCTTTTTCTTTGTTGCGCGCGGTGAGCGTGATTTGCAGCTCTTTTGCTGCGACCACCGCGTCTTCAAAGAACAGCTCGTAGAAGTCCCCCAGCCGGAAGAACAGCAGCGCGTTGGGATGCTCTTTCTTGACTGCGGCATACTGCCGCATCAACGGCGTGGACGGCTCACTCATCGAAAAAGAAAGTCTATAACACGTGGCCCACCGCGAGCGTGCGTCAGTGGGCTAGCTATACTGTTGATAGTGCGCCTGGTTACCCAGCGCCATATTCGTTGAAGCACATCGGCTACATCCTGCGGTTCTTGTGGAACGCCACGCGCGGACATCATTTGGCGCCGTGGCGTAGTCCGTATTTGCGCTGGCGCATCGAGACCTACACCGGCGTCAAGATGCAGAGCATCGGATTCCTGGAATTCTGGGAATTTGTCTGGCGCGAAAAGAAAGAACTCGTGCGTTTCCTGCAATGGACGGGCGAGATGGAGCGTTACGCGCGGGTGAAACCCAAGAATCCCTAGCCGCACTACCCGCCAACAATCACGCTGACCGGCTCACCCTCCCTCACGGCCAGGTTTTTCGCTGCCGAATCCTGACGCGCCGCGATTTCCAGATACCCCGAGCTGCCGATGATGGCAAACAGGCCTTCTGCGCCGCCTTCTGCATACGAGCCGCATATACGCGTGATCAGACGTCCGGCAATGCGTATATGAATTGTTGACGAAGAAGCTGAATCCAGCAGTGGAAGATCCGCTTGGGTCAGGTTCGTGATGAGGTTTCCGAACTTATCTACCTTCAGCACGGTTGCGCAGAGCTCGCCTTGCCCGTTGCGCTCAACACCGGCAATCGGCAGGCGACTATAGTCCGTGATCTCCGGCCCCAAGTCCGCAGGTGCGACTCCCTTGGCAAGCCACCCCGCGACAGGTGAGAAGATGTCGCGCCCGTGAAACGTCTGGCTCACCGGCTGGAGAAAATAGCGCTCGGCTGTAACGTGGCGCACAGTAAATCGCGGCTCGCGCGACTCAATCAGCGTCAGCAGGCCATTGTCTGGGGCGACAAAGACGTAGTCTTCCGTTTCCGCCACGATGGGCCGTCGCTCGCTGCCAACTCCCGGATCCACCACGATCACGTGCACAGTTCTCGGCGGAAAATAGCGATATGCCTGCGCAATCGTGAGCGCGCCGTCGAGAATATCGAACGAGCGTACCGCATGCGAAATGTCGACGATTCGGACCTCCGGCTCAATGTTCAACACAACTCCGTGCATGATCCCCACAAAGGGGTCCTGCAAACCGAAGTCCGTCGTAAAGGTGACGATGCGCGTCTCAGGCATTCCCCAGCAAGCTATTCGCTCGGCCTGGGCCCGTCAAGCCGAGAAAACGCTGCCCATTGCTCGGCAAAAAAGACCGCCCCGAAAGGCGGCCTCTGTACCCCACTACCGAATCTCCACATCACCTGAGCCGGTTGAAATCTCTACTTCTGGCCCTCCACCGCGTACCGCGCCTCTCAA
>Ga0209465_10001255_pt1 | contig 11372 bp, 13 predicted proteins | sample PanSoiPlot1MoBio_FD_188321 | JGI IMG/M metagenome (GOLD analysis project Ga0209465, IMG submission 188321) | Tropical forest soil microbial communities from Panama analyzed to predict greenhouse gas emissions - Panama Soil Plot 1 MoBio (SPAdes)... | ecosystem: Environmental > Terrestrial > Soil...
CGAAATTTTGGCAGTACGGGCGCCGGGATGGTCACCTCCCTTTATCGAGGCTTGGCCGGAAACACGATTCCTTCGCGCCTCGAGGCGCTAGGGCTAAGCACGGATTTCATGGGCGGCGTGCTGGTGGCGCGCGAGATGGAAGGCGGCATGCGATTTGCGCTCGGGGCCACGATGGCAACCACCAAGAGCGTGCTGCGCGAAATCGGAGGTCTAGAAGCGCTGGTTGATTATCTCGGCGATGACTACGAGTTGGGAGCACGCACGGCCGCCGCAGGATTCAGGGTTGCTTTAGCCGATGTTGTGGTCGAGACGGCGCTGCGGGACTACAACTGGGCCGACTTCTGGTCGCATCAGTTGCGCTGGTCACGAAACGTAAAGGACCGGCGACACGCGCAGTATTTCGGGCTTATCGTAACCTTCGGTCTGGCCTGGGGTGTGCTTGGCGTGCTGCTGGACTGGCACGCGTGGTGGACGTGGGCGGCGCTAGGCATTGTTGCTGTCGCCCGCGTAACGGCTGTGGTAGCGATCGGCCGGAGCTTGTTGCGCGATCCGAATGTTTTGCGGGATTTGTGGCTATTTCCGGTTCGCGACTTCGTTGCCCTTGCAGTATGGATCGCAAGCTTCGCCAGTGATGAGGTCGAGTGGCGAGAGCTGAGGTTTCGAGTGAGGAATGGAAGGCTGGAGAAATTGTGAACTTCAAACAATAGTAGCAATTTCAGTAAAAAAGGGTCCTTCGACTGAAGCGTCGTCTGCGGCGGAGGACGACGCCTTTTTTCAGGAAGACAACCCCGAGAAGTCATTTCTTTCCCTGCACGGCTTCGAGGCAGCGGCCGTAGAGCTCCAGCAAGTGCTGAGCGTACTCCTCGGCAGCGTGGGGCGAAACACTACCCTGGAAGCCGAGCCCGGGCGCGCCTGCCTTGCCGTATGAGGTGGTGGCGGCAATGAACTTCATTAAGTCGAGCGCGATGTCCTCGGTGCGTCTTGTGCCTAATGTGCTGGTGATCGGTACTTCCATGAACGCCAACTCCTTGCATGAAGGTCGGCAAGCCGACGTGAACGAATGATAGCAAAGCTGCAACGAAGACATCAGCAGCCCAAGCGACGGATCATAAGCGGCCGCGCAGTTCAGACTTCAAGCGCAATGTGGCAGGCTCGTCCAATGATGTAGTGTGCCAAACCTTGCCTATTGACATCTCCAGCAACTCGATCGGCCACTGGTCCTTGTGCGGCCTAAGGATGATGCGTCAATTGCCGTCAGCAACGTAGCGCGAGACCCATAGTCCCCCCACTCGGACCGCCTACAAGTTGGGACGCCCGGTGGAACTGCCGCAATGAGTTGTAATGACGATCGATAAGCACAACCGCACCTGGTGCAAGACCCGGCGACATGGCACGCAGCCGCGGGAAGCCGGCCGAAACCGGTATTTGCGACGGTTTCCACAGACGGAGCGCGCCGGTTCGCCGGCTGACTTGCAGCCGAAGAAACCCGCTGCTTCTGTTACGGCAGAGACATACCACATCGTGGCACTGGACAACGGTAGTGTTTTCTTTTTGCAGCGGGGCCTGGAATAAGCATGATGGTTACAATGCTAGAGCTTTCACAGGGAATCGGCGAAATCCGGCTAATGACCCGCAGGCATGGCGGCGAGCGTCCGAATCGCCGGAAGGCCCAGGCGCCTGCGGCACTCGTCCAGTATTTCGGCAGTTCGGGTGGCGCCCACTCGAGTCACGCCGAGGGCACCTACTTCCAGCAGGGCGTCGAGCGAGCGGATGCCACCGGCTGCTTTCACTTGCACCGAAGGTGGCGAGTGGCGGCGCATGAGCATGAGGTCGGCGAGCGTCGCACCGCTGGGAGCGTAGCCGGTGGAGGTCTTCACCCAGTCAACACCGATCTCACCGCAGATTTCGCACAGGCGAATCTTGGCAGCGTCATCGAGGTATGCATTTTCAAAGATGACTTTGATTTTCGCACCGGCGGAGTGAGTCATCGAAGTGAGCCGCCAAATCTCGGCATAAAGATATTCCCAGTTGCTGCTGCAGGCCTGGCTGATGTTGATCACCATGTCGAGCTCACGCGCGCCGTCGTTCAACGCGCTTTGCGCTTCTGCCAGTTTCGTCACGGTGGCATGGCCGCCGTGAGGAAACCCAATCGTGGTGCTGGGCTGCACCGTGCTGTCCTTAAGAATTTGAGCACACCGTGCCGCATAGTACGGCAGAATGCAGACACTTGCGACGTCGTACTGCAGGGCAAGCTGGCACCCGGCTTCGAGTTCCGGAACAGTGAGCGCCGGATTCAGAAGCGAGTGGTCAATCATCTTGGCGATATCGGAATAGGTGTATGAGGCAGACATGAGAACTCCTAGGGCGAGCTGTCAGCCGTCAGCTATCAGCCTTTGTCCTTTAGTCCTTAGCTTTTTAGCCATCAGCTATCAGATCGGCTGTGGTCAGTTTAGCGGGTTTTGGAGCGCCGACGTGTGAGAGCATGCCTTCTGTCGCAATCGCTACCGTTCCCGACAGTGCGAGGTCAGAGTTGGCAGGCTAGACGCGAATTCTGGTATAGCCTCTCGGCGCTATAATGCGCGCGCGGATGGCGCTACTCCCGAGTACGAAACTCAGCCCACACGAAATTGTCTCGCCGCTCGGAGCGGGCGGAATGGGCGAGGTGTATTGCGCGACAGACACGCGTTCGGAGCGCGAGGTAGCAGTCAAGGTTCTGCCTGAACATCTGCCGCAAAATTCCGAGGCACGGCAACGATTCGACCGGAAGCGCCCACGGTCAACGCAGCTCCGCCCAATGTCTTGATCAGTGTCAGATGCTCGGAGTAGAACGCACTGGCTTTGTCGATGAGCCAAGGATCGGCCTTCTCCGCGTGAGCCGCCAATTGCTGTACCACTTCCGGAGAAACCTGCTCGGCCTGTTGGGGCGTGAACTGTTTTGCTCCACCTGCCAGCAAAGCCGCGAGGCCGCCACCACCTCCGGCCAGCTGAGAGAACAAGGCAGGCCCGCCGGAGGCCAGCAACTGGTTCAAGATGCCCGGCCTTCTGGTCGCCATTGTTTCGGAGACCACAACAGCGGCAGAGCCAATCGATCGCCGGCAAGACTGAGGGGCTGCACCCTGGGCGCCCTCGATCTCCGGAGTGCGTAAGACAGGCTCGTATTTCTGCTTGCGTTGTTCAAGGTCTGCCATGATTGTTCTCCCTGGAGTGCTCGGCGGCAAGGAAGCGCAAATGCGCGATCCAGCTGCGTGATTCAAAGCCGTAATCACATCACGGGTTGCAGTGGGCAGGCTAAGACGAACTGGAAAAGTGACGAATCACAGGCAGACGAGACGAACCGACCCAGCGCACCAAACTGGTGTTTAAATGTGCGTTACGAACGCGTGACTTTGGAGAGCAGGTTCGATACCTTAGGGTTCTTGCCGTAAATTAGGAAGTCCCGCACGGGGACTCAGGGAAGTTCGCTGAGTTCAGTGGGCGCAGTTGCGGACTCGCCAACCCGGGTCTGCTTGACTTAGAAATCCTGCAATAGTCGGCCCGCACAAAAAACGGGCTTGTGGAGGCTTAATGCGTCGAGTTCTGTTTAGTTTTGCGCTTTTATGCTGCGGCATCGCGGCGGTTGCCCAACAATCAACCGAATCTACTGCTCCAGAGAACAAGGCCGCAGCAGCGCAGGCCACGGTGAGCACGCCTAAGCCTGCTGCCCAAACAACTGAACAAACCTATACACAGGGATGGCCGACACACTGGATCGAGGCTCCCGACGAGCGCTGGTGGCTGCCCAAAGGAAACTGGATTTATGGTTACGTCGAGTGGGACTTTGCACCGTCGCACAATGAGCCGGACCCGAACCTGTGCGCCGCGAACTCGGGCATGTTTGGCGGCGCGAATGCTCCCTGCAACGCCTTTGCGCGTTACCTGATTCCAGCCGAAGTCTATGTGCGGCCATTTGGGAAGACGACGCTGCGGCGAATCAAGATCTTCTATGACGGCACGTTCATCTTTGGCAAGAATGTGCCGCAATACCTCTACACATGGTCATGGCAAGGAATTGGCTGGGAGCGAGCGTGGGGTGGCGATTTCTATATTGGCAAACGATTTGACTTGCGGCTGACGCAGCACTTGTTATTGCAAAACTTTCGGTCGAGTCCATTAGGGCCGGGCTATCTGGGACCGAACGGCCCGTGGGGCCGCTACTTCACGGTCGGTGTGCGCAAGTACTTCGGAAATACAAAGGTTCTGGACGAAGGGTCCAAATAGACAACATGACAGCGCATCTGCTGGATGGCTGCGGCGCGATGACTGTCGCGCAGCGCGCTGAGATTTTCGCACGGATGGGCGATGAAGCAGTGCCGGCCTCAGTACCTTGAGGTTTCCCGCGAGCCATTCTGGTCGGCCACTCTAGCGCCACGGATGACGGGTGCGCAACTTCCCACGCAACCCAATTGTCAGGAATTGGCCAGGTGACCACCGACGAGGCACCGAGGTGCGCGTGAGCCAAACATCGGCCATCACAATGGCACCGCTCCGATCCAGATATCAGAGCCGGCCGTTACCTGGACAAACTGGCCGCCATCAAAGGCAGGACCGGGAGAACCTCGCTCGTGCTGGTGCTGACCGCTGAGGACTGCACGAAGGAGGCGAGCAAGTGTCGTCGCCGGTTGTACCTTGCCGAGGATGCAGTAGCTGTCCACCTACATCCTTGAGCCGATGTACGCTTCGGGATGTGCCAGCGAGGCTGCCGATTTCTTAGCATGTCACGGAACAGGCGGACTGCATCATCGATCTTCTGGTTATTCAGCGTCTCCAGAAATTCAGTTCCAGGAAACCCGCCCAATTCTTGCGAACTCGAAACACTGATCGGCGGCGACTTCTGTCGCGTGTTGACTGATGCCAGAAGATTTTCCGCAAAGCAGAACGAAGTCCAGCAAGAACCGCCGGGGCTATTCGATGGCATTGTGCGTCTTGGCACAATGGGCGCTGTGCATCACGAGGAATGATACGATTGAAACATTATGTGCGGTATCGCCGGATTCTTCTCGCGCAACGGCGCAGCCAAGGCCGCCGACGTGCGCGCCATGAACTGCGTGATTCGGCACCGTGCGCCCGGCGAGACCATCTCTACCGATGGCCCATGCGGCATCGGGATGGGGCGGCTCAGCATCATCGACCTCACAGGCCGACGCTATAACCATCACCAAATGTATGCCGTGCCCATGCTAGAACTGTGGTTCGAGAGCCTGGACGAATCGGTGGCGGTGCCTGACTCGTCCAACTCGTGTCTTGCTCTGGGAGACTAACTTGACCGAGTTCTGTGGTCTGTTCTTTTGTCGTATGCAAATCCGTGCATCCAGAAGGAACCCGGGAGGCTGGGCTGAGGATGGGAAATGACACCGCTTTGCCGTCATCCCAAGAACCAGTGCAGTGGCCTGAGGGGCGTCGTTTTGCCTTTACCGTCTTCGATGATCCCGACGGGCAGTCGTTCGAGACCACTAAGCTGGTGTATTCGTTCCTCGCTGACCTAGGTTTTCGCACGACGATCGGGGTTTGGCCCCTCGATATCCGCCGCGCTACTAACTCAGGCGGCGAAACCTGCGGCAACCCAGAATATCGAGCCTTCCTGCAGGAGTTGCAAAATCGTGGCTTCGAGATCGGATTCCACCTCGCCGCGCCTTACGATACCACTCGCTCAGAGACGGTCGAGGCCCTTGACCTATTCCGGCAATACTTTAGACATGATCCCCACGCAATGGCCAACCACTACAACGCAGACGCCTTGTACTGGGGGCCAGCACGACTGAGCGGTTGGCGGCGCATGCTTTACAACGTGGTCACCCTCGGCCGCAGTCGCAAGCGCTTCTTCGGTCATATCGAGGGGCACCCTAGCTTCTGGGGAGACGTATGCCGCGAGCGAATTTGCTATTGCCGCAACTTTGTATACACCGACATTAATACTCTGCGCATGAATCCTTGGATGCCTTACGCCGATCCACTCCGTCCGTACGTGCGCTTCTGGTATTCGTCGTCGGAGGGGGACCATGCACCTGCATTTCTCAAGACGCTAGCGGATAAGCACCAGGACCGGTTGGAGGAGCAGGGCGGCGCGTGCATTATGTACACTCACTTCGGCCATGGCTATGTTGAAGGCGGCAGGCTCAGTCCTGAATTCCGACGAACGATGCAGCGACTAGGGGGCAAGAATGGTTGGTTCGTGCCCGTATCCCAACTCTTGGATTTTCTAATGAAGAGCAAGGGACCTACAACACTCAATGACAGCATCAGACGCCAACTGGAGACGCGGTGGTTGTGGGAGAAACTTTTCCGCGGTACATCGTAGACCACTTACTCGATCATGCCAATGCGATTTGTACCGTTCGACGACAGTCATGTGGCTGCTGTAAAGGACTTCAATCGGAGGATGCTCGCCGGACACGCTGACAGTGAGTTCCTGCTGGCCACGGAACCCGACAGCCGTGTTCGACCGGCGGAAGATCCGATTCAGTGGACGCAATATGTGGTTCTTGACGGAGAAGACGTCCGAGGTGGCGTGATCACCATGGACCAACCGGGGTGGGTCAATGGCCGTTCGATTCGCGCTGTCAATTTTCAGTCGCCTTTGTCGGAAGGCATCGTCGACCCAAAATACACCATGGTTGCCCTGCAGCTGGTGAAGTTCATGCAGAAGCAGGGCGAGGCCGGATACTTTGCGGGAATGGGTTCGTCCGACAGGCCGTTACCCAAACTGCTTTCCGCTTCAGGCTGGTCGCTGCGCCCGGTGCCATTTCTGTTCCGCGTGCACCGCGCGGGTAACGTTTTGCGAGAGCTCCGAATGTTACAAACAACTTTGCTTCGGCGTACCGCGGCGAGCGCGGCGCGGTTCTCGGGGATCGGGGCATGCGGACTGGCCGTCATGCAGCGGCGCAAGAATGTGATTCGTGAATCAATTCGCCAGGTGACGACCTGGGGAGACTGGGCCGACGAAATCTGGCAGTGTTGTCGCGCCGGCTGTTCGTTCGCCGTGCAGCGTGACCGGCGGACGCTGGAGAGTCTGTACCCGACTTCCGACCCAAAGACAAAGATATTGCTCATTGAGCGCCATGGAAATCCCGTGGGTTGGAGTGTCTGTTTCAATGCCCGGCTATCGAACCACCGACATTTCGGGAATCTGCAACTGGCGTCGATCCTCGATTGCATGGCACAAGCGGAGGCGATGATCGCGACCGCTGTTCTCACGGACCGCGAAATGTCGTCGCAGGGCGCTGACTTGGTAGTGGTGAATCATAGCCATGCAGATTGGGTGAAGACGTTTCGCTCCGCAGGCTTTCTTTCTGGACCTTCGAACTACCTGCTGGCCATGACGAAGCGAATAACTGAACTGGTGCTGGCGGTGCCTCATGGCGCAGATCACATTCATGTCACGCGTGGGGACGGAGACGGAAGAATTCACCTTGCCTAAATACTGTGCAGATTTCGCCGCACGCCAGGGAATGAAATGCCAAGCTAGTGTTCCCGGTGTTGACTTATCCGACTGCTTAGTCGATATTTTTTGCGAAGTTCGGTAGGAGAGAACAGGACCAGATGAATCGCCGGATCGCATTCGCACTCGCCTCGTCGTTGCTGTTCGATGCAGGAGCCGCGGCACAGAAACCAGTTGCGGAACTCCCGCGCACCCACATCGATACCACATGGAATCAGCCGACAGGTGGGAAAGCCTGGGCTGCTCATACCGCAGACGAGTTTTCTCGTGCGTTGGCGCAGTCGTCTCCCGGGGACGTGATCACGCTGGATGCGGGAACGGTATATACGGGGAACTTTCGGATTCCTGCAAAGACAAATCCGAATGACAAGTGGATCTATGTCATTAGTTCTGCATATAGCAAGCTGCCGGCGCCCGGTAAACGCGTTTCGCCGTCGGATGCAGCAAACATGCCAAAGGTTGTAACACCCAATGTGGCAACCGCGATCGGAATCAACGAATCGGCTAACCACTGGCGCTTTGTCGGAATTGAAGTCTATTCAGCTTCCACCTTCGCACCACCAAAGAATCCTCCGGGAGTGTATAGCGGCTATACGCTTATCAACAATTTCACTTATCCGCCAGTGAACCTGCCCGATTCGATCGTTTTTGACCGCTGTTATGTCCACGGCGATGCTACGCACGACGTTCAGGCGGGAATCTCAGGCAACGGCCGGAATTATGCGGTGGTCGACAGTTACATTGCCGACATCCACATGAAGGGCGTCGACACTCAGGCATTCAACGCCTACTACACCCCCGGGCCGATCAAGCTGGTGAACAACTATTTCGAAGCGGCCGGCGAGAACGTAATGTTTGGCGGGGCCGGGGGGCCGGCAGATCCCTATGTTCCGTCAGACATCGAAGTAAGAAACAATCACCTTTTTAAGCCGCTTTCATGGGTGCCCCTGAGCCTGAATGGAACCTATGTCGAAAAGAATGCGTTCGAACTTAAGAGTGCCCGGCGTGTTCTGTTTGACAGCAACACTATAGAAAATGTATGGGCAGCAGGGCAGGTTGGCGCGGCGTTTCTGCTTACCATCCGTACTTCTCAAAGTGGAGATATCGCTGTGGTCGAAGATGTAACGGTCACAAATAACATATTCAAGAATGTCGTGATGGGATTTAGTACCTTGGCTACTGACAATCTATGTGGGCCGCCAGCCTATCCTAACTGCAAGAATTCCGGAAACTCGGCACGATGGACAATCGCAAACAATCTCATTACGCTGTACGACTCGTCGATTCCAGGTGGCATTGGCGCTCACACCGGACTAATTGTGTTCAGCGGCGGAATGGACCGGCCGCACGGAGTCTTCACCTTCTTGCACGACATCGTTTTGCAGCACAATACAGTCGTGCCACATCCGTCGAAACCGTGCTGGCAGTCCATCTATTTCGGCGTTCCCGGTGCCTGGAAACGCCCGTTTCCCAGGAGCAGCACGGATAATGTCTGGATTCTCGATAACGTACTCTGCAAGCAGCCGACCGGAGACTGGGGAGTACAGGGCAAAGCCGGTCTAACGGAGTATATGGGTGCACCCGGCACTCCTCCCTTCGACCTGGCGCAGCGCTTCACTGGCAATGTAATGTATGTGTCACCCGGCGAGCAGATGCAGAGCTTTCCGCCTCACAACCTATCAACAGGCAAAACCTTTCGTTACGTAGACCCATCCAAAGGGAACTTTGAGCTACTCGAGCCTCGATGGACAGAAACCACCGACGAAAGGCCTGCAGGTGTAGACTCTGCGATACTGCCCAAGTATATCCATTAGATTTGAAGCGAATGACCTGTATGATTCATTTTAGCTGCAAGCTTGAGGGCAGCTCAATAAATACGCATGGCGGAGATATTCACTAACAAGTAGCTAGGGGTCGAAGGTCGATTCCAGATGCCGAGGTTAACATGAGATCCAGCTGACATTTGGTTTCAGGCGCTCAGATCTAATCACAGGCACACGATAGCACGCTAAACTACTTACCAGGTTACATCAGGCTTTATTGCGGAAACATTGGCGATAGTAAGTTTAATGGCCTTGCTATCCCTTTGATGTGCGTGTCAGGCGTTGTCTGCAGCAAACCCACGAAGTCTCGCCTACGCCACTCGGCAGCGTTCGCCTGGCAACGCCTGAGGACAGCATCAAATGTGGTACAATCGGGCATTCGTGTTCGATCCTCGGAGAAAATGCGCGCGATAACTTCTACTGCGTGTTTTCAGCAAATGTGGCGTAGAACAAGTTTCATTTGGCTTTATCAAGACTCAGCGAAATCAACCGATGGAGACACTTCTAAGAGAACTGATTGGGGATCTTTGGCGGGTAATCCACGAATTTACTCGTATCCAATGTTTCAGGAATTGTCCGCCAGCGCATCTGCCGATCTAGGAGTGTGAGGGTGAATGATATCGAACCGCGTCTTGTCCGGTGTTTCTCGGCGGTTTTTCCCGGCATACCGGAACCGCAGATTACGAATGCTAATGTAGAGACCGTTGAGACCTGGGACTCCGTCGCAATGGCGACCCTGGTAACTGCAGTTGAAGAAGAGTTCGGCGTTGAGTTCGACGTGGATAGCCTGAGTAATCTAACGTCGTTTCAAAGCATCCTCGGCCACCTGAAGCAGCTTAAAGCAACTCAATAGAAGGACCGCTATTGGCACTGTCAAGTTTTGGCGCCCCTGCCCCAAGCTAAACGTTCCCTACCTATGACCTCCGACGCCAAGAATGCCTTCACGTTTAATGAAGAGCTCCAAACGGAGTTCGCGCGCTTGTCGGGAGACTGGAACCCGATGCATATGAACACTGCAAGCGCCCGTCGGACGCAAGCGGGGAGAAGAGTAGTGCACGGAGTCCACATCGTCGTGTGCGCCTTGGATTATGTGGCAAGTTTATCGGGTAGTTTATCGCTCCTGACGAGTCTCAGTACGAGATTCGTGAAGCCTGTGTATGTCGGCGAGAGCGTTCAGTTTCGTGAGACATTTCGCACCAATTCGGATTTGCGTTTGGAAGCCTTGGTGGAAGGCATTGTTGTAGCAGAAGCCGACATCACCCTCGGTGGAACGCATCGCATCTCTCGGTCGGCTCGCCCGGAGTATGGCCTCAGCGATGAACCGGTCTGCCATGAGTTGATGTTGGAAGAAATAGCCGGGCGCGCTGGCCGAGTCCATCTGGTAGCGACAGAAGATGAGATTGCTCACCACTTTCCCAATGCTGTGAACTGGCTCGGCGCAGAGGTTGTCGGAGGGCTGATATGCCTTTCACGTCTGGTAGGCATGGAGTGTCCAGGACTGCATTCGCTCTTCTCAAGTTTCACGGTGGAGTTTCCGGCGACCGGGACTCCGCCGTCCCTCGAATATCGCGTCGTAAGTCTCGACAAGCGCTTCCGTCTAGTGAAGATTGAGGTCAACGGCTGCGGGCTACAGGGCACGGTGGCGGCTTTCGCTCGTCATCCTCCCGCCGTTCAGACGTCATATAAGGAGCTGTTGACGATCGTTAGTCCAAATGAGTTTCAGGGACAGCGAGCCCTGGTAATCGGAGGATCACGCGGTCTGGGGGAGTTTACGGCCAAGGCCCTGGCTGCCGGAGGCGGCGTACCGACAATCACCTACGCCACTGGCAAGGAGGATGCGGATCGAGTCGCCGATGAAATAAGGCAGTCAGGCGGCAGTTGCGACGTGATGAGATATGACATCCACACCCAAGCTTCACAACAATTAGAAGTCCTGTCTTCATTCGTGCCTTATCTGTACTACTATGCCACGTGCCAGATTTTTTGCCGCCGCACTAAGAGATTTGATCCATCGTTATTAGAAGAATTCTTGAAATTCTACGTTACGGGCTTCTATGACCTATGCGCGGCTCTGA
>Ga0209465_10001257_pt1 | contig 11368 bp, 8 predicted proteins | sample PanSoiPlot1MoBio_FD_188321 | JGI IMG/M metagenome (GOLD analysis project Ga0209465, IMG submission 188321) | Tropical forest soil microbial communities from Panama analyzed to predict greenhouse gas emissions - Panama Soil Plot 1 MoBio (SPAdes)... | ecosystem: Environmental > Terrestrial > Soil...
CGGCTTGTAGTCCGGGAAAAACATCGGGATGAGGCCGGCGTCGGACGCGCCCTGCACGTTGTTCTGGCCGCGCAGTGGATGGAGGCCCGTGCCCGACCGGCCGACCTGGCCGCAGATCAGCGACAGCGCAATCAGACAGCGCGCATTATCGGTGCCGTGGGTGTGCTGCGACACGCCCATGCCCCAGAAGATGATCGCCGATCGGGCGCGCGCATAGGTGCGGGCCACGGTGCGCAGGATATCAGCATCGATGCCGCAAATCGGCGCCATCTGCTCGGGGGTGAAGTCACGGACGTGCTCGGCGAGCTGCGGGAAACCTTCCGTGAAGGTCTGCACATATTGCTGATCGTAAAGCCTCTCGGTGATGATCACGTTGAGCAATGCGTTCAGCATCGCGACGTCGGTGCCGTTGCGGAACTGCAGCATGTACGTGGCATGCCGTTTGAGCGCCTGGCCGCGCGGGTCCATCACGATGAGCTGGGAGCCACGCTTCGCCGCCTGTTTGAAGAACGTGGCGGCCACGGGATGATTTTCGGTCGGATTGGCGCCGATCACGACGATGACGTCGGAGTTGCGGCATTCGTTGAATGTCGCCGTCACGGCGCCGGAGCCGATCCCTTCCATCAAGGCCGCAACTGACGACGCATGGCAGAGCCGGGTGCAGTGATCCACGTTGTTGGACCCGAAACCGGCACGGACCAGCTTCTGGAACAGATAGGCTTCCTCGTTCGAGCCTTTGGCGGAGCCAAAGCCCGCCAGCGCGCGAGCGCCATGGGTGTCGCGGATGTGCTTGAGGCCCGCGGCGGCGCGGTCGAGCGCCTCCTCCCAGGTGGCGGGCCGGAAATGCGTCCACGGATTGCGCGGATCGACGACATCGTCGACATGCTTCGGCACACCTTCCCGGCGGATCATCGGCTGAGTGAGTCGATCCGGATTGTGGACGTAATCGAAGCCGAACCGGCCCTTCACGCACAGCCGGTTGTGATTAGCGGGACCATCCTTGCCGGTCACATAGAGCAGCTTGTCGTCCTTGATGTGATAACTGAGCTGGCAGCCGACGCCGCAGTAGGGACAAACCGAGCGAACTTCGCGATCCGGGTAGGCGCTGCGGATATTGTCGTTGCCGACCAGCGTTGACGGCATCAGGGCGCCGGTCGGACAAGCCTGCACGCATTCGCCGCAGGCCACGCAGGTGCTGGCGCCCATCGGGTCGTCGAAATCGAATACGATTTTTTCGGCGTGGCCGCGACCCGCCATGCCGATGACGTCGTTGACCTGGACTTCGCGGCACGCGCGAACGCACAGATTGCACTGAATGCAGGCGTCGAGATTGACCGCCATCGCGGTGTGGCTGCGGTCGGGCTGCGGATGGTGGCGCTTGGGAAAACGGCCGACCGAGATGCCCATGCGGTCCGCCCATGACCAGAATTTCGAGGACGGGTCATGCGCCGTGGTGGCACGGTCCGGCTGGTCGGAGATCAGGAGATCAAAAACCATCTGGCGCGCCGCTTTGGCGCGGTCCGAACCGGTGGTCACCTTCATGCCGTCGGTTGGCTTGCGGATGCAGCTCGCTGCCAGAACTCGCTCGCCTTCGATCTCCACCATGCAGGCGCGGCAGTTGCCGTCGGCGCGGTACCCGGGCTCGGGCGCGTAGCACAGGTGCGGAATGTCGGTGCCGAGGCGCCGGGCGACCTGCCAGATCGTCTCGCCTGGGTCGGCCTCGATCTCGCGACCGTCAAGGGTGAATTTCACGGTCGAGGGCTTCGGATCGATTGTGCTCATCACATCACCCGTGCAGTCCGTAGGGTGGGTTGAGCGAAGCGAAACCCACCACGATCGTGAGACGAAAGCCCACCGCGACCATGGGTTTCGCTTCGCTCAACCCATCCTACAATTCACCGCCTTCACCAACTTCCGAGCGGTGTCTTCAGCTCCTCGGGAAAGTACTTCAGCACGCTTACCAGCGGGTTCGGCGCGGCCTGCCCCAGCCCGCAAATCGAGGCGTCCCGCATGGCGGTCGCAAGCTCGTTGAGCAACCCTTCGTTCCATGCGCCGGCCGCCATCAGCTTGGCCGCCTTCTCGGTGCCTGCCCGGCATGGTGTGCACTGCCCGCAACTCTCATCCTCGAAGAACTTCATCAGGTTGAGGGCCACAGCCTTCATGTCGTCCCGGTCCGACAGGATCACAACCGCGTGCGACCCGACGAAGCAACCATAGGGTTCCAACGTGCCGAAATCGAGCGGCAAGTCCGCCATGCTGGCGGGCAATATCCCACCGGATGCGCCGCCCGGCAGATAGGCTTTGAAGGCATGTCCATTCGCCATGCCGCCGCTGTATTCGTCGATCAATTCCCGCGCGCTGACGCCCGCAGGCGCCAGTTTGACGCCGGGACTCTTGACGCGGCCCGAAACCGAGAAGCTGCGCAAACCCTTGCGGTCGCGCCGGCCATATGACGTGAACCAGCCGGCCCCCTTCTCGACGATGTCGCGGACCCAGTACAGCGTTTCGACGTTCTGCTCCAAGGTGGGCCGGCCGAACAGGCCGACCTGCGCGACGTAAGGCGGGCGATGGCGAGGCAGCCCGCGTTTGCCCTCGATCGATTCGATCATGGCAGACTCTTCGCCGCAGATATAAGCGCCGGCACCGCGGCGAAGCTCCAGCCTGGTGTATTTCGTGAACCCCGCATCTTCCACCTTGGCAAGCTCATCGGTGATCATCAGGCGGATTTCCGGGTACTCGTCGCGCAAGTAGATGTATGCCTCGGCGGCCTCGACCACCCAGGCGGCAATCAGCGTGCCCTCAATGAAGCGATGCGCATCGCGCTCCAGATAGTAGCGATCCTTGAAAGTCCCGGGCTCGCCCTCGTCGGCGTTGACGGCCATCAGCCTGGGGGCCGGCTCAGCCCGCACCAGAGTCCACTTGCGGCCGGTCGGGAACCCGGCGCCACCAAGCCCGCGCAAATTGGCATCGCTGACCGCCTGGATAATTTCTTCGCGGGTGCGCTGACCGCCTAGACACGACCTCAAGAGCGTGTAGCCACCCTCCGCCCGATAGGCCTCAAAGTCCTTGTCGGTCTTGTACGCATGAGCGTGGAAATTGGCAGCAACTGCGGCGGCGACTTTTTCAGCACCGGCTTGCATCACCTGCGCGTGGCCGACAGCGGCGACCGGAGCACGATCGCACGCTCCCATGCACGGGGCTCGCAGTACCCGAACGTTGGGGCCCAGCTTTCCCGGCAGGGCAGCTATCAGCTTTTCGGCCCCCGCCATGGCGCAGGAGAGGCTGTCGCAAACCCGGACCGTCACGGCGGGAGGCGGTGGACCGTCCTTCACCACATCGAAATGGGCGTAGAACGTCGCGACCTCGTAAACCTCGGCCTGGGCAAGCTTCATCTCTTCCGCCAGTGCCGCAAGGTGGGGCGCTGAAATGTAGCCGTAGCGGTCCTGGATCAAATGAAGGAATTCGATCAGGAGGTCGCGCCGCCGCGGGCGGTATCCGAGCAGCGTCTGGACTTCAGCCAAAGCGCCTGGATCAACCTGCCGCCCTTTGGGCGTTTGCCGTGGCCGGCGCCGCGACGTTTGGGGCTTTTCCGTCATGGCGTTCATTGCGCCTGCCAGTCCCCCAGTGTCATTCCCGCGAAAGTGGGAATCCAGCACTCCTCAGCCTCGTGGGGATTAATGGGCCGCCCCGCTTCGCGGGCGACGACGTGCTTGTATGATTCCATCAGAATGAAATCCGCTCTAAAACAGGCCCGCGATCTTGCCGTCCGGGCCGATATCGATCGAGTCGGCGGCAGGCACCTTAGGGAGCCCGGGCATCGTCATGATGTCACCGCAGATCGCGACAATGAACTCCGCTCCGGCTGCCAGCCGCACCTCGCGCACCGGGATCGTATGGTCGGTCGGCGCGCCCTTGACGTCCGGATTGGTGGAGAAGCTGTACTGGGTCTTGGCGATACAGACCGGGAGCTTGCCGTAACCCATGGCCTCAAACGACGCGAGTTGATCGCGCACCGGCTTGTCGACGGAGATGTCCTTGGCACGATAGATTTCCCGCGCAATGGTGCGGATTTTCTCCATCAGCGGCATCTCATCCGGATAAAGCAGCTTAAGCCTACTCCTGCCCGAATCGATTGTTCGCACCACCGCCTTCGCCACATCGGCAGCGCCTTCGCCGCCCATCGCCCAATGGTCGGCCATCAGGGCTTCAACGCCCAGCGACGCGCAGGCCTTCTTGACAAGTTCGATCTCGGCAGGCGCGTCGGCGGAAAACCGGTTGATCGAAACCACCGGGACGAGTCCGAATTTCTGCACGTTCTCCACATGGCGCGCGAGGTTGGAGAGACCGGACTCAAGCGCGGCCAGGTTTTCCTTCTTGAGGTCCTCCTTCTTCACACCGCCATGCATCTTCAGCGCCCGGATGGTGGCCACCAGCACCACGCAGTCCGGCGCAAGACCGGTCTTGCGGCATTTGATGTCGATGAATTTCTCGCCGCCGAGGTCGGCCCCAAAGCCGGACTCCGTCACCACGTAATCGGTAAGCTTGAGGGCTGTCGCGGTCGCCAGCACCGAATTACAGCCATGCGCGATGTTGGCAAACGGACCGCCGTGAACGAACGCGGGCGTGCCTTCCAAGGTCTGCACGAGGTTTGGAGCGAGTGCGTCCTTGAGCAGCGCCGCCATGGCGCCATGCGCCTTGAGGTCCGCGGCCCGCACGGGCTTGCGCTCGCGCGTATAGCCGATGACGATATTTCCGAGCCGATGCTTGAGGTCATCGAGATCGCGGGCGAGGCAAAAGATCGCCATCACCTCAGATGCCACTGTAATGTCAAAGCCGGCCTCGCGCGGATAGCCGTTGGTTGGACCGCCAAGCGAGCAGACGATCTCGCGCAGTGCACGGTCGTTCATATCCATGACGCGGCGCCACGCCACCCGCCGGCTGTCCAGTCCGAGCGGGTTTCCCCAGTAGATGTGGTTGTCGATCAGCGCCGCCAGCAGGTTATGGGCCGACGTGATGGCGTGCAAATCGCCGGTGAAATGAAGGTTGATGTCCTCCATCGGAATAACCTGGGCGTAGCCGCCGCCGGCCGCGCCGCCCTTCATCCCGAACGATGGTCCTAGCGACGGCTCGCGCAGGCACAGCATCGCTTTCTTGCCGATGTAGTTGAGCGCATCGGTAAGGCCGACCGTCGTGGTGGTTTTGCCCTCGCCCGCCGGCGTCGGCGTAATCGCGGACACCAGGATCAGCTTGCCATTAGGCCTTTCTTTCAGGGTCTTGAGGTAGTCGAACGATATCTTGGCCTTGTAGTGACCGTAAGGCTCGAGGTTCTCGGGCGCGATGCCGAGTCGCTCGTGCGCAACATCGGCAATCCGGCGTTTGGTGGCGGCTTGCGAAATTTCGATGTCTGATTTCGGACTGGTGTGCTGGGAGGCAGGCATCAGGCGTATTCCTTGAACTTGGGAATTTCACACTATCGTTCGATGATGAATGTTTTGGTACGGCAAGCATTTGGGCGGGCATTCATGAAAAACGGGCGCCCGCGGCGAGCTTGGCCGCAGCGGCGTATTCTCCGGCCCCAATCTTGCCGCCATCGGCGGGCTTTACGCGGAGTACCTTGATGCGGCCGTCCGCACATACCACCGTGAAGCCGTCAGCCTCGATCGCGACGATCTCGCCCATCTTGCCGCCGATACCCTTGGGATTGCGCGCCGGCAACGGCTTGGCCTCGAAAACCTGCACGGTCTTTCCATCCAGCGTCGTCCAGGCGCCGGGCGCCGGGTTGCAGCCACGGATGAGGTTATGGATCTGCCGCCACGGTCTACCCCAGTCGATACGGGCATTGTCGGTTCCGCAACGCCCCTCATAGGTCGCCTGGCTGTCGTCCTGCTTGATGCGCGGCGCCTTGCCGGCCTTTACCAGGTCCACGGATTCCAACATCGCCTCGACGCCCATCGGAAACAGGCGGTCGAAATAGACGGACCCGAGCGAGTCCTCAAAGCCGATGGGTGTCTTTTTTTGCAGCAACACGTCGCCGGTATCGAGGCCGTTGTCTGGCCAGAAGATCGATAGCCCGGTCTCGGTATCGCCTTGGATAATCGGCCAGTTGATGGCGCTCGGGCCGCGATATTTAGGGAGCAGCGAGGGATGATACTGGATCGATCCGTTGATCGGAACGTTAAGAAATTCCTCCGGCACGAACAGCGTCACGAAGGCCATTACCTGCAGGTCCGGCTTGAGCGCGCGGAATTCTTCCCAGACCTCGGGCTTGCGGTAGGAGGCCGGTTGGTAGACCGGGAGCTTTGCCGCAATGGCCGCTTCCTTCAAGGGATCGGCCTTCTGGCCGGGCTTCTCCGGCGCCACATAGACGGCGACAACGTCATCGCCGCGTTTGAGGAGGGCCTCCAGCACCGCCTTGCCGAATGCTTGTTGGCCGTGAACAACGATACGCATTATCAGCCCTCGGGGTAAGTGTTCGGTGCGTAGGCCCTTGGGGCGGATTAGCGCAGCGTAATCCACCCATGTGGCGGGTTCACGCCTTCGGCTAACCCGCCCTACGCCGCTGCGGTCTCCTTCTTCTCAGACGGCGTAATTGCGCCCGAACTCTTGATCGCGGCGAATTCCTCCGCCGAATAGCCGAGCTCTTTAGTGAGGATTTCCTCGGTGTGCTCGCCGAGCAGCGGCGAGCGTCTCACTTCGGTGATCGAGTCCGACATTTTGACCGGATTGCCGACGGTCAGATATTTCCCGCGGGTCGGGTGGTCGACCTCCACCACCGTGCCGGTAGCGCGTAGCGACGGTTCCTCGGCGATCTCCTTCATCGACAGGATCGGCCCGACCGGAATGTCGTGCTTGTTGCACGTTTCCATGACCTCGAACTTGGTCATGGTCTTGGTCCATTCCTCTATGGTATTGAAGATGTGCCGCAGACGCGGCAGCCGCGCCAGCGGTGTGGCGTAGTCCGGATCGGTTTTCCATTCAGGCTTGCCGATGAGGTCGCAGATCGGGCCCCACACAGGCGCCTGGGTGATGAAATAGATGTAGGAATCCGGATCGGTCTCCCAACCCTTACACTTGAGGATCCACCCGGGCTGGCCGCCGCCCGAATCGTTGCCGGCGCGCGGCACCGCCTTGCCGAACGGGATGTCTTCACCGTACTGGCTGTACTCGGTAAGCGGCCCGTGGCCCAGCCGCTGTTGGTCGCGAAGCTTCACGCGGGCGAGGTTGAGCACGCCGTCCTGCATCGCGCACAGCACGCGCTGGCCACGGCCTGTGCGCATGCGCTGATAGAGCGCCGTGACGATGCCGAAGGCAACGTGCAGCCCGGTACCGGAGTCGCCGATCTGAGCGCCGGTGACCAGCGGCGGCCCTTCGCGGAAGCCGGTAGTCGAGGCCGCCCCCCCGGCGCACTGCGCAATGTTCTCGTAGACTTTGCAGTCCTCGTAAGGGCCGGGGCCGAAGCCCTTCACAGACGCGACGATCATGCGCGGGTTGGTCTTATGGATGTACTCCCAGGTCAGACCCATGCGGTCGAGCGTGCCAGGCCCGAAATTCTCGACCAGCACATCGCAATGCTTTATCAGTCGCTCGAGGATTTCCTTGCCCTTGGGGTGTTTGGAATCGATCGTGATCGAGCGCTTGTTGCCATTGAGCATGGTGAAATAGAGGCTGTCCGCTCCCTTCACGTCGCGCAACTGCCCGCGCGTGATGTCGCCGGTGCCCGGCCGCTCGATCTTGATGCAGTCGGCGCCCATGTAGGCGAGGAGCTGCGTGCAAGTCGGCCCCGCTTGGACATGGGTGAAGTCCAGGATGCGGACACCGTCGAGCGCCCTGCCGATCGCGCCCCAAGGCTCGGTCGAGGGCGGGGGTAATTCCGTGGCCATCTTAGACGTTGTCATTGCTTGTCTCCTTGAGCTCCCAATGCTGCAGAGAGCGCTCCAAGCGCGCGTCGCGTTGCATCATTTGAACATGGTCTCGTCGTTCTCGGCGCGTACGCGTTGGATCAACCACACGGTGATCGTCGCGGACTTGTAGGTTTTGACAGTGGCCTCGCAGGTACGGCGCAGTGCCGGTGCGATGTCCCTCACGTCGTGCACCCCCTTGCGAGCGGCCATTGCGATTTTTCCCCTTCTCATTTTTTTCGCAGCACGCTTTGCGGGTTAAGGTTGCCGATTCGGCCGCTCTCGCTGCCGGCCGCCGGATCGATCACCGCATTGATGAGGGTCGGCTTGCCGGAATCCAAAGCCTCGTTCACGGCGCGCTTCAGCTCGTCCGGGGTCGTCACATTGGCACCAACGCCACCGAACGCTTCCATCATCTTGTCGTACCGTGAGCCTTTGACGAACACGGTTGTCGCCACGTCCGAGCCTCCGGACGGATTGACGTCGGTTCCCCGGTAGATGCCGTCATTATTGAATATGACCACGCAGACCGGGAGGCGGTACCGACAGATCGTTTCCACTTCCATGCCGCAGAAACCAAACGCGCTGTCGCCCTCGACCGCGAGCACGGGTTTGCCGGTCTCTATCGCGGCCGCGATGGCAAAGCCCATACCGACGCCCATAACGCCCCACGTGCCAACGTCCAGGCGTTTGCGCGGCTTGTATATATCAATGAAGCCGCGCGCGAGATCGAGAGTGTTAGCGCCCTCGTTGACGAGAATGGTATCAGGCCGCTCTTTGATGATGGTCCGCAGTGCGCCGAGCGCGCCGTGATAATCCATCGGCGTCGTATTCTTCATCAGCCTCGGCGCCATCTTGGCGATATTTTCTTCCTTCTTGGCATTGACGGCGCCGACCCAGTCGGCCGGCGGGGACGGCCAGTTGCTGCCCATGCCCTCAAGAAGCGCCGACACGCAGGAGCCGATATCGCCGACAACCGGAGCGGCGATCTCAACGTTGCTGTCCATTTCCCTGGGCTCGATGTCGATCTGGATGAATTTCTTCGATCCAGGTGCACCCCAGGTCTTGCCCTTTCCGTGCGAGAGCAGCCAGTTCAGACGCGCGCCGATCATCATGACGACGTCGGCGTCCTTCAGCACCGTCGAGCGCGCCGCCCCCGCCGACTGCGGATGGGTATCAGGCAACAGGCCCTTGGCCATGCTCATCGGCAGGAAAGGAATGCCGCTTTTCTCGACCAGGGCGCGGATATCGTCATCGGCTTGCGCATAAGCGGCGCCCTTGCCGAGAATGATCAGGGGTCGCTTAGCACCCTTCAACACATCGAGCGCGCGCTTGACTGCCGCCGGCGCAGGAATCTGAGGCGGTGCCGGATCGATGACCTTGACGAGCGACTTGGCGCCAGCCTCCGCATCCATCACCTGAGCAAAGAGTTTGGCCGGCAGATCGAGATATACGCCGCCCGGACGACCGGAGACTGCTGCGCGGATCGCGCGCGCCACCCCGATGCCGATGTCTGCGACATGGAGCACGCGGAAGGCTGCTTTGCAGAGGGGCTTGGCAACAGCCAACTGGTCCATCTCTTCGTAGTCACCCTGCTGCAGGTCGACGATCTCGCGCTCGGACGACCCGCTGATCAGGATCATTGGAAAGCAGTTGGTCGTGGCATTGGCCAGTGCGGTCAGGCCGTTGAGAAAACCGGGCGCCGACACGGTCAGGCAGATGCCGGGTTTTTTTGTCAGGAAGCCGGCGATTGCGGCAGCGTTGCCGGCGTTCTGCTCGTGCCTGAACGAGATGACCCGCATGCCTGCAGCCTGCGCCATGCGGCCCAGATCCGTGATCGGAATGCCCGGCACGCCGTAGATCGTGTTGATGCCGTTGAGCTTGAGCGCATCGATGACGAGGTGAAAGCCGTCCGTCAGCTCCTGCTCCGCCTCGGCTGCAATTGCCGTTTTTGTCGCTGCTTCAGCCATGGGAGGCCTCCCTGATGTCATTCTTATTGGTCTAGTCGAGATAGTCGGCGTATCGAGCTACGTGCTCCGCAAGCCCGAGGGCATGATCGCGCACCAGATTTTCCGCCCTTACGGTATCGCGTGTCTCGATCGCCTGAATGATGTTCATGTGGTCTCTGATCGAGCGGTCGGCGCGGTCGCTCTCGCCGATGGTCTTGCGGCGGATCATCCGCATATGCGCGAACAGGTTCTCAGCCAGGTCGATGAGGATGCGGTTTCGACTCATGCGAATGATGGTCTGATGGAATTCGATGTTAACCTCGGAATACTCGTCCAGATTGGCATGCAAGCGGCCGTTCTCGAACGTCGCGAACATGGCGCGTAGTTTGGCGATCTCGTGGTCCGAGGCGTTTTGGGTGATCAGCCGCGCCGCCATGCTTTCCAGCGCCGCCCAAGCGGTGATCAGCTCAATGACTTCCGCCTTGGTCTTGCGCACCACATAGATGCCGCGACGTGGCACTGAGCGAACGAAGCCTTCCCGCTCTAGTTGCGCCATGGCTTCGCGGACCGGGGTGCGACTGATGCCGAGATCGCTCGCGAGCCTGCGCTCGTCGAGCCGGATCTCGCCGGGTCGATCGTAAATGTCGAGGGCAAGAATGACGTCCTTCAGCGCTGCGTAGGCACGATCAGCAAAGGTCGCTGTGTCCTCCAGCGGCGCAATGGCAAGCCGGGCGGCCACTTCCGCGGTTCGGCTGCGAGGAGGCAAGTTAGTCATCGGACGCGATGCGCCAATTTCGAACGTTAACGCTGATCCCGTCTTCTATAATACAGTATACCACAAGCTGGCAAGGCACTTGAGTCTCACCCGCTCGGGTGTCTGATCGCCGCGGCGGCGCGACGACATCGTCGCCGCGCCGCCCGCTGAATCAAGTGCTGGGCTAACTCTTTTCCATTGTCCGCGCCCGCAGCGGACGCAGGACGAACAGGGCCAATACCACAACGATCACATTCATCGCCGTGGCGATCAGAAAGACCATTTGCCAGCTGCCGGCCGCATCCTTGATCATGTTGGCAGCGGGTGTAAACACCACCGATGCACCCTTGGCGGTGTACAGCATACTGAGGTTCACGGTCGCAAACTTCGTGCCGAATGTGTCGGTGCAAGTTGAAGGAAACAGGCTGAATATCTCGCCCCAGGTGAGGAAGACCAGCGCCGCGAACACCACGAACGCCCACGGGGCCGTTCCCAGCCCTCCGAGCAGCCAATACGCGACCGCGCCCAAGCTAAAAGCGATGGCCATCGTGTACTCGCGACCGATGTTGTCGGATATCCACCCGAATAACGGGCGCGCGCCGGCATTGGCGATACCATCGCAAATGGCCGCAACGGTGAGGACGGTGCCGCCGAACAGCAGAACGACATTCTCCACCCCGAAGTCTTTGGCGATCGGCCCGAGCTGGGCGGTCACCATCAGTCCGCTGCCGGAGACCATCACAAACATCACATACAGCAACCAGAAC
>Ga0209465_10001259_pt1 | contig 11366 bp, 17 predicted proteins | sample PanSoiPlot1MoBio_FD_188321 | JGI IMG/M metagenome (GOLD analysis project Ga0209465, IMG submission 188321) | Tropical forest soil microbial communities from Panama analyzed to predict greenhouse gas emissions - Panama Soil Plot 1 MoBio (SPAdes)... | ecosystem: Environmental > Terrestrial > Soil...
TGCAACAATGATATGTGCCGGTCAAATTAATCTTTAGCGTCTCGTCCCAGAGTTTGTCGTCCATATTGAGAAAACTCGCTGCTTGGGCCAGACCGGCATTGTTAACCAAAATCTGAACAATCCCCCTCTCACTTCGAATCTTTTGACGAAGCGCTTCCACTTGTTCTTTCTGTGCGATGTCGCATGACAGGGCCAATGCGGCGGCGCCGTCCGAGCTGATTTCTTGGGCGGCGGCCCCCAAGCTTTCCGCGCTTCGCGACGTGACGACGACACTGAATCCCGCCCGAACGAATGAACCCGCGATGGCTCGCCCTAGACCGCCGCTACCGCCAGTCACGAGCACTACTTTGCTTTGAGGACCCACCACGGTCAAACCATAACATATCGCCCGGGAATAAGCTCAATTCGAAAATTGTTCACGGTCCCGGTTCTTGTCCTTGCGATAACTTTTAGATAAAGAAAAAACCCAATAACATCGCGGAGGCGAGAAAAGATGGCACCCACTAGACTGATCCTATTTAGTTTTCTCCTGCTGGCTGTTTCGGCAGCTGCTCCCTGCGCGCAGGAAACTAAAAAACTATCGTCATTCATGTGGCGTGAAGCCCCGCAGGCTGATGGCGACTCCGAGCTTGATCGTCTCAGCCGCGCTTTTGTCCGCTTGGCGGAAACCGCGCGACCTGCAATCGTGCAGATCCGCGTGGCGGATACCAATGCGAGAGGTGACGCCCAGCAACCCCAAGGCAGCCGGGGTTCTGGTTTCATCATCCATCCTCAGGGTTATATCCTCACTGCCCAACATGTGGTCGAGACTGCCAACGATATCGAAATCCGCTTCGCCGACATGCACCGGCTTTCAGCAAAAGTCGTCGCTGCCGATGCGCAGGTGGATTTGGCACTGCTGAAAGTGCAAGCGGACCGCGAGTTGCCGGTATTGCCCTTCGGCGATTCCGATAAGATTCGGGTCGGAGAGATGGCGATAGTTTTCGGTTATCCCTTCGGTCGCGAGAGCTCCATGGGCCTGGGTGTTATTAGTCGAGCCGGACGGACCTATCATGATTCCGCGGGCTACGAATTCATCCAGACTGACGCCGGCGCCTATCCTGGCGGCAGCGGCGGTCCATTGCTTAACAGCAAGGGTCATGTCATCGGAGTAATCACCATGGCCTCTGAAAGAGGAAACATGGGTTTTGCGACCCCCATTAACGTCATCAAAAAAATAATTCCGCGCCTTTTGAATGGGGAGAAATTCGTTTGGGGTTGGTTGGGCGTGCGGATGGCCGAGCTTTCCTTGGAAATGGGGAAGACCCTAGGGCTTTCGCCCGTGCGCGGAGTGCTCGTAAGTGCTGTATCCCAGGGTCAGCCCGCTGACCGGGGAGGCGTTCGCAAACAAGACATTATTCTTTCCGTGAACGACGCTCAGGTCGATAGTCCACGGGACGTTCTTCGAATGATCGGGGGTTTGGAAGCCGGTAAAATCGTCAGGCTGACCATTGTCCGCAACGGCAAGACCATCCAACTTTCCGTGCCCCTCGGAACCAAACCGGAATAGTGCGATAGCCGCCTGATTGCTGCCGGCCAATCTTTGTTTTGCGCCGCGGCTCTTGGGAAATTTCCCGCTGCTGCGAATTGTTTTGTTGCTCTGAGAATTGGGCCAATTTTCTTTCTACCCGTCCGTTGATGGAATCGGCTGGATAGTGACCGTCGGAATTTCGCTCTGCCGCAGCCATTCCAGTCAGAACTTCAGTGCCCTCATCGACAGTGCCGATCGCATGAATGTGAAACTTGCCCTCTTTGACAGTATCGACGAGTCAGGACGGAGCATTAGGTTGCGTAAGTTCGACCGCGGCATGAGCACTCCCTGTTCTCCCGTGAAAACCTTGATACGGCATAGATCATAGAATCCTTCGATCTTTTGATTGATGCCCCCAATGGCTTGTATTTCCCCATTCTGATTGACCGAGCCTGTTACGGCGATGCTTTGCGTGATGGGAGTTTCGGAGAGGCTGGAAAGAATCCCATAGAGTTCCGTGGACGAAGCGCAGTCACCCTCGGGCAATCGGCTCTCTCGCTATTGAACGGCTGGAGTGCACTCTTTATAATCCGGCAATGAATCAGGAAGTTCGCGCGGATCACCGCGGGCTAACTCTGTGTGCGTGGATTCTCCTGGTCTCACTCTCTATCACTAGCTGTAGTTCTTCCGCATCCACGAGCCTTCCATCTATTCCCGGTGTGGCACCGCCCCCTGAAGACGAGGACGCGAGAATAAGTCGCGAATTTCGCCGCGAGGTAAAAAAACAGCTAAAGTTCGTCAACGATCCTGAAGTGGAGCGCTATGTCGATGCGATGGGACGGAGAATTCTAACTGTCGTCGGGCCGCAAACCTTCGAGTACCGCTATTTTGTTATCGACGAACCGGTACTCAACGCCTTCGCCGTCCCTGGAGGCTCGATCTACATTTATGCTGGTCTTTTAGATCGCGTCCGGAGCAGCGAGCAACTGGCTGCGGTGATGGCCCATGAGACCACTCACGTAGCCAAAAGACATATGGCCCGTATGTCCGGGCTAGATCCCATCACGGTTTTGGGCCTGCTCGGCGCCGTACTGGCCGCGCGTAGCGGTGCGGGCGGCGCCCAGGCTGCTGCGGTTTTAGGCCAGGGCATCGCGGTTACGCGCCAAATCGCCTACACCAGGCAGTTGGAAATGGAAGCGGACACCCTTGGGCTCAAGTACATGGCGGAGGCGGGCTACGATCCCCACGCCATGGTGAGCTTCCAAAAACTCATGCTACAGGAGCAGAATCTGAATCCCATTGGCGATGTCCCCCCTTACCTGCTAGATCACCCTTTGACCCAAGAACGTGTAGCCAATGCGGAACTATTGATTCGCTCCATGAAAACGCCGCAACCAATAGACCCGGCTACCGATCCGATAAACAAGATCCATACCCTGCTTCGCCTCGAGAGGCGCGAAGCAGACAAGATCATCTCTGAGCAAAAAAAAGCGCTCAGCGAATCTCCCAAAAGCAGCGAGCCTTATCAACTGCTGGGAATCGTCTATTTTTCTAAAGGGATGTGGCAAGAGGCGCGAAAAAATTTCGAAGAAGCGGCGGCACTCAATCCCAAAAGCCCGGGGATCGACCGGGATCTAGGCCGACTTTACACCCAAACAGGTGATTATGACTTAGCCCGAGCCGCATTCGACCGCGCCTTGTCGCAGGATCCCAAGGAAGCCTTGACTTACCTCTATCTCGGGGAGCTGTTTGAAAAGCAAGGTGATTTACGCAGTGCGGCGGGCGCTTACCAAAACGCCGGCAATTTGGCGCCCCTATGGGACAAGCCGCCATACCGCCTCAGCATTGTCTATGGGAAGTTAGATCGGCTCGGTGATGGTTACTACTATCGCGGCCGGTCCTTTTTGCTCCAGGACGAAGACGAAAAGGCCATTGCTGATTTCGAGCGGGCGATCAAGACCTTAGGCGCAAATTCTCCCCGAGGCCAGTTAATCCAAGACGAGTTAAAATCCCTCAAGTCTAGAAAAAGATAAAACTATTGTTGCTCCCGGAGAGCCGGAAAAGAGAAAACCTTGCCACGAACGGGCTTGGCAAATTTGTTCTCTCGCTTGAGCAATACTGCGCGAAGATAATCAGGATCAAATCCCAAAAGATCGCAAATATTCGTGAAAGAAAAGAGCCAATCTGTACCCTTGTCTTGAACCCATTCAAGCGCGCTCTGATAATGGCTTTGCCCTGAGCTGCTCCGCGACCCTCGGTATTTGTCAAGACATTCGACAGCATCCTTGAAGATGGCGATCATCAGTCGTTTTTCTCCCTCCAGCTTTCTCGACAAACCGCCGGCGCCGTAGAATTGGGAGGGCAGGAAAATATCCGGCTCAAGTATCCTGGCTAGAAAATCGTCATACATAGTTAGAAAACTCCTTGCTAACCTGAATCGCATTCTATACCACACGGCCTAGTCACTTGCAATAAAAACTAGCCCGATAGGAAGCGGGCCGACGGAACGATGATTAAATTACAAAACGGAGTGCTAATCCGATCCGCAGCCGCACTGACGTCCAAAAGCAGCACTTCCTAAAGGCATCTTGCCGCGACGGGCTAGATAACCCCATGCCGGGCGACAACCGGAAGTGAGAAAAGCTAAAATTTTAGATTCCTTGCATCAGTCCGGCCAATTTAGTCTTGGCGACGTTGTGGTCCCAGATTTTTTGCACAACGGAATCCTTACGCCGGCCCTTCATCACCTGCTGGGTTTCGTCCTCGTTATAAACTCGAACCGGACCCAATAGAGAAGCCTTGTAAAACCGTGACGCCGCTTCCTCCAGGTCAACACAGGCGGCAAATACCCACTCGATCGCTTGTCCGACCACCATCGAACCGTGGCCGCGCAAAACCACGGCATCGCCCTTGCCTAACGCGCGTGCGACTGCATCGCCTTGCTCGATTGTGCGGATTAGAGCAGGATCCATATACACCGGCATAGGACCGGGCCCAAAGAAGGCCCCTGGATTGGAGGAAGCTGGATAAAATGGTTTATCAACCATACTCAAAACGGCGACCATGTGATTATGAAGATGAGCAACACTTTGGATGTCGCTTCGCGCCTTGTACGCCCGGGCATGCATGTAAACCTCCGAAGGCGCTTTGTATTTCCCTTCGATGACCTTCCCCTCAAAGTCAGTAACGACCATATCGTCGGCTACAACGGTAGCACGGCTCACCGGATGGGGAAGAATCAACAAATGATCCGAACCTGGAATGCGCGCGCTAATATGACCGCTGTAGTCCACTAATCCCGAGTTAACTAGCATCCGCGATGACATCGCCAATTTTCTCTTAAGCTCATTCAATTCCGACACACGCCATTCCCCTTTCTCCTCAAGTTCCCGAATGTTTTCGCGCCCAATCATATACCTTGGCGCTAGAAAGTCGCAACTTACAGCTATAACGTGCGCGGAACAGGTTCGAAGGGAGGCTAATCAGGAAAGCACCGGGTTTTCCGGTCGTGGTCGTATCTCAGGAAGAGAATTGTGTTCGACAAACCGCGGTTCAAGTCGCCGCCGAGCTAACCTGAAAGAACATGCCGCTGGAGGAACCGCCCTCGATGCCGTTCCTTCTTACCTCATCGGGATGGAGCAACTCGATGGTAAGTCTCAAGCCCTGGGCTTCAGTCGCGCAGCTTGGGCATACCTTCAGGTCCATAACATCACTATAAACCCGGTATCTGACTTCTTTACCGTCGATGCACCGCTGACACTTCATGGTTCACCCACCTTATGTTCGTTTTATTGCAATCGGTCTTCAGTCGCTTCTTCTGAGAGTCTGCGATCGTCTCTTCGGATATAGCGCAACCGCTTTTGAAACCAAGTCTCTTCGGGCCAATCCCAAATCTGTGGGAGAAGCAAATCTCCGTGATATTCTCCATTGTTCACTTTGCTTTGTAGAAAGATCAGTTGCCATGAGTTCATAAACGTTCCTTTTCTCCGTGACCTGTGACGATCTACGGCTTATCCGGCCAGTTTTTTCCTTTCCCAAAATTTGACTCTGCCATGCTCTGCTAATTTCTTTTCTTTCCAGCGCAGCAACCCCCGGCGCACATATTCGGGATTAATCCCCAAGGTTTCACAGACGGATTCAAATGAAAAAATCCAATCCCCGTCCGTGTCCGTGATCCACTCCTCGGCTTCCTTAAAAAGCCTCCTGCTTTTTTCGCTCAGCGCCAAAACGTTGTCCCGGAAGGTGTTGATGCCGTCTTCTAAAATCGCCAACAGGAGTCGCTTCTCGGGTTCTAGATGGGTCTTTCTGCGGAAATTGTCGAAGTACTGAACCGATAGAAGCGTGTCAGGCTGCAAGAGAAAAGAAACTCGTTCATCTGTCGTTGTGCTGCTGTGGTCTTTCGTGTATGCAGAACTACTTTTCTCCCATTCCATGTTACGTACCTCCTAATTCAATGAGGAACTGATCTGAGTATCGATGGCTCGTGCGATCGCTTCTTTACTTCTCACGCCGATCAAACGACCTTTTTCCTCGCCGTCGCGGAACAAGATCAAAGTCGGAACGGCTTGAATGCTATACCGCAGCGCAATGGAAGGGTTGACATCGACATTCAGCTTAACCACCTGGGCCGTTGTCGCATAGTGCTCGGCTACAGACTCCACAATGGGTCCGAGCGTGCGGCACGGCCCACACCACGGCGCCCAGAAGTCCACCAGAACGGGCCGCTTAGACTCCAACACAACCTGCGTGAAATTAGTGCCGTCCACTTCAGCAATGGTTTGACTCATGAATTTTCTCCGCGAGTGATTTCTTCTACGATGGCTTTCGTCATACATCCTTCAGCTACAAGCTCGGCCCCGTCGCGATGCATCTCGGTCAAAAGCTTCCTTCCGGCTTGATCGATAAATGTCACTGTTTTCAGCATCACCCTAACCGGTCGATCGACCATCACAGCCAACCGCCAGCAACCTTCCAATTCATTAACCCACGGACCTGTGATTTTTCCCTCGAGTTCCAGAACCGTACTGGCGACATCGGTTTTAGTGGTGATCTTTAGCATAGGTTCAAAGCCGATCTCAGATAGAGTCCCCCTCCAAGAAAAACACATAGACGCCTTCTACCTTGTCCTCCCTCGCCAGAAGCCCCCGATCGACAGCCACGCGTTGAATGCCGAATTGGTCGAACCAGCCGACCGCCACAAGGTCGCCTGTGATGTCGTACAACTCAAAGTAGTCTACCGGTCGTTTCGTGGCCGGATCATCGTATACAAGAACCTGGCCCAGAGTCCGACCTTCCACAACCAAGGGAGAAAGCGAAACCAAAGTCCGAGAATGCTGTCCCGTTGCCAGAGCACCAAAGATCTCCTGTGCTGTCCGGTCGTTGGTTTGTATGATGTCGGAATGTATCGGTGTGACAAAGAACAGCTGCGCGAAAAAGCCCACCACCGTAACAAAAGTCTTGGCTCTCAATTTCACGATCCATCTCCTGCTAGGGTTCAGTTCCACGTCACTTGCCGATGAAGCACAACCTCATGCCCGTTATCATCCACTTCGATGATCGGATCACACCAACAGAAATCCGAATCTATATGACTCAGCCCCACGGGCATCTCGACCGGAGCAAGTGCAGGGGAAAACCAAGTCGGATTTACGAACATCACAAGCGTTCCTTCGTTCGCAGGCATCAACCACAACGCTATCGGCCCCGTCTGTTGATATTGGAAAGAAGCTTTCGCCCACCGAGGCCGTAGTCGATCGCGGTCGCAAAAAGGGCCTGCTCAATACCTTGAAAAGCTGCCCGAGCCAGCAGAGTTGTCACGATCAAAAACAGGCTAGTCAAGAATGGAATTTCGATCTTCATTAGATCCACCGCCTTTCTCTATGGCATCAGTAATGGCAACCATCGTGCCAGACCAGCCGGGTGTTGATGACGGTTTTTATGTAATGAAAATCGCGGAGTTACACTCTGCGGCGCCCCGGGAACATGGGTTTGTGACGAACCGAGAGTGCCGATCTATCGGCACGCGCCGAAATGGCGACTTTGGGCGGGATAATTGTTTCGATGCTTTTAAAAAGATAAAAACCCAGGGGGCGGAGCAGTATTAGAAGCGCCGCCATTGTGCCACAAGGAGATTATATAGCTTCTGATTACGGTTAGATGGCGGCGTCGGAGCGCGGATGGGAGAGAGTTCACGGACCTCAACGCGTGCCATCGGCAGCACCCTGTGGCGCTACGTTGTCAAGCCGCCGATCTTTTCGCATCTTCGGTCACGGTCATCGTGTTTGAATCGGTTCCGTTATCCGCTCTTCCCTAGTCTCGAGAAACCAATCACACACAACGATGCTTCGATCATGCTCATCTATGCGACGCTGGCTGGTACGTTCCAGGCTCTTGGCGAAACCTGCGGTTCCAGCGTTAATCGCAATGACCGCCAGCGTAAGATCCGCAAATTCCTGTTCGCTGAATTGTTTGCGCGCTTGATCATAGACCTCGTTCGGAACGTGATTGTCCGCGATCAGGATCAATGCTTCCGTCCATGCCAGAGCGGCTCGTTCCCGTTCGCTGTAATAGGGCGTCTCTCGCCAGGCCACGAGGCCGTTAAAGTCGCTGCTCGCTTCTCCGCTTGCTCGCGCATCCTTGCTGTGCATATCGATGCAATAGGCGCAGCCGTTGATCTGCGATGCTCGCAGCTTGATTAGCTCACCCAACGAAGGCTCGATAGTGCTTTCACCGAGAGATACTTCTCTAATCCATACATCGCCCGCAGCGCGCCGGGCGCTACTTTCGTTTAGTCGATTCTTTGTGACATTACTTTCTCGTTTCTAGGGTTTTCTCGATTTCATTTCCCGGCGTCGCTTTCCAGATCTGACGGTACACTAAGTGACCTAGCGAGAATTGAAACGGTTACCGATCGCAGGCTGAGATATCTAAAAGTTGGCTGGCTTCAACACAGTTTAGCCCATACTCTTGTATGATAAGTTGCGCCGCATCTCGCAGACGGTTTTCGCGCAGCGCCCGTCGTATCTTGGGAGAGATACTTTGTCCCGTGATAAGCAACGGAACAATCGAGAGTCTCGTAGAAAATCGTTTTTTCCTTACAGGTCCTTTTCTTTCGGCCGCAGCATGCGAGCTATCCCGTGAAGCTTCTTTCTCAATGGGCATAGATCCTCCTTATGAGTTTTTCCGGACGCCCCCGTGACGAGTCGATCACTCGTGAAGTTGACTTACGGAGCATGCTAACAAGGGCCATGCCAAATCGGCGGGGCTCGAAAAGTGTGCTAAATGCTTTCTGCGAAAGCATTTAGACATCCTTGATTAAACTTGTGTAAAAAGATGGCTTGCCGACTTTTCGGCGCGCGACGAAATGGCGGCGGCTCGATGTAGCCGTGCCTGCCATTGTCACGATCGGATAAAGTCGCACAATCAAGACACGATCGAATTCGCTCAGCGGAAGCGTCACGTAGACTCAAAACAAAATTCAGCCGAGCTAGAGGAAGCAATGTTCGCCCGTTTGGGGAAACCATCCGCCGATGAGCAGGAAAAGTTCCGGTAAGCGCCACCGGGAGATCTGGCGATTGCTGGGCTATGCTATAAGAGGGTGTTAGCCAGGATAATTCATGCGCCGAGGAAGAGTGGCGACACACTGTAGGCCGAGGAGTGAGCCTCGGAGGAAGCGGGCACAGAAGCGTGCAGGACGCTTGACTTCTATGGTGCTTGGCTACCCGCTTGCCTTCACCCCGCAATTTGCGCCGCAGTTGCGCTTTTATGTTTGTTTAAGGCACAGGCCCATTGCCCGCGACCGGAGAGGTTCGCTCCTCGGCCGTTGTTCTGTGAATAATCCAGGTTAGTTTGGACGAGCAATGCCGAGCTTTTTGATGCGCGACTGAAGCGTCGTCCGCTTCATTCCGAGTTTGGCGGCGGCACCTGCGGGCCCTCCGATTACCCAATCAGTCTCGCCAAGGGCGCGCACGATGTGTTCCCGTTCTGCATGTTCAAGAGTGACTAAACCATTCGGGGAAGGCACGGCGATCACTTTCGCCCTTTGTTTCAATTCCGCAAGAGGAAGCTGGAGTTCCTTGCCGCGAGACAGAATGACAGCACGTTCAATGAAGTTTTCCAGCTCACGCACATTGCCCGGCCACTGGTACTCGGACAAAGCGGTCATCGCTTTTACGGGGATCGTGTCAATCGGCTTCTTCATACGGCGCGCATATTTTTGCGCGAAGTAACGCACAAGCAACGGAATGTCTTCGCGCCGGTCGCGCAAGGGAGGTATCATCACCGGAAACACGTTGAGCCGGTAATAAAGGTCGCTGCGGAATTGATTATCCTTGACTCTCTGCGCTAGGTCGACGTTCGTCGCCGCTACTAAACGCACATCGACCCGAATCGTTCGCGAACTGCCCAGACGCTCAAATTCCTGCTCCTGAAGAACGCGCAGGAGTTTAGGCTGAAGTTCGATGGGAATGTCACCCACCTCGTCCAGAAATAGGGTCCCTCGGTGCGCCAATTCGAACCGCCCGACACGCTGCGCGATGGCGCCGGTAAACGCGCCCTTCTCATGACCGAATAGCTCGCTTTCAAGTAAACCGGTGGGGATGGCGGCGCAGTTGACTTTGACGAGAGTTCGTTCCCGGCGCGCGCTCAAATTGTGAATCGCGCGAGCGATCAATTCCTTGCCGGTGCCGGTCTCTCCTAAAATGAGAATTGTCGAATCCGTTGGTGCCACGGTTTGGATTTGCTCCAAAATCTGTTTCAGGGCAGCGTTTTCACCGATGATCTCTTCGAAGTTGTATTCGGTGCGGATCTCGTCCTGCAAATACAGTTTTTCCTCGGTGAGCTTGTTTGCCCGATCCACAACCTGGCGAAAAGCCATGGCGTTTTCCACGCCGATGGCTATTTGATTGGCCACGTGCTGCAGCAATTCGGCATCCCTTTGAGGAAAAGTCTCTTCTCGCAAACTCGCCACTACCAGGGTGCCAAGGGGGCGGCCGTGGGAAATCAGCGGCAGACAACATCCAGATCTGAGCCCCTCTGCCAATATGCGCCGCGCAATGTCGGAGCCGAATTGCTCGAAGTCATTGCGAGTTATGAAAACGGGTTGCCCTGTGATGAGTGCCCGGCCTGTGGGCGAACCCTCCACAGGAACCGAGAGGCCTTCTTGAAGCAGACCCTTGCTGACCGGAAAATCCAATGCGTGGATCTGCAAACTTTGGGTTTCAGCGTCATAGAGAGAAAGGCTTGCGTACTCGTGCGGCACCAAGCGACGCAGGGACGTAGAGACGGCGTTGAGCAATTCATGCAAATCGAGAACGGAAACAACCGTATTATTCACTTCCAGCAAGAGGCTCAACCGGTCTCGTTCTTCCTTGAGTTGCTGCTGCACGGATTGTGCCTGCTCGAAGTTACGGGCATTGTCCAACGCAACCGCAACCTGGCGAGCTACCTGTTGGAGAAAGATCACGGCCACTTCTGAATAGGCAGATTCTATGCGGCTGCCGAAAGCAAGGGCGCCCAATTTTCTTAGCGCCGTGGTAACCGGAACGACGCAGAGTGATTTGACACCACGATCGCATAGCCATCGCCCCAAATCCTTAAATCTCGAGCCGTTGCTAAGGTCAGAGACAACCCACGATTCTTGTGTTTGCCAGACCCAGCCCCCGGGCGTTTCCATAGGACACTCTCCGGCAGGGCAAGTGTAAGCGGGATCGGGAGTTTCGAGAACATTGGACTTCATCGCGTTATTTGCAGGGTCGTATAGAATCAGATTGGCAAAGTCGAATTGCACCACGCGATGTAGTCGAGGCGCGAGCTCATGAAAAAGCTGGTCGAGATCCCGATGCGAGGCGATCGCCTC
>Ga0209465_10001261_pt1 | contig 11358 bp, 11 predicted proteins | sample PanSoiPlot1MoBio_FD_188321 | JGI IMG/M metagenome (GOLD analysis project Ga0209465, IMG submission 188321) | Tropical forest soil microbial communities from Panama analyzed to predict greenhouse gas emissions - Panama Soil Plot 1 MoBio (SPAdes)... | ecosystem: Environmental > Terrestrial > Soil...
TGCGGTTTTGCCGCATCTCCAACTTTTCTCCAATGGACAGTGCTCCACACTGTGCCGATTTGAGCGGAATTTGCGACGTGACATCTGATGCGGGTAACCTCAACCCGGGAAACCACAGGACTGCTCGAGTGAGTTCGCTTGGACAGTGCATCACTTGAAAGTGCCTGGAACAGTTTTGAAGGAGATCGCCGGCGAGCGCGGCAAGATCAATTTGCTCAGGTCCTTCGCAGGTAGCGTCTTTCGCGCAACGATCCATTCCGGAGTGCGACACCGGTTCGACTGAAATTGCGCGGCGCGCCGCGCCACAGCCGCTGAGCCCGCCGGCGTGCCGGCAGAGACCACAGCGCTGTGCTATCCTTGGCTCGTCAAGGCATAGGAGTGGGTGGAGTCCGCCGTCCCGCGGCACGCTGGCGTGCGCTGGAGCGACCGATGGCCGGACGCTCGTGGTGTATGATGCGGACCGCCAACCTCGCGGAAGGCAATGATGTTGCCTGTAGAGGGAAGTTGACGCGACGAAACTGTGGGCGTAGCGGCGGTGATGCGAGATGTTCTGTGCAGGAGCCGCGATGGCCGCCGCCTGCGGCGGGCGGCTTGCAAGCCCAATTGGCCCTCAATTCATTTTGATCAAGGACAGCTGCCGCCGCAGTTCCGGTGGACCACGATCGATTGCCCGAACATAGAACCCGCCGGCACAATCGTCGTCGATTGACCAGCAGAAGGTTATCCGAAATGGAATCAACACCGACCAAATTGGCCAAACCATGAAGAGCCTCAGCTCGTGGCCAAACGGCAAGTCACCACGCGCCGGCGGCACGAATTTCAGTGGCCTGCTAGCCGACCGCGCCGATCAGATCGATCTCGATGCGGCAGCCGTCGACCAGCAATCCAGAAGTTCCAACCGTGGTGCGCGGGGGCGGCGTCCTGAAGAACTCCTTCCAGACCTCGTCGAAGGCGAAGAAGTCGTTGAGGTCGGTGAGGAACACCTGCGCCTTCACCACCTGATCGAGCGAACTGCCGGCGGCCTCAAAGGTGCTCTTCAGGTTATTCAGAATGTAGCGGGTCTGCTTCTTGATCGACGAGCCGTAGTAGGGAAACGCGGGATCGACCCTCGCTTCATGCGCAACGCCGGTGCTGAAGTCCGAGGCGAGCTGGCCGGCCGCGAACACCAGATCGCCGGCGCGGAACGCCTCGGTGTAATTGGCGAGCGGCTTCGGGTTGCTCGAGGTGATCGCCTGGCGCGTCGAGCCGCGGCCGGGAATGTGCCCGATGAGATCGATCTCGACCAGCGTGCTGGCCACCAGGAGTCCGGTCGTGCCGATGGTGGTGCGCGCGGGCGGGACCTTGAAATATTCCTTCCAGACCTCGTCGAAGGCGTTGAAGTTCGCGAGATTGGTCAGGAACACCTGCGCCTTCAGCACCTCGTCGAGCGAGCCGCCGGCGGCGGCGAAGGTCTGCTTCAGATTGTCGAGGATGTAGCGGGTCTGCTTCTTGATGTCGGAGCCATAGAACGGAAACGCCGGATCCTTTTTAGCGATCGCGGGAACGCCGCTCACGAAATCGCTCCCCAGCTGGCCCGCGGCAAAGATCAAATTGCCGACGGTGAACGCCTCGGTGTAGTTGGCGAGCGGCTGCGGCGCCGCCGACTTGATCGCCTTTCGCTCGATACCCTGTCCCGGCACGTAGCCGATCAGATCGATCTCCACCAGTGTTCCCGGGACCAGTAGCCCAGTCGTGCCGACGGTGGTGCGCGCCGGCGGCACCTCGAAATTTTCCTTCCACACCTCGTCAAAGGCATTGAAGTTGGCAAGGTCGGTCATGAAGACCTGAGCTTTGAAGACATGACCGAACGAACTGCCGGCGGCCTCGAAGGTCTTTTTCAGGTTGCCGAGGACGTAGTGCGTCTGCAGCTTGATGTCGGAACCGTAAAACGGAAACGCCGGATTGCGACGCGCCTCCGGCGCCACGCCGGTCTTGTAGTCGCTGGCGATCTGGCCGGCGGCGAACACCCAGGGGCCGACCTTGAAGCATTCGTTGTAGTTGGCGAGCGGTCGCGGCGCGCCCGATCTGATGGTTTCGATCTGCATCATTGTCTCCAGCGGTTTCAGACGACGCCGTCGGACGGAAATCGCGGAGGGCGCTTCTCGCGCAGCGCCGCGACGCCTTCCGGCAGCTCGGCTCCGGAGAAGCCGAGGAATTCCATGCCGAGCGAGGCGTCGAAGATCGGCCCGGTCGCGCGCAGCCAGTTGTTGAGCGCATACTTGGTCCAACGGATCGCGTTCGGGGCGCCTTCCGCCAGCCGCACCGCAACGTCGAGCGCGCGCGTCTGCAGCTCCGCATCGGGCACCGCCAGCGAAACGAGGCCGATGCGCTCGGCCTCCTCGCCGGTGACCGGCTCGCACAGCAGCAGGTGGTACTTGGCTTTGGCCATGCCGCAAAGCAGCGGCCAGATGATCGCGGCGTGATCGCCGGCGGCGACGCCGAGCTTGGTATGGCCGTCGATCAGCTTGGCGGAATTGGCGGCAATGGAGATGTCAGCAAGGATCGCCACCACCAACCCGGCACCCACCGCGGCGCCGTTGATCGCCGAGACCACCGGCTTGCTGCAATTGATCATGTTGTAGACCATGTCGCGCGCTTCCTTCCAAACGCGCATGCGGGTGTCAAAATCCGCCATCATCTTGCCGACGAGCTCGAGGTCGCCGCCGGCGGAGAACGCCTTACCGGCGCCGGTGAGCAGGACCGCATTCACACTCGCATCGGCGTCGATCACCCGCCAGATTTCGGTGAGATTGGAGTGCATCTCGCGGTCGGCGGCATTGAGCTTGTCTGGCCGGTTCATCACCACGCGCAGGACGCGGGGATGCGGCCGATCGATGTTGAGCCGCGAAAAGCGTGCGTAAGGTTCATCCATTTGTGGCGCTCCGAATTCGTAGGGATCAGTGAGACATCCGCGCCACGACCTCGCGCACGAGCGCGTGGCGCTGGATCTTGCCGGTCGGTGTGAACGGGAATTGCGTGAACAGCTCGAGGTGCTCCGGCAGCTTGTAGGTGGCGACGCTGTCGCCGAGAAATGCGACGAGCTCCCCCAGCGTCGGTGGCTCGCCCGGACGCGGCACCAGGCATAGGCAGTTGCGCTCGCCGAGCCGAGCATCGGGAATGCCGACGATCGCGGCGTAGAGCACCTGGGGATGGGTGTAGAGAATCTCCTCGATCTCGCGCGGGAAGAACTTCTTGCCGCCGCGGTTGATCATTTCCTTGAGGCGGCCGACGATGCGCAGGTGGCCATCGGCATCGATCATGCCAAGATCGCCACTGCGGAACCAGCCGTCGGGCAGGAAGGCTTCGGCGTTGGCGGCCGGGTTATTGTGGTAGCCGAGATGGACCGAGGGGCCATCGCAGCAGATGTCGCCCGCCTCGCCCGACGCGACGTCGTGCCCATCGGCGTCGACGAGGCGCAGCCCCATGTGGCTCGCTGGCACGCCGACCGAGCCGGCGACGCGCTCGGGATCATCCGTGGCGCGCGTATAGGCCTGGTATCCGGTTTCGAGCATGCCGAGCAGCTCGAGTAATACGCCCGGCGCGGCGCGCCGCCAGGCGCGGATGGTCTCGACCGGCGCCGAAGCGCCACCGCTCACCACGATGTGCAAACTCTTGAGATCGCGCCGCGCGAGATCGGGCTCCTGCAGGATGCTGGTGAGCGACGCCGGCGAGGTCGGGATGTAGGTGACCCGCTCGCGCTCGATCAGATCGAGCGCCGCCGCCGGCCGGAAACGATCAAGCAGCACCGCCTTGGCGCCGGCGAGGATCGCCTGCACGAGCGTGAGATAGCCCCAGTTTAGGCCGAGCGGCAGCCAGATCATCATGACGTCGTCGGCCGCAAGCCCGATATCGCCGTTGAGAATGCGCGCTGCGGCGAGCGTGGTGTTGTGGCTGTGCATTACACCTTTCGGATTGCCGGTGGTGCCGGACGTGAAGGCCATCCGCATGACGGTGTCGGCATCCATTCGCACCGGCACGAAGCTCGCGGGCGTCCCGCTGCCGGCAACAACATCGTCGAGGCTGACCATGCCCGGGCGGGGAACGCCGCGGGCGACGCCGATGCACTCGAGCGCGGGCAGCTTGGGCTTGAGCTCCGCCGCCATGGCGACGTGATCGAAGTCGCGGAACTCACCGCAGCAGACCAGCATCTTGCTGCCGGCGAAGCGCATGATGTATTCGAGCTCGCGGCTACGAAAATCGACGCTGACGGTGACCGCCACCGCGCCGAGCCGCTCCAGCGCGAAAAACACCAGCGCAAACTCGATCCAGTTCGGCAGCTGAATGGTGACGACGTCGCCTTCGCCGACGCCGAGCGCGCGCAGCCGCGCCGCCATGCGATCGATCCCGTGCGCGAGCTCGCGATAGCTCAGCCGATAGGTCCCGTCGGTCAGCGCCTCGCGATCGGGCGTCGCGCGCACGCGCTCCGCCAACGTGGTCGCCAAGGTCTCGTCGCTCCACAGGCCGGCGCCGCGCCAGCGCGCCGCCATCGCTGGCGTCAGCCGCGTTTCGAAGGCCATGCAACGCTCCATGCCGAAACGATAAATGTCATTTGACGTTCATCCCCTGTAATGCGGGCTCACGCCGCGATGATCTGGCCGCCATCGACCTGCAGCACCTTGCCGGTAACGTAGCCGCCGTCGGGCCCGGCCAGAAAGCAGACCACGCGCGCGATCTCTTCCGGCGTGCCGATCCGCCGCAGCGGAATGCCTCGAACGATCCGCTCGCTGGTCTCCGGCCCCCACTGCGCGAAGGCGGCGCGCCCCATGTCGGTATCGGTGAGGCCGATCGCCACGGCATTGGCGCGAATGCCGCGCCGCCCCTCCTCGCGCGCGATTACGCGGATCATTGCCTCGAGCCCGGCCTTCGCGGCGGCGCCCTGCACGTTGCGGGGCTGGCACATTTGCGCGGCGATCGACGAGATCGCCACGATCGCGCCGCCGCCGGCCTTGCGCAGATGCGGCAACGCGGCGCGGATGACGTAGAACGCCCCGGACAGGTCGACGGCCAAGTAGCGGTCCCACTCGTCGGTCGAAAGCTCCGCGGTCTCGCGCCAGGCGACCATGGCGCCCGCCGCCGGCACCAGAACATCGAGCTTGCCGAATTCGGCCGCGGCACGATCGACCGCCGCACCGACCGCGACGGCCTGCGCAAGATCGGCCTTGAGCGCCAGCGCGTGCCCGCCGAGCGCACGAATTTCTGACGCCGTCGCTTCGGCCTCGGCGTCGCGGCTGCGATAGATGAAGGCAACGTCGGCGCCTCGGCGCGCGAGCTCGAGGCACACGGCGCGGCCGATGCCGCGGCTGCCGCCGGTCACCAGGGCCTTTCTGCCTTCGAAATCGGTCTCGCCACTCATCGCGTGATCACAGCCTTCCCGGATACGCTCGTTCCTGAACCTTACAATGTTAGATACTTCGCCTTCACCTCCTCGCGCTCGGCACGGAAGTGCTCGAGCGGGGCGTGATAGACCATCCGACCTTTGACCATGACGTAGACCACGTCCGCTACGGCCTCGGCGAGTTTCAGGTTCTGCTCGACCAGCAGCAGGCTTACGCCCTCGTCGCGCAGCCGCGCAATCAGTCGCGTGAGCTCCTCCACCACCAGCGGTGCCAGTCCCTGCGAGGGTTCGTCGAGGAGCATCATCTTGGGATCGGTGACGAGCGCGCGCGCGACCGCGAGCATCTGCTGCTCGCCGCCGGAAAGCTGTGAGCCTTTGTGGCGCCGGCGCTCCGCGAGCGAGGGGAACAACGCGAACAGGCGCTGCATCGGCCATTGCCTCGCCGGCACGCGCTGCGCCACCTGGATGTTCTCCACGACCGTCAGGTCCGGGAAGATCATCCGCCCCTCCGGCACGTAGCCGACGCCGAGGCGAACGATGCGGTGCGGCGGCCACCCGGCGACGTCCTCGTCGCCGAGCAGAATGCGGCCGCGGCGCGGGGATGTGAGGCCCATGATCGAGCGCAGCGTCGTGGTCTTGCCGACGCCGTTGCGGCCGAGCACGACCGCGATGCGGCCCGACGCAACCTCCAGATCAACGCCCTGCAGGATGTGGCCGTGGCCGTAATAGGTGTGCAGGGCGTCGAGACGCAGCATCACTCGGATCCTCCGAGATAGGCGCGGCGCACGTCGGCATTGGCCTTGACTGCGGCCGGTGGCCCATCGGCAATCACGCGGCCGCGATGCAGAACCGTGATGTCGTCGGCGAGCTTGAACACCACTTCCATGTCGTGCTCGACCAGGAGCACGCTGAGATTTCCAACGCCGAGCATGCCCTTGAGAATCTGCACGGCGCGATCGGTCTCCTCGAGCGAAAGGCCCTGGGTCGGCTCGTCGAGCATGAGGAGCCGCGGCTTCTGCGCGATCGCCATCGCCACCTCGAGCAGGCGCTGGTCGCCGTGCGAGAGCATGGCGGCGGCGACGCCGGCGAAGCGGGTGAGCCGCATGTGCTCGAGCGCCTCGTCAGCGATGGCGGCGGAACGGTTGCGCACCCTGCCCCCGCCGACGAAGCGCCAGCGCTGAGCGTCGCGCGCCTGCGCCGCGATGCGGACGTTCTCGCGCGCGGTCAGCGCCGGGAAGATGTGGCAGAGTTGGAAAGTGCGGGCGATCCCCTTCTGCGCCACGACGTGCACGGGAAGCCCAGTGATCTTCTCGCCGGCGAAGATGACCTCGCCGGTGGTCGGTTTCAGCACACTCGTGATCAGGTTGAACACGGTCGATTTGCCGGCGCCGTTCGGACCGATGACGGCGCGGATCTTGCCGGCGTCGAGGCTCATGTCGACCGCGTCGACGGCGACGAGCGCGCCGAAGCGGCGCACTAATCCCCTGCATTCAAGCAGCGGCATCGGATGTCTCCTCGCCGCCGGCGGAGCTCGGGACGATCGGCTTTTGCTTAAAGCGCGCAGTCACGATGCCCCAAATGCCCTCCGGCGCGAACATGACGAAGGCGATGAAGATCGATCCGAAGACGAGCGGCCAGAGGTCGGTCACCTGCGATAGCTCATGCTCCACGAACACGAAGAATACGCCACCGATGATCGGGCCGATCAGCGTGCCGGCGCCGCCCACCACCACCATGATGAGGACGCGGCCCGAGACCAGCCAGAAGAACAGCTCGGGCGACGCGAACCCGGCGAAGCCGGCGTAGAGCGCGCCCGCCAGCCCGCCGAATCCGTAGGCCAGCACGACAGTCGCGATCTTGTAGGCGCGCGTATTGTAGCCGAGTGAGACGGTCTTGCGCTCGTTCTCGCGAATGCCGGAGAGCACCGCGCCGAACGGCGAGCGCACGATCGCGCGGCAGAGCAGGTAGGAGCCGAACAGACAGCCCAGCACGAGATAGTAGTAGCCGATTTTGCCCTGGAACCAGGTCATGCCGAACGGCCCGGGCGGCCGCGGGATGCCGACGATGCCGTCTGATCCGCCGGTGATGTCGCGGAAGCGAAAGAGCATCGCGTAACCGAGCTGCGCGAAGGCGAGCGTCAGCATAGCGAACGAGACACCGGTCGATCGTGTGCAGATCCAGGCGATCGGAATCGCCACCGCGATGGTTGCGGGGACTGCGAGCCCAATGCCGATCAGGAGCGGCAGCTGCAGGTGGGTGAGGATGAGCGCGGCGGAATAGGCGCCGAGCCCGTAGGCGGCAGAATGGCCGAACGAGTAGAGCCGGCAATAGCCGACCATCAGGTCGAGGCTCATCGCGAACAGGCCGAAGATCAGCGCCTCGATCAGGACCGTCAGCGAGTATTGAGGCACCACGAAAGGCAGCAGCACACCGACCGGGGCGGTGAGAGCGAAGGCGACCTTCCCGCTCACTTACTCCTCCCTGCCGAGCAGGCCGCCGGGCCGGATCACCAGAACCGTCAGCATGAGAAAATACATGAACGCGAGCGCGAGGTCCTGGAAGTAATAGGCGCCAAGCACCTGCACAAAGCCGACCAGGATGCTGCCGATGAGCGAGCCGAGGAACGAGCCCATGCCGCCGATGATGACGATGACGAAGGCGTCGATGACGACGGTCGTTCCCATTCCGAGAAAGGCGGTCACCAGCGGCGCGGCCAGCACGCCCCCGAGCGCAGCCATCGCGCAGCCGAGCCCGAACACTCCCGTGCGCACCAGATCGACGTCGGTGCCGAGTGCGTGCACCATCTCGGAGTTCTGCGACACCGCCCGGATCAAGAGCCCGGCGCGGGTACGCTCGAGGAACTGCCAGACCGCGATGGCAGCGGCGAGCCCGAGCACGATCAGGAAGAGTCGATAGAGCGGGAACGGCTGATCGAGAATCACGACGATGCCGCGCAGCACATCGGGAATGCCGGAGCTAAGCGGCTGCGCACCCCAGATGATCCGGATCAGCTCGCTCAGCACGACTGCGAGCCCGAAGGTGAGCAGCAGATAGGCGCCGCCGTCGCGCCGACCGTAGAGCGGGCGCAGGAAGATGCGCTCGAACGCCATGCCGACGGCGCCGACGACGATCGGTGCGACGATCAGAGAGACGAGGAAGCTTCCGCTGACCGCGGCGGCGGTGTAGCCGATATAGGCGCCGAGCATGAAGATGACGCCGTGCGCAAAATTGACGATGCGCATGATGCCGAAGATCAAGGTCAGCCCGCAGGCGATGAAGAACAGGATCGCCGCCTGCGAAAGCGCACTCAGGCACTGCGCCAGGATGAAACCGATCACTTGCTGAAGCTGGAGCTGCGGCAATCCGGCGTGTTCAGTTCGCGCGGATAGATCTTCACGATCTCGGCGATCGGCTCAGCGAATTTGTCGTTCTTCGCGACCTTGACGATGAAACCCTGGTTCTCGCCCTGATGGTCGCATTTGCGCATCAGGATCGGCCCCTTGACGCTGGTGACCTCGAGGTCCTCCATCGCTGCGACGACCTTCATCGGCTCGGGGGAGCCCGCCTTCTCGATGGCGGCGAACAGGATCATCAGGGCCTGATACATCTCGCCATCCGTCCAATCCGGGATCTCGTTCTGGTACTCGCTCATGAACGCTTCGCGAAACGCGTTGTTCTGCGGAATGTCGTAGGTGAGCGGATAGCGCGACGATCCCATCAGCCCGATCGCGTCCTTGCCAAGCACCTTGATGTCGGCCTGTGCGACGATCTCGGTGAAGAATTGCACGCGCTGGGCGAGCCCATACTGCGTCGCCTGCGAATAGAACGCGCGCGCCTCGTCGCCCTGCAGTGCGATGTAGCAGCCCTGGGCGCCGGATTGCAGGATCTTGGTGATGTACGGCGAGTAGTCCTTGTTGGCAACCGGCGCGTAGATCTTGTCGACGAGATCCTTGCCGACCTTCTTGATCTGCTCCTCGAACGCAGCATTACTCGAGCGGCCCCAGGCGGCGTCGGAGGCCATAGCGATGAACTTCTTCTCCGGCGCATCCTTGAGATAGAGCGCGAGCGCGCGCGCTCCCATCGGCGCCGACGTGTTGGCACGAAAGAAGCGGGGCACGAACAGCTCGGCGGTCAGCCGGCCGTCGCCGTTGCCGTGCGAGATGAAGATCGCATTCCATTCCTCGAGCTTGGGTAGCATCGCGGCGGCCTCGGACGACACGATGACGCCGGTCAGAATGTGGCAATTGTCGCGCTCGACCAGCTCCTGGCATTTGCGCACGCAGGTCGCCGGGTCGCCCTGGGTGTCCTGGTAGACAAATTCGACCGGCTGACCGATGAGGCCACCCTTCGCATCGGTGAGCTTCTTGACCAGCTTGCAGGTGCGGATGACCTGGCTGCCGAGGAGCGCGTAGCCGCCGGTGATCACGGTCGGGATGCCGATCTTGATCGGCGTGGCGGCGGTCGCGTGCCGCAGATAGGCGGGCGCGGCGACCAGCGCGGAAGCGGCCGCCACTCCCCTGAGGATCGTGCGCCGCGTTGCTCTCTCACGTACCATCATGGCTTCCTCCCTGATGATTGAATTGCTGCGAGCAGTTCCCGCCCGCTTTTTGAGTCGAGATAGGCTATTCCAGCTCCACGGTCTCGAAGTCCGCCGGCGTGATGATCTCAAGCAGCTCGCAGTCGTCGGAATAGTCGAGCACGGTGTGCTTGATGCGCGGAGGCTGCAGCCAGGCTGCGCCCTCGTGCATGGTCACCACCTCTCCGTCATATTCGCCTTTGATCCAGCCCTTGAGGACGTAGATCATCTGTAGGTCCACGTCGTGATAGTGCCGCTTCGACACCACCTTCGGATTGCACGGCGGCACCAAGCGGATAACATGCGCCTGCAGGAGGCCATTGGTGGCCTTGCTCATACCGAGATCGCGGTACCTAGCGTAGCTGCGCAGGCCGTCGGCCCGGAAGTCTTCTGCGCGGAAATGGCTGACGTTGAAGGTCTGCTTCGGGCGCGCCTTGGTCTTTGCTTTCGATTTCGCGCGCGCGGCGCTTTTCGTGCCCGACGCCTTATTGCGGGTCGGCGTCTTGCTTGAAGTCTTGCGCGCTTGCGCCTGTAGCTTTGCGATCGTCTTTGCCATGGCCTGGCTCCTATTGTTTATTTCGATTGGACGCTCGTTGCGCAGATGCTCCTCTAGCAGAAACTCGTCAGGCCGACCCTTGCGGCCGCAGCTCGATGAGATCGGGACAGCAGTTGGGCGCGGCCTGCGCCGCATACACGACTGCTTCCGCCACTTCGGCCGAGGTGAGAGCCTCGAACTTTCTGGCAGCCAGCGCCGCCAGCACGCTCGGGTGAATGCTGTCGGCGCGGATCTCGGTATCGACCATCCCGGGCGCGATCTCGGTGACCTTGATGCCATGGCCCTGCAGCTCGATGCGCAGGCCGCGCGCAAACGCCGACAGCGCGTGTTTGGTCGCGCAGTAGATCACGCCGAGCCGGTAGACCTCGCGGGCCGCAATCGAGGTCATGACGATGATGTGGCCGCGCCGCCGTTCCACCATCGACTTCGCCACCCGATGCGTGATCCGGAACGAGGCGAGCACATTAGTGCGGAACATTGTTTCGCAATCCGCGTCGGTCATATCAAGGAGCGGGGCGTATTTGAGTACGCCGGCATTGTTGACGAAAAGGTCGACGTCGCGCGCGGCGCTCGCCAATTCGTCGACGAAACGGCCATCATTCAAATCGCCGGCGATGGTCTCCACAGCACTGCCGCATTGCTGCTTGAGCGCGTCGAGCTGCGTCCGGCGGCGGCCGGTTGCCAGGATTTTGGCGCCGGCCTGCGCAAGCGCAATGGCGGTGGCACGGCCGATGCCGGCACTCGCTCCGGTGACCAGCACTGTTTTTCCGGACAACGGCATGCCCGTTTCGTTCCCCACAAGTCCCGACTATACATGACCTGATGAGGCCGCCAAACCGGCAGTCGTGCGCA
>Ga0209465_10001262_pt1 | contig 11354 bp, 21 predicted proteins | sample PanSoiPlot1MoBio_FD_188321 | JGI IMG/M metagenome (GOLD analysis project Ga0209465, IMG submission 188321) | Tropical forest soil microbial communities from Panama analyzed to predict greenhouse gas emissions - Panama Soil Plot 1 MoBio (SPAdes)... | ecosystem: Environmental > Terrestrial > Soil...
TTACGCGCCATGACATTGCAGGCGCGACAGGTTCCCCGCGGCCGTCCGCGGTTGACGATCGTGCGCGGCAGCGGCACCGCCGTCCCGCGTAGCGACGCCTCGGACTGGCGCCGTATCGCCACCGCCGTGCTCGGCTGCACGCAGGAGCTCATGCAGCACCTGGTCGAGCAGCTCGCCAAGTAGCGATGCCCGCTGCCGTCGCCGACGTCGGCGCGCCGACGATCACCAGCCCGGACACCGTCTACGGGCCCGGCGCCGGCCATCTCGACCAGGAGGGCATCGGGGGCAACCCGTACCCCTACGGCGAGTGCACGTACTTCGTCTGGCAGTACTACTACGACACCCAGGGCGTGCGGCTCCCCAACGATCTCGGCAACGCCACCGACTGGGTCGACGCCGCGCACCGCGAGCAATGGCCGGTCGACGGCCAGCCCCTGCCCGGCAAGACGGTCTGCTGGTCGGGCGCCAGGTACCCGCCCTTCGGCCATGTGGCCGTCGTGCACCAGGTCCACGGCGACGGAAGCTTCGACGTCCTCGAGATGAACTTCACGTACTACGCCCGCGAACGCCCGGAGCTGGCCGGCAAGATCGACCTGCGCACGGTCACCAGCCAGGACGGGATCCAGGGCTTCATCACGCCGGGCGGGACCTCGATCGCCGGCGGCGACCCGCAGAGCGCCAACGCCCTCTCCGCCCTGGCCGCCCCCTTCACCAGCATCGGCGACGCCATCCGCCAGGCCGGCCTCCATCTCGAGGCGCAGGCCATGACGGCCGAGCACAAGGCGCTGGCCATGGGCCAGGTGGCCCTGGGCACCCTGGTCACCGGAGGCGGCCTCACGCTGGGCGTGCTGACTGTCTATGGGCGCGGCCGGCCCGGCGCCGGCGCCGACCGTCTCGGGCGGCGCCTGCGCCGCACCCGGCGCGCGATCGCGCCCCGCCAGCCCTCGCCGATCGGGCGCCGGACCTACACCGAGACGGAACGGCGATGGCTGAGCCCGGCGATGCGCCAGGAGCTGGCCGCCACCGAGGCGCCGCCCGCTCGTGCGCCGAATCCGCCCACCAGCCGGCCGGCTGATTCCGCCTCTGCGCTGCGGGCCGAGATCCGGGCCGCGAGGGCGGCGCGGGCGGCCGCCAACCGGGCCGGCGGGAAGGGCTGGGTCGAGGCCACGGTCCGCCTGCGCACGGCCGAGAACCGGCTCCGGGCGCTCCAGGGCGGTCGCTGATGGCCTCTCCGGTCCGGATCGCCTTCGCGGGCAGCACGGACGTCACCGGCTCCGTCTCCATCGACGTCCAGACCCCGCCAACCACGTTCGGGGTCCTGACCATCGCGGCCGAGTGCCCGGGCTCCCCGAACTGGCGGGTGAGCAGCGCCGGCCTGCCCCTGGCGTTCGGGAACGGCGGCCAGGTCTCCCTGGGCCCGATCCTGACCAGCCCCGGCGAGCGCCTGACCATCACTGTCACCGGCGCCAACCCGGGCGTGACCGCCAAGGGCAGTCTGTCCGGCAACCAGTACCCCAGCGCCGAGGAGGCGGCGGCCAACTACAAGCCGACCGCCAATGCCGTCACCATCAGCACCCAGCAGGGCCAGTTCGTGATCGGCACCATCACGACCGGCGGCGCCGGCGTGCCGCTGACTCAGACCTTCCCCATGCCCGCCGGCGCGCTCGGGATCCAGTTCATCTGCTCCAGCGCGGCCGGCTTCGCCCTCCCCAACGAGGTCAAGGTGGTGGGGGACGTGACCAACGACGCCTACCTCGATGACCTCCAATCGCTGGGCCCGTTCGGCGCCGACATGGCGCGCTGGATCCCGCCCGATCAGAACGCGATCTGCACCGTCACCGACAACGGCGCCACGCCGGCGCGGGTGACCTTCGTCGCCCTCCCCTTCGTGCCCACCGTGAACATTCGGACCCCGCAGACCACGCCCATCCTGGTCCAGGAGTCGAGCACGCCTCGGCCCTGGCAGGCCCCCAACCAGCCGCCGGCCCTGATCAACGTCTTGATCGTGGCCGGGGGCAACTCCGTGATCATCGCGGCCGCGGTCGGCGTGACGATCCGGCTGTTCGACGTCAACTTGGGCTGCGACAACCCGGTCGCGGCGTCCGCCTTCACCCTCCAGGACACCGCGGGCACGACCCTGCACACCTTCGAGCAGGTGGCGGTGCCGAACCCATTCCGCGGCGCCGGCGTCGCGCTCACGACCGGCGTCGGCCTGCGCGTCGGCAACCCGACCGCGGCCGGGATCACCGTGCGCGGGTCGGCGCTCTACAGCACCTGAGCTCCTCTACGGCTCCAGCGGCGCGTAGGCCGTGCAGATTCCGTCGATGCCCACCATCCACCGCGGGCATGCGAACTCGGGCGCGCCGGCGTCGGAGCTGGCGGCGGCCGCCGGCGAGTGTTCCACGACCACCACAGGCGGCCAGAGGGCTTGGGCGGCGTTCCAGCCGATCGACAGGCCGGCGAGCAGCATGCTCGCGGCCACGATCAGCCCGAAGTTCCTGATGAACCGGCGATCCCCGACGTCCACGCGCACGTCCTCCCGGATCGCGGCCCCCGATCGATGTCCGAGCTGGACGATAGCAGAGCTGCTATGCTCGCGGATGGACATCGATCGGGGGCCGCGACCTGTGGAGGTCAATCCGCATGGTCAACCGCCCTCACCTGGGTATCTTCCAGGGACTCGCGGAGGGGTCGAACGCCCGCTCCGAGGAGCTGCTGAGGCAGCTCGCGCACCGGTTGCGAGTGCCTCGCCGCATCGCCCAGCAGCTGGCCCTGACCCACACCCTGCGCTGTCTCCAGCGGCGGGAGCCGCTCTACCTCCAGGCCTTGCCGGACGCTCTCTTGGAGCCGATCCCGGACCACAACTGGGATCCCGAGGATGTCTGAGCCGACCACCACCAGTAGTGGTTCGGAGCGCGAGCGCGCGCCGGCGCCGGCGCCGGGGGGCGGGCCTGAACTCGGAGGGGCCCCCGAGCGCTCCACATTAGCCGCGACTAATCGCACTGCTGGCGGCCTCGAAGGTGCGGCCATCGGCCGGCCGGTCACCAGCCGCCACGAGTTCTCGGAGCAGTTCACGCTGTACAGCGGTTCGACGCAGATGGCGTGCGGCCTGTGCGGGCAGCCGACGTGGTTCGGACCGCGCCTGACGGAGCTCATCGACGTGCGCAAGCTGATCCCTGCCTGTGCGGACTGCATGATCGAGGCGATGGCCGCTGGCGCGAAGCCGGCTGGTCTCGTGAACCTGGGTAACCCGGAGGTGAGGCGGGATGGCTGACCAGGCGCTTCCCGGACGGCCGGACCGGCCCTGGGCCCACGTCGACGACGCGAAACTCAATGAGCCATTGAGTTCCGTGCACGCCGGCGAGCACGAAACTACATCGCCCACAGTCGCCACTAAGGCACCCGACCCGAGGGACGACGCCAATCTCTGGATCCACGCCCGGTGCCACATGCGCGGGAGACTCGCGGCCTTCATCGGACCGGACAACCGGCTCACGATCTGCTGCGGCGAGTGCTGGCGACCCTTCGTGACGGTGGCGGACCACCATGGGATGTTCGCCAGCATCCGCGCGCTCGGGTGCCAGGCCGGGGGCCACGACGATGGCCAGTAGCGAGGTCTATGCGCGCCGGAAGCGCGTCGCCGCGGCCCAGCACCTGCGCGTCGCGTGCCTGCGCTTCAACGTCGCGTTCGCCGAGCTCGCCGGCGTCGACGAGCACATGCAGCGGGAGATCCGGCGGATTCAGGCCGACGTCGTGAACGTGATCGGCAACCTGAGCCCGGCCGCCGCCGAAGCGCGCGAGCAGGACGAGGCCGGCATCCAGTACGAGACGCTGACCGAGGACATACTTCGCGCCGGCGAACGCAAGGGCCACTTCCGGATCGTGGGTCAGGAGCCGAGCGGCGAGCCGCTGTGGGACCTCACGGAGAAGGGGGTCGAGGAGCTGCTCACGCCCGAGGACCGGGAGCGCTGGCGCACAACGCGCAGCTCGGACGCTGTCCTGCTGCTCCGCGAGCGCCTGGAGGAGACCAGGGATGCCCGATAGCAACGCCTTTGAGGAGCTGCTGCCGGGCGAGCAGCTGCTCGCCATGCTCGATGAGCTCATCGCCCGTATGCAGGATCGCAACCTGGCCAGTCTCCGGAGCGGCCGGCTCCGCTTGACCGAGGCCGGCCAGGTGGTCGCCGGCGAGCGACCGCCCACGGGCCAGACGTCGCGCGGTCCGGTGATCGTCATGTTGCAGCGGTTCGCCGGGGCCTGCGATCTCGAGGTGCCCCGTGTCCCGTAGCCAGGCCTTTCGGCAGCGGGCCGACAACGTGGTATGGGCCCTCGAGCAGCTGGTCAAGGACCGCTCCGTCACCGCGGCCAACCGCACGCTGGCCAGGCGGGCCCTCGAAGACGCCCGGGCGATCCGCGACCGCTCCGAGCCGTGCCCGGGCTGCGACGAGCAGGGCAGGCAGATCCGTCAGCAGCCGAACGGGGACCTCGTATGCCTGACGTGCGAGCGGATCGTCAGCTCTGCGGAGGCGCCCGATGTCCAGTAGCCCGCCCTATGTCGAGGTCCTGAAGCGTGTCCTCGCGGACGCCGTCGAGGTGCGCCGCGGGTACTTCCTGGTCCGGCCGGCCACGATCGAGGAGATCCGGTCGACGCTGGCCGCCGCCGGCGAGCTCGGCGACCTGGTCACGTTCCGCGTGGTGTGCCCGAACTGCAACTGGCGCACCAGCTGGGAGCAGTACGAGCGCGAGCCGGGACGCTTCGACGGCATCTGCCGGATGTGCACGACCCGGTGCAACGGCGACTCGCCGGCGGTGGTCCGTGGCTGAGCCGCTGATCGCTGAGGTGCAGCGCGGCCGCGCGCCGGCGCGCGCCGCCGAGGATAAGTTCACGGCCATGGTCCCGGCAGACGGCTACCAGTCGTTCGCGTTCTGCCGCCGGGTGCTCCTGGCCTTCGAGGAGGCCGGCGTTCCGCCGGACGCCACGATCCAGTGGTCGCACCCGACGATCTACGCGCACTGGCGCCGGGAGGTGCTCGATGGCCGATAGCTCGCGCTCCGCCGGCGGCGTGTTCCTCGACAGCCTGGGGTTCGCGGCCGGCATCACCGCCGGGTTCTTGCTGCCCTTCGCGCTGCTCTTCGCCGGCGCCTGGGCGCTGGAGAAGATCGAGAGCCGGAGGTCGGCCGATGTCCGGTAGCTCGCGCTATGGGTGGTGGCGCTGATGGCCATCCTCGACGACATGGACCGCAAGCTCGACGAGCTGCTGTCCCGCATGGGAGAGGAGATCAACATCCATCCGGACACCCTCTACCCGAATGCGCCGATGCAGGTCATCTCCCTGCCGCTGACTACCAATCTCTCCTGCCCGCTGACGGCGCGGTTCAGCGTGATCGATCGCGAGGGCGGCCGCTACCTCTGCCTCGAGATCCGGAGCGTGAACGGATACTCCGCGATCGTCCGCGAGTGGCGGGCCGTCCACCGGAGCGTGCTCGACCCGGGCGACGTGATCGACCGGCCGGGGATGGACCCGAGGTTCCGGCCGTCGTGAGCGCGACTCTGTACAGCCGACAGAACTACGAGGACCGCGGCCACGGTCTCCTGATCCTCACGCAGTGCTCGAATGGAGTTGGCAAGAGTACCCGCTTGGAACTGTATGCCTCGAGGGGATTGTGCCTGATCTACTGCAACGGCTGCGAGGAAGCCTGGATCATCGCACCGAACGGAGGTACGGAGGGCAGTACGTCAGTACGTACTGACGTCCGTACGTGAGACTGGCAGTGCTCAATCTCAAGGGGGGGACCGGCAAGACGACCTCGAGCGTCTTCCTGGCGGCCGCCATGCACCGCAGCGGCGCCCGCACGCTGCTGATCGACGCCGATCCCCAGGGTTCCGCGTTGACCTGGTCGGAGCTCGCGGAGGACTGGCCGATCCCGACTTTCGCTCTGCCCAAGCCGATGCTGCACCGCCAGCTGCCCCAGCTGGCCCGGGGTTACGCGCACGTGGTGATCGACTGCCCGCCGGCGGATGAGGCGATCCTGCGCAGCGCGCTCCTGGCCGTCGACACGGTGGTGATGCCGATGTCGCCGAGCATGATGGACCTCAACCGGCTCAGGCCCACGCTCGAGCTGCTCGCCGACGTGGCGCCCCAGAACGAACCCTGGTTCGCAGCGCTCCTGACTCGGGTCCGGCCGCGCACCAGCCTGGGCGCCACGGCCCGGCAGTGGCTGACCAAGCTCGAGGTGCCGGTGCTCCAAAACGAGATCCCGCTGCGCGAGACGTTCGCTCGGGCTCTCGGCGAAATGCCGCCGCCGGGCACGGCGTACGACCAGGTGCTCGCGGAGATCAGTACGTCAGTACGTGCGGAGGTCAGTGCGTGAGTAAGCGGGCGGCGGACCTCCTCGAGCGCATGAACCGCGTGGGCGGCACGCCGGCGGCCGCGGCCGCCCCGCCGGTGCTGGCGCAGCCCTCTCCCCCTCAGGGGGAGAGGTCGGGCGGCCGGTCGGGAGGCGGCCGCCGGCGGCACGCCGCCGGCGGCGATCGCGCAACGCGGATCACGATCGATCTCGAGCCGGACCTGTACCGCGCGCTGCGCATCTTCGTGCTCGATCACCGCCTCGACGCATCCGAGATCGTCAGGGGGCTGATCGCGCTCCTCGATGACCCCGTGGTCACCGAACGGCTCCTCCGCAAACTTGACGAGGGATCGGGAAACGTCCCGTGACCACCTGGGACAACGTCCCAATCAGTACTTCAGTACCACAATTCCAGCCACTGAGTAGTCAAGTAGCCGCGTCATCCCAGGTGTGCCCCCACGCTCCTGGGCGGTTGTCCCATTGCTGCCGGGTCGAGCCGGTGGGATGCCTGCAAACGGAAACCCAGGTTGACACCGCGAGGAGAGAGGGGTGAAGCATGGACGTTCCAGCAGAGTCGCGCGCGATCGCGGACCTGATGCGCCGATACCTGCGCCAGGTCGGCCGTCGCGGAGTCGCGAGCAGCGCCATCACGTATGGCCGGCCCCTCGACCAGCTGCGCCGCTTCCTGGCCGCCCGCCAGGTCGTCGAGGTCGACCAGCTGCGGGCCGAGGACCTGGAAGAGTGGCAGGACAGCTACCGGGCCCGGCTCCAGCCCAAGTCGCGATCGCTCTACGCGACCGCCGCCCGGGGTTGGCTGCGTTGGATGGTCGAGCGCGACTACGTGCCCTGGCGGCTGACGCTCGCGATCACGAGCGTGCGCGTGCCCAAGGCCAAGAAGCATCCGATCCCGCCCGACGATCTGGCGGTGGTTCTGCAGGAGCTGACCCGGCGTCCGACTCGGCCCACCATCGGCCAGCTCCGCGATCGCGCGCTGTTCTTCTACGCCCTCTCGACGGGGGCCCGGATCTCGGAGCTGCTGCAGGTCCTGCGCAGCTCCTACGCCGACCAGGTCGTGATCCAGAAGGGCGGCACCGAGAAGCGGCTCCGGGTCCCGCCCGCGGTCCAGGCCATGGTCGCTGAGTACCTGGCCGTCCGCCGCGACGCCCAGCCCTGGCTCTGGGTCACGCACGAACCCGGCAAGCCCTCCCGCCTGCTCAGCGGGACCGCCGCCAACCTGGCCTGGAAGCGGATCGCGCGCCGGCTCAAGCTCAAGCGCTGGACCAACCACCGGCTCCGCCACTCGGCGGCCAGCTATCTCGCCCGCCAGAAGATGCCGGCCTACGTGATCGCCGACCACCTGGGACATGGCGATCTCAGGACCGTGCTGGGGTACATCGAGGTCTCGGAGGAGGCGCGCGCCGAGGTCCTGGAGGCGATGGAGAGGTTGGCGGGGGAGGCGCCGCGGCCGCTGCTCCGCCGGGGGGTCAGGCTGCGCGGGCGTCCCGACCGGCGCCCGGAGGCACTAGGCTAGGCGGCGCGATGCAGGTAGAGGAGTCTTATTGGGGTCGTCGGCTCGCCGAACAGCGCGACCAGCTGGTCATACCGGTAGTAGACGCGGTTCCCGACCGCGACAGAGAACAGCTTTCCCTCAAGCTCAGCCTGCCACAGCGTCCTGGGGTAGACGTTCGGCCACGCCAACCGGGCCTGATTCTGGGTCACGCCCTGGGCGCTTGTCCTATCAGGTGGCTCCAGATTCCTGATTGACAGTGGACTGAACCGAGATCTATTCTTTGCACGCTTTGAGATCGCCATCGGTGGACCGAGCTTACCAGCCTGACCCCCTCCAAGGGAACGGCGCCACGTCGTGGGCCCCGGTCGATGTCCGCACCGCTGTGCGGATCTCAAAGCCGGGGGCCGTCCCCATGGCGGTGGCGGTCCCCTTCCCCACCCCCGAGCACGAAGCCGGAGGTCGTGACTGCGCCAGTTCGGCATGGGAGTCGTCGCGGCCTCCGGCTTCGTCGTTCGTACCCCTGGGAGCTCTCCGACCTATCCCCCGGGGAGCTCCTCAACCCATCGATCTCACCCCCGCAGCCATGCTCGGTGGAGGTGCGCGGAGGGCTCTGCCCTCCGCGCCCGCCCCGAGCGGCGCCGGCGGGAGGGATGCGGTGTACGTGCTTCTGCTGGTCCTCCCGACCGTCGGCTGCAGCGTCCCTGATCGCATCCCTCCCTCCGGGGTCCCGCATGCGGAGCCCTGGATTCTCTCCACACCTCCGGCGGCCGTCGGTCCCGCGACGGCCGCCCCGTGGGGCGGGGACGTGGTGTCAGCGCAGAGGGAGACCACGTCCTCGCTCCGCGGTTGCGCGGTCGTCGACCTGCGCCCGATGGCGCGGATCCGGCCCGCGCGGGGGACCGCGCCTATCGTGGGGAGGGATCTTGCCGGCGGCGTCCTGGCCATCCTGGCCGGGGCGCCGCGTCGGGCACTCCGCCGCCTGCTGGGCCGGGCGGCGTGAGGAGCATGCCCGCCGACTCGACCGCGGTCACGGACGAACTGAGGCAGATCGCAGTCAGCCTTCAGCACTGCCTCCACTGCCTGTTCCGGGTCCACAACGTGGTCGACGGCGATGATCGCGACGCCCTTCGCGATCTGCGCTGGCACATCGCTGAGTCGCAGCGCCTGAACCGCGATCTCCATCGCCGTCTCGTCGATCGCCTGGCTGGCCCTACCCCGGCCTCGCTGCCTATCTCCAGCTCTCAACACCCTCCAGATGGCACGCCAGGCACAGGTCAAGAGGAACGCCGCACGCCGCCCTAGTTGGTGGTCCGAGCTCGAGCGCGCGGCCGAGGAGGCGGGCCTCCGCGGTCATCGTCAGTGGGCTCTGGTCCGCCATGTCGCGCGCGCCGGCCACGGCAAGAACCGGACCCGGTGCATGATGCTGCCCCGGCGCCGGCTGGCCGCGCTGCTCGGCCTGGACACGAATCCGCGGCCGCTCGATGACAAGGTCCCGGAGGGCCAGGGCAACCACGATCCGGACGGCGTCAACACGCGCCGACGAGTGAAGCGCTGCGCCGAGCTCAGCCTGTTCCGGATCGAGGGCCCGCGCATGATCCGCGGCGGCCAGCTGGCGCCGGCGCGCGGCGGCCGCCTCCCGGGCTGTCGCGGCGATCGCCTGCGCGGCCGCTCGATCCGGATCTACCCGGGGCCCGCCGTGTACCCCTGGGTCCTGATTCGCTCTCAGATCGAGCTCGACCAGCTGGCCGACGCCGGCCTCATCCCCTGGACCCGCCTCAGCACGCCGCGCGAGCAGATGACGCCCGGCCAGGTCCTGGAGGTCGAGCAGCTGGCCCAGCACGCGCTCAGTCAGCGGGGGCCGCCGCCATCGACCTGATCGATCCAGTCCTCGCTCGGCGCCGCCTGACGGCGCTGGCGGCATCCAAGGCGTCGGAGCGGCACTGGCGCCGCTGCCGCACGTGCTGCGCCGCTGTGCGCGGCCCTGACGGCCTCTGCACGAGGGGTCGTGAGCTCCTCTACGCCGCTCAGGCGGCCGGCGAGCTGGTCGACCAGCTGCTCCAGACCGCCTGATCGGACGCGTCTCCACCCCTCGCCGGCGACGTCGGGCAACCTTTAGTGAGTAGGTTGGCCCGCCGGCGCCAACTGGGTGAGTAGGTTGGCGACCCATAGGGGGTCGACGGCTACGCCTCAGCGGAGCTGGGCTCGCTCGTACCTCACTTCGCCCAGCTCCACTCCGAGAGAGGGACGTTCCGCCTTCCCTCTCTCGCGCTCCCTCCCTCCCGGGCGGAAGGACGTGCGCTCCGCGCTCGCCAGTCCAACCCGTCCATGCCTGCCCCGGGGGAGTCGAGAACCGCACCCGCCCGGGGACGCACAAGGTCTGGGCTGGGGTCGACGAAGGCGGGAGGCGAGCTGAGCCCTCCCCGCCTCGAGGAGGGAAGGTCGGGGGCCCCGACGCGCTCCTACCCACACCGGAGCCCCGCCTCGTAAGGTCCCACTTTACTGCCGGCCGGAGCGGGTTCCCCTGGGACCTCCCAGGCAGCTCGCGGCCAGGTCCGCGTCGTGGTGTCGATGTCCCGATCGAATCAACCCGATTCGAGCGCGGCGCCGCCAGTCCAGGGCTTACGATGTATAGCGTGGCTAAACGCACACACGTTCGGGTGCGGCAGGACTGCCGGTCCTGCGGACGGCTCCACACCAGCGAGTCGCGCTCCGGACTCTGGTTCACCTGCAAGTACTGCGGCGAGGTCCAGCCGGGGCCCGGGCTGGCGCAGGCCACGGCCGCCGCGACATCGGGACGGCGGAGGCGGCGGACGGAAGCGGCCAGGGTGCCGGAGGAGATCTCCGGACGCCTCCCTGAACTGGGTGTTGAAACAGCCGCTCCCGCCCGCCGCTCCGCCACCCGGTACTGGTTCGGGGGCCGCTCCTGATCGTGGATGCCCTGACCAGGTTCCTGGAGCTGGCCGGCGCCGGCGGCGCATGGGACGGCGTGCCCGCCATGTACCGCCCGCTGATCGTCGCGGCCGCCCGCCGCGATCCTGCCAAGACGACCGCTCGCCTCGACCAGCTGCTCGAGATGTGGACGCGAGCCAAGGAGGAGACGCATCCCTGATGGTGCTCAACTACGCGTTCACCTTCGAGTGCGACAGCTGCGGAGCCGTGGCCCAGGTCGAGCCGCCGGCGGCAGTGGCGACGGTCACCAAAGGTCCGGTGCCGGATGGCTGGAGCGTCAACGAGCTCGTGTTCGGAAGCGTGCTCGGGGCCACCGTGCGCGCCCGCGATTTCTGCCCGACCTGCATGGCGATGCCCGCCGGCGAGCTCGTGCAGCGCATGAAGGAGAAGCCGTAGATGGCCGAGGACGATCGTCCGGACGACCAGCCGGAGGACGACACGCCTGATGAGGACGCCGAAGAGGAGGCGGCCTGGGGTCGCCTCAGCCCGCGCCTGCGGGGCCTGATCCGCGAGGAGCTCGAGGAGGCGGACAAGCGCCGCACGGCGGCCG
>Ga0209465_10001264_pt1 | contig 11346 bp, 10 predicted proteins | sample PanSoiPlot1MoBio_FD_188321 | JGI IMG/M metagenome (GOLD analysis project Ga0209465, IMG submission 188321) | Tropical forest soil microbial communities from Panama analyzed to predict greenhouse gas emissions - Panama Soil Plot 1 MoBio (SPAdes)... | ecosystem: Environmental > Terrestrial > Soil...
AAACGCGGCGCACGACGAGACCAGGCCGACCGACGCCTGGGCGGTCTTCAGCGGCACCTCGGCTGCCGCCCCGCAGCTCGCCGGCGTCTGCGCGCTGCTGCTCGAGAAGAATCCCGGATTGAAGCCGGCGGAGATCAAGGCGGTTTTGACGCGGACCGCGCGCGAGATCACGGCAGGCCACGGCAGTCCGGCATCGGATCCGGACGGCGCCGGCGAGAGCGCGCGGGACGGGGCGGCGGGAGCCGGCCTCGTCGATGCATTCTCGGCCTGGCAACAGGTCTAGACATCGCGCAGCGTCAAGGGCGCCAGCCCTGCCGAAGCAAAGGGTTTGCAGAAGGGTTTGGTGGCGCAATCCCCGGCGAAAGAGTATCCATCGCGTCCAAATGAACACCCGCGCCTTCCTGGAAGATCTGTTTCGCACGGCCGTCGCCGCCGCGCATCCCGCGACCTGCCTCGCGCCGTATCTGCCGGCGCCGCCGGAGGGAGGCCGGCTCATTGTGCTCGCCGCCGGCAAGGCGGCGGGGTCGATGGCCGAGGTCGCGGAGGCCCACTATCTCGACGCGCGCGGCGTTGCGGCAAGCCGCCTCGCCGGCCTCGCGGTCACCCGGCATGGCTACGCCCGGCCGACGCGGACCTTGCCAGTGATCGAGGCCGGACACCCGGTGCCCGATCAGGCGAGCCTCGATGGAGCGGCACGCTCGCTCGCGCTTGCTGACGAAGCGCACGACGGCGACCTCGTGCTGGTACTGATGTCGGGCGGCGCCTCCGCCAACTGGATCGCGCCCGCGCCCGGTCTCGCGCTCGCCGAAAAGCAGGCGGTGACGCGCGCGCTGCTCAAGTCCGGGGCCGCGATCGGCGAGATCAACACGGTGCGCAAGCATCTCTCGCGCATCAAAGGCGGCCGGCTCGCGGCACATGCCTATCCGGCCAGGGTGGTGACGCTCGCGATCTCCGACGTGCCGGGCGACGATCCGGCCGTGATCGGCTCGGGGCCGACGGTGCCCGATCCGACGACGCTCGCCGACGCGCGCACGATCGTCGAGCGGCGCGCCCTCGATCTTCCGGCTGCTGCCTTGCGCGCCCTCGCGGACGCGGCCAACGAGAGCCCGAAGCCGGGCGATGCGGTGTTCGCCCACTGCGAATTCCACCTCGTGGCGCGGCCCGCCGACGCGTTTCGGGCAGTCGCCGAGAAGGTCGCGGCGGCCGGATGGGAGGCCGTCTTCCTGGGCGACCGAGTCGAGGGCGAGGCACGCGAGGTCGCGGCCGCGCATGCGCGGCTTGCCCGCGACATGCAGGCGCAGGGACGCCGCGCCGTGATCCTGTCAGGCGGCGAGTTGACCGTCACGCTCAAAGGCCGCGGCCGCGGCGGGCCCAACCAGGAATATGCGCTGGCGCTCGCGGCCGCGCTGGCAGGCGCCCCCGGCATCGCGGCGCTCGCCGGCGACACTGACGGCACTGACGGCGGCGGCGGGCGCGCGGACGATCCGGCAGGTGCCCTGATCGACCCGACCACGATCGCGCGAGCGAGCGAGGCCGGCCTCGATCCTGCCGCCTTTCTTGCCGACAACGATTCCACGGGGTTCTTCGCGCGCCTTGGCGACCTGCTGACGCCCGGACCCACCGCCACCAACGTCAACGATTTCCGCGCCATTCTCGTTGACAGACCGTGACACACTCCGAAAATTGCATCAGCCGGGTATGAACAACACACCGACCACGTCAAGCGGATGGCGCACGGCGCAGCGCGTGGCAGCGCTCGCCGCGTTTGCTGTCGCGGGCGCGGTGCTGACGATTCGCCCCGCGGCGGCTGATTTTCGCCTGTGCAACAACACGACGAGTCGTGTCGGCATTGCGATCGGCTACAAGGACAAGGACGGCTGGGCGACCGAAGGCTGGTGGAACCTGGCCGGCCGCAGCGGCTGCGAGGTCCTTCTGCGCGGAACGCTCGCGTCGCGTTATTATTATATTTATGCGGTCGACTACGACCGCGGCGGCGAATGGTCGGGTCAAGCCTACATGTGCACGCGCGACAAGGAATTCGTCATCCGCGGGACCGGTGATTGCCTGGCGCGCGGCTTCGACCGCACCGGCTTCTTCGAGGTCGACACCGGCGATCAGGCGGACTGGACCGTGCAGCTCACCGAATCGAGCGAGAGCAAGCCTGGACCGAACGCTCCAGCCGGGCAGGCGCCAGCGCCCAGCCGCCAGGGTCCAGGGCAGCCGATCGCTCCGGCGCCGTCAGCCGGGTCGGCGCCACGATGAGACGTCAGCGCCGCACCAAGATCGTCGCGACGCTCGGCCCGGCGTCCTCCGAACCCGCGCAGATCGCGCGGTTGTTCGAGGCCGGGGCCGACGTGTTCCGCATCAACATGAGCCACACACCGCCCGACCGCATGCGCGCGCTGGTGCGCGCGATCCGCGACGTCGAGACGGATCACGGCCGGCCGATCGCCGTGCTGGTCGATCTGCAGGGGCCGAAGCTGCGCATCGGCGCGTTTGCGTCCGATGCCGTGACGCTCACCAAGGGCGCGCAGTTCGCGCTCGACGCCGATGCAGCGCCCGGCACTGCCGAGCGTGTGCACCTGCCGCATCCGGAAATCCTCGCCGCACTCGAGCCCGGGCACACGCTCCTGCTCGACGATGGCAAGATCCGGCTGACCGCAGTCGAGACCTCGCGCGAGCGGGCGCTGACCCGCGTCGAAGTCGGCGGCAAGCTCACGGCCCGCAAGGGCGTGAGTCTGCCGGACACCACGATTTCGGCCTCGGCGCTGACCCCCAAGGACCGCAGCGATCTCGAAGCCGCGCTCGACGCCGGCATCGACTGGGTGGGCCTCTCATTCATTCAGCGGCCCGAAGACATTGCGGAGGCGAAGAAGATCGCGCGCGGCCGTGCCGCCGTCATGGCCAAGATCGAGAAGCCGCAGGCGGTGACGCGGCTCGGCGAGATCATGGACATCACCGATTCATTGATGGTCGCGCGCGGCGATCTCGGCGTCGAAATGCCGCTCGAGCGGGTGCCGGGCGTGCAGAAGCAGATCACGCGCGCCGCACGCGGCGCCGGCAAGCCGGTGGTGGTCGCAACCCAGATGCTCGAGTCGATGATCGCCGCCCCGGTGCCGACGCGCGCCGAGGTGTCGGACGTTGCGACGGCGATCTTCGAGGGCGCCGACGCCATCATGCTGTCGGCCGAATCGGCCGCCGGCCAGTACCCGACCGAGGCGGTCGCCACCATGAACCGCATCGCCGAAGAGGTGGAAAGCGACCCGACCTATCGGGCGATCATCCACGCCCAACGCACCGATCCGGAGGCGACCGGCGCCGACGCGATTGCGGCCGCGTCGCGTCAGATCGCCGAGACGCTCGATCTTTCCGCGGTGGTGTGCTGGACCTCCTCGGGCGCAACCGCGCTGCGCGTCGCGCGCGAGCGGCCGGAGCCGCCGACCGTCGCGATCTCGCCCAACCTGGCGACCGGCCGGCGCCTCGCCGTGGTGTGGGGCGTGCATTGCGTGGTCGCCGAAGACGCGCACGACCAGGATGACATGGTCAACCGCGCCTGCCGCATCGCCTTCAAGGAAGGTTTCGCCAAGTCGGGCGAGCGCGTCATCATCGTCGCCGGCGTGCCGCTCGGAACGCCGGGCGCCACCAACATGCTGCGCATCGCCTATGTGGGACAGGCCGCGATTGAAGGGGATTAGACGGCATTGGATGGCCGGCGTGCGGTGTCTCCGATGATCACGACGCGCGCTTCGCCAACTCATCGATTTCGGCGGCGATGGTCTCGGGGGCCGCATGGTTCAGCATGTGGCCGATATCCTTCAGGACGATGAGCTTCGCGTTCGGGATCAACGCCGCGATCGCCTGCGCGTGGGTCTCGGGCCAGACCGTACGGTCGCGGTCGCCCGTGATGATCACGGTGGGCGCCTTGATCTCGCGATAGCGCGGCACCTGCGCGGTGACGAAGGCCTTCAACGCCGCGAGATCCTGCGCGTTGGCGATGAATTCGTCCGGCCGCAGCAACAGCCGGCTGGCCGCCAGCCGCGCGTAGTCGGTGGGCGCCGATTGCGGCGCAAACGCGCTCTCGACGCCCGGCGCGAACAGCATGAGGCCGAGCGGCACCACGAGGGTGCGCGCGAACAACGGCCCGAGCGCCGGTGCGGCAGCGAGCGTGTTGTACCAGGAAATCCCGCCCTTCCACGGATGGGTGACGGGCGCGAGCAGCGCGAGACCGGCGACGCGCTCCGGGAAATCGAGTGCCAGCGCGGTGGCGACCGCGCCTGACAGCGAATGGCCCACGATCACGGCGCGCTCGACGCCGAGACGCACGAGCGCCTCGGCGATGAGCGCGGCCTGGCGGCCGGGCGAGGCATCGGCGGCTCCGCCCGGCCGGTCGCTGAAGCCGTGGCCGGGCCGGTCGATCAGAATCACACGATGCGATCGAGCGAGGCGGTTGCCGAGCGTGAGACGCTGGTCCTCGAGGTTGCCGCTCGCGCCGTGCAGCAGCACGACCGGCAGGCTGCGGGACGGTTGCGCCGGCGCGAGGTCGACGGCATGCAACCGGCCGCCGGTCACCGGCACGAAGATGCCGGCCGGCTGGTACGTGCGCGCCAGCCGCGCAACGCCGAGCGCGGTGATCGCGGCACCGGTGCCGAGGATGGCGATGATGGCGACAACGACGGCGACGATCATGCGGGCGGTTCAAGCTCCTGGACTCGTCACGCCCCGCAACCGCAGGAATCCACGACGATGATGATCATGATGATGCCCGGATTGCCCCTTGCGCGACGATGCCGTGCGCTACAGATCGCGGCCTTCCACCTTCTCGGTGAGCGCCTTGACCTTGTCGGCGATGCCCTTGAGGTGAGGATCGAGCTCGAGCGCGCTGCGATAGGCGGTGAGCGCGTCCTTCTCGTCGCCGATGTCCTGCATGATCGCGCCGAGGCCGGCGAGCGCGCCGAAGTGCCTCGGCTCGCGCTTGAGCACCTGGCGCAGGTCGGCGAGCGCGCTGCCATAGTCGCGCTTGAGGAAGAACACCGTCGCGCGCCGGTTCCAGGCCTCAGCATAGCTCGGCTTGATCTCGATGATCGCATCGAGCAGCCGGATCGCAAGATCGTAGTTCTCGGCATCGACAGCGCCCTTGGCCCGCGTCATCAGCAGATTGCAGGTGTCGCTGCCGGAGGCGAGCCAGAGCGCCCAGATCCGCTCCTCGATGCTCTTGGCACTCGCCTCGTCGGGCGCGACCTTGAGCGCACCGAACAGGAAATCGAGATTGTGGGTGCGATCGCCCCGCCGGAGCTTCGGCGGGCTCGCGGGCGGCTCGATCAGGTCCTTGCGGTCCGGCGGCTTGTCGAGCGGCCCCTGTGCGGCGGCAGGCAGCGCCGCGCCGACGGCAACCGCCGCAGCGAGCGTCACCAGAATCATGGAGCGCGATCTCATGGGCCGCAGTCTAGGGCGGGATGGCGGCGGCGAAAAGGCGCGGCGGATCAAACCGACGTGAGTCGGCGGCACCCCAAAAAGCTGCGATCTCGGGGCGTTCAGCCCTGGCGGGCCTTGAAGCGGCGCTGAGTCTTGTTGATGACGTAGACCCGGCCCTTGCGGCGGACGATGCGGTTGTCGCGATGGCGGCCGCGCAGCGATTTCAGCGAATTGCGGACTTTCATGGATCGACCTCGGGCCGCGCGCATCGCGCAGGCAATGTCTCGACGAAAAGTGGCGCGGACCATAAGGGCGCCGGGCGCCCGCGTCAACGTCCCGCCATCGGGCGCCGAAACTGATGTTAGTATAATAAAATCAATAAGATATCAATTCGCCGCCGGTTTGCGCTCGGGAATCTGGATGAGCTCGTCGAGCCGTTTCGCGTCGAGCGGAGCCGGGATGTATTTGAACGCCACGGCGTCCGCCATGACCTCCTCGAGGCCGGAGATGCGATCGGGATCGACGGCCGACTTCGGCAGGAACTCCTGCAGCGCCCGCCGCGCGGTGCCTTCGGAGATGCGCGCCCATTCGGCATAGGCCCGCAGGCGCCGCGTAGACCCAATCGAGCGCCTCGCGGTAGGCGCGCATGAAGCGTACGAAAACGTCGCGACGCTGTGCGAGCTCGGTCGCGTTGGCGAGGATCAAGCGAATGGTCTGCCGGTCGAGCGCGGGATCGTCGGAGGCCTTGGCGATGATGCGCGTCTTGCCGGCCTCGACCATGTCGACGCCGAATGGTGCGCCGGCCCAGCCGACATCGATCTGGCCGCTCATCACCTGGGTAAGGGTCGCGGGCGCCGCCCCGGTCGGCGTCGGCCTGAACTTGACGCCCGAGGACTTTTGCAGCGCCAGCACGGCCGTGTGGGTAGACGAGCCGTTGGTCGAATAGGCAACGGTCTTGCCTTCGGTGTCCCGCAAGCTCCTGATCGGCGAACTCGCAGGCACGTACCAGAAGAGCTGGCTGCCGCCCGTGAAGGTCGCGCCGATGATGCGCAGCGGCGCGCCCTTCGCAAAGGCACCGAGCGCGCCGAGGAAGCCGGCCGCGACGCCGATCTGCGCGCTGTTCGAGATCACCACCTGCTGGGTCTCGCCGCCGCCCTGGGTGTAGAGAATCTCGAGCGCGATGCCGTGCTTCCCGAAGATGCCGGCGTTCTGGCCAAGCTCCGCCACGAACGTCTCGCCGACGCCGCGCGCGCCGACCGCGACCTTGAGGGTGTCGAGCGCGAGCGCCGCATGCGCCGTGAAAACGAGCGCGACCAACCCCGTCGGCAGCACGGCGCGGCGCATGGCGTCCCTCCGAAAATGTGGTGCCCGCACAGGTGTAGCCGGAGCGCTGGGGCGGAGCAACGCGGCGCCTGCCGCCGCGCTCGTTCGCGCGCACCGCACATGAGTTCGCATGACAGGACGCCGTTTTCCGATTAGCCTTTGCGATCGAGTTGGCGCGAGGGGGAGGACACGCATGCTGGGCCGGCACGAACTCGTGCTCGCGGTCGTTGCCGCGATCGGTGTCATCGGCGCCATTGCGGCATTCAGCGTGCCGCTGCGTGCCGAGGACGGGCCACTGGTCATCGCCAAGCAGGGATATTTCTTCGCCGGCGGAAGAATCGACCGTTCGGTCGAGGGCTCGCCGATGGTCGGACACATGTATGTCGAGTACCAGATCCCCCAGCGGCTCGCGCATCCCTATCCGGTCGTGATGATCCACGGCGGCGGCCAGACCGGAACCAATTTCACCGGCACCCCGGACGGGCGGGAGGGCTGGGCGCAACATTTTCTGCGCCGCGGCTTTGCGGTCTATGTGGTGGATCAGGTGGCGCGCGGGCGCGCAGCCCACTGGTCGCAGGTGCACGGGGCAGTGACGCCGCCGCGCCTTGCCTTCGTCGAGCAGCGCTTCGTCGCGCCCGAGCGCAGCAAATTGTGGCCGCAGGCGCACCTCCACACGCAATGGCCCGGAACCGGCGAGCCGGGCGACATCGTCTTCGACCAGTTCTATGCCAGCCAGGTGCCGGCGGTCGCCGACTTCGCCAAGCAGCAGCAGCTCAACCGCGACGCCGGCGTGGCCCTCCTCGACCGGATCGGCCCCGCGATTCTGCTCACCCATTCGCAGTCCGGCTCATTCGGCTGGCCGATCGCCGACCAGCGTCCCGATCTCGTGAAGGCGATCGTCGCGGTCGAGCCGAGCGGGCCGCCGGTGCACGACGTCGAGTTCAAGGGCGCGCCCGACTGGTTCGGCGACGCCGCCAAGACGAAGGTTTCCGGGCTCGGTGAGGTCCCGCTCACCTACGATCCGCCGGGTCAGCCCGAATTCGTGCGCGAGGAGGCGGCGGACGCGCCCGATCTGGTGCGCTGCTGGCTGCAGAAGGGCACGCCACGCCAGCTCGTCAATCTCAAGAACATCCCGGTGCTGGTGGTGATGTCGGAAGCGTCCTATCACGCGAGCTACGATCACTGCACCGTCAAGTATCTGCGGCAGGCCGGCGTGACGACCACCTTCATGCGGCTCGCGGACCGCGACATTCACGGCAACGGCCACATGATGATGCTGGAGAAGAACAACGACAAGATCGCGGCCGCCATGGCCGACTGGCTGACGGAAACGATCCGCGCCGAGAAGAAATGAACCGCATGAAGCTCCCACTGTCATTCCGGAAGCGGCGCGAAACGCCGCTGTCCGAAATCCATCCTCCCGTTCCGGGCAATGGATTCCGGGCTCGCCGGATTCGCCCGCGACCGGAAATGACCGGCATTCTTCTGCTTGCGACCTGCCTGCTGGCGCCCGGTGCTGCGGCGGGCGAGAAGGTGCGCGTCACCTATCCCAACCTCAACGGCGCCTACATCTTTCTCTTCACCGCGATCGACAAGGGCTACTACGCGCAGGAAGGGATCGACATCGAGCTTCTGGAATCGGGCGGCGGCACCGCCACGCCCGCGCTGGTCTCGGGCGACGTGCAGTTCTCGACGTCGGGGTCATCGGCAATCAGCGCGATCATGAAAGGCGCGAAGCTCAAGGTGCTGCTGGTCGGGCAGGACCGGCCGAACTGGCAGCTGTGGGCGACGCGGGCCGACATCAAGACCTTCGACGACCTGCGCGGCCGGCAGGTCGGCATCATCAGCCGCGGCGACACCGGCGAGATCGGGTTGCGCTACATCCTGATGAAACGCGGGCTGCCGCAGGACTTCCTCGCCTTCACGCCGTTCGGCTCCAATGTCGGCGCCCGCATGGCGATCGTCAATTCCGGCACGCTGCCGGCCGGCGTGCTGCATCCGGCGGACGTCGAGATCATGAAGGGCCGCGGCATGCTCAAGGACGGCCGCATGCTCGCCGACATGGCGCAGGAGGTGCGATCGACCTTCAACGGGCTCGCGGCCGCCGATGCGCTGATCCGCACCAAGCCCGATCTGGTGCGGAAGTTCGTCAAGGCGACCCTCAAGGGCATGATCTATGCGCGCACGCTGCGCGAGGCCTCGATCGCGCGTTTCGCCGGATTCATGAAAACGACGCCGGATGCGGTCGCCGCCGAATACGACCAGCTGCGCGCCCTGATGGCGCCAAACAGCATGATCCCGCCCGAGGCGCAAACGACCGAGATCGCGCTGCGAGGCGACATGATGGACGTCGCGCCCGACCGGCGCCCGGTCCCCGCGACGGTGTTCGACTTCGGCTTCGCGAGTCGCGCGCAGGCGGAGCTGGTCAAGGAGGCGTGGAAGCCGGAGCCGTAATAGCTTGCACTTGGTCCGTAGCCCGGATGGAGCGAAGACGAAATCCGGGTCAAGTCTGCCCCGCATTCCGCTTCGCTCCATGCGGGCTTCTGTATAGGAGCTGCATTTGCCGCAACCCGACACCGAGAAATTCCGCCTGCGCGCCTTCGTGGAACGGCTGGTGCAGCAAGGCCAGTGCGTCGTCCACGACGCGCCGATCGACCTTGTCGACATTGCCGCCGTGCTCGATGGAAATCCCAAGGCGGTGTGGTTCCGCAACGTCGGTCCCGAGAAGACCGAGCTCGTCGGCAACGTGATGGGCGCGCGCGAGCGGCTCGGCCTTGCGCTCGACACCGACGCGGCCGGCTTCGCCAAGGCGATGCGGGAACGCCTGCCGCATCCGGCGGCGCCGATCGAGGTGCCCTCCTCGGCCGCACCGGTGCACCAGGTGGTGCTGACCGGCGACGACGCCGATTTCACCAAGCTGCCGGTGCATCTCCAGCACGGCCGCGACGGCGCCCCGTACATCTCGGCCAGCATGGACTTCGCGCGCGATCCCGCGACCGGCTGGACCAATATCGGGTGTCGCCGGATCATGCTGCGCGGGCCGCGCACCGCCGGCATCGACCTGATCGCGCCGAGCGACCTCAAGGCGATCTACCTCAAGGCCAGTGCGAAGGGCGACAAGCTGCCGGTCGCCTATGTGATCGGCGGACATCCGACCACGTTTCTCGCCGCGGTGGCGCCGGCGCGTCCGATGGACGAGCTCGCCGTGATGGGGGCGATGCGGGGCGAGCCGGTGCCGGTGGTCAAGTGCAAGACCATCGACGCCTATGTACCGGCCGACGCCGAATACGTGCTGGAGGGCTACCTCGACGCGCGCGGCCACGTCGAGCCGGAAGGACCTTACGGTGAATATTGCGGCTACTATGGCGTGGTGAAGCGCAATCCGCTGTTTCACCTCACCGCCATCACGCGCCGTAGGGACGCGCTTTTTCAGACCGTGACGATCGGCGGCCGCACCCTCGCTCACACCGACACCTCGCTGCTCAATGCGGCGCGCGCCGAAACCGCGATCTGGAACGTGCTCGAGCAGGCGATCCGCGAACCGGTCGCTGTCTATCTCACGGGCGCCTCGGGCGGCATGGCGACCGTGCGGGTGGCGATGCGCCAGCGCAATCCGGGCGAGGCGCACAACGCGATCTCGGCGGTGTTCGCCTCGGTCGCCGACGTCAAGCACGTCTACGTCTACGACGAGGACATCGACATCTTCTCCGACGACCAGACCGACTGGGCGATGGCGACGCGCTTCCAGGCCGATCGCGATCTCATCGTCGGCTCCGGCTATCGGGCGGTTCCGATCGATCCCTCGTTGCAGGGCACGCGGGTCGGCGCCAAGCTCGGCTTCGACTGCACGAAACCGTTCGGCAAGGGCGACGCGTTCGAGTTCACAGTCGCGGCGCCGCCGGTCATGCCGGCGCGCGGCCGTTCGTCGGTCGAGGAAGCCCTGGCGCAAGGGCCGGCGAGCTATCTCGAATTGATGGCCGCCGCCGGCACACGCGATGGGCGCGAGATTTTGCGGAACTTCGACAAGCTCTATGCGGACGGACGGCTAGGACGGACGGACGATGGGCGGTATATGTTGAAGGACGGGCAAACCTAGAGCACCCACTCTGGATTCGCTGTTTGGCGGCATATTCTTATCGGCGGACCGGTGCCCGCCCCGGAACAAGTCCCGGGCAGGTTTTCGCCAGAATTACGCGCTAAGCCATGGCGGACGCCTGTGCGGGCGGTGGGGGCTGGGGACCATGAGGACTAATAGCGCGAGTTCGCGTTGCGCGCATTCGGCGCGCACAGAATCCGAACTCGCCCCAAGGCGGAAAGGCCAAGCCGGCGCCGTCACTCGCGCGCTCATCCGCCGCGGCGATGCGCAGATCGAGATCCTCGCGCAGGGCGACGGACCGCTGATGGTCCTGCTGCCTGCGCTCGGCCGCGGTGCCGAAGATTTCGACGCGATCGCTGCGCGCCTCGCGGGCTCCGGCTTCCGCGTGCTCCGGCCACAGCCGCGCGGCATCGGGCGCAGCCGCGGGCGGACGACCAATATCGACCTGCACGACTTTGCCAACGACATCGCGGCCGTGATCGAGCACGCGGCGGCGGGGCCGGCCTTCGTCATCG